>Ga0209345_10000302_pt1 | contig 64082 bp, 52 predicted proteins | sample Cruoilmetagenom7_FD_187294 | JGI IMG/M metagenome (GOLD analysis project Ga0209345, IMG submission 187294) | Oil polluted marine microbial communities from Coal Oil Point, Santa Barbara, California, USA - Sample 7 (SPAdes) (version 2) | ecosystem: Environmental > Aquatic > Marine > Oil seeps ... | reverse complement strand
TCCGATCTGTTGGCCCGGTACGACCGGGTGATGAGTTGCGGGTGGAACTGGTTGATCTTTTACGGGTCGATACCCGGGTCAACAACCACTGATACGGCCCGTGCAGCGGCACATGTCGCAATATTGGCAGGATCAATCAAGGAGACTTCATGCTCTGGTACAAAATGCTACATATACTGGCGATGACCAGCTGGATGGCCGGTATTTTCTATCTGCCTCGCATCTTCGTGCACTACGTCGAGGGGCGTGAGGCCGGCCAGGATGTATCCCGGCTGGAGATCATGGCGCGCAAGCTCTACGGCTTTATGACGATCATGGCCGTATTTACGCTGGCCTTGGGGCTCTGGCTTTGGCTGGGATATGGCTGGAGTGGTGGCTGGTTGCACGCGAAACTGCTGTTTGTCGGTTTTCTGATCGGCTACCACTTCTGGTGTCGTGCCTATCTGAAACAGATGCAGCGCGGTGAGCTCAAGCGCAGTGGGCGTTATTTCAGACTCTATAACGAACTGCCGCTGCTGATCTTTATTCCCATTCTGATCTTCGTTGTGGTCAAACCCTTCTGAATTAAACTCTTCCGGTGCTTTCCGCTTTCGCATGGGGGCGGAATCGCCCTCTGAACCAACTGAGAGCTGGTTGCTCGATCAGCCGGTGAATCAGTATGGCCAATCCAACTGCCGCGACCAGCGCCAGTATAATCCCCACCCAGCCGGGCAGTCCTGCACGGTAGGCGGCAGAGATGATGCCGTAACCGATGTTCTGATGAACCAGATACAGGCTGTAGGACAGTCGTCCCAGCCAGAGCAGGGGAGCACGACACAGCCAGTCCAGCCGCCCGATTACGGCCAGCATGAAAATGCCGTAGCCGGCAAACACCAGCAGGTTGAACGGTGCCTTGTAGCTGAGCAGACTGTGCCCGATCGCCACTGCCAGCAGTGCCTGCTCGGCCAGGTCTGGGCGGCCGTGACGGTACCAGCGGTAGATCAGCATGCCGCTGATGAACAGGGGCGCATAGCGGGTGAACAGCAGGTCTTTGAGGATGAACGCCAGGCTGTCAGGTATCTGTTTCCATGTCAGCACCGCTGCATAGCTGATCAGCACCCAGCCCCATAACACCGGACGAATACGCTTCCAGTCACGTACTCCGTAGTGCAGCAGTGCGATCCAGACGTAAAAGGTGGCCTCGATCACAAGGCTCCAGTAGGCACCGTCCACATGCTCAAGGCCCAGATACTCATGCAGCAGGGTGGTGTTGAGCAGGGCCGTGCCGAGGCCCACGGCTCTGTCTGCCGGCCCCAACCAGTGAACGCTGGCAAAGGTAAGTGCTATGCCTGCCCAGAGTGCCGGTAGCAGGCGAAAGGCCCGGGCCATGGCAAACAGATGTGGGGCCGGGGTGCGTTCCAGGGTCATGAATATGACAAAACCGCTGAGCATGAAGAACAGATGTACCCCGTAGCGACCGGCTTCAACCAGTGCCCAGGGGGTAAAGTCATGCTCATACAGGCGGTCATACCAGTAGATGTAGTGGAACAGCACCACGGCCAATGCAGCGAGTCCGCGCAGTGCATCCAGTGCGCTAAGGCGATCACTACCGGCTATTGCCCTGTTCATGCAAAGGGTCTCGGGAAGGGCATCGAGGCGGGTCAGTCTTTGGCTGAGGCACGCAGCCGTTCAAGTCGGCTGATACGGGCGTCCAGTCGGTCGGTGGCGGCGCGCAGGGCATTAACCTCGTCCTGTGCGATTTCGATCTCGACCCGTGTGGGCAGCAATCGGGCTTCTTCGTGCAGGTACTCTTCCAGGCTGTGCATGAGGCCTGAGCCCGTGCGCTGCAGCTGCTGACCGGTATTGCGCATCAATTGTGCCAGCGGGTGTGCCGCCGTATCACCGATCAGATTTCCAAGCCAGGCTTCCCAATCGATTTGGCTGTCGGCCAGAATCCGCTGCAGTGTGTGTGCCAGGGCGCTGTCGCCCTCAATGCGAACGCCCTGCCCGAACAGAACCGCATTGCCGGCCGAGGGCAGGCGCATCAGGTTAAGTGCCGAGCCGTGCAGAGTGACATCGGCTGCCGTGGCACTTTGCCCCAGCAGGTCGATGCCCTGTGCATGGGGCAGCAGGTAGAGCTGAAATTCGGGAGCGGTGCAATGAACGGCGATTTCGCGGCCAGACAGGGTTGCAAGTCGCTGCAGGGTGACCGGGTCCTGAGCCAGAATCCGGTTGAGACTTTCTTCTGCCAGTGTCAGCAGGGTTGCACCGATCATCCCCGTTACCATGCAGAGACCTCCGCTCAGGGCTTGATGCCGGTATGCAGCGCGACCACGCCGCCGGTCATGTTCTGGTAGCGACAGTTGACGAAGCCGGCCTGCTCCATCATCCCTTTGAGCGTTTCCTGATCCGGATGCTTGCGGATCGATTCGGCCAGGTAGCGGTAGCTGTCGGCATCACCCGCAACCACCTTGCCGATCTGCGGCAGGATGTTGAAGGAGTAAAAGTCATACAGCTTGGTAAAGGCCGGGTTATTGGTTTTGGAAAATTCCAGAATCATCAGCTTGCCGCCGGGCTTGAGGACCCGAAGCATTGAGGCGATCGCCGCATTCTGATCGGTCACGTTACGCAGACCAAAGGCGATGGTGATGACATCAAAGGTGTTGTCCTCAAATGGCAGGCATTCGGCGTTGGCCTGTACGTACTCCACATTACCGCCCACGCCCGAATTCAGCAGCTTGTCGCGGCCCACCTTCAGCATGGAATCGTTGATATCGGCCAGTACGACCTTGCCCTCATGGCCCACCATGCGGGCAAACTTGCGGGTCAGGTCGCCGGTTCCGCCGGCGATATCAAGCACCTTGTGGCCACGGCGCACACCGCTCTGGTCGATCGTGATGCGCTTCCACAGACGGTGAACGCCGCCGGACATCAGGTCATTCATCAGGTCATACTTGCCTGCAACCGAGTGAAATACATCGGCCACGCGTTTTACCTTCTCTTCAACGGGTACATCCTGGTAGCCGAAGTGAGTGGTCTTGTTTTCTTTCTGCTCTGACATGCTGTTCTGTCCGACTTTTGCTCTGATGGGGTCATTCTACTCCGCGCGTCGGCGTTTGTCGCACGTCGCTGGCGCCACTTAACCGCGTGCGATCAGGCCGTTGTCGCGTGAGGCGCCGGCAGCCTTAAGCTGATCCAGGTAGCGCTGCCAGTAGTCGACCTGATTATGGGCCAGGTCATGCAGATACTCCCAGGTGTAGAGCCCGGAGTCATGACCGTCATCAAAGATGATCTTGAGGGCGTAGTTGCCGGCGGGTTCTACACCCTTGATACCCACATGTTGCTTGCCGGTCTGCAGTACACCGTTGCCGATGCCGTGGCCACGCACTTCGGCAGAGGGGGAATGTACCCTCAGGAACTCGGCGGTGAGCTCAAAGGTACCATCGGCATAGACCAGCTCCAGGGTGCGGGACTTCAGGTGCAGGCGGATATCGGAGGGGAGGGGAACCTGTGTGGTCATGGTGTGGCTCCGGTACGCCGGGGCATGGTGCCCCGGCCAGGTTGGTATCAGAGGATGTAGTGACTCAGATCCTCGTCCTGGCTCAATTCGCCAAGCTGCTGATCCACATACGCGGCATCGATCAGAACGGTTTCACCCGATTTGTCGGAGGCCATGTAGGACAGCTCATCCAGCAGCCGTTCCATCATGGTGTGCAGACGACGCGCACCGATATTCTCGGTCTTTTCGTTGACCTGGAACGCCAGCTCCGCAATGCGGGCGATGCCGTCTTCACTGAAATCGATGCTGACACCCTCGGTGGCCAGCAGCGCCTTGTACTGCTCGGTCAATGATGCCTTGGGTTCGGTGAGAATGCGACGGAAGTCCTCGGGCGTCAGCGCGTTCAGCTCGACACGGATCGGCAGTCGACCCTGCAGCTCGGGGATCAGATCTGACGGGCGCGCCAGATGGAAGGCACCGGAGGCGATAAACAGAATATGGTCGGTTTTCACCATGCCGTATTTGGTGCTGACGGTACAGCCCTCGATCAGCGGCAACAGATCGCGCTGTACGCCTTCGCGTGATACGTCACCACTGCCGTTGTCGGAACGCTTGCATACCTTGTCGATCTCGTCGAGGAACACGATGCCGTTCTGCTCCACCATCTCGACCGCTTTCTGCTTGGTCTCTTCTTCCTTGACCAGTGCCGCGGCTTCCTCGTCAGTGAGCAGCTTAAACGCTTCCTTGACCTTCAGACGGCGGCTTTTCTTGCGCTCCTGCCCCAGGTTGGAAAACATGTTCTGCAGCTGGCTGGTCATCTCCTCCATGCCCGGAGGTGCCATAATTTCGACGCCCACCTGCGGCTGAGCCACTTCGACATCGATCTCCTTGTCATCCAGCTGGCCTTCACGCAGTTTCTTGCGGAATACCTGACGGGTGGCGCTGTCGGTCTTGCTCGGCTGCGGCTCGTCACCGAAGCCGGTCGGGCGGGCTGGCGGCAGCAGGGCATCCAGAATGCGCTCTTCGGCGGCTTCCTCGGCACGGAAGCGCACCTGCTCCATCGCCTGTTCGCGCACCATCTTCACGGCCATCTCGGTCAGGTCGCGCACGATGGTTTCCACATCACGGCCCACGTAGCCCACTTCGGTGAACTTGGTGGCTTCCACCTTGATAAAGGGGGCATTGGCCAGTTTTGCCAGGCGACGGGCGATTTCGGTCTTGCCCACGCCGGTGGGGCCGATCATCAGGATGTTTTTCGGTGTCACTTCCGGTCGCAGTTCTTCATTCAACTGCATGCGGCGCCAGCGGTTGCGCAGCGCGATGGCGACAGAGCGCTTGGCATCGTCCTGACCGATGATGTGGCGGTTAAGCTCATGCACGATCTCGCGCGGGGTCATGTTGGACATATTCACTTCTCCTCGCGGCTGTTCGCCAGTTGTTCGATAGTCAGGTTGTCGTTGGTGAAGACACAGATGCCGGCTGCAATGTGCAGGCTTTTTTCAACAATCTCACGAGCGCTCAGGTCGGTGTTGTCGACCAGTGCGCGAGCGGCGGCGAGGGCGAAGTTGCCACCGGAGCCGATGGCGATAACACCATCCTCCGGCTCGATAACGTCACCGTTGCCGGAGATCAGGTAGGTTTTTTCATGATTGGCGACCAGCATCAGTGCTTCCAGCCGGCGCAGAACCCGGTCGGAACGCCATTCGCGCGCCAGATAAATCACGGCGTTAACAATATTGCCCTGGTGCTTGTCCAGTTGCTGCTCGAACAGGTCGCGCAGGGTGATTGCATCGGCAGTGCCCCCGGCAAAGCCGGTGATGACCTTGTGCTTGGCCAGCATGTTGACCTTGCGGGCACTGCCTTTCATTACGGTATTGCCAAGCGAAACCTGACCGTCACCGCCGACCACAACCTGATCGCCACGGCGTACTGATACTATCGTTGTCATAACAGAAAAAATCCTTCAGCCCGATAATTGAAAGAGATATGGATGCATGCGGGCGGATTTCAAGGGGGAAGCCCGGATCAGTCGATCCGGACTTCCATGGGAATGATGCTCAGCTTGCCGAGCCGGTTGCTGGCCTGATTCATGGCAGTACGGTTATCAAACGGCCCGATGCGCACTCGATACCAGGTGCCATTGCTGCCTTCGCTGCGGTCGGTACGCACACCCGGCAGGCCTTCAAGGATCAGCCGGGCCCGCATCCGCTCGGCATCGGCCTGGTCGCGGAAGGAGCCTGCCTGGAGCATATAACGATGCTCCATGATGGCGTCTTTGGGCGTTGACTTGTAGGCCTCAACCTTGGGCGCCACTATTTCAGCCTTGGGCAGCTTCTCGTAAAACTCGAAACGGCTTTCCTTCGGCTCGACCACCGGTACCGGCTCGGTTTTCACGGCCGGCTTGGCGGGTGCCGGCTGTACCGTCTTGATGGCGGGCTCGGCCACCGGCGCGGTGGTGTCCACGGGCGTATTCAGCAGGAAGTACAGCAGATAGGCCAGCCCGGTTACCACCGCCAGAGTGACCAGCGTCAGGCCCAAAGGCAGACGTCGGGGCGGCGGCGGGGGTGTACGTCGCGGTGCCGGCTGACGTGCCGGCTTGCGACTGGCACTGCTGCCGCTGCGGCGCTTCTGGCCGTAATCCTGTTTTGCCATGCTTACATCTGCTCCGGTGCGGATACGCCCAGCAGCTTCAGGCCGTTGGCGAGCACCTGACGAACGGCAACGCTCAGGGTCAGGCGGGCGTTGCGCAACTCGGTATCATCGATGATCAGCTTGTGGCCGTTGTACCAGGTGTGGAAATCGCCTGCCAGATCACGCAGGTAGTTGGCCAGCACATGCGGCTCGAAATTGATCGCGGCGTGCTGCAGGGTTTCCGGGTACTTGCCCAGCTGCATGACGAGGTCCTTTTCGGTTTCGCTCTCCAGTCGCTCCAGCGCGGCCAGGCCGGCGGCTTGATCCCAGGCCATTGCCTCACTTTCCAGCTTGCGCAGTACCGAGCAGACACGGGCATGGGCGTACTGAATGTAGTACACCGGGTTGTCCTTGGATTCGGATTTGGCCAGTTCCAGATCGAAATCCATGTGCTGATCAGCCTTGCGGGTCACATAGAAGAAGCGGCAGGCATCGTTGCCCACTTCATTGCGCAGCTCGCGCAGGGTGACGAAAGAGCCGGAGCGGGTCGACATCTGTACACGCTCGCTGCCACGGTAGAGGATGGCGAACTGAACCAGTTTGACCACCAGCTTCTCGGGGTTGTATCCCAGTGCCTGGATAGCCGCCTTGACGCGGGTGATGTAGCCGTGATGGTCGGCGCCCCAAATGTTGACCACCTGATCAAAACCTCGCTCGAACTTGTTCATGTGGTAGGCGATATCGGAGGCGAAGTAGGTGGTCTGGCCGTTGGCGCGCTTGACCACGCGGTCCTTGTCGTCGCCGAAGTCGGTGGAGCGGAACCAGAGGTTGCCCTCCTGCTCATACAGATAGCCCCGTGCTTCCAGCTGCTCCAGTGCGCGTTCAACATCGCCGCTGTGGGTCAGTGATCGCTCGGAGAACCAGACCTGATAATCAACACCGAATTCGGACAGATCCTCACGTATATCACCCAGAATGGCATCAAGACCGGCGTTGAAGACGCGCTCGTAGTCATCAGCCAGCATCTGCTGGGCGCGCTCGATCAGTGCATCGATATGCAGTTCCTTATCGCCACCGGCAGGCTCATCGGCAACGATGTCGAAGAACAGCTCGGCAACGGGGACGTTGAAGCGATCGCCATGTGCTTTCAACAGATCATGAGCAATATCACGGATGTAGTAGCCCTGGTAGCCGTTGCTGGGGAAGGTCAGCTCCTGGTCGTTCAGCTCCAGATAGCGCAGCCAGACGCTGACCGCGAGGATGTTCATCTGGCGACCGGCATCGTTGACATAGTATTCGCGTTCAACTTCGATACCTGCCGCTTCCAGCAGATCGGCTACGGTGGCACCGTAGGCCGCGCCGCGTCCATGGCCTACGTGCAGCGGGCCGGTTGGGTTGGCGGACACAAACTCCACCTGCATGCGCGGGCCTGAGTCGGGGGCACCGCGACCGAACGCGTCACCCTGCTCAAGAATGTCGCCCACGACGGTGAAGATCGACGCCTGGCTGACAAAAAAGTTGATGAACCCCGGGCCTGCAATCTCGGTTTTCTCGACATTGGAGGAGGTCGGCAGGGCGTCACAGATCTGCTGCGCCAGCTCACGCGGGTTGCGTCGGGCGGGCTTGGCCAGAGTCAGGGCGATGTTGCTGGCAAAGTCACCGTGCGATTTGTCGCGGGTGTTCTCCACCTGAATGCTCGGAGCGATATCGGCCGGCAGGGTGCCGTCAGCTATCAGGGAGGCAAGTGCCGTTTCGATCAACTGGGCAATCTGTTCTTTCATTGGGGTACTCTGGCTGGATTCGAAGATCAGAATGATGCAATAAACCGGGTATTATACGGCCTCGCTGTGGTTAATTGCCAATCAGTAGCTGTCAATCGGATCAACGTCGATACTCCAGCGTACCCGGCGTGCCTCAGGGTGTGCCTGCATCAGCTCGGTCAGCAGTGGCAACGCATGCTGCAGTGCGGGACGGTGCGGGCTTTGCAACAGCATCTGGGCGCGGAACAGGCCGGCACGCTTTTCCATTACCGCGGGAAAAGGGCCGATGCACTGCACGCCCTGGGGCAGCAGCTGTTGCTGTTGAGCAAGTTCACGCAGGCTGATCAGAAAGCTCTCGGCCAGCCCCTGTCGGTTGGCTTCGGCACGGATCAGGGCGTGATGGGAAAAGGGTGGCAGGTATCCGGCATGTCGCAGCCGCAATTCCTCACTGGCAAAGGCCTCATAGCCGGCGTGTACCAGCGTATTAAGCATCGGATGCTCTGCATGCAGGGTTTGCAGCAGCACTTCACCGGGGTGATCGGCACGACCGGCACGACCGGCGACCTGCAGAATCAACTGGGCGGTTTTTTCCATGCCGCGAAAGTCCGCACTGAACAGACCCGCATCCGCATCCAGCACTGCCACCAGCGTTACCTTGGGGAAATGATGCCCTTTGGCCAGCATCTGGGTGCCCACGAGAATACAGGGAGCGCCACTGTGCACCTGCTGCATGATTCGCTCCAGCGCGTGCTTGCGCTGAGTGCTGTCGCGATCGACCCGCAATACGGGGGTGTCAGGAAAGTGTACCTGCAGGCGATCTTCTACCCTTTCGGTGCCGCTGCCGGCGGGTCGCAGCTGGTTGCTGCCGCACTGAGCGCAAGAGCGTGGAATGGGTGTCTGACGATCGCAGTGATGGCAATGCAGGTGGGGGGGCTGGCGGTGCAGGGTCATGCGCGCATCGCAGCGGGTACAGTCGACCGGAGTACCACAGTCGTGGCAGATCAATGCCGGTGAGAAGCCGCGTCGGTTCAGGAACAGCAACACCTGAGTGCCCTGATCAAGATGTGATCGGATCTGGCTGATCAGCGCTGCCGAGAGACCGGCGTCCAGCGTCTGCTGTCGAATGTCCAGCAATTTGAATACGGGAGGGGTGGCATTGCCGGCGCGACGGGTCAGGTGCAGATGCTGATAGCGACCACTGCGTGCATTCTGCAGGCTCTCCAGTGACGGAGTGGCGCTGCCCAGCACAACCGGGATTTTGAGCTGATTGGCGCGGAAGATCGCCAGGTCGCGGGCATGGTAGCGAAATCCGTCCTGCTGCTTGAACGAGCTGTCATGCTCTTCGTCCACAATGATCAGGCCGGGACGGCTCAGGGGCGTGAAAATGGCTGAACGCGTACCGATCAGAATGCGGGCGCTGCCTTCATCTGCCCAGAGCCAGGCATCCAGGCGCTGGCGGTCGGTCATGCCGGAGTGCAGAGCCAGTACCGGCACCCGAAAACGTGCCTTGAAACGGGACAGTGTCTGTGGCGTCAGGCCGATCTCGGGTACCAATACCAGTGCCTGCTGGCCGCGCTCAAGGCAGGACTGAATCGCCTGCAGATAGACCTCGGTCTTGCCTGAGCCGGTGACGCCCTCAAGCAACAGAGGGCTGAAACCCTGTGCCGCTCGAATGGCCTCAACCGCCTGTGCCTGCTCATCATGCAGTGTCAGTGGCGATTCACGGATAACCCCGTCGGTGAGGTCGGCATGCGGCAGGTCAGGGTGGTGCTCGAATGACTGTGCGAGTCCCTTCTGCTGCAGCGATTTGAGCAGTGCCGGATCACCGCCCTCGGCACGCAGAGCATCTGTGCTGATGCCGCCGGGATGCTCCAGCAGCAGTTGCAGCAGCTCTCGCTGGCGGAACGCGCGCGCAGTGATGGCCTCCAGTGTTGCATCGGGTGCGGCGTGCCACAGTGTATGGTGCGCAAAACGTGCAGGTTGGCCCTGGCGCAGCAGTACCGGCAGGGCCTGTTGCAGCGCATCGCCAAGAGGGTGTTGATAGTAGCCCGCTGCCCAGCGCGCCAGCGCAAACAGATCATCACTGAATACCGGAGTCGGGTCCAGAACCTCGCTGACTGGCTTGAGCTTGTCGAGGGGGAACTCACTGGTGTGCTCGATCGAGACCAGAATGCCAATGGCCTCGCGCCGGCCAAAGGGGACCCGTACTCGGCAGCCCGGCTGGGCACAGGTCTCATTCAGGGGCGGTCGGTAGTCGAACAGCCGGTGCAGAGGCGTTGGAATGGCGACGCGGTAGATCAAGATCGGGGTCCTGTCAGTGAAGGGTGTCGGTCGGCAATGCCGTGGCCCCGAGTCTAGGGCTTTTGAGCGTTCCAGGGAATGGTTGAACGGCGCGCGCGAATTGGCTTGCTCGCAGAGGGTGGGCTGCGTATAATTTCGCGCCTTAACTGTAAGCATCGCGGTGCTCTGTTATTGGAGCGCTGACTATTAAATGTGCGGTGCCTGGCGTCAATGAATACGACCGGGTGGCGGCACGCCAATTTTATCGAGGTTTAAGATGAAAGCTGGTATCCATCCGGAATACAACGAAGTTACCATCACCTGCTCTTGCGGCAATGTGATGAACACCCGCTCTACCATGGGTCAGGACATGCTGGTCGACGTGTGCAGCCAGTGCCACCCGTTCTACACCGGCAAGCAGAAGGAAGCGACTTCCGGCGGCCGTGTTGACCGTTTCAAGAAGCGTTTCGGTGGTCGTGGCTTCAAGTCTTAATCGACTGCGCCAGCGCACATCAAAAAAGGCACTCCATGTGGGTGCCTTTTTTGTATCCGCGTGTTGGCTTTTGTTGTCTCCTGCGGTCTGGGCGCAATGCCCGCTGCTGCCGGGTGGCTTTGATGCCGAAGTAGTGCACGTATACGACGGAGATACCGTCCGTCTGAAGTCAGGGCAGCGGGTGCGACTGATCGGGATTGATACACCTGAAATCGGGCGCGACGGGCGTCCTGATCAGCCCGGTGCGCGTGAGGCGGGTCGTTGGCTTGAGCGGCGCGTAAAGGGTCAACAGGTCTACCTCCTGCCCGGGGTTGAGCGTGAGGACCGCTATGGCCGGTTGCTGGCACATCTGTATTGGCGCGATGAGCTGATAGCGGAAAAAATGCTGCAGCAGGGGCTGGGCTTTGCTCTGGCCGTGGGTGCCAATACCCGCCTTGCCGATTGTCTTTTCAGCGCAGAAACGCCTGCACGCATTGCCTCAAAAGGTGTGTGGCGGCGCGCGCCTCGTGCTGCAATGAAAATTGATAAATCCGGTTTTGCACTGGTCAGTGGCCGTATAAGTCGCATCACTCAAGCCCGTACCGGTTACTACATCGATCTGGATGATCACCTGGCCCTGTTTCTGCCGGAAGAACTTGGGATGGATCATGCTCAGATGCAGGTGGGCAAGCGGATCGAAGCGCGTGGCTGGGTACAGGATCGCCTGCAACGGCAGAGCCGATTGCGCCATGGTCAACAGCGCTGGCTGCTCAGAATTACCGCAGAACAGCACCTGCAGGCCGACTGAAGTCTATATTCGCATCGCCTAAAGTGCGGTTGTTGTCTATATGGCTTTTATATATGATGCAAGACCGTCTATTTACAACCTTAGTTGGAAACAGCAACCATGTCTCAAGATTTCAAACAAGCCGCCCTCGATTACCACGAGTTTCCTCGTCCGGGTAAGATCAGTGTAGAGCTTACCACCTCCGCTGAGACTTCCCGCGACCTTTCTCTGGCCTACTCTCCGGGTGTGGCCGAGCCCGTGCGTGAAATCGCGAAGGATCCTGATGCGGCTTACCGTTACACCGCCAAAGGCAACCTGGTTGCTGTTATCTCCAACGGTACCGCGATCCTGGGTCTGGGTGACCTGGGGCCGCTGGCGTCCAAGCCGGTCATGGAAGGCAAGGCGCTGCTGTTCAAGCGTTTTGCCGGTATCGACTCCATCGATATCGAAGTCGATGCAGAAAGCCCGCAGGCGTTCATCGACACTGTTGCGCGCATTGCTGAAACATTCGGTGGCATCAACCTGGAAGATATCAAGGCGCCGGAGTGCTTCGAGATCGAGCGTGTTCTGATCGAGCGCTGCAAGATTCCGGTCTTTCATGACGATCAGCACGGTACGGCCATCGTAACGGCTGCCGGCATGATCAACGCACTGGAGCTGGCCGGCAAGAAACTGGCCGATGCGCAGATCGTGTGTCTGGGTGCCGGTGCTGCTGCCAGTGCCTGCATGAAGCTGCTGATCAATATGGGTGCCAAGGTCGAGAACATCTACATGATCGACCGCAAGGGTGTTATCCACTCGGGTCGTGATGATCTGACTCCGGAAAAGGCCGCTTTCGCGACCGAGACCGACAAGCGCACGCTGGAAGATGCCATCACCGGCGCTGACGTATTTGTGGGTCTGTCCGGTCCGGACCTGTTGTCACCGGAAAACCTGCTGAAGATGGCCGATAACCCGATCGTCTTTGCCTGTGCCAACCCGGATCCTGAAATCAAGCCGGACCTGGCGCGTGCGACGCGCTCTGATGTGATCATGGCAACCGGTCGCTCCGACTACCCGAACCAGGTGAACAACGTGCTGGGCTTCCCGTTCATCTTCCGTGGTGCGCTGGATGTGCGTGCAACCGCCATCAATGAAGAGATGAAGGCGGCTGCGGTGCGTGCCCTGGCCGATCTGGCCAAGCAGCCGGTTCCGCAGGAAGTGCTGAATGCCTACAACCTGATGGAGATGGAGTTCGGCCGTGAGTATATCCTGCCGAAGGCGACTGACCCGCGTTTGTTGGGTGCAATCTCCAATGCGGTTGCCAAGGCGGCTGTCGACACTGGTGTTGCACGTTTGCCGATGCCGTCGCACTATCCGATCGAGAGCGTGAAAGATATCTAATCACGTACTGAATACGGACAAAAAAACCGCCAGCTGGCGGTTTTTTTTGTCCGGTGCAAGTGCTGTTTATGCTAGTAGCCGAAAATGGCTTCGGTTGGTGGCGCCTGCATCTGCTGCTCAGGACTGCGGGCTGTTTCTGTGGGGACATCCTCGGTGCGGAAGTATTCGCTGATGGCGTTGTCCTGACCGGGCCAGGCGCGCAGGCCGCTGGCTGGATCGATGGCGATACGTACCACACCTTCAGGCGCGGCAGGAGGGCGATCGGGCACCCCGGCAAGTGCCTCTTCCATGTAGTCGATCCAGATCGGCAGGGCGGTGCTGCTGCCGTACTCGCCTCGTCCAAGAGGAGAAGGCTGGTCAAAGCCAACCCATACCGTTGTTACCAGATCGGGGCTGAAGCCGCTGAACCATGTGTCTTTCTGTTCATTGGTGGTGCCGGTTTTGCCCGCCAGATCTGAACGTTCCAGGACGCGAGCCCGTGTACCGGTGCCGCGTGTGATGACATCGCGCATCACGTCGTAGATCAGGAAGGCGTTGCGCTCGCTGATGATGCGTGGAGCGGCCTGTGGCTGCATATCGGTTGCAAGCAGTTGGGCGGTGTCCATCGTGCTGGCGGATGTCGTGCTGATATTGTCTGTCTGTTCGCCGGCGTCGGCCATCAGGCAGTCGCGGCATACCTGTAACGGATTGGCCTGCTCCAGCGTTTTGCCCTCCGCATTCTCGATCCGGCTGATCAGGTAGGGCTCGATCAGATAGCCGCCATTGGCAAAGGCCGCATAGCCGCGCGCAATCTGCAATGGGGTGGCACTGGCGCTGCCGAGCGAGAGCGACAGGTTGGCCGGCAGTTTGTCGGGCTCGAAGCCGAACCTGAGCATGTATTCGCGTGCCTGCTCGATACCCAGTGATCGCATGATGCGAATGGACACCAGGTTGCGAGACCGATACAGGGCTTCTCGCAGGCGCATGGGGCCATTGAACTGGCCGTTGTCATTTTCGGGGCGCCAGTTACCTTCAAGGCTGACATCGTGGAACACAATGGGGGCATCATTGATGATGGAAGCCGGTGTGAAACCGTTCTCAAGCGCGGCTGTATACAGGAAAGGCTTGATGCTGGAGCCGGGCTGACGGTAGGCCTGAAGCGCGCGATTGAACTTGTTGTGATAGAAGCTGAAGCCGCCAACCAGTGAGCGTATTGCGCCATCCTGGGGGTTCAGGGCAACCAGGGCACCCTGCACTTGTGGCATTTGGGTCAGGCGCAACTTGCCGTCGGCATCGGGCATCACGCGGATGATATCACCCGCCGACAGCACCTCTGTTGCATTTTTTGGGGCAGGGCCTGTCCAGTGTACGCTGCGGAAAGGGCGTGCCCATTTGATGCCGTCCCACTCCAGCTCGGCCGGCTCGCCGCTGCGCAACAGCAGTTGAGCGGAGTTGTCCGTTACAGACTTGACCAGTGCTGGCTGCAAGCCGGCAAAGGCAGGATACTGGCGCAGTTGGTTGATCTGGTCGGCTTCACCGTTCAAGCTTTCCAGATCAAGACTGGCTTCAGCGCCATGGTAGCCGTGGCGGTCCGTGTAGGCGAGCAGGCCGCGGCGCAGAGCGTCAATGGCTTCCTGCTGCTGATGGCTGTATACCGTTGTCCAGACACGATAGCCATCGGTATACAGCGCCTCGCCATAACGCTCAAACAGTTGCTGGCGCACCATCTCGGCAATGTAGGGGGCATCCAGCTCGATATCGCTGCGGTGGTAGCGCGCATTGTCTACAAAGGCGATGGCTTCGGCATGCCGTGTGCTGTCGATATATCCCAACTCAAGCATTCGTCCAAGAATCCAGTCGCGCCGTGTGGTTGCGCGGGAGGGGTTTGTGATCGGGTTGAACGCTGAGGGCGCCTTGGGCAGGCCGGCAATCATGGCAAGCTGGGCCAGGTTGAGCTGATCAATGCTTGAGCCATAGTAAGTGTTGGCGGCCGCCTCGATGCCGTAGGCGCGGTGCCCCAGATAAATCTGGTTTACATAGAGCGCCATGATCTCCTGCTTGCTGAGCTTGGTTTCGATCTGCAGAGCCAGTAGAATCTCGATAAACTTGCGTTTGAATGTCTGTTCGCGAGTGAGGAAGAAGTTTTTCGCCACCTGCATTGTGATGGTCGAGCCGCCGCTCTGGATGGCACCGGTTGAGGCCAGCTGAAAGGCGGCCCGGCTCAGGCCCTTGATATCGATGCCGAAGTGCTCAAAAAAACGTGCGTCTTCAGCGGCCTGCAGTGCGTGAACAAAGTCGGTCGGGATCTGCTCGTAGCTGACCGGTACACGTTTCTTCTCGCCGAATTCGGCGATCAGCTTGTCGTCGGCCGAGAAGATCCGCAGCGGTGTTTGAAACTTTACGTCGCGTAAAGTTTGCACATCCGGTAATTGCGGGCTGAAGTAGTAATACACCCCTGCAAGCGTGGCGGCGCCAAGAAAGACGCCGATCAGCGACAGGGTGATAAACCATTTAAACAGGCGGCTTAAAATTCGCATGCTAACCTTAGAAAAATGCGGTAAAAAAATAGAGCTGGGTCATTATATAGGTGTATGCCAGCTGGTCTACAGTAAACGGACAGTTTAAATTGTGCCCGAATCAGGCTACATTGAGAGCGTTTGCGGGACTTCACCTGATTGATATAAGGAAAATGTCGTGCTCAGCTTCTTAAAGCAAAAATCTGCTGGCTGGGTGGGAGTGGATATCGGGTCCTCTTCTGTCAAGTTGGTAGCACTCACAAAACATGGACAGTCATATCAGATTGAAGGCTATGCTATAGCCCCGCTGCCTCCGACGGCGGTCGTTGATGGCAACGTGGAGATCCCTCCGGAGGTTTCGGACGCAATTGAGCGGGGTCTCAAGATGTGTGGCATCAAATTGACCCATGCCGTTACCGCCGTCCCTTCCTCTGCCGTTATTACCAAGCGTCTTGAAATCAGCAATGCATTCGCCGGTCTGGATCTTGAAGACCAGGTGCAGGTCGAAGCCGACCAGTTCATTCCCTACCCGCTTGACGAAGTTGCGCTGGACTTCGAAGTGCTTGGGCCGGTTGAAAAAGCCCCGGAGCTGAATGAAATCCTGCTGGTAGCCTGTCGTCGTGATGATGTGGACAGCCGCGAAGATGCGATTAACGGTTCGGGCCTGAAGTGCGAAGTGGTTGATATCGACACCTATGCCATTGAACGCACATTGCCTCTTCTGGAAGGGGAAGCAGACCCGAAAGCCGTTATCGGGGTGGTTGATATCGGTGCGGCTACGCTGACGCTGAACGTATTCCGAGGCAACCGTATAATCTATAATCGCGAACAGGCGTTTGGCGGCAATGACCTGACCAATATGATCCACCAGCACCAGGGCATTGAAGTGCCGGAAGTGGAACGGTTGCTCAGTGGTGGCGATCTGGACAGCGAGACCATGGAGATGCTGGTTTTGCCGTTCCGTCAGAGCGTGGTACAACAGGTATCGCGTGCGTTGCAGTTCTACTACTCCTCAGGCTCTCAGGGGCAGTTGGGTAAGCTCTATCTGGCCGGTGGAACTTCAGGGCTGGATGGGCTGGCCGAAATGATTGAAGAAGAGATTGGTGTGACAACACAGGTTGCCAACCCCTTCAGAACCATGCAAATCGGACCAAGAATCAACACGGCGCGACTGGAAAAGGATGCCCCAACTCTGTTGAAGGCATGTGGGCTGGCTCAACGAAGCTTCGAAATTTAGGGACCACAGGGATTATGTATGGCGCGTATTAACCTAAGACCCTGGCGCGAAGAGCGCAACGAAAGGCTGCAGAAGCGCTTTATCGGCAATATGGTCGGTGCAGCGCTGCTCGGTGTGGTTGTCGTGCTGGGTGTCAGTTACTACTACGACCTTCAGGCTGACCGGCAGGATGCGCGTAACAGCTACCTCCGCGCCGAGATCGTGAAGCTGGACCAGAAAATTAAGGAAATTGAAGAGCTTCGTGCCAAGCGTGAGCGACTGCTGGAACGTCTCAATGCGATTCAGCAATTGCAGGGCAACCGTCCGGTTATTGTACGAAATTTCGATGAAATGGTCCGTGTGCTGCCTGACGGTATCTATTACCAGAGCCTTGTTCGTCGGGGTGAGACAATTACCATCGATGGACTTGCTGATGATAACAATGATGTATCCTCTTTGATGCGTCGTCTGGACGGGTCAATCTGGTTCAGTGAGCCTGACCTGAGCCGAGTCGACAAGTCTGAAGGGTTGAAGCGCTTCAACATGAAAGCGGGCATGACCCGTCCGAAAGCGGAGGAGGCCAACTGATGGAAATGAATGGTCTCAAAAAAGCCTTTCAGGGTTTTGATATCAATAATGTTGATGTCAATCAGGCCGGTAACTGGCCCGTCGGTATCAAGACGATCGTTTATCTTCTTGTGTTTGCCATTATTGTGGGTGCTGGTGTTCATTTCCTGATCAAGGACAAGCATGTTGCCGTTGAGCGTGAAATCACCAAAGAGCAGGAGCTGAAACAGGAATACCAGCGCAAGGCGTTTCAGGTTGCCAGCCTTGATGCACTGCGCAAGCAGATGGCAGATGTAGAAGGTCGGTTTGCCGAGTTGCTGAAGCAGCTTCCGACCGACAAGGAAGTGCCTGGTCTGCTGGAAGACATTACCGAAATCGGGCGTTCAGCGGGTCTGGAGTTTGACCTGATCGCTTTACAGCCTGAAAAGCGCGAACAGTTCTACGTCGAGTTGCCCATACGCATCCTGGTGCGTGGCAACTACCATCAAATGGGTGAGTTTGTCAGTGGTGTGGCTGCAATCAAACGTATTGTGACACTGCATGACTTCTCGCTCCAGCCCGGCGGAGATAACAGTTTGACCATGGAAATCAGCGCGAAGACTTACCGCTATGATGATACAAAATAAGGAAAGACAGGGAATGCGTCTCGGGCTGGCACTGTTGCTGCTGCTGCCTTTGTCAGGCTGTATCTGGGTGGATGACACCGAAGACCTGAAACGCTACACCCGCGAGCAGCAAGCCAAGCCCAGTGGCAAGGTCGAGCCTTTGCCGACATTCAAGCCCTATGAAAGCTTTGTTTATGAGGGGGCGAGTCTGCGAGATCCCTTCCGGCCGCTCATCCGAAATGATGGCTCTGATCGAGACTTCACCGCTGAAGACAACCTTATTCCTGATACCGAACGGCCCAAGGAGTACCTTGAGGACTTTTCGGTGGATGAGCTTACGATGGTAGGCACTATCACAGCACCGGGCAGCGAAGTGTTGTGGGCCTTGATCAAGGACCCTAATAATGAGGTTCACCGCGTTGCAACTGGCAACTACCTCGGCAACGACTATGGTGAAATCGTCTCGGTTAACGAGCGCAGGCTGGAAATTGTAGAAATTATCTCCAACGGACGAGGCGGCTGGATGAAACGTCCCCGTACTCTGAATATTGAAGAGCAGGATTGATAAGGATGCAGACCGTGAATACATACAGACGGACCGAAACCCACCGGATGCAGCCCGGACGCCAGACCCGTTTCTGGCTCCTGCTGAGTATGCTGGCGCTGGCCCTTGTCGGGCGTACGGCAGTGGCCCAGGATGCGGCGCTGCAGAACGCCTCCTTTGTTTCTCTGCCCGGCAAAAAGGTAGAAGTGCGGCTGGATTTTGATGTGCCGCCACCGGTACCCAAGGCCTACATGATCGAGAGTCCGCCCCGCTTGGTGATGGATTTTTGGGGTGCGCACAATGAAATGGCCAGCAAGACACTTTCGGTCAAATCCGGTGATGTTGACAGCCTTCATTTTGCCGAAGCCAACGGCCGGTTGCGGATTGTCACAAACCTGACAGGGTCGGCAGGCTATAAAACCTACACCGAGAATAACAGCCTGTTCATCGAGCTGGGTGGTCAGTCTGCGGATACCGTTAGAGGTACCAGTGCATCTGCAATGGCCGTTGCACCAGCGGCAACACCACGTGAAGGTGCGCGCATGCCGGCAGCGGCCGATGATCGTACTCGTGTGCGGGGCATCGACTTCCAGCGCATCGATGGCAACCGTGGCAGGGTAACCATCGATTTGACAGACTCGCAGGCAGGTCTTGATATCGTTGAAGAAGGCAATAACGTTGTTATCAATCTGCTGGGTGCAGGCCTGTCTGATGCGCTTGAGCAGCGCCTGGACGTGCAGGACTTTGCAACCCCGGTGCTGTTCATCGACTCCATGGTACAGGGTGAGAATGCTACCATCCTGATCAAGCCATCGGCTGAGCCGTACGACTATATGGCCTATCAGAGCGGCAATCAGCTGGTTGTAGACTTCAAGCCTCTGACCGGTCAGGAACAGGAAGATCAGCGGAACCTGTTCCCTTATACCGGAGAAAAGATCGACCTGAATTTCCAGAATGTTGAAATTCGTACCGTGTTGCAGATCATTGCTGAAGTCGCCGAGAAGAATCTGGTGGTCAGCGACAATGTTCAGGGCACCATCACCCTGCGCCTGAAAAACGTACCCTGGGATCAGGCACTGGATATCGTGCTGAAGACCAAGGGGTTGGACAAGCGTGAGGCTGGTAATGTGCTGCTGGTGGGTACTGCCACAGAAATCGCTGAGCGTGAAGCGCTGGAGATGCAGAGTCAGCAGCAGGAAAAGGAGTTGGCACCGTTGGTGACCGACTTTATTCAGATCGATTATCGCAAGGCGTCAGATATCAAAACTCGTTTGACTGAAGCTCAAATGATTTCTGAGCGGGGCTTTGTCGTTGCTGATGATGAAACCAATACACTGATGGTTCGTGAGACAGTTAAGCAGGTTCAGGAAATCCGCAATACGATCAAGCAGTTTGATGTTGAGGTTGCTCAGATTATGGTCCAAGCCCGCCTTGTGACCGCTCAATTGAAGGATACTAAAGAGCTTGGTATCCGATGGGGTGGTGGTTATGAAGGTAGTAGCTCGTTTGTTGCGGGCTCAGGTTTGGTGAGTGATGAGCCTGCAACCACAGGTGTAACAGTCCCTGGCGGGTACAACACTGGCTTGCCAAACAACCTTGTTGTTGATTTGGGTGTTGCAAATCCGCAAACATCTCTGGCACTAGGCTTCATTGGCAATAATCTACTGCTGGCTGCTGAGCTGACTGCATTGCAGACAGATAACAAAGTTGATGTGTTGGCCCAACCCAAAGTTATTACAACCAATGGCAAGCCTGCATTGATTCAGGCAGGTCAGCGAGTTCCGATTCAAAGAATTGAAGATGGCACTGTAACTATTGAGTACGAGGATGTTGTGCTTAAGTTGGAGGTTACCCCGCAGATTATCCCTGGTGACAAGGTTGCGATGGAGATACTGATAACCAAGGATTCTTTGGGAGGTACTCTTTTTGAAAATATAATTATCAACAATCAGGAATTACGTACATCTATAGTAGTGGCAGATGGTGAGACTGTTGTTCTGGGTGGAATTCTCCAAACAGAATCTAGAGTTGATAACTCCAAGGTACCCCTCTTAGGTGACATTCCTGGGATAGGGCGGTTGTTTAGAAATCGCTCTGCCGTAAATGATAAAGATGAACTCCTGATCTTCATTACCCCGCAGATGATCCGTGAGTCGCTCAGACGATAAGAACAGAGCTGTAAAAATTTGAACGTTTTCCTAATTGGCCCTATGGGTGCTGGCAAAAGCACCATAGGGCGTTTGCTTTCTCAGGAGCTTGGGCTGGAATTTCACGACTCTGACCGTGAAATTGAAACACGCTCCGGAACCAATATTCCGTGGATTTTCGATGTGGAAGGCGAAGAGGGCTTTCGTCAACGTGAAGAAACGGCTATCGATGAACTAAGTCAGCTGGATAATATCGTCCTTGCTACCGGAGGTGGTGCGGTGCTGCGTGAAGCCAATCGTCGCCACTTGCAGAGCCGGGGTACGGTTGTCTACCTGCAGACCTCAATTGAACAGCAGCTGGAGCGCACGGCAAAGGACCGCAACCGTCCTCTGTTGCAGACGGAAAATCCGCGAGCCGTACTGGAACAGTTGATCGAACAGCGCGACCCGCTTTACCGGGATTGCTGCGATCTGTTGATTCGTACCGATCGGCGCCACCCGCGTGGCGTGGTAAGTGATATTATTCGTTTCCTGAAGCGACAGCAGCCGCTGAAAAAAATCTGATACAACCTGTTTCCGGAGACTGTTCCCATGCAGACATTGACGGTCGACCTTGGCGTCCGCAGCTACCCCATCTTTATCGGCCAGGGTCTGTTGCAGCAAAACCTGCTGCAGTCATATGTGAAAGGTCGTCAGGTGATGGTGGTCAGCAATGAAACCGTTGCTCCGCTTTACCTTGATGCGTTGCTGCAGCAGTTTCCTGAAAAGCAGGTGGATAGCGTGATTCTGCCGGATGGTGAAGCATACAAGGATCTGGAGCACGTCAATCTGATCTTCGATGCGTTGCTGGAGAGGCGGCATAACCGCACCACTACGCTGGTTGCGCTGGGTGGTGGTGTCGTTGGCGATATGACCGGTTTTGCGGCGGCCAGTTATCAGCGAGGCGTTAATTTTATCCAGGTACCCACGACCCTGCTGTCACAGGTCGACTCATCGGTTGGTGGCAAGACGGGTGTGAATCATCCGCTGGGCAAAAACATGATCGGAGCCTTTCATCAGCCACAGGCGGTGCTGGCGGCAACGGATGTGCTCAACAGCCTGCCTGAGCGTGAATTGTCTGCCGGTCTGGCTGAGGTGATCAAGTACGGCTTGATTCATGACGCTGCATTTCTTGACTGGCTGGAGTCCTCCATGCCGGCGCTTCGCGCACGGGACCCTGAAGCGCTCGCTTATGCCATCTATCGCTCATGTGAAATCAAGGCTGAGATGGTGGCACAGGACGAGCGAGAATCAGGCGTGAGGGCGTTGTTGAACCTCGGCCATACCTTTGGTCACGCAATCGAGACCGATCAGGGCTATGGCAGTTGGCTGCACGGTGAGGCGGTTGGTGCAGGGATGCTGATGGCAGCCAACCTTTCTGCCCGGTTGGGTTGGTTGAATTCGGCCGAGCTGGCACGCATTGAGCGCATTCTGCTGGCGGCAGGGCTGCCTGTCGCTCCGCCTGAAACGATGAGCAGTGCGCGGTTTATGGAACTGATGTCGGTAGACAAGAAGGTTATCGACGGCAGCCTGCGGCTTGTTCTGCTTAAGCGCATTGGGCAGGGCGTTGTTACGGCTGATTTCCCATCGGAAAAACTCGAACAAACCCTGATTTGTGGCCAGTCCCTGGGGCAGATCGGATAACAGGACAGGACGTCATGAGTATCCCGACCCATTATTACGAACCGGAATCTCGCCTGCAGCAGAGAGATAAACTGCAACATCTGGTGCGCTTCTCCGATTTTGTCATGCTGATTATTGGTGAAACGGGTGTCGGCAAGTCGGCCTTGCTGGAGCAGCTTGTGCCTGATGACAGTGGGAGTTTGGGTCGCGCTGTCAGGCTGCGGCTTGATGAAACAACCGATGTAACGAATTTGCTGCTTCAGCTGACGGAGGCGCTCGACTTTGAGCCGGCGGCTGACAACCGGCAGCGCCTGAAGCAGATGCATGTGTTGGCACGGCAGCTGCGTGAAGATGGCCTGCCATTGATTCTTCTGATTGATGATGCCGATTTTTTGACCAATAACGCACTTGAGTTGCTGGTTAATTTTGCCACTTTTGAAAAAGGCGTTCCGCCGCGTGTACTGTTGACAGGAACGGCAGAATTTGAAGAGCGCTTTAGAGGGCTCGGTCTGGCTGAGCAGCTGGAAAGTCATCTGCATGTTGAAAGGCTTGACCCATTTATGCCGGATGAATCGGCCGATTTTGTAGAGTCTTTGTTGCCTGAAGGCATTGAGCTGAGCAAACGGCAGTTGGCGGCGCTGGTTGAGCGTTCACAGGGGTATCCCGGGCGGTTACGCGATCAGGTGATCGCACTCTTGCGCAGCGGCCGCTTAAAGCCCTCAGGCAGCAGTCGGTTACCTTTGCCACCCAGGCACATCAGTGCTGCCATTCTGGTGCTCCTGCTGGTATTTGGTGTTGCACTCTGGCAGTACCTGCCGGATGAAGACGCAGCCCCGGTGGTAGCTGAAAGAATTACGTTGCCCTTGTCGGTGAGGCCGGAGCCTGCGCCGCGAATTGAGACTGTTCAGGAGTCATCCGCTGTATTGGCGCAAGCATCTGAAGTCACGGAGGCAGAAACAGCGGTTGAGCTTGAAAACCCTGTTGACGTCAGTACCGCCCCCGGTGAGCCGGCTGTATCCGAGCCTCCAGTAGTGGCAGAACCTGATGTTGAACCCAAGCCTGAACCCCAGTCGGAGCCCAAGCCTGAACCCAAACCAGAGCCTAAACCAGAGCCTAAACCAGAGCCTAAACCAGAGCCCAAGCCAGAGCCCAAGCCAGAGCCCAAACCAGAGCCCAAACCAGAGCCCAAACCAGAGCCCAAACCAGAGCCCACGCCCCAGGCTGCTGCTGAGACAGGGGGTGTGGCCCAGCAATGGTTGAGAGAAGAGGAGCTGCTTGGCTGGCCGGAGCAGGGCTACACCCTTCAGGTCATGGGTGCGCGTTCAGAAACCAGTGTCAGAGACTTTATTCAGGCGCAGGAGCAGCCCCAGAGGTTCTATTATTTCCAGACGGTTTTCAAGGGGGCTCCCTGGCATGTGGTCGTGTATGGTCAGTATGCTGACCGGGCGGCGGCAACCAATGCGGTGGCCGGTTTGCCGGAATCATTGCGTAGACTTCGTCCCTGGGCGCGCTCAATCGCCGGAGTAAAAGCCGATATCCGCAAGAAATAATTTTGCAGTAAGGGGTTGCATCATGGTCTCAACCATGAATGCACCAATATAGTGCATTCATTGCAACTATTTTTGCCTTATTGCACTATTATGGTGCAATATTGGCAACAATTCTCTTGAGTCCGACCTCTTCCATAGGTAGAATTGCTTCCCCTTTTTGCCCACAATTTGATCAGCGGGAGAAAGGAAGTTAGATAACTTCTTGATTTAAAAGAGTTTTAGCGAGGTCGGCGTATGAATAAAGGTCTTTATCGCCACGGGGAGTTCAAGGATAACTGTGGTTTCGGCCTGATGGCCCACATGCAGGGTCAGGCCAGCCATGATCTGTTGGACAAGGCGATCCAGGCACTGGCGTGCATGACACACCGCGGAGGTATTGCTGCTGATGGCAAAACCGGGGACGGCTGTGGATTGCTGATGCAGAAACCAGACGGTTTCCTGCGGACCGTTGCTGCCGAAGAGCTGGGCGTCGAGCTGGGCGAACACTATGCAGTGGGGATGGTATTTCTGTCTCCCGAGGCGCAGCTGGCGTCTGTAGCTCGCGAGCAGCTCGGCTCAGCGCTGCAGGCCGAAGGGTTGCAAGTGTTGAGCTGGAGACAAGTACCCACCAATGACAGCTGTCTTGGTCCCATCGCTAAAGATACCCTCCCCCAGATCGAACAAGTCTTTATTCATCCCAATGGCAAAAGCCCGCGTGAATTCGCAATCAGCCTGTTCACTGCCCGCCGCAAGGCTGAAATCGCGCTTTCCGATGATCCTGATTTCTATATCTGCAGTCTGTCCGACAAGGTGCTTTCCTATAAAGGGCTGATGATGCCGGTGGATCTGCCGGTGTTCTATCAGGACTTGAACGACCCGCGCCTTGAAACGGCCATCTGTACCTATCACCAGCGTTTCTCGACCAACACCGCGCCACGCTGGCCGCTGGCGCAGCCGTTCCGGTTCCTGGCACACAACGGTGAGATCAATACCATTGATGGCAACCGTAACTGGGCCCGTGCGCGCCGCACCAAATTCTCGACCGAAATGCTGCCGAACATTGAAGAGCTGCAGCCGATCGTCAATACCACGGGCTCAGACTCCTCCAGCATGGATAACATGCTGGAGTTTCTGCTGGTCGGGGGTATGGATCTGTACCGTGCCGTGCGCATGATTGTTCCGCCGGCCTGGCAAAATGTTGAAACCATGGACTCCGACCTGCGGGCCTTCTACGACTTCCACTCCATGCACATGGAACCCTGGGATGGTCCGGCCGGTATGGTCATGACCGACGGTCGCTATGCGGTGTGCATGCTGGATCGCAACGGTCTGCGTCCGTCACGCTGGGTTATGACCCGCGATGGTTACATCTGCACGGCATCTGAAATCGGTGTGTTCGACTACAAGCCGGAAGATATCGTGGCACAGGGCCGTGTTGGTCCGGGTCAGATCCTGTCGATTGATACCCAGACCGGTGAAGTGCTGCACACCAAGGATGTGGACAACAAGCTGAAGTCCGGACAGCCCTACAAACAGTGGCTGAAGGAAAATGCCATTCGCCTGGAACAGACCATGAGCTTCCAGGAGGAGTCGCAGTCGTTCCGCGAAATGTCGCCGGAAGAAACCAAACAGCACATGAAGATGTTCCAGGTCACCTTTGAAGAGCGTGATCAAGTTCTGCGCCCGCTGGGTGAAACCGGGATGGAAGCGGTTGGTTCCATGGGTGATGACAAGCCGATGGCGGTGCTGTCCAGCCGTATTCGTTCACCCTATGACTACTTCCGTCAGCAGTTTGCTCAGGTAACCAACCCACCGATCGATCCTCTGCGTGAAGCGATCGTGATGTCGCTTGAAACCTGCATCGGTGCGGAGCAAAACGTATTTGAAGAAACGCCCGAGCATGCGCGCCGTCTGATTCTGACGACGCCGGTGCTGTCGGCGAGCAAGTTCCAGTTCATGCGCAAGTGTCAGCTGGATGGATTCGACTCGCTTGACCTGGATCTGCAGTATGACCCTGAGATTGGGCTTGAGCAGGCGCTGCGTGACCTGTGTGCCAAGGCCGAAGATGCCGCTCGCAATGGCGTGACGCTGCTGGTACTGACCGACGCCTACCTGCAGCGCGGCCAGCTGCCGATTCATGCCGCGATGGCAACCGGCGCAGTGCATCACCACCTGGTCGAAAAAGGCTTGCGTTGCGAAACCAACCTGATCGTTGAAACCGGTACCGCGCGTGATCCGCATCACTTTGCCGTGCTGTTCGGCTTCGGTGCAACGGCGGTATATCCGTACCTGGCCTACCGCGTGCTGAACGATCTCTGCCGCACCGGTGAGCTGCCGCTGGAGCCACTGCAGGCGCACGAGAACTACCGCAAGGGCATTAACAAGGGCCTGTTGAAGATCCTGTCCAAGATGGGTATCTCCACCATTGCTTCCTACCGTGGTGCGCAGCTGTTTGAAGCCGTTGGCCTGTCCAGTGAAGTGGTCGATCTCTGCTTCCGTGGTGTGTGCAGCCGTATCGAAGGCGCCCGCTTCACGCACTTCCAGCAGGAGCAGGCGCTGTTGGCGCAGGAGGCCTGGAGTGCACGCAAGCCGATTCAGCAGGGGGGGCTGCTCAAGTATGTGCATGGCGCTGAGTACCATGCCTACAACCCGGATGTGGTCAAAACCATTCATGAAGCGGTTACCACGGGTGATAAACATGCTTACGCACGTTACGCCGAGCTGGTAAATCAGCGTGGTGTTGCGACCCTGCGTGATCTGCTGGGCCTGAAGAAAGACCTGAAACCCATCCCGCTGGATCAGGTTGAACCGATCGAAAACATTTTCCCGCGCTTTGACAGTGCAGCCATGTCTCTCGGTGCGTTGTCGCCTGAGGCGCATGAAGCGCTGGCGGTGGCGATGAATGAGCTGGGCGGTCGTTCCAACTCCGGCGAAGGCGGTGAAGACCCCGCCCGTCACGGCACCAACAAGCGTTCCAAGATCAAGCAGGTTGCATCTGGTCGTTTCGGTGTTACGCCGGAATATCTGATGAGCGCCGACGTGATGCAGATCAAGGTGGCCCAGGGTGCCAAACCGGGTGAAGGTGGCCAGCTGCCGGGCGGCAAGGTGAATGCCTTGATCGCACGCCTGCGCTACTCCGTGCCGGGCGTCACGCTGATTTCACCGCCGCCGCACCATGATATCTACTCGATCGAGGATCTGGCACAGCTGATTTTCGATCTGAAGCAGATCAATCCGGAAGGGCTGGTTTCCGTCAAGCTGGTGTCTCGTCCGGGTGTTGGCACCATCGCCTGCGGTGTGGCCAAGGCCTATGCGGATCTGATTACCATCTCCGGTTATGACGGCGGTACGGCGGCGTCTCCGCTGACCTCCATCCACTATGCGGGCTCTCCCTGGGAGCTGGGTCTGGCCGATGCGCATCAGGCACTGCGTGCCAACCACCTGCGTGGCAAGATTCGTCTGCAGACAGACGGTGGTCTGAAAACCGGTCTGGACGTGATCAAGGCCGCTATTCTGGGTGCGGAGAGCTTCGGTTTCGGTACCATGCCGATGGTTGCACTGGGCTGCAAATATCTGCGCATATGCCACCTGAACAACTGTGCCACTGGTGTGGCCACCCAGCGCAAGGATCTGCGTGACGAGCACTTCCGTGGTACCGTCGAGATGGTGAAAAACTTCTTCCGTTTCGTGGCGGAAGAGACTCGCCAGCTGATGGCTCAGGTTGGTGTACGCAGCTTTGACGAACTGATCGGCCGTGTTGACCTGCTGGAAATTCTGCCGGGTGTGACCGACAAGCAGAATCATCTGGATCTGGAGCCCATCATCGGCACTGCCGGTGTACCGGCAGAGTATCCGCACACCTGTCAGCAGGCGCGTAACGAGCCCTATGATCCGGGCAGCCTGAACACGCACATGCTGGAGCTGGCGCAGCAGGCGATCGAGAGCAAGTCCGGTGGCGAGTGGATGCTTGAGATCACCAACTGCGACCGCTCGGTAGGCGCGCGCACCTCCGGCCGGATTGCACGCCATCACAGCAACCTGGGCATGGAAGACAAGCCGGTCGTGTTCCGCTTCCGTGGTCATGCCGGTCAGTCTTTCGGCGTCTGGAACGCCGGTGGCCAGCATCTGCTGCTGGAAGGCGATGCCAACGACTACGTCGGCAAGGGTATGGCCGGTGGCAAGGTGGTGGTACGTCCGTTTGCTGAAGCAACGTTCAAGTCCCAGGATACCGCCATTCTCGGCAACACCTGTCTGTATGGCGCAACGGGCGGCAAGCTGTTCGCGGCGGGCCGTGCCGGTGAGCGCTTCGGGGTACGTAACTCCGGTTGTCATGCCGTAATTGAAGGTGCCGGTGATCACTGCTGTGAATACATGACCGGGGGGATGGTGACGGTGCTGGGCGAGACCGGCTACAACTTCGGTGCCGGCATGACTGGCGGCTTCGCGTATGTACTGGACCGTGACAATACCTTTGTTGATAAGTACAACCACGAGCTGGTGGATATCCACCGCATTGCGACCGAGCAGATGGAGTCCTACAAGAACCACCTGCGCTCGGTAATTGAGGAGTTCACGGCTGAAACCGGCAGTGCCTGGGGTCAGGAGATTCTGGATAACTTCTATGACTATTGCGGCAAGTTCTGGCTGGTCAAGCCCAAGGCTGCAAGTCTGAATGATCTCCTGAATACAGTGCGTGTGCGTCCCGAGTAAGCACAGAGAAAGACTAACTGCGGTACCTGCCCCAGCGGCGGGTATCGGACGAGGTGGTAAAATGACTGACCGTCTGAAGAACGATTTTCAGTTTATTGACGTTGGCCGTCAGGGGCCGGAAAAAGTGCCGGCCGGTATTCGCAAACAGCAGTTTGCCGAAATTTATGAGCCGTTCCAGCCCAAGGATGCCTCTTCCCAGGCACACCGCTGCCTGGAGTGTGGCAATCCCTATTGTGAGTGGAAGTGCCCGGTGCACAACTTTATCCCCAACTGGCTGAAGCTGGTGACCGAGGGGAATATCATGGAAGCGGTGGAGCTGAGTCATCAGACCAACTCGCTGCCGGAAGTGTGTGGCCGTGTATGTCCGCAGGACCGCCTGTGTGAAGGTGCCTGTACGCTGAATGACGGCTTTGGCGCCGTCACAATCGGCTCGGTGGAAAAATACATTACCGACACCGCGTTCGCCATGGGCTGGAAGCCTGATATGTCCAATGTCGAATGGACCGACAAGAAGGTGGCCGTTATCGGTGCCGGCCCTGCCGGTATCGGCTGTGCCGACGTTCTGGTTCGTAACGGCGTCAAGCCGGTGGTGTTCGATCGCTACCCTGAGATCGGTGGCCTGCTGACGTTCGGCATCCCGGAATTCAAGCTCGAAAAAAGTGTCATGAGCCGTCGCCGCCAGATCTTTGAAGAGATGGGGGTCGAATTCCGCCTCAACACCGAGGTAGGGAAGGACGTGACCATGCAGCAGCTGATGGATGAGTACGACGCTGTGTTCATGGGCATGGGCACCTACACCTACATGAAGGGTGGTTTCCCCGGTGAAGAGCTGGATGGCGTATATGATGCGCTGCCGTTCCTGATTTCCAACGTAAATCACTGCCTCGGTTATGAGCAGGACCCGTCTGAATACATCAGTGTCAAGGGTCAGAAAGTGGTTGTGCTGGGTGGTGGTGATACCGCCATGGACTGTAATCGTACCTCCATCCGTCAGGGTGCCGAATCGGTCATCTGCGCCTATCGTCGTGACGAAGAGAACATGCCGGGCTCCAAGCGTGAGGTGGAAAACGCCCGCGAAGAAGGCGTTCAGTTCATGTTCAACCGTCAGCCGGTGGAAGTGGTTGGTGAGAACGGCAAGGTAACCGGTGTTAAGCTGGTGACCACCCGTATGGGTGAGCCGGACGAAAATGGCCGTCGCCGCGCTGAAATTGTGCCCGGTTCTGAAGAGGTTCTGCCGGTTGATACCGTGCTGGTGGCGTTCGGTTTTCGCCCCAGCCCTGCGCCCTGGTTTGCGGACTTCAGTATCGATCTGCACGAAGACGGTCGTATCAAGACAGTTGCTCAGCCGCAGGAAGTGGGTCGCTTTGCGTTCCAGACCAGCAATGCCAAGGTGTTCGCCGGTGGTGACATGGTGCGGGGCTCTGACCTGGTGGTGACCGCGATTGATGAAGGCCGCAAGGCCGCCGAGGGTATTCTGGACTTCCTCGAAGTCTGATTGCTTGGCTTGCCACTCGTTGTCGGGTGGTCAGTGCATAAAAAACCGGATGCTGTGATGGCATCCGGTTTTTTTAATGGGCGCCTAAAGCCCCCTGTATGAGGGGGCCTGAATTGTTACAGGTTTTTCAACATCCGCTGGTGCTGGGCCTGGATCTCTTCGTCAGGCTGGCTGCCCAGTTTCGATACCACAAAGATCGCAACCGTGGCGAACACGATGCCTGGTACAATCTCGTACATGTCGAACAAGCCGCCGCTGAGCTGTTTCCAGACAACAACGGTTACGGCACCGATTACGATACCGGCCAATGCGCCGTTACGGGTCATATTCTTCCAGTACAGGCTGATCAGCAGTGCAGGGCCGAAGGCTGCACCAAAACCTGCCCAGGCGTAGGAGACCAGCCCCAGCACCGTGCTCTCCGGGTTGAAGGCCAGCATCATCGCAACAAGCGACAGGCCGATTACGGCGAGACGGCCAACCATGACGATCTCTTTCTGTGAGGCGTTCTTGCGCAGCAGTTGCTTGTAGAAGTCTTCAGCCAGTGCTGAAGAGGACACCAGCAGCTGTGAGTCAGCGGTACTCATGATCGCGGCCAGAATGGCAGCCAGCAGGATGCCGGCGATGATCGGATGGAAGATGGCGTTCACCAGCAGCATGAAAATAGTCTCGCCATCCTGCAACTCACCGCCGAGGTGTGCTTCGACATATACCATCCCGGCCATACCGACCAGAATGGCACCGGCCATGGACAAACCGGTCCAGCCTACGGCGATACGGCGCGCCGTATTGATGTCCTTATTGCTGCGACAGGCTGCGAAGCGGGCCAGGATGTGAGGCTGACCAAAATAGCCCAATCCCCAGGCCGCCAGGGAGATGATTGCAATAAAGCTGAGAGCCTCCCCGTCGGTACCGCTGAACAGGGTCAACAGCTCAGGGTTGCGTGCCTCAACGGCACTCCACATGGCACCAAAGCCACCATCGGCCTGAATCACTGCGATGGGAACGATCAGAAGGGCTGCAGCCATCAGCAGACCTTGAACCAAATCCGTCCAGGATACCGCCAGGAAGCCGCCGAACAGAGTGTAGGAGACGATACAGATGGTGCCTACGATCAACGCTGTGCTGTACTCAAGCCCAAATACGGTCTCGAACAGTTTGCCGCCGGCGACCAGGCCTGAACTGGTATAGAACAGGAAAAACAGCAGTACAAAGAAGGCGGATATAATCTGGATCAAGCGGGTGTTGTCACAGAAGCGGTTGGCAAAGTATTCGGGTAACGTCAGGGCGTCACCCGCTTCGATGCTGTAGGTACGCAGGCGCTGTGCCGTAAAGCGCCAGTTGGCCCAGGTGCCCAGCAGCAGGCCGCCAGCAAGCCAAAGTGATTCAAGCCCTGAGGTAAAGGCATAACCGGGAAGCCCCAGCAGCAGCCAGCCACTCATGTCGGATGCGCCGGCAGACAGTGCCGCCGGCCAGGGCCCGAGAGAGCGTCCGCCCAGGAAGTAGTCGGATGAGCTCGCCGTGCGGCGGTAGGCATAAAGGCCTATGCCGAGCATCAGGATGAGGTAGACGATAAAGGTGCCGTAAACGGCATAGTTGCTTTCAATCATGCAAAAAGCCTCTCTGCAATCCCCCGGTGGGGGTTCTGTTATTTGCGCCACTCCCGTGCCGGTGGTTCAGAGAAACCGGGAGTGGTCAGTTAGCTCCACATCCGGTGCCGCATGCACCGCCGTGGATTATACGTCACACGGCGCTGCTGCCCAGTTCGAGCAGGGTTGCGTTGCCGCCGACAGCGGTGGTGTTAATGGTCCGGGTTTTCTCCGTGACCAGTCGTAACAGGAAATCAGGGCTCACAAGCTGGGGGCAGTTGACGGTATCGGTTTCGGCCACCAGCTGAATCAGTACACCGTCTTGAGCAGCCAGAGTGCGGTTGAGTGCCTGGGTCTGTTCGTGCGTTCCGCTGCTGATCACCAGCCGCAGGTCAGGCGTCTGCAACAGATCCTCGGAGGTGATCGCTTCGCTGAGCACCAATGCGCCCTTGGGCACACCGGCCTGGTGACAGGCGTCCACCAGGGCGCTTGACCACTCGGCCTGCTCGGGCCAGTGCAGGGTTACGGCGTTACCGCAGGCCAGTGCTGCCAGCAGCTGGCAGGTGATCAGGGAGTGTGTGCTCTGCTCGTTACCCAACACCAGCACTACACCGCGCCCGGTGAGGTACAGTTCATTGGATTCGCCGGTCGGTCCCGGCAGGGCGATAACGGGTTCCAGTGCCGCGGCATCCTGCAGTAATTGCTGAGCCAGGCGCACGGTGGCAGCCGCTTCGGCATGGGCCGGCAGCTGGTCCAGGATCGGTTCCAGCAGTCGGCAGCGGTCGGCAAAGCCACGGCGGCTCCATGCTTCCCAGATGGCGGTTGCCTGAATATCCAGTGTATCAGTGGTGTGCATCATTCTTCCTCCGCCTTGGGCGTGGCTGCCGTAGCCAGTTGAGTAAAGCGTAGCAGATAGTGCGGGCCACCGGCCTTGGGACCTGTACCGGACAGACCCTGCCCGCCGAACGGCTGTACACCAACGGTGGCGCCGACCTGGTTGCGGTTGATGTAGGTATTGCCGACACGTGCACGCGACTCGATATGTGCTGCGGTACCTTCGTTACGACTGTGAATGCCGAGTGTGAGCCCATAGCCGCAGTGGTTGATTTGATCGATCAGCCTGTCGAGGTCACGGGCTTTATAGCGTACCAGGTGCATGATCGGACCGAATTGCTCACGGCCGAGCCGTTCGATGGAGTCGATCTCAAAGGCAGTGGGCGGTACGAAGGTGCCCTGATCCGCGTCTGCATGCAGCGGCGTCTGAGCCAGCAGTTTGGCATGACTCTTCATCTGATCGATATAGCTCAGCAACCCCTGCTGTGCTTCGGGGTCAATGACAGGGCCGACATCCGTGCGGTGCAGGCAGGGGTTGCCGGTTTTCAGCTCGGCCATGGCACCCTGCAGCAGGTCGATGATGCGATCGGCGATATCGCTCTGTACACAGAGTACGCGCAGAGCTGAACAGCGCTGACCTGCCGATACGAAAGCGGACTGCACGGCATCCTTCACCACCTGTTCGGGCAGTGACGTCGAGTCAATGATCATGGCATTCTGGCCGCCGGTCTCGGCAATCAGCGGAACCGGGTCGGCATCGCGTGCGGCCAGTGCGCGATTGATCAGGCGGGCAGTTTCGGTGGAGCCGGTAAAGGCGACGCCGGCAATGCGTGGATCGCTTGTCAGGGGAGCGCCAACCGTAGCGCCATCGCCGGGCAACAGTTGAATGGCGCTGCCCGGGATGCCGGCTTCAAGCATTAGTTCGATGGCGCGGCCTGCGATCAAACTGGTCTGTTCGGCGGGTTTGGCGATGACCGTGTTGCCGGCTGCCAGTGCGGCCGTAATCTGGCCGAGGAAAATGGCCAGCGGAAAGTTCCAGGGGCTGATACAGACAAACACACCCCGGCCGTTGCGGATCATTCGGCAGTGACTGCCGTCTGCGAGGGTGCGCTCAAGAGGGGTGCTGAAGAGCTGGTCGGCCTGAAGGCTGTAATACCGGCAGAAGTCCACCGCTTCACGCACTTCGTCAATCCCGTCCTGGATGGTTTTGCCTGCTTCCTGATGGCACAGTGCAACCAGCTCTGCCAGATGCTGTTCCAGCAGGTCACCCAGTCGCATCAGTGCCTGTGTGCGCACCCCTACCGGGGTTTGTTGCCATGATTGAACGCCGTCCTGTGCGGCGGCAATCGCCTGTTCTACACAGGCGCTGTCGGCAAAGTGTACCTGGCCGGCGCTGATACGGTGATCATAGGGTGCCTTTACCTGAATTACGGTGCCGGTCGTCAGGCGCTGGCCGTTGATGATCGGCCCCCCTTGCCACTGGTGGTTGAGCCAGCGTTGAATGTCGGCACTGAACGGTTGCCATTCGGCCGCAATGTCGATGTTCGGGCCGCGCGAGTTCAGGCGCTTGTCACCGTAGATATGGCGCGGCAGCGGGATGCGTGGGTTGTGCAGTGGATCACGCTTGTTCAGGGTTTGCCAAGGGTGCTCTACCAGATCACTGATCGGGCAGCGTGCATCGACCAGTCGGTGTACGAATGAGCTGTTGGCACCGTTTTCCAGCAGGCGACGCACCAGATAGGGCAGCAGGTCCTTGTGGTTGCCCACCGGTGCATAGATGCGTACCGCAACACCGGCCTGTTCCAGTACTCGGTCGTACAGAGCATCACCCATGCCATGCAAGCGCTGGAATTCGAACTGGTTGTGTTGCGCTTCGGTCATGATTGCGGCAACGGTATGCGCATTGTGACTGGCAAACTGTGGCCAGATCAGGCCCTTGACGTGGTTGCTGAGCAGAAAGCGGGCACAGGCCAGATAGGATACGTCGGTGGCCTCCTTGCGGGTGTAGACCGGATAGCCATCCAGTCCTTTCTGCTGGCACAGCTTGATTTCAGAGTCCCAGTAGGCGCCCTTGACCAGACGCAGCGGTATCAGATCTCCCTGTTGTTTTGCCAATGCGGCCAGCCAGACGAGCACCGGCAGTGCACGCTTGGAGTAGGCCTGGACGACGAGTCCGAAGCCGCCCCAGCCGTGACAGTCAGGGTGCTGATACAGCTTCTGGAACAGTTCCAGCGACAGCTCAAGTCGGTCGGCTTCTTCGGCATCGATGGTGATCGCTACATCCAGTGCCCGTGCCTGACGAATCAGCTTAAGCACGGTCTCGAACAGTTGCTGCATGACCTGTTCTTCCTGGCCGGGCTCGTAGCGAGGGTGCAGGGCGGACAGTTTGATCGATACGCTGGGCTTGGGTCCCTTGGCCTTTTTGTCCTGATAATTGCCGACAAAGTTGATGGCGTTGCTGTAATCGTTCAAGTATTTGGCTGCATCGGTACGCGTCAGTGCCGCTTCGCCGAGCATGTCGAAGGAGTAGGTGTAGCCCTTTTGGCGAGAGTCGCTGCCGCGCTTCATGGCTTCATCAATATCGCGGCCGAGTACGAACTGATGGCCCATGATCTTCATCGCCTGCTGCATGACCTTTCGGATCAGGGGCTCGCCAAGGCGATTGACCAGACGGTTGATAACACCGGACGGTGTGCCGTCTTCGCGTTCGTCCAGGGTTACGACCTTTCCGGTCAGCAGTAGACCCCAAGTGGAGGCGTTGACCAGTACGGAATCCGAGTGTTTAAGATGGCTTTTCCAGTCGGCCACACTGAGTTTGTCGCGGATCAGGGCGTCGGCAGTCTCGGCGTCAGGTACCCGCATCAGTGCTTCAGCCAGACACATCAACAGTATCCCCTCGCGGGTGTCCAGGCTGTATTCCAGCAGCAAGGCATCGATCATGTGGATGGCGCCATCATCGGCTCGTACCTGCTCAATCAGGCGAGTGGCGCAGGCTTCGGTACTGCTGATCTGATCGCGGGTCGGCTCGGCGAGTGGCATCAGCTCGCGCAGCCATTGGCCCTCGTCGATGGCATAAAGCGGGGAGATCTGCGCCTGGAGCGTTTCCAGTGGCTGCTCGATGTATCCCGGATGCAGGGCATCAATCGCTTTGAACATAGACTTTTCCTCAACTCTTCTCCGCTGATGGCGGGCTGCAACACGCAGGCCGTATCGTCGGTCGCGGCCGTTCAAGAGGGCAGGATTGCCCACTCAAACTGCATTTAATAACAGGCTGTGCGGAGAGGTCTTGTCTAAATCTATGCTTGTTTTGCCAAATCCTCCGGCAGAGCCTGACCGTGTTGGCGCCGATAGCGCGCCGGTGATATCTGGAAACGCTGGCTGAATGCGCGTGTCAGTGCGCTTTGGCTACAAAAACCGAAGCGTCCGGCCAGCTGTGCAATTGGAGTCGGGCTCCTTTCAAGTGCGTGGCGGACCGCTTGTAGTCTGTATTCGCTCACATATTCCTGTGGTGTGGTGCCGGTTTCGGTTCTGAAGCGAGCAAAGAACTGGCTGCTGCTGAAGCAAAACAGTCCTGCCAGCTCAGCCACACTGATGCGTCTTTCGGCGTGCAGCTCAAGATAATCATCCAGCAGCTCAAGATTGAGTCGTCCGGCGGGGCCGCGTGTTTGGGGTAGGGGAAGGTATTCCAGCTGGCGCTGCAATGAACACAGTAAGGTGTTGCTGCAGGCCTCGAGCAGCAGTGTGTCTTCGGGGCTGTATTCAACCTCGCGGCTGAGAGTGCGCAGTAGCAACTGCAGCTGCGGTGGGCAGCTGAAGTAGCGGGCACTGCGGAACAGCTGCTCGACGCGCTCCTGTTGTTGGCGGTCTTCGCTGTGTGCCGGCAGGTTAACCACCAGAATGCGGTTGTCGCCCAACCCGCTGAAAACATGCTCGGTCGAACAGGGTACGAGGCAACCATGGCCGATGCTGACTTCTCGGCTGTGCCCTACCAGCTCAAATGCCGTTTCGCCTTCAAGACCAAAAACCAGCTGGTGGTAATGATGGTCGTGCTGGTCTGCCGAACTGGGCAGGCTGATCAGTTGTGTCGATCGGTTCATGTGAGTGCCGTCATTGCCACGGTCAATGGGGTATGGGTTAACCATAGACCAGTTATTGTACGGTGCAATTGCATGGATGTGATCAGGCCCATGCGCATTTGTGCCTTTTAGCGGTTACAATAGGCGCCTTGAATCAACTGCGAACAGGATTGAGAGCGCGATGGCTGAACTGAAAAATGATCGCTTCCTGCGGGCGCTGCTGCGTGAGCCGGTCGATGTGACACCGGTCTGGATGATGCGACAGGCAGGGCGATATCTGCCGGAATACCGTGCCACTCGGGCGCAGGCAGGGGACTTTCTGAGTCTGTGCAAAAACCGTGAGCTGGCCTGTGAAGTGACGCTGCAGCCCTTGGAACGCTACGATCTGGATGCTGCCATCCTGTTTTCCGATATCCTCACTATCCCCGATGCCATGGGGCTGGAGCTTTACTTTGAGCAGGGTGAAGGCCCGCGTTTCAAGAAAGTAATTCGTACCGAGAAAGATGTCGCCGATTTGCCGATTCCGGATGCGGCCAATGAGCTGGATTATGTCATGGCGGCGGTGAAAGAGATTCGTGGTGCATTGTCCGGTCGTGTGCCGCTGATCGGTTTTTCCGGTAGCCCCTGGACGCTGGCAACCTATATGGTTGAGGGTGGCTCCAGCAAGGATTTTCGTCATATCAAGCAGATGATGTACGCCACCCCAGAGGTGATGCATGCACTGCTGGACAAGCTGGCGCAGTCGGTCACCACCTATCTTAATGAGCAGATCCGCAGCGGTGCTCAGGCGGTGCAGATCTTCGATACCTGGGGTGGTGTGCTCAGCGGTCCCATGTATCAGGAGTTTTCGCTCAAATACATGAAGCAGATCGTTGATGGCCTGATTCGTGAACACGAAGGCCGCCGCGTACCGGTGATCCTGTTCACCAAGAACGGCGGTCAGTGGCTGGAAGTGATGGCCGAGGCGGGTGCTGATGCGCTGGGTCTGGATTGGACCACTAATATCGATGATGCCCGTCGTCGCGTTGGTGATCGTATCGCGCTGCAGGGCAATATGGACCCGAGCGTGTTGTATGCGCCGGCCAATCGCATTCGTGCCGAGGTGGCGGATATTCTGCAGCGCTTTGGTCCGGGCAATGGTCATGTGTTCAACCTGGGTCATGGCATTCATCAGTTTGTTGATCCTGAAAGTGCCAAGGTGTTTGTGGATGCGGTTCACGAGTTGAGTGCCCAGTATCACCGTTAACCCGTACTACCGTTAACCCACCCCCCTTGTTGTATGAGCCTGACAGGCAGCGGTGTGATACATCGTTGCCTGTGTTGTCTCTGCGGACTGAAAAACATGAAGAAACTGTCGACGCTTTTCACTAATAACCGCAACTGGTCTGACCGTATCCGCGAGCAGGATCCTCAGTTTTTCCCTACGCTGGCAGGTCAGCAGGCTCCCGAGTATCTTTGGATTGGCTGCTCCGACAGTCGTGTACCCGCGAACGAGATTGTTGACCTGTTGCCCGGTGAGCTGTTTGTTCACCGTAACGTCTCCAATATTGTGGTGCATACCGACATGAACTGCCTGTCGGTGCTGCAGTATGCAGTGGAGGTGCTCAGGGTGAAGCATGTGATGGTAGTGGGGCACTACGGTTGTGGTGGCGTGCGGGCGGCGATGGAGCAGCGTCCGCACGGTTTGATCGACAACTGGCTGCGCAATATTCGCGATGTGTACTACAAGCATCGTGCGCTGGTCGGTGTCTGGAAGGATACACCGCAGCAGATCGATCAGCTGTGCGAGCTGAACGTGATTGAGCAGGCCTACAACGTCTGCAACACCACAGTGGTGCAGGATGCCTGGAATCGCGGTCAGGAACTGAGTGTGCATGGTTGGATCTACAGTCTGAAGAACGGCCGTCTAACTGATCTTGAGTTTTGTGCCGAGGGGCCTGAAAGTGCTCAGATTGAGCTGCAGGGGGCACAGAACAGGATAGAAGCAGCGTTTGCCTTCAGCTGATCAGCAGTGTCAGCAGGGTACCCCCTGTCAGCAGCAACACAAACAGCAAGGCACCCAGCGCCAATGGGCGCCAGCCGGCAGCCCGAACCGCACTGATCCGGGTCGCAAACCCCAGAGCTGCCATCGCCATCCCCAGCAGCAGCTGGTCCAGCTGTTGCAACAGGATCAATGCAGTCTCGGGTATCAGTTCCAGACTGTTCACCAGCGGCAGCAACATGAACGCCAGCGCAAACCAGGGGATGGTCAGCCTTGGTGTTTCACTGTTCTCTGTCCTGTGCTGAAACAAACGACTCAGAACCAGCAGAACCGGTACCAGCAGCATCACGCGCATCAGCTTGGTGACCACGGCCGTGTGAGCGCCTTCCGCAGGTAATGTGGCGGCTATGGCGGTTACCTGAGCCACCTCATGTGTAGTGGCGCCGACAAGGCGGCCAAAGTCCCGTGCCGAACCATCAAACAGCGTCATTACCCAGGTTTGTGTAAACAGCCAGGGGTACAGCAGCATGGCCGCTGATCCGAACAGTACAACCGTTGCAATGGCGACCGGTACGGCCTGGTTGCGCGCGCGCAGGGCTGGCGCCGTTGCCAGAACGGCAGCGGCACCGCAAATGGCGCTGCCGGCACCGATCAGCAGGGCTGTCGGTACGTCGAGCCGAAACCAGCGCACCCCGGCCCAGACCGCCGCGAGCAGGATGGTCGTGACCACAATGGCATCAATCAGCAGAGCTCCCCAGCCGGCAGTGCTGAGGTCATCCAGGCTGATGCGCAGTCCATAGAGGATAATGCCGGCTCGCAGCAGGTAGTGACGGGAAAATTGCAGGCCGCGCTCGGCCTGCTGGGTGAAAGCCGAACGACTGCAGTGGCCTGCTGCCATACCGAGTAACATGGCCAGTGTCAGCGGGCCCAGCAGGGGGAATATTGGCAGCGGCATTTGAACCAGCGACAGGGCAGTCAGTGTCAGAAAGAAGGTCAGTGCCAGACCGGTAAACAGGTAATGTCGACTGAGCAGAGTAACGAACATGGCAGCAAGACCTCTTGGCTGGGCTGGCTACCTTATAGGGCTGCAATATATTAGTAAAAAGGGTAATTTATATAATATTTATCATAAAAACAGGTATGAAAAGTGATCTCTCTGCGTCAGTTGGAAATTTTCCTAGCCATCGCTGCCAAGGGTTCGACAACGCGAGCAGCGGTGCAGGTGGCGTTGTCACAGTCAGCCATCAGTAATGCGCTGGCCGAACTGGAGCAGCGCCTGGGTGTGCAGTTGTTTGATCGTGTTGGCAAGCGATTGGTGCTGAATGAAGCGGGCCGGCGACTGCAGCCAAGGGCGCAGTTGCTGATGGCGCAGGCACTTGAGCTGGATGAGCTGTTTATCAGTACCCAGGGGCGTTTGGCAGTGGGCGCCAGTACCACTATCGGCAACTACCTGCTGCCGCAGTTGCTGGGGCATGCAAGTGCCACTCAGCCCTGCTGTCGGGTTGAAATTGCCAATACTGAAGTGATTGCGGGTCTGGTGGCGCGCTGTGAACTGGATATTGGTCTGGTGGAGGGGCATGCACAGCACCCGGATCTGACGCTGACTCACTGGCGTGACGATGAGATGGTAGTGGTCGCGTCAGCGGATCATTGTCAGAGTGGAAGCGTGTCAGATCTGGGTCAGATGCCCTGGATTATGCGAGAAAAGGGCTCGGGTACACGCAGTGTGGTGGAGCGGGAGTTTCCCGAACTCACGGCAGGCAGTGTCCGGCTGGAGATGGGCAGTTCCGAGGCGATTCATCACGCTGTGTTGGCCGGGCTGGGTATCAGTTGCCTGTCGCTGCAGGTAGTGGGGCGCTCGCTTCAGAATGGAGAGCTGGTGCGCCTGGTGCCGCAGCGGAGTATCCGTCGGCCGCTGTACGTTCTGCGCCATCGGCAACGGCCGGATACGGCCGCCACTGTTGCATTCATGCAGCTGATCGGTCATAAGGAACAGGCATGAACGAAAAAGGCCTGCATTTGCATGCAGGCCTTCGGAATCTTGGTGCCCAGAGACGGAATCGAACCGCCGACACGGGGATTTTCAATCCCCTGCTCTACCGACTGAGCTATCTGGGCTGGAAGAGGCGCCTATTCAACCAGCCTGTAGCGGAAGCGTCAAGTATCCTGCTGATTTTTATTCACAAAAAGTGTCTGCTGCCAGGTGGGCCTGAATACGGGTTTGGCCCTGATGGTTGTGGTTCCGGCCCGCAGTGCAAGCCCCATAAGGGGCTTTTCGCGTGGACTCCCGGGGTCTGATCGTCTAGAATACCGGCGTTTAACCTGCTACGAATGCAGGCAGAACACAGCCAGACATATGAAAGCGAGGTAAACATCGTGTTTTGCCTCGCTTTTTTGCACGTATTCTATCCAACTGTCCAGATTATGCAGCGCATGCGCGGGGAGGTTCAATTGACGCGACCAGCCATTCTAGCCCTTGAAGACGGCAGCATTTTCAGGGGAATAGCAATTGGCGCCGATGGTGAGTCCAGTGGTGAGGTGGTGTTCAACACCTCCATGACCGGATATCAGGAGATCCTGACCGATCCTTCCTACTGCCGCCAGATTGTGACCCTGACCTACCCTCATATCGGTAATACCGGTGCCAACGCGGAAGATGTCGAATCCGATCGCACCTGGGCCGCAGGCCTGGTGATCCGTGACCTGCCGCTGGCAGCGAGCAACTTCCGTTCGGAACAGTCGCTGGATCAGTACCTCAAGGCCAATAATATTGTCGGGATAGCCGACATCGATACCCGTCGCCTGACGCGCATCCTGCGTGAGAAAGGTGCTCAGAACGGCTGCATCATGGCCGGTGATGACCTGAGTGAAGAGAAGGCGCTTGCTGCTGCGCGTGAATTCCCGGGGCTCAAGGGGATGGATCTGGCCAAGGAAGTCAGCGTCAGCGAACGCTACGACTGGCGCTCGAACACCTGGAAGCTGGGTGTGGGCCACGAAGATCGCGCGGACAGCGAACTGCCGTTCCATGTGGTGGCCTATGATTTTGGTGTGAAGCACAACATTCTTCGGATGCTGGTCGAGCGTGGCTGTCGCCTGACCGTGGTTCCGGCACAGACTCCCGCTGCAGAGGTGCTGGCGCTGAATCCGGATGGTGTGTTCCTGTCCAACGGTCCTGGCGATCCTGAGCCTTGTGACTATGCCATCACTGCAATCCGCGAAATTCTGACCAGTGGTGTGCCGGTGTTCGGTATCTGTCTGGGGCATCAACTGCTGGCGCTGGCATCCGGTGCACGCACCGAAAAGATGAAGTTTGGTCACCATGGTGCCAACCATCCGGTGCAGGACCTGGACAGCTCCCGCGTGATGATTACCAGCCAGAACCATGGCTTTGCCGTAGATGAGGCCTCGCTGCCGGCCAGCCTGCGCGCAACCCACAAATCCCTGTTTGATGGCTCGCTGCAGGGGATCGAGCGCACGGACGTGCCTGCGTTCAGCTTCCAGGGGCACCCTGAAGCCAGTCCCGGCCCGCACGATGTCGCGCCCCTGTTCGATCGTTTTATCGAACAGATGCAAGCGCGCCAGCAGGCCTGAATTCGCCCTGACAAGTCAGTGACAGCAACAGAGACTACCGGTTAAGACAGATGCCAAAACGTACGGACATAAACAGTATTCTCATCCTTGGTGCGGGCCCGATCGTGATCGGACAGGCCTGCGAATTTGACTATTCCGGAGCCCAGGCGTGCAAGGCGCTGCGTGAAGAGGGCTACCGTGTCATCCTGGTGAACTCCAACCCGGCGACCATCATGACCGACCCGGCCATGGCGGATGCGACCTATATCGAGCCGATCAACTGGAAGACTGTCGCCAAGATCATCGAAAAGGAACGTCCCGACGCACTGCTGCCAACCATGGGTGGCCAGACGGCGCTCAACTGCGCGCTGGATCTGGACCGTGAAGGCGTGCTGGCCGAGTTTGGTGTCGAAATGATCGGCGCCACTCAGGATGCTATCGACAAGGCGGAAGACCGTGAGCGCTTTGACAAGGCGATGAAAAACATCGGTCTTGAGTGCCCGCGCTCCGCGATCGCGCACAGCATGGAAGAGGCACTGCAGGTGCTGGACTCCATCGGCTTCCCGGCCATTATTCGCCCCTCTTTCACCATGGGTGGCTCCGGTGGCGGTATTGCCTACAACCGTGAAGAATACATCGAGATTTGCGAGCGCGGTCTGGATCTGTCGCCGACCAAAGAGCTGCTGATTGACGAGTCCCTGATCGGCTGGAAAGAGTACGAGATGGAAGTTGTTCGTGACAAGAACGACAACTGTATTATCGTCTGCTCGATCGAAAACTTTGACGCCATGGGTGTGCATACCGGTGACTCCATCACCGTGGCCCCGGCTCAGACCCTGACCGACAAGGAGTACCAGATCATGCGTAATGCATCGATCGCGGTACTGCGTGAGATCGGCGTAGAAACCGGTGGCTCCAACGTACAGTTTGGTGTGGATCCGGAAACCGGCCGTGTGGTGGTAATCGAGATGAACCCCCGTGTGTCGCGCTCTTCTGCGCTGGCATCCAAGGCAACCGGCTTCCCGATCGCCAAGATCGCGGCCAAGCTGGCGGTGGGTTACACCCTGGATGAGCTGCAGAACGACATCACCGGTGGTCGCACTCCGGCATCGTTCGAGCCGTCCATCGACTATGTTGTGACCAAGATTCCGCGCTTCACCTTCGAGAAGTTTCCGCAGGCCAACAGCCGCCTGACGACCCAGATGAAGTCCGTGGGTGAGGTGATGGCCATTGGCCGTACCCAACAGGAATCGCTGCAGAAAGCATTGCGCGGTCTTGAAGTGGGCGCGAACGGGTTTGATCCGATCGTGGATCTGAATGCTGAAGACGCGCGCGATGATATCGTGCGCGAACTGACCCAGCCGGGTGCCGAGCGCATCTGGTACATCGGTGATGCTTTCCGCCTCGGCATGAGCGTGGATGAAATCTACAAGCTGAGCGGCGTGGACCCCTGGTTCCTGGTGCAGATCGAAGACATTATCAAGGATGAGCAGCGTGTATCCGAAACAGCGCTGAGTGATCTCGACAAGGACCAGATCTTCCGCCTCAAGCGCAAGGGCTTCTCCGATGCGCGTCTGGCACAACTGCTGGGTGTGAGTGAAAAGTCGTTCCGCAAGCAGCGCCATAGCCTGGGTGTGCGTCCGGTGTTCAAACGTGTGGATACCTGCGCGGCCGAATTTGCGACCGATACCGCCTACATGTACTCCACCTATGAGGAGGAGTGCGAGGCCAACCCGTCTGATCGTGAAAAGATCATGGTGATTGGCGGTGGTCCGAACCGCATCGGTCAGGGTATCGAGTTTGACTACTGCTGTGTGCATGCTGCACTGGCGGCCCGTGAAGACGGGTACGAAACCATCATGGTCAACTGTAACCCGGAAACCGTGTCCACTGACTATGACACCTCCGATCGTCTGTTCTTCGAGCCGATCACGCTGGAAGATGTGCTCGAAATTGTGCACGTCGAAAAGCCCAAGGGTGTGATTGTACAGTACGGTGGTCAGACGCCGCTGAAGCTGGCGGTGGCACTGGAGCAGGCGGGTGTGCCGATTATCGGTACCAGCCCTGAAGCGATCGACCGTGCCGAAGACCGTGAACAGTTCCAGCAGATGCTGAAGCGCCTGGGCCTGAAACAGCCTGAAAACGCTACCGTGCGCAGTCTGGAAGAGGCAATTGTGGAAGCCGGCAAGATTGGCTATCCGCTCGTTGTTCGTCCCTCCTATGTGCTGGGTGGCCGGGCGATGGAGATCGTATACAAGGAAGATGAGCTGCGTCGTTACATGAACTCTGCAGTGCAGGTCTCTAACGATGCGCCGGTGCTGCTGGACCACTTCCTGAATGCGGCGGTTGAGGTCGATATCGATGCGGTCAGCGACGGCAAGACCGTGGTGATTGGCGCGATCATGCAGCACATTGAGCAGGCGGGTGTTCACTCCGGTGACTCGGCCTGTTCTCTGCCGCCGTACAGTCTGGCTGCCGATGTGCAGGACGATATGCGCGAAATGGTGCGCAAGATGGCACTGGAGCTGGGTGTTGTTGGCCTTATGAACGTGCAGCTGGCCTATCAGGATGGCGAAATTTATGTCATCGAAGTGAACCCGCGCGCCTCGCGTACCGTACCTTTTGTGTCCAAGTGCATTGGCGTTTCCCTGGCCAAGATTGCGGCGCTGGTGATGACCGGCAGAACCCTGCAGGAACTCGGTTTCACCGAAGAGATCGTACCGAAGTTCTTCAACGTGAAGGAAGCGGTATTCCCGTTCAACAAGTTCCCGGGTGTTGATCCGATTCTTGGCCCGGAGATGAAATCCACTGGCGAAGTGATGGGGACAGGTGCCACCTTCGGCGAGGCATTCATGAAGGCGCAGATCGGGGCCGGTGAAAAAATGCCTTCGGCCAGTGGCAAGGCGTTCATTTCCGTGCGTGACGTGGATAAGAATGCTGTTGTTCCGGTGGCGAAGGATCTGGCTGCGCTGGGCTTCTCGCTGGTGGCAACGGCCGGTACCGCAGCACTGCTTGAAGAGGCCGGGCTGAGTGTGGCGCGGGTGAACAAAGTGGCAGAAGGTCGTCCCAATATCGTGGATATGATCAAGAACGGCGAAATCGTTTATGTGATCAATACCACCGAGGGTCGCAAGGCGATTGCCGATTCCGCTGAAATTCGCCGTTCTGCGCTGCAGCACAAGGTTCCCTATACCACAACCCTGGCAGGGGCTGCAGCGACTGCGGAAGCGCTGAAGTATGGTGAGGAAAAAACCGTGCGTCGTCTGCAGGACGTGCACGCAGGAGTGGCAGAATGAAACGGGTTCCGATGACCGTTGCCGGTGAAAAGAAACTGCGTGAAGAGCTGGCCGACCTCAAGTCGGTCCAGCGTCCCGCGGTGATTGCGGCCATCGCTGAAGCGCGTGAACATGGCGACCTGAAAGAAAATGCCGAGTACCACGCCGCCCGCGAGCAGCAGGGCTTCATTGAAGGCCGCATCCGTGAGCTTGAGTACAAATTGTCTCAGGCTCAGGTGATTGATGTTACGGCCATTCCGCATACAGGTAAGGTGATTTTCGGCACCACCGTGGGGCTGATTAATATCGAAACCGAAGAGGAAGTGCGTTACCAGATTGTAGGTGACGACGAGGCCAGCATCAGGGATGGCAAGATTTCGGTCAACTCACCCATCGCGCGAGCGCTAGTGGGTAAAATGGAGGGGGATATTGCAGCTGTGCAGACGCCTTCCAGCATGATCGAGTATGAAATTGCAGCGGTAGAGCATATCTAGTCAGCTGAAGTTTAAAAAAACCGCCGGGTGTCGGCGGTTTTTTTTGGCTGCGGTTCAGCGCAGCAAATTGGACAGTTTGGGGTTGGGGTCGCGTGAAGGTCGATACAGCAGAGCAATGTTGCCGATCTGCTGTACCAGTTCTGCTTCCACGATATCGCACAGCTCGCGCACCAGTTGGCGCTTGATGTCGCGATCTCCAACGGAGAACTTCACCTTGATCAGTTCGTGGTCTTCAAGGGCACGATCCACTTCAAGCTGAATGTTTTCGGACAGCCCCTTGCCGGCCACCATAACGATCGGGTTCAGGTTATGACCCAGGGTGCGGAAGTGCTTCTTTTGCTCAGGCGTCAAGCTCATACTAGAATATGGTGCCTCTTGATTCGGGGATGGATCCCGTTTGATCCGATAAAGAGGTATTTTACCTGAGTCATGCCGGCCTGAGTAGCGCTTCGGTCTCGCCTGCCGGTGATGCTGCAGAGAGAGTCGAAAAGGAACATTTTTCGATTTGGCGAATCGAAGGGGTGGGTAAGCGGATTTCATGTTGCTGCCTGCTCGGAACAGGGTTTGCACGCGTACAACGATAAACAGGTTGCAGGGCGATGCCGATTGGTTGAAAGTGGCAATCAGTATGGCTGACAGAATTGAGTGAACAGAGGGTGATCCATTGAACGATATGGCAAAAAATCTGGTGTTGTGGCTGGTGATAGCAGCAGTCCTGCTCACCGTCTTCAACAATTTCAGTGCCGAGAGTGATGCCGGAAAGCTGAGCTATTCAGACTTTGTTGCTGAGGTTCAGGCCGACCGTGTATCCAAGGTCACCATCGATGGCTTTACCATCATTGGGCAGCGCAGTAATGGTGAGCGCTTTGAGACCGTGCGTCCGGCGGTACAAGATCCCAAGCTTATCGATGACTTGCTGCAGCATAATGTGGTGATCGAAGGCAAGCAGCCGGAGCGTCAGAGCATTTGGACCCAGCTGTTGGTCGCCTCTTTCCCGATTCTGGTGATCATTGCCGTGTTCATGTTTTTCATGCGCCAGATGCAGGGCGGCGGTGGCGGCAAGGGTGGTCCCATGTCGTTCGGCAAGTCCAAGGCCCGCATGATGAGCGAAGACCAGGTCAAGACCACCTTTGATGATGTCGCCGGTGTTGAAGAAGCCAAGGAAGAAGTGAAAGAGCTGGTGGATTACCTGCGTGATCCCGGCAAATTCCAGCGTTTGGGTGGGCATATCCCGCGCGGTGTTCTAATGGCCGGCTCTCCCGGTACCGGTAAGACTCTGCTGGCCAAGGCGATAGCCGGTGAGGCGCGAGTACCCTTCTTCAGTATTTCCGGTTCCGACTTCGTGGAAATGTTTGTGGGTGTGGGTGCCTCCCGTGTGCGTGACATGTTCGAACAGGCCAAAAAGCATGCCCCCTGCATCATCTTTATAGATGAGATTGATGCCGTAGGTCGCCACCGTGGTGTCGGCATGGGCGGTGGCAACGATGAGCGCGAGCAGACATTGAACCAGTTGTTGGTCGAGATGGACGGCTTTGAGGGGACTGAAGGGGTTATCGTGATTGCAGCGACCAACCGTCCTGATGTGCTTGACCCTGCGCTGTTGCGCCCGGGTCGCTTCGACCGTCAGGTGCATGTGGGTCTGCCTGATATTCGTGGTCGTGAACAGATTCTGAAAGTGCATATGCGCAAGGTGCCGTTGGGTGATGACGTCAAGCCCGAGCTGATCGCGCGTGGTACACCGGGCTTCTCGGGTGCCGATCTGGCTAACCTGGTGAATGAGGCAGCGCTGTTTGCCGCGCGTAATAACCGCCGCACGGTTGGCATGGAGCAGTTTGAGCAGGCCAAGGACAAAATCATGATGGGCGCTGAGCGCAAGTCTATGGTGATGTCATACAAGGAGCGCCTGAACACGGCCTATCATGAGTCCGGGCACGCGATTATTGGTCGTCTGATGCCGGAGCATGACCCGGTGTACAAGGTGTCGATCATCCCGCGTGGGCGCGCGTTGGGTGTCACCATGTTCCTGCCGGAAGAGGACCGTTACAGCCATAGCCGTCAGTGGATTATCTCCCAGATCTGTTCATTGTACGGTGGTCGTCTGGCGGAAGAGATGACACTGGGCAAGGAGGGTGTGACAACAGGTGCCTCCAACGATATTCAGAAAGCGACCTCGCTGGCGCGCAATATGGTAACGCGCTGGGGTCTGAGCGAAGATCTCGGGCCGTTGCTTTACGGCGATGAAGACGATGACCCGTTTGGTCGTGGCATGGGGCAGGGCGCAAAGCCGATGTCGGAAGATACTCAGCGTCGTATTGATGCTGAAGTGAAAAAGATAATCGACGAGTGCTATGCCCGTGCGAAAAAGACACTGGACGACAATCGCGATATTCTTGATGCCATGGCTCAGGCGTTGATGAAATATGAAACCATCGGTGCAGTGCAGCTTGACCAGCTGATGTCGCGTCAGGAAGTGACACCTCCGGATGGCTGGGTTGAAGCTCAGGAACGAGCCGATCAGGCCGAACGTGACATGGAAGAGCGCAAGAGTCGTGAGCAGTCGCAGCCTGAAGGGGTCGGTGACGAGGTGGAGTCTGATACCGATGTCAGTGATAGCGGTAACGATGATGACGACCAGACTCCACGTCAGGATGATCAGGAAGGGCCACGTCGCGAGGAAGATCGCTGAGGTCGAGGCTCTGGTATTATATAAAGGCTGGCGTGCGCGCTGGCCTTTTTTGTTTAAGTTGCAGGATTTTACAGCTATGGCGGTTTTGAAGTGTGCCGGTCGCACGCTGGATCTGGCGCAGGCGCAGGTAATGGGGATTCTCAATGTCACGCCGGATTCATTTTCGGATGGCGGCAGCGTCTATGAAGCGCAGGGTCTTTCGGTCGAGCGGGCGTTGCAAAAGGCTGCGGAAATGGTGGATCAGGGCGCAACCCTGATTGACATTGGCGGGGAGTCTACCCGCCCCGGCGCCGAGCCGGTGCCGGTGCAGGAAGAACTTGAACGCGTAGTGCCGGTTGTGGAGAGGCTGTCGCAGGAACTGGATGTGGTGCTTTCTGTCGATACCAGTGCCCCTGAAGTCATGCAGGCTGCAGCGAATGCCGGTGCGCATCTGCTCAATGATGTGCGCTCCTTCTCGCGACCGGGAGCCTTTGAAGTAGCGGCTGCATCTGATCTGGCACTCTGTGTCATGCATATGCAGGGCAGCAGCCCGGCTACCATGCAATTGAAGCCCCATTATCGTGATGTAACGGAGGAGGTGGAGCATTTTTTGCAGTTTCAGCTCCAGCGTTGTCGAGAGGTGGGCATCTCGGATGATCGGATAGTGCTGGACCCCGGATTTGGTTTTGGTAAAACACTTGAGCATAATCTTGAGCTGTTGAACCGGATGCAGCGGCTGCAGGCGCTCGGTGCTCCGCTGCTGGTGGGGACTTCGCGCAAGTCGATGGTAGGGCTGGCGCTTGACAGGCCGGTGGATCAGCGTCTCTATGGCAGTCTGGCCACAGTCGCGCTGGCGGTCGGCAAGGGGGCAAAAATTATCCGCGTTCATGATGTGGCGCCTACGGTAGATGTGGTGCGGATGACCGAAGCGGTACTTAACGAAACAGCAGGAGCGTGACCGGTGAGCAGGAAGTATTTTGGAACCGATGGTATTCGTGGTGAGGTAGGTCAGTTCCCGATCACGCCAGACTTTGTTCTGAAGCTGGGTTGGGCGGCGGGCTGTGTTTTCGCCCGTGAAGGACGCAGCAAGATCCTGATCGGGAAGGATACGCGTATTTCCGGTTACATGTTCGAGTCGGCGCTGGAGGCGGGGCTGTCAGCCGCGGGTGTGGATGTACTGTTGACCGGGCCGATGCCCACGCCAGCGATTGCCTATCTTACCCGGACGTTCAGGGCGAACGCGGGTATCGTGATCAGTGCCTCGCACAATGTCTATTCCGACAACGGCATCAAGTTCTTTTCCGGCGATGGTACCAAGCTCCCGGACAGTATCGAGCGTGCCATTGAGGCGCAGATGGACCTGTCCATGACAACAGTGCCCTCAGTTGACTTGGGCAAGGTTCGCCGTGTTGATGATGCCGCCGGGCGCTACATCGAGTTCTGCAAGGGTACCGTCAGTGGCAACCTGAATCTCAAGGGGCTGAGGATTGTGCTGGATTGTGCCAACGGTGCAACCTATCACGTTGCGCCGAAGGTGCTGGCGGAACTGGGTGCCGAAGTGATCGAAATCGCGTCCTCACCAGACGGGGTGAACATCAATGAAGCCTGTGGTGCCACCGACACAACCCGACTGCAAAAAGTGGTCATGGCCGAAGAGGCTGATCTGGGGGTTGCACTGGATGGCGATGGTGACCGCCTGATGCTGGTTGATCATCGCGGTGAGTTGGTTGATGGTGATGAGATCCTGTTCATTATTGCCCGAAGCCTGCTGCAACAGAAGGCCCTCGGCGGAGGCGTGGTTGGCACGCTGATGTCGAACTTCGGTCTGGAACAGGCGCTTGGGCAACTGGATGTGCCTTTTGTCAGAGCAAAGGTCGGTGACCGCTACGTAATTGAACAGATGCAACAGCGTGGCTGGGTGCTCGGTGGCGAAAGCTCGGGCCATATCGTGTGCGGCAATCTGACCACTACCGGCGATGGCCTGGTTGCGGCGCTTCAGGTTCTGAAAGCGATACAGGAGCATGGCCAGTCGCTGAATGAATTAAAGGCCGGCATGCACAAAATGCCGCAGGTCATGATCAATGTTGCCATGCCGGGTCGGCCCGATCTGAGTCAGATCGCGTCGGTACAGGATGCTGTGGCAGCCACTGAGTCCGAGTTGGGCAGTCGTGGGCGTGTACTGCTGCGCCCATCGGGTACCGAGCCGGTGGTGAGGGTTATGGTTGAAGGTGAGGACGGGGCTGAAGTGGATCGTCTATGTCAGAGGTTGGCTGCGAGGGTAGAAAAAGAACTGGCGGCTCTTGCCAGCCAGTGAGTGCTCGGATAACATATGCGCCTCTTTCGTAAGGGGATATCAATGCGAAACGCGCTGGTAATCGGAAACTGGAAGATGAACGGTGAGACTGCGGCCAACCACGCACTGGTTGCCTCACTTGTCGAGTCGCTTAAAGTCAGTCCGGTTGGTGGCGTTGAGGTTGGTATCTGTCCGCCTGCAGTGTATCTGCACTCGGTTGGTCTTCAGCTGGAAGGTTCAGTGGTCTCGCTTGGTGCTCAAAATTTGAGCGAGCATGATGCCGGTGCCTATACGGGAGAGGTCTCTGCTGCGATGTTGCGTGATGTTGGCTGCAGTATGGTTATTGTAGGCCACTCGGAACGTCGCTCGCTGTATCATGAAAATGATGAGCAGGTGGCGGCAAAGACACTGACTGCCTTGCGAGCGGGCCTGAAACCGATCCTCTGTGTAGGTGAAACTCTGGCGCAGCGTGAGTCTGGTGAGGCACTTGATGTGGTTGCCCGTCAGTTGTGTGCTGCAGTATCCGGAATTGAAGCGGATGAGTTTGAGCGTCTTGTGGTGGCGTATGAGCCGGTATGGGCCATCGGTACCGGCAAAACGGCTTCGCCCGAGCAGGCTCAGGAAGTGCACGCCCATATTCGGGCAGTATTGGCCAGGGTGGCGGGTGCTGCCGGTCAAAATGTTCAAGTGCTTTACGGTGGTAGTGTTAATGCTGCCAATGCCGCAGAGTTGTTCGCCAAGCCTGATATCGATGGTGGCCTCATAGGGGGTGCTTCATTGAAGGCTAATGATTTTATCGCGATCTGCCGTGCCGCGGCAGTCGCCGGCTGATACGGTATAGATGATGGAAAGTCTGGTTCTGATCGTTCATGTACTGCTGGCTGCTGCAATTATTGCGCTGGTGCTGCTGCAGCAGGGTAAGGGTGCAGAAGCGGGTGCTGCCTTCGGTGGTGGTGCATCCCAGACCGTGTTTGGCAGTCAGGGGTCAAAAAGTTTTCTTGGGCGATTGACTGCAGTGCTTGCTGCAGGTATCTTCGCCACCAGTTTTGCACTGGCCGTTTACGCCAAGCAGCGTGCGGAAAGTGTTAATGACGCGGGTATCCCTTCTGCAGAGCTGATTGAATCGGCAGCAGAACCCCAGCGTGATCTGCCTGAGCTGGATGCAGCGTCGGGCAAGGCAGCGGAATCTGATATTCCGGTTGCCGAGTAAGATCAAACGGTTAAAGCCGAAGTGGTGAAATTGGTAGACACGCCATCTTGAGGGGGTGGTGAGCTATGCTCGTGCCGGTTCGAGTCCGGCCTTCGGCACCATTTGTAAGACAGGCAGGTGTTGTGTATAATGTGCACCTGTTTCTGATGCGGGGTGGAGCAGTCTGGTAGCTCGTCGGGCTCATAACCCGAAGGTCGTTGGTTCAAATCCAGCCCCCGCTACCATTTTCTTTACGTTTAAGCCCCTTTTCAGGGGCTTTTTCGTAGGTGAACAAAAGGGCACCAGGTGCCGCGTCAGAAATGGGTCCTCAGAGACCCATTTTTTGTTTCAGGTACATGCAGAACGAGGTCGTCCTCTGTGTCAGCCAGATTGAAAACGTTGCAAGAATTGATCGAGCCGGTTGTGACCGCTCTGGGGCTGGAGCTCTGGGGGCTGGATTTTCACTCCGCTGGTCGTAACAGTACGTTGCGGATCTATATTGACGGTCCGAACGGGGTAAGTGTGGATGACTGCGCCCGCGTCAGTCATCAGGTAAGCGGTATCCTGGATGTGGAAGACCCCATCCCCGAACAGTACATGCTGGAGGTGTCTTCACCCGGCATGGATCGTCCCCTGTATACGCTGGAACAGTTTCAGGCGTATGCCGGTCATCAGGTGCAACTGCGGTTGCGGGTGCCCTTTGAGGGACGCAGAAAATTCAAGGGCCTGCTGAACGGCGTCGAAGGTGACGAAGTTCTGCTGGTTGTCGATGACGAAGAGTATCTGTTGCCGATCGACTATATCGATCGTGCCAATGTGATTCCCCAGTTTTAACACCGGTTTAAAGGTTTGGCGAGGCAGTCGTATGAATAAAGAGATTCTACTGGTTGCAGAAGCTGTTTCTAATGAAAAGGATGTGCCCAAGGCCGTCATTTTTGAAGCGATAGAAGTGGCTCTGGCCACGGCTACAAAGAAACGCTATGACGAAGAAGCGGATATCCGTGTTGTAATTGATCGTGCAACCGGCGGTTACGAAACCTGGCGCCGCTGGCTGGTGGTCAGCAATGATGAAGTGCCTGCACTGGGTACTGAACTGACCCTGGAAGAAGCGCTGGAGATCGATCCTAACCTCAAGCCTGGTGATATCTGGGAGGAGCAGGTTGAGTCAGTTGCCTTTGGTCGCATCGCGGCACAGACCGCGAAGCAGGTTATCGTGCAGAAAGTGCGTGAGGCCGAGCGTGCCAAGGTGGTTGAACAGTACCAGGATCGCAAGGGTGAACTGGTCGCCGGTACGGTCAAGAAAGTAACCCGTGACAATATCATTGTGGATCTGGGTAACAATGCTGAAGCGCTGTTGCCGCGTGAAAACCTGATCCCGCGTGAAAGTTTCCGCATGGGAGATCGTGTCCGTGCGGTGCTGCAGGAAGTCCGCAGCGAAGGTCGTGGCCCGCAGTTGGTACTCAGCCGTACCTCCAATGCCATGCTGATCGAACTGTTCAGCATTGAGGTGCCGGAAGTTGCGGAAGATGTGATCGAAATCCGTGCGGCAGCCCGTGATCCGGGTGCCCGTGCCAAGATTGCGGTCAAGACCAATGACGGTCGCATTGACCCGGTCGGTGCCTGTGTCGGTATGCGAGGCTCTCGTGTTCAGGCTGTATCCAATGAGCTGGGTGGCGAGCGTGTTGATATCATCCTTTGGGATGATAATCCGGCCCAGCTGGTTATCAATGCAATGGCCCCCGCTGAAGTGGCGTCCATCGTGATGGACGAAGAAAGTCATTCCATGGATGTGGCGGTGGCTGAAGAAGCGCTGGCCATGGCGATCGGTCGCAGTGGGCAAAACGTGCGTCTGGCGAGTGAGCTCACCGGCTGGACATTGAATGTCATGTCTGAAGATGAAGCGGCCGAGAAACAGCAGACCGAAGTGGGTGCCGTGGTGGATATGTTCATCAAGCACCTGGATATTGATGAAGAGCTGGCTGAAATACTGGTGGCTGAAGGCTTTACCTCCATTGAAGAGGTAGCCTATGTCCCGGAAGAAGAGATGCTCGAAATCGAAGAATTTGACGAAGAGCTGGTTGAAGCCCTTCGTAGCCGTGCCAAGGATGCCCTGATCAATCTGGCGATCGCCAGTGAGGAGCAGCTTGGTGATGCGGAACCGGCAGAAGACCTGCTGAACATGGATGGCATGGAACGTACGCTGGCATTCCAGCTGGCATCCCGGGGCATCGTCACCATGGAAGATCTCGCCGAACAAGCGGTTGAAGATCTGCTGGAAGTGGAAGGTCTGACTGAAGAAAAGGCAGCCGAGCTGATCATGACAGCCCGTGCGCCCTGGTTTGCGCAAGAGCAGTAATCGCCAGCGGAAGAGGAGAACACATATATGGCAGAAGTAACCGTCAAGCAACTTGCCGATGTGGTTGGTGTATCCGCTGAGCGTCTGTTGACGCAAATGCAGGAAGCCGGCATCGGTGCAAAGAAAATTGAATCGAGTGTGACCGAAGAGGAGCGTCTGAAGCTTCTGAGTCATCTCAAGCGCAGTCACGGCGAGAATGTGGATGCGGCCGAACCCAGCAAGATCACGCTCAAGCGCAAGACCAAGTCTGAGCTGAAAGTCTCTGGTGCTTCAGGCAAGCGCAAGACTGTCAGTGTTGAAGTGCGCAAGAAACGTACCTACGTTAAGCGTTCGCTGCTGGAAGAGGACAATGCTCCGGCAACGGTTGTTGAAGAAGTGATGGCTGCCGCAGAATCGGTTGTCGAAGCGGTACCCACCGTTGAACTTCAGGCTGAAGCCGTTTCAGAAGCGGCCAAGGTTGATGCTGAAACGCCGCGTGTTGAAGAAAAGGCAGCGCCGCCAGCTGAAGTGGAGGCCAAACCGGCTGCGGTTGCCGCTGCTGCACCTGAACCCGAAGTGCTGGCTGAACCTGTTACTGAAAACCCGCGTCGCAAGGATAAGGAAAAATCGCGTCGCAGTGATGATGATGATCGCCCGCGTCGTGGCAAGGGTGGCAAGACGGCACGTCAGGACGACACCCGTGGCCGTCGTGGTAAGGGTGGCAAGCGTGCCGGTGCAGGCCGTGGTCGCAGCTCAGGTCCGAACCAGCATGGCTTCGAGAAGCCGACCGCGCCTGTCGTGCATGAAGTGAATATCCCTGAAAGCATCACCGTGGCCGAATTGGCCAAGAAGATGTCGATCAAGGCCGCTGAAGTCATCAAGGTGATGTTCAAGATGGGCGCCATGGCGACCATCAACCAGGTGCTGGATCAGGATACCGCCGTGCTAGTGGTTGAAGAGATGGGCCACAAGGCGCGTCCGATGCAGGAAAATGCCATTGAAGACGCACTGATTGAAAGCGTACAGGCTGCTCAGGGCGAGCAGGTTGGTCGTGCACCAGTGGTGACCGTCATGGGTCATGTTGACCACGGCAAAACCTCGCTGCTCGACTATATTCGCCGCACCAAGGTAGCCACGGGTGAAGCGGGTGGCATTACCCAGCACATCGGTGCCTACCACGTCGAGACTGACAACGGCATGGTGACTTTCCTGGATACCCCGGGGCATGCGGCCTTTACGGCCATGCGTGCACGCGGTGCTCAGCTGACCGACATTGTAGTGCTGGTCGTTGCCGCTGATGACGGCGTGATGCCGCAGACCGAAGAGGCGATCCAGCATGCGAAAGCGGCCGGTGTACCTCTGGTGGTGGCCGTCAACAAGATCGACAAGGAAGATGCCGATCTGGACCGCGTCAAGAACGAGCTGGCTCAGCGTGACGTACTGCCTGAGGAATGGGGTGGTGATGTTCAGTTCGCGCATGTTTCGGCCAAGAGTGGCGAAGGCATCGACTCGCTGCTGGATGCGATCCTGCTGCAGGCAGAGCTGCTTGAACTGACCGCTGTCAAGGATGCACCGGGTCAGGGTGTGGTGGTCGAGTCCCGTGTCGACAAGGGGCGTGGTTCCGTATCCACCCTGCTGGTACAGAACGGTACCCTGCGCAAGGGCGATATCGTGCTGGCCGGTCTGCATTACGGCCGTGTACGTGCGATGCTGGATGAAAACGGCACGCCGATTGACGAGGCAGGTCCGTCCATTCCAGTGGAAATTCTGGGTCTGGATGGTACCCCGGGTGCGGGTGACGAGTTCACCGTGGTATCCAGCGAGAAGAAAGCCCGTGAAGTGGCACTTTTCCGTCAGGGCAAATACCGTGAGGTCAAGCTGGCGCGTCAGCAGAAGGCGAAGCTGGAGAACCTGTTCGAGAACATGCAGGCTGGCGAAGTCAAGTCACTGAACATCGTCCTCAAGGCGGATGTACGTGGTTCTCTGGAAGCGATCATCCAGTCACTGGAAGATCTGTCCACCGACGAAGTGAAGGTGAACATCGTGTCCAGCGGTGTGGGCGGTATTGCCGAAACCGATGCCAATCTGGCACTGGCCTCCTCGGCCATCCTGATCGGCTTCAACGTACGTGCCGACAACCAGGCCAAGGCCGTGGTTGAACGGGAAGAGCTTGAGCTGCGCTACTACAGCGTTATTTACGACATCATTGATGACGTGAAACAGGCGATGACCGGTCTACTGTCACCGGAGTACCGTGAAGAGATCGTTGGTATTGCTCAAGTGCGTGATGTGTTCCGTTCACCGAAGCTGGGCGCCATCGCCGGTTGTATGGTGACCGAAGGTACGGTTTACCGTAACAAGCGTATCCGTGTACTGCGCGACAACGTGGTGATCTACGAGGGCGAGCTGGAATCTCTGCGTCGCTTCAAGGATGTCGTGGCAGAAGTACGTCAGGGCATGGAATGTGGTATCGGGGTGAAGAACTACAACGACGTGAAGGTCGGTGACCAGATCGAAGTGTTCGACACCATTGAAGTACAGCGTACGCTGTAAGCGGAGCATCATGGCACGCGATTTCAAACGTACCGACCGGGTGGGGGACCAGATCCAGCGTGATCTGGCCACCCTGATCCAGCGCGAGATCAAGGATCCGCGGCTGGGTATGGTGACCATCAGCCACGTCAAGGTGAGCAAGGATCTCGGCTATGCCGATATCTACTTCACCGTGCTGGCGATTGGTGATCAGACTGAAGCCGAGGTGATCAAGAGCTCCCGTACGGTGCTCAATAACGCCGCTGGGTTCCTGCGCACGGAACTGTCTCGCGGAATCAAGTTGCGGGTCATGCCGCAGCTTCGATTTCATTTTGACGAAACCGTTGAGCGGGGGCGCCACCTGCATGGCCTGATTGAAAAGGCCTGGCAGCAGGAGAGCAGCCGCCCGGATAATGAAGACGATAACGGGAACTGAAGCATGGCCCGTAAACCAAAAGGTCGCCCAATCAGCGGCCTTTTTCTGTTGGACAAGCCACAGGGGCTGTCCTCTAACTCGGCCCTGCAAAGGGTCAAGCGAATCTATGGTGCCGCCAAGGCGGGTCATACCGGGGCGCTGGACCCGCTGGCGACCGGCCTGCTGCCGATCTGTCTGGGCGAAGCAACCAAGTTTTCCCAATACCTGCTGGATTCGGACAAGCGTTACCTGACCACGGCAAAACTGGGGCAGCGTACCGATACCTGTGATGCCGAGGGGGAGGTCACCGAAGAAAGGCCGGTTCCCGCAAGCCTCAGTCGAGAGCAGATTGAAGCACTGCTGGTCGAGCATTTCAGCGGCGAGATTGAGCAGGTACCGCCGGTGTATTCGGCACTCAAGCTCAACGGCCAGCCGTTGTACAAGCTGGCACGTCAGGGTGTCGAGGTTGAAGTGAAACCCCGCTGTGTGCGGATTCACGAGATCAAGTTGATGGCGTTGCGCGGGGATGAGGTGGATTTGGAAGTGTTCTGCTCCAAGGGTACCTATATTCGCAGCATCGTTGAGGACCTTGGCGTGCTGCTGGGCTGTGGTGCCCATGTCAGTGTGTTGCGCAGGCTGCAGACCGGGCCTTTCCATGCCGACCAGATGATGACGCTGGAGCAGCTGCAAAACCTGGCGCAACCTCAGGCTGAGGAGGCGCAAAACAGCATACAAGCGCGGCTGGATGCGTTATTATTACCGGCTTGGGCGCCGGTGTCCGATTTGCCACGGGTTCGGCTGGAAGCGACTGAAGCCGAACGGCTGCAGATGGGGCAAAGGCTGCGTGTTGACGACCGATTGCCGGAGGCGGATGAGTTTCTGGTATTCAATCGTGCAACCGACGAATTTCTCGGTATCGCCGAGCGCGATGCCAGGGGGGCGCTGAAGGGCAAACGCCTGGTCAGCACCGCCTGAACCGATTTGGCTGAAGCCAAACTGACGCTGTACTGAAAATATGCTCGGTGCAGCGCGTCTATCAATCCGCAGTGCAAGTCACTGTGTGCATATTAACGAGGAGATATACAATGGCACTCTCTATTGAGAAAAAAGCGGAAATCGTTGCTGAATTCGGTCGTGGCGCTGGTGATACCGGTTCTACCGAAGTACAGGTTGCGCTGCTGACTGCGAACATCGAAGGCCTGCAGGGTCACTTCAAGTCGCACAAGCAGGATCACCACTCACGCCGTGGTCTGATCCGCATGGTAAACCAGCGTCGTAAGCTGCTGGACTACCTGAAAGGCAAAGACGCTGACCGCTATCTGGCGCTGATCGGCCGTCTTGGACTGCGTCGTTAAGCAGTTCCATCCTGAGGCCATACTGTGTATGGCCTCAGCTTTATCTACAGCCCGTTAAAGCGACACAATCATCCAGCCTGTACTCACTTGACGACTGCCACAGTCGGCAACTGAGTACTGGCTTGAAAAGAGGGTTGGTTGGTCCGCTGACGGGAATACACAAACCCGAGGAGCTTCTATCGTGCAAGCGATCAGTAAATCATTTCAGTTCGGCAAACATACCATCACCATCGAAACCGGCAAGGTTGCCCGCCAGGCTACCGGTGCCGTCATGGTTACCATGGACGGCGTTCAGGTACTGTGTACCGTAGTCGGCTCCAAAGAGATGCGTGAAGGTCAGGACTTCTTCCCGCTGTCGGTTCATTACCAGGAAAAATACTACGCCGTCGGCCGTATTCCGGGTGGCTTCTTCAAGCGCGAGGCGCGCCCTTCCGAGAAGGAAACGCTGACCTCACGCCTGATCGATCGTCCGATCCGTCCGCTGTTCCCGAAAGGTTTCATGAACGAAGTCCAGGTGGTCTGCACCGTGATGTCGGCCGACAAGGTCAACGATCCGGATATCGCGGCCATGATCGGTACCTCTGCGGCACTGGCGATCTCCGGCCTGCCTTTCATGGGTCCGATCGGTGGCGCACGTGTCGGCTTTACCGAGGCTGACGGCTACATCCTGAACCCGACCTATGCCGAGCTGGCAACCTCCGAGCTGGACATGGTTGTAGCCGGTACTGCCGACGCGGTATTGATGGTTGAGTCTGAAGCCAAAGAGCTGACCGAAGACGAAATGCTCGGCGCCGTGCTGTTTGCACACCAGGAGATGCAGGTGGTGATCAACGCCATCAACGAACTGGTGGCTGAAGCCGGTAAGCCGAAATGGGACTGGCAGCCTGCGGCCAAGAACGAAGCCCTGATCGCTCAGGTTCGTGAACTGGTAGGTGCCGGCATTGCATCTGCCTATCAGGTTGCTGACAAGATGCAGCGTCAGTCCAGCCTGTCTGAACTGCGTGCGCAGGCGGTTGAAGCGCTGTCCGGCAGTGAAGAAGGGCAGCCCTCCGGCAAGGAAGTGGCCGCGATTTTCAGCTCGCTGGAAAAAGAGATCGTGCGTAACCGCATTATCGATGGCGAGCCGCGTATCGATGGTCGTGATACCAAAACCGTACGTCCGATCAATGTCGAGATCGACCTGCTCAAGGGTGTGCACGGCTCAGCGCTGTTTACCCGCGGTGAAACTCAGGCGATCGCGACCTGTACCCTGGGCACCAGCCGTGATCAGCAGATCATCGATGCGCTGGAAGGTGAGCGCAAGGATCCGTTCATGCTGCACTACAACTTCCCTCCGTACTCCGTGGGTGAAGCGGGCCGCATGATGGGCGCAGGCCGCCGCGAAATTGGTCATGGTCGTCTGGCTCGTCGTGGTGTTGCGGCTGTGTTGCCGACTCAGGAAGAGTTCCCGTACACCATCCGCATCGTGTCCGAAATTACCGAGTCCAACGGCTCCAGCTCCATGGCATCCGTTTGTGGCGCCTCTCTGGCGATGATGGATGCGGGTGTACCGCTGAAAGCGCCGGTAGCCGGTATTGCCATGGGTCTGGTGAAGGAGAATGATCGCTTTGCCGTCCTGACCGATATCCTGGGTGACGAAGACCACCTCGGTGACATGGACTTCAAGGTCGCCGGTACTGAAGCGGGTGTTACGGCCCTGCAGATGGATATCAAGATCACCGGCATCACCGAAGAGATCATGGAGATCGCGCTGGAGCAGGCACACGAAGCGCGCAAGCACATCCTCAAAGAGATGGCGCTGGTCATCGGTTATGCACGTCCGGAACTGCCGGATAACGCGCCGGCGATGCAGCTGATCAAGATCAACCCGGAGAAGATCCGTGATCTGATCGGCAAGGGCGGCGCCACCATTCGGGGTCTGACCGAAGAAACCGGCGCCATGATCGACATTGAAGATGACGGTACTGTCCGCATCTATGCCGATGACAAGGCCAAGGGCAAGGCGGCATTGGAGCGCGTCATGGCGATCACGGCTGAAGCTGAAGTGGGCAAGATCTACGAAGGCAAGGTGGTGCGTATCGAAGAGTTCGGTGCATTCGTCAACATCCTGCCGGGCAAGGATGGTCTGGTCCATATCTCCCAGATCGCCAAGGAGCGTGTTCAGGCCGTGACTGACTACATCAAGATGGATGACGTGGTGAAGGTCAAGGTGCTGGATGTGGATATGCGTGGTCGCATCAAGCTGTCCATGAAGGATCTGATCGAAGACGAGTCTGTTTCCAGCTAAACAGCGTTGTATTGACTCTGAAAAAACCCTGCCGATTTGCGTCGGCAGGGTTTTTTTATGGTCAGAGCGGTTTGTGCTCCTCTTTCATCACACAGTAGATGCGATAGGCGTAGATGCTCGACATGACACCCAGAAACTGCACCAGCAGTGACAGCGCCAGCATCAGTATTCGGGTATCGCTCAACATCTGCCCGATCATCACTTCAGCCAGCATCAATACACCGAAAATCAGTGCCAGTCCCTGCAGAAGCGGCCAGAAAAATTCACTGCTGCTGCCCCAACTGGCACGGATGGATTCCACCGGTCCCTTGCCTTCCATCACGCAGTAGAACTCGGCAAAGGCCAGCCTGATGCCAATGTAGATCCCGGGCAGAATAAGTAACAACAGACCGGTCGAAACCGCCAGGGCTGTCAGAATATACGTCAGCAGCAGGCGCCCCCAGCAGGTCAGACTGAGGCTGATCGCCTGGCTTGTGGACAGTGTTTGCCCCTGCAGCACCGACTGCATATACAGCAGGGTAGCCCCCCAGTAGATTGGCATCAGCGCCAGGTCCAGTGCCGAGCTGATGAAGATGCTGCTGGTCGTGCGCGCAGCCTCGGCAGACTCGCCTCCCTGCAGCAGCTGGTACTGTACCACTGTGATCAGCAGCAGAAAGGGAATCTGAATCAGTGCCAGCCGGCTGAGATGGGTACGGAAAAAGAACAGGCTCTGGCGAAGGTAATCGAAGGTCATGAGTGTCCCTGAACAGTTGAATTAATCGGTTTGCGCAATCGAACCAGCTTGAAGCTGCCATTATCGGCCCACAGGCTAATGTCGGCAAAGCGTCCGACCGCCTTGCGCTCAAGCGGGATGTGCTGGTTGACGACAAAACAGGCGCTCCCCCCTGATGTCAGCAGGCGCTGTGCGGCTGCCAGGAAACGGTCGGTTAGGTCACCATCGACACTGAAACCGCTGTGGAAGGGTGGGTTGCACAGCAGGGTATCAAACTGTTGTCGGATGCTGTCCCCCGCATTGCTGGCCAGTACCTCGCCACTGATTCCGGCACGCCGAAGATTGTGTTGGCAAGCCAGAAGGGCGGCGGCATTATTGTCAGTGCACACCAGCCGGGTTTCAGGACCTGCTGCATTGAGCGCCAGGTAGCCGAAGCCGCAGCCCAGATCCAGCACTGAACCGGGCAGTGGCAGCTGTGTTTCCAGCATGGCCGGCAGCTGCTCGATCAGAAAGGCGCTGCCACGATCGACCTTGTTCCAGCCAAACAGGCCGGGTTTGGCCCAGTACTCGAGGCGCTGATCGGAGCAGGCCGGGCGCAGTTCAGCATAGTCATGGCTGTCGGGACACTCACCACCTTCACCATCGCGTATTATGTGAGCACACCAACTGTTGCCTCCCAGCTTGATTTCACTGCGGCTGCCCCCTAGACAAAGTTCGGCCTTGCGCACGTAGGTACGAATGCCCTCTCCCTTGTCACCCAGCAGAATCAGCTCGCCGTTCGGTTTGAGCAGGCGTTTTGCCGCGCCGATCAGGTGATGTACTACGGCCTTTTCCTTGGAGACACGGTACAGGATGGTATTGAAGCCGGCGCTTGGCAGTGCATCGAGCTCAAAGTCATTGAACCGGGCTTGCCAGCCTTGCTGCCGGAGCTGCTCAATCACATCGAAACGGTTGCCAACTACCTCTACTGACGGGTTCGGACGGCAGCGTGGCAGCGGGTTTTCATCCACCAGCCAGAGGGCTTGATCGTTCAGACGGCTGAGTTGCTGTTCCAGTTCGCGGGCAATGGGATCCATATCAGACACTGGCGATCTCGGCAGGGGTCAGTTCACGGTATTCACCGGGTTCGAGCATTTCATCGAGGATGATATCGCCGATCTGCTCGCGATGCAGGGCATCAACTCGATTGCCGACGGCGGCAAACATGCGCTTGACCTGATGGTAGCGTCCTTCATGCAGGCAGACACGGGCTTCACGCGCTGACAGCAGCTCAAGTTCTGCGGGTTTGGTGCGTCGGTGCTCCCCGTTCAGCATAATGCCGTCGGCAAAGATGCAGACGGTGTCGGGCGTGATCGGATCCGAGGTGGTCACGTGATAGATCTTGCCGGTGTGGCGGTTGGGCGATGTGATACGGTGAGCCCACTGGCCGTCATCGGTTAGCAGTACCAGCCCGGTGGTATCCACATCGAGTCGACCACAGATGTGCAGGCGCTCGACGCGCGGCATCTCAAGCAGCGCCGTTACAGTCGGGTGGGTCGGGTCGTCGTTTGAGCAGACCACTCCCTCGGGCTTGTAGAGCATGATATAGCGAGTGCTGGGCGGATCCAGGGGCATTCCCTGCAGGCATACGTCATCGGCGTCACTGACCTTGCGCCCGGCGTCACGCTCATGCTCCCCGTTGACGGTCACTTCGTCCGCATGCAGCATGCGCTTGACCTCCTTGCGGGAAAAGTCGGTTACGCTGGCTATGTATTTGTCGAGTCGCATGGTCAACCTGCAAAGTGCTCAAAGGGTACTAGTATATAGTAGCGGGCAAGATCACCGACAGGGGCTCATGAAAGCTGTCGGTGAATCCGCTAGAATAGCGCTCCCAAACTTGTTGCGAGGCCACCGTGAAGCTCTTCGTCGATAATCTGACCCATGTGGATTTTTCCTACCTTCATCCCAAGCGCGGGCTGGTGGGCGAATCCTGGGCGGTGCAGCTGGTACTGGATGGCAGTCTTGACCCTCAGGGAATGATCTGTGATTTCGGTGTGGTCAAGCGCCGGGTCAAGCAGTGGCTGGATGCACATCTTGATCATATGCTGGCTGTGCCGGCCCAGTTGCCGGGCTTGCAGCTTGAGCAGCTGGGCGGCATGACCGAGGTGCGTTGGCATTATCCTGAGGGTGGTCTTTTTCGCTGCCGTTCGCCCGAGCAGGCCATTGCTGTACTGCCCTGTACTGAAATTGACGAGCTCAGTGTTGCCCACTGGTGTCGAGATCAGTTGCGTCAGCTGTTTCCAGAGCAGGTGCAGGGGGTTGAGCTTGCCTTCACGACCGAGTCAATCGATGGGCACTACTATCACTACAGTCACGGCCTGCAGCAGCATGACGGCAACTGCCAGCGGATCGCTCATGGCCACCGCTCGCGCATCATGATCTACCGTAACGGTCATCGCGATGAGGTGTTGGAAGGGCGCTGGGCCGAGTGCTTCCGTGATATCTATATAGGTACCCGTAGCCACCTGAAAAACCAGTCGGCCGGTGCGCACCATTATGCCTATACGGCGCCTCAGGGCGCGTTCGAGCTGGAGCTGCCGGCGCGCTGCTGCTATTTGATTGATACCGAAAGTACCGTCGAGCAAATTGCGGCACATCTGGCCGAGCAGATCAAAATTGACCACCCGCAGGATGAAGTGGTTGTGCGTGCATTTGAGGGCATCGGCAAAGGCGGAATTGCCAC
>Ga0209345_10000301_pt1 | contig 64248 bp, 64 predicted proteins | sample Cruoilmetagenom7_FD_187294 | JGI IMG/M metagenome (GOLD analysis project Ga0209345, IMG submission 187294) | Oil polluted marine microbial communities from Coal Oil Point, Santa Barbara, California, USA - Sample 7 (SPAdes) (version 2) | ecosystem: Environmental > Aquatic > Marine > Oil seeps ... | reverse complement strand
CGGAACATTCTCAGGCGATTCAACAATAATAGCCTCACCTGTACCGGGCTCAGTTAATACCTGCGGCCTGTCTTCATCTGTTGTAGTGCCATCTCTGTCTGAAGGCTGCATACGTAAACGTTGCCCGGGATAGATAGCATAAGGTGACGGTATTTTATTGTATTCAGCTATCTGACGATAATCTTTCTCATACCGCCAGGCTATAGCATAAAGAGTATCCCCAGACTTCACCGTGTACCCCTGGGGATCCCAACGTTTTGGCACCTCAGCACAACCTGATACCAATGAAATCAGCACAATGAAGAACTGGAATCTGATTTGTTTAATCGTAATATCCAAATTAATTACATGTACTTGTGAATTAAAAAACCGATGGTAGCAATAACAATGACAGCCCACCCCAGCCATTCGATATATTTACGCACAACAGGTTCCATTTTGGGCCCCGCCCATGCCATTAGCAGCGCTATCATATAAAAGTGTGCAGCACGACCCACTAATGAAACAAGTAAAAAAGGTATAAACGACATGGATAGCATGCCAGCAGTAACAGTAAAAATTTTAAATGGTGCCGGAGTAAAAGCACCAATGCCTACCGCCAGAACACCGTAAGTTACAAAATCCGCACGGGCTGCTTCAAGCTGTGGCAACCAGCCCATTTCCGTTATCCAGGGCTCAATTACACTCATCGCTCCCCAGCCCAGTAAATAGCCAATTGCGGCTCCGAATACTGACATAATCGTCGTAATGGTGGCTAAGCGCACAGCCTTATCCGGTGTAGCTATAACCATTGGAATCATTAATAGTGCAGTTGGCAGTGGGAATATAAAGGATTCAAATAGACTCACACCCACCAGATACCTTTCACGGTGCTGGTGCTCAGCCCACTTCATAGCTCTATTATATAAACCAGTAAAAATCACGAAATAGCCCCATTCAATAATGGCACAAACTTCACAGCATCTAATTCTTCTTCTACAAATTGGTTAGCTTCGCGAGTGATCAGTAATAACTTCTGCACACCTTGTTGCCCACCGACTGGAATAACCATTATCCCACCAATATCAAGCTGTTCGAGTAACCCCTGCGGCACTTCCTCTGGTGCAGCGGTAACAATAATCGCTTTGTAGGGTGCGTGCTGGGGCCAGCCCCAGGAACCGTCTGAGTGCTTGAGTGCAATATTATTAATACCCAGCATGTGATAACGCTCTCGAGCCTTGGTTTGTAGAGCGACAATACGCTCAACCGAGAAAACCTTAGGCACTAACTGAGACAGTATGGCTGCCTGATAGCCAGAACCTGTACCTACCTCTAATACTGCATCAGGTACACCTCTGCTCAGGAGCACTTCTGTCATACGCGCAACAATAAAAGGTTGTGAAATGGTTTGTCCATGCCCTATAGGTAATGAAGAGTCTTCGTAAGCACGAGAGCTCATGGCTTCATCTACAAATAAGTGCCTCGGCATAGAGCGCATAACTTCCAGCACTTTTTCACTCTGAATACCTTTACTACGTAACCGATCAATCAATCGATCACGGGTTCGCTGGGAAGTCATGCCTATACCCTGCACTCGGGGATCAGATAAATTCACTAATAAAGCCTGTTTGTATGTTTCTCATTAAAAATCACGCGTTCATAAATATTACTGCACCTAAACCGTAAGTGCTTAGCCGTAATGTTTAATGTTAAAGGTTCGATATCAGTGTTTATAGCTCTGTGAGCCACTGATTTAAATTTTGCAGGCTATCATACCGTGTTAAATCAATCTGCAAAGGGGTAACTGAAATAAATCCCTGTTTTACGGCATAAAAATCAGTGCCTTCACCCGCGTCCTGCTCTTCACCAGGTGGTCCAACCCAATACACCGACTCCCCACGTGGATTAATTTGCTCAATAACACCAGATGACTTATGACGATTACCCAGGCGGGTGCTTTGAAAACCCTTAATATCATCAATCGGTAAATCAGGTACATTTACATTTAAAATGGTGTCATCAGTCAACGGTTGTTGCTGCAACTTATCAATTAACTTTTCTATCGCCCAACAAGACGTCTCAAAATGCTGAGGGTCAAAACTGGCCATAGAAACTGCAATCGCTGGAAACCCCAGAAAACGACCTTCTGTTGCTGCGGCCACCGTACCCGAATATAAAACATCATCGCCCATATTAGGGCCATCATTGGGGCCGGAGATAACAATATCGGGTTCGGAGTCTAATATGCCGGTAATCGCAAGGTGTACGCAATCAGTCGGGGTACCGTCGACCTTATAAAATCCGTTGTCGGCCCTCTGAACATTTAATGGCCTGGATAATGTAAGGGAGTTACTTGCTGCGCTTCGATTACGGTCAGGAGCAACCACAGAGAGTTTGCCCAGTTTAGATAAGCAGTTCGCCATAACCTGCAGACCAGGTGCCAGATAACCATCATCATTGCTTAATAATATTTGCACAGAAATTCACTCAATAAGGTTATTATTGTTAAATAAATCAAAAGAAAAACTAAAGACTATTACTCAGCCATGCCTGAAAAACAGACATACAGAGCTACGCCGCCTAATATTATAGACTTTAGGGGCATATTCACAGAGCCAAATAATGAACAAAGATGATGACAAGCTTTTTAGCGAAGCTATGCAGGGAGTAAACACCCTTGTAACTGATAAAGCCAATTTAAAACAATCACCAGTAAGTATAAAAAAACGCTCTAAAACAACTAAAAACATCATTTCTGACACGTTAAGTGATGATTTCATACCCGATTGTGGTGATTATTTGGAATTTATGCGCCCCGGCATACAAAAATCCTACCTCAAGCAAATTCGTAATGGCAAAATCGCAGTTGAAGAGCATCTGGACTTACATGGTTTACGCCGCGATGATGCACGAAAAACATTACTAAATTTTCTCGACCACGCACAACAGGAGTCATTAAAACTGGTGCGTATTGTTCATGGAAAAGGCTATAACTCAGACGATGGTCAACCCGTATTAAAAGCCATGGTTAATAAATGGCTACAAAGTATCCCAGAAGTTTTGGCCTTTGTTAGTGCAACTCCCAGAGACGGAGGCACAGGTGCGGTTTATGTTTTATTGAAAATGCTTAAAACCTAAAAACAGTAACTAATACTCTCTGAATACCCACAACACATACTACTGCCCAACCACTGCCCTGGATAAAAACAGCAAACTATATAGTTGCATACTCTTCAAGCTGATCTCTATCTATGATTTCGATATCGGCTCCATCGACCTGAATAGTGCAGGTATTGCGTAGTTGCTTAACGATTCTAGAGAATGTTTCAGGCTGAATAGACAATCTTGATGCGAGCACAGACTTCGCAACAGTTAACTTTAAATGATCAGAATCACCAGCCTGCTCTAACAGGTACACTGAGAGCCTATGTCGGCCATTTTGCAAACTCAGGTTATCGATCTCATGCACTAACCCTCTCATACGCTGACTCATTGCCCCCAGCAACACCAGGCATATCTCAGGGCTATGTTTTAACATTTTAAGAAAATGAACCGCATCAAAAACAATAATTTCAGCATCTTTTAACGCAGTACAGGACACTGGAAAATGGGGATGATCGAGAAACATAAGGGCTTCTGCAAATGTTTGGCCACTTATTACGATTTCCATAATCTTTTCCTGGCCCTCGGCAGATAAGCGAAATAACTTTACCTGGCCGCTAAAAACCAGATAAAAACTATCCACCAAATCTCCCTGGGAAAACAGTACCTGGTCTTTACCCAGCTTATGAATATGTGCATATTGCAAAACTTCATCTAGCTGCCCTTCTGATAGGCCACTAAACAAATGAACATTTCTGACGAACTCTTTCTGTGTTACCAACAAAGCTTACTCCCACTATATAATTAGACCTTTCTAATATATAGAGCCCATTATTTTTTATTTTTATTATTTATAAATGATGACAGCTGCATCAAATAGCGGTGAAAATACTAACATTAATCTATCCTCTGAATGATACGGCAAAGGCCCTAAATATCAACATTTTGACAAGTATCAATTTAAGGCATCATTACTGTATTATAGTATGATCTTTGTTCGTGCCCACCTTCATTGAGAGCAACATTAAGAATATGCCAAACGTGAAATGTCTTTATTGTTCAGCTGATATACCTGACACTTCAGAAACATGCCCTCAATGTCAGGCTCCTTCTCACTTTCAGACCCATGGCCAGTCATTAAAAAAACAGAAAAAATTCATACGAAATTTCATTCTTCTGGTTATCTTTGTCTCTATTATCATCGTCTGGTTGCCCCGCTAAACTACATACTATTTATTTGGCAAACTGACTTAAGTCAATTTATTTACGATTAGCATTATCTAAGATAAATCAATAAAACCTTAAATTCATTTGGAGATAAATCATGTCGACAGTAACCAGGGGTATTAGCATGTTCCTCATATCTATGCTGATCATGGCGTTACTGGTCATGATTGTATTGGGTTTTATGCTGGGCTTTGGCCACCCCCTACCCTGGATACTCATCGGTGTTCTAGCGCTTATTGCAGTAATTCACGATAGAGTAGTTGCCAGACGCTTTATAAAATGGACTGATAACTTAAGTGTTGGCATTGATACTATTGATGAAGAGCACAAAAAACTTCTTAGCATGATTAATCAACTGCAAACCGCAGCGCATTATAAAACAGATGAGTCACTAGTTGAATCAACCTTAAATGATCTGATCGATTACACCAGGTATCACTTCTCTCGAGAAGAGGAGTTAATGAAAAGAAACAACTACCCTGACTACGATGCGCATAAAAAAATGCACGAAGAAATGGTAAAGCAGGTATCTCAGTTTATTGATGAGTACAGGGTTGATAAAACACGCACTATTGAAAACGTTATTCTTTACCTCAAAACATGGTTAATTAATCACATTAAAGGCAGCGACCAGAATTACGCACCTTATATAAAAGATAAAAGCATGGACTAAGTAAAAACTTAATCACAATTTAGCGTTGAAACACATCATCCTGGCCGCTACAGGTACCAGGGTGATACCTCATGTATAGAGCAACATAAAATACTCCCTCCCTCCCTCAAACTTCCCTATCTAACATTATTTTCCTACTCATTTTTCATGATTGACGTAAATCAAGGCGAACCATACATACTCATGGCGTAATGACCACACCATCCCGATTTAAAAATTATGAGGGCTCAAAAATGAGTAGTGTATTTACCAAATCAACAGCGAGGAACATCTTCTACGGTGGTAGTTTGTTTTTCTTTCTGGTGTTTCTAGGTTTAACCATGGATACCCTGGAGAAACTGCCGGAACGCGACCATAGAGAAAACATCACGCCAGAAGTTGTTTTAGGAAAGAAGGTGTGGGAGGACAATAATTGTATTGGCTGCCACACATTATTAGGTGAAGGTGCATATTTTGCTCCAGAACTCGGTAATGTATATAAACGCTTTGGTGGTAGCAAAGAAGCTATTATCGCATTTATTAAAAGCCGCCCTGCAGAAGGTATCCCTGGACGTAGAAGTATGCCTCAGTTCAATCTTACTGATGAAGAACTAGAAGGTATGGCAGAATTCCTGAAATGGAGTTCTGAAATAAATACTTCAAACTGGCCACCGAATATTCAAGGTTAAGGCTGAGGAGCAAATAAAATGAAGTACCAATCACAGTCCGTAGCAAAACTGTATTTTATTGCAGCCATTGCTTTATTTGTCGCTCAGATATTGTTTGGCCTGATCATGGGTCTGCAGTATGTTATGGGTGATTTCTTATTCCCGGAAATTCCATTTAATGTTGCCCGTATGGTGCATACCAACACTTTAATAGTCTGGTTATTATTTGGTTTTATGGGGTCCGCTTATTATCTTATACCGGAAGAAGCCGAAACAGAATTATACAGCCCTAAACTCGCTGTCATCTTATTCTGGGTTTTCCTTGGTGCCGCAGGTGCTACAGTTGCTGCCTATTTGTTGGTTAACTATTCAACACTGGCGCATATAACAGGTAATGACCTGCTACCCACCATGGGTAGAGAGTTCCTCGAACAACCCACCATTACCAAAATTGGTATTGTGGTAGTTGCCCTGGGCTTCCTGTTCAATGTAGGCATGACAGTTCTTAAGGGCCGCAAGACCACTATCAACTTAGTGCTGATGTTAGGTCTGACTCTACTCGCCGTGTTCTTCCTGTTCTCATTCTATAACCCTGAAAATCTGGTACTGGACAAAATGTTCTGGTGGTGGGTAGTTCATCTATGGGTTGAAGGTGTATGGGAATTAATACTGGGTGCATTACTTGCCTTTGTATTAATTAAAGTAACCGGTGTTGACCGTGAAATCATAGAAAAATGGTTATATGTAATTATTGCCATGGCATTAATTACTGGTATTCTAGGTACAGGCCATCACTTCTACTTCATCGGCACACCTGAGTACTGGCAAACAATTGGTTCTATTTTCTCTGCCATGGAGCCTATACCATTCTTTATGATGACATTGTTTGCCTTCAATATGGTTAATCGTCGGCGTCGTGATCATCCCAACAAAGCTGCTGTATTATGGGCGTTGGGAACTGGCGTAATGGCGTTCCTGGGTGCAGGTGTTTGGGGATTCCTACATACACTGGCTCCTGTTAACTTTTACACTCATGGCACACAGATCACCGCAGCTCATGGACATATGGCATTTTATGGTGCATACGTAATGATTGTTATTACGATGATTTCCTACACAATGCCACTCATGCGAGGACGCGCTGCAGCAAACAGCCCTGCTGCACAAGTTATGGAAATGTGGAGCTTCTGGTTAATGACTGTATCAATGGTATTCATTACATTGTTCTTAACCGCTGCCGGCATAGTGCAGGTATGGTTACAGCGATACAGTGATGCACCGCAGTCATTTATGGTAGTACAGGAACAATTAGAAATCTTTTACTGGATGCGTGAAGGCGCAGGCGTAATCTTCCTAATTGGTCTGATAGTTTACATAATGAGTTTCTTTGTGAAAGGCGAAGAAGCAAGCGCTTAGTACTTGATACCGAACACCTCTTATATTTTTAAGAAGTGTTCGGTTTCTTTATATATTTAACTAACTTCTAAGCGGTTTTTCTTATTAGTGATTTATTTTCTAAAAACAAATCCCTAATAAGAGCAACCTTTAAATCACTGACGATTTAACCCCGGAGAGAATCATGAGTAAGCCTGCAGACATTGCTGAGCTAAATACCGAATCTAAACTCCCCTACTATCAACAACAAAAAAATGAAGTAGAGCTTTTCGAACACGCATATAACAACCAGCTCCCATTATTATTAAAAGGACCTACTGGTTGCGGTAAAACACGTTTTATCACGCATATGGCTAAACGTTTAGGTCGACCACTTTATACCGTATCCTGTCATGATGACCTAACGGCAGCCGATCTGGTAGGCCGGCATTTAATAGGTGATGGTCAGACGTACTGGAATGATGGTCCACTAACACGAGCCGTACGTGAAGGTGCTATATGCTATCTGGACGAAATAGTAGAAGCACGTAAGGACACGACGGTTGTATTGCACCCACTAACCGATGATCGCAGAATACTTCCCCTGGAACGTACCGGTGAAACTTTAGTTGCACCTAAAGATTTTATGCTGGTTGTGTCATACAACCCCGGATATCAAAATTTGTTAAAGGGAATGAAACCCAGTACAAGACAACGCTTTGTATCTATGTCGTTCGGTTTCCCGGAAGCTGCACAAGAACAAAGCATTCTGACAGGTGAAACAGGCATTGATGAGTTACAGGCAAAGCGCCTGGTCTCTTTAGCCAATGCATTACGTGCATTAAAAGACCACGATTTAGAGGAAGCAGCATCAACACGCTTACTTGTTTACACCATAAAACTCATACAATCCGGTTACAACCCGGTTGATGCCTGCAGAAACGCGCTTATTGAACCATTAACTGATGATCAGGAAACTGTAGACGCGTTAATGGAGGTGGTGTATGCCACCTTTGGAGAGTGATCCATCTTCAGGCGTCACACAGGCAACAAAAGCTGAGCTGCTTTATTTACTCAACTTAACTTTTCTGCCTGTGATTGCATTTATTCTACTGCTTAATATGAATTCAAAGTTAAGCAGTGCTTCAACTGCACTCGAAAAATCACACATTAAACAAACCATCAATGCCAGCATCTGGGCTGGTGTTCTGATGGTAGGAGTGAATAGCGCTATTTTATATTTTAGTGGCTTAAACAATGTATGGACATGGGTATATATCATTACCTACTTCACCAGCATTCATTCAGTACTTATTATTTTCGGTGTTATTGGCATTTCAAAAGCCCAGGGAAATCGTTTTTACGCCTACCCATTTATAAGTAAAACATGTGATGACTCTGAACTACCGAAATGATTTTCCAACATATAAAGGGTATTCAATTAACACGCGAAAAGACTCAGGCAGCCTTTTTTATTCTATTTGTAATGGCACCTGTTTTAGATTTATTACGTCTTGATTTATACCTTGGGCATTTTATTTTATTTGGTCAAAACTGGACACTGGGTTTAGATGCGCTTCAACAGGGAAAAATGTCCGCCAGCGAAGCCGCTTTAAATATATTGCTGCGCGTGTTTGTGCCACTAGGTTTAATTGCCCTGGCGCTACTTGGCAGCGCATGGAAATATGGTCGATTGTACTGCGGCTGGTTATGCCCACATTTTTCTGTAGTTGAGTTTATTAATAAGCTCATGCTTAAAGCAACCGGCAAACAAAGCATATGGGATCCGAAAAAACTACCCGCAAAACAAGCTGATGGTAGCGTACTTATCGCTGACAAACGTTACTGGTCAGTAGTTATAATAGCCGTAGTCTCTTTTGCATTTTTATGGGCAGTCACCTTCTTAACGTATTTACTGCCTCCCAAAATCATTTATTACAATTTATTTATAGGCGAACTAACAAGAAATCAATTTATTTTCATAGCGGTTGCAACTTTTTTACTGTCAATCGAGTTTATGTTTGCCAGGCATTTATTCTGCAGATTCGCCTGTGCTGTGGGTGTATTTCAAAGTCTTTCATGGATGAGCAATAAAAAAGCAATGGTTGTTGGTTTTAATGAAACTAAAGCGACTGAATGCCATGATTGCAACAGCGCTTGTGACAATATATGTCCAATGCGTCTTAATCCGCGCACGGCTAAAAGAAAAATGTTTACCTGCACCACTTGCACGCAGTGCATCAGTGCCTGTGATACAGCTCAACGCACCAGGCATCGTGAAGGCATTTTAAAATGGGTGGATAATGATTGCGCCCTGCACGTATCCGATCGAGGATTCGGCAAAAACCCACCTATACCAATGCACTGTTTTTCAGAAAATTCTGAGGAAAAAGAAACAAGAACACTCCTGAATACAATAAACACCGACAGGAACAGCAATTATGAAATTTGATTTCTGGGAAATGGAAGAGCATGTGGGCCAAATATGGGACCGCATGATTAACAGCGCCTCCTCTACTCGTTATCCGGAAGCTGAAGTACAGCTTAGTGAAATCAAAAAAACACTGGGAATTATTTTTCGTGCTATGGGTGGTGACAGCGGGCTTAATGTTGAAACCTCCACAGCAACAGAACACCACGCGCGTAAAAGCATATTACAACGCATTGCAGGTAGTCAGGATAAGGTCGAACTCAGCTGGGTAGATAAAAGTGCACTACACCTTCCGTATAAACTCGACGTTTTTCCAGAGAAATCATTAAACAAACAGCTCTACATCTGGTTAACAGCTACAGCTTCTGCCAATGACCATGAAACAGGGCCATGGTTACAACGTAACCAGCTGCTAACAAACAATACATTAAAACGATTTCCAGGTTTGCGTAATAGTTATTTAACTCTGGTTAAAGCTCAATTAGCCATACGCCCTGATATAAATAAACTACCCGCTGATGAAGCCCAACAAGAACGACTAATTCAACAGGCATTAAATAATCCGCAAAATGAATTAAGCTTAACTGTTGCTTCAAAACCGCCACAGCCTGTTTATTTATGGATGCACCCCTCACCACCCTATGCTTTAATATCTAAGGCATCTGACTCTCAAGCCGACAATAACAACAAATCACGAAAACAAAAAAAAGACGAAGAACAACGTAAGCGTCAGGCACAAAGAGAAGAGTTTAATAGCGAGAAAAAAGATGGTTTGCTTGCCATTCGTTATGAAAATATTTTTTCCTGGGGCGAGTTTATTAAGTTAGATCGTAGTACCGATAATGAGGATGACCTGGATAAAGCAGCTGAAGCAGCAAAAGACATGGATATTATTCACGTAACTCAAGATGAGAAAACGGTTGCCAGCACACTAAAGTTTGACCTTGACTTACCATCTGCGGCAAATGATGATCTTCCCATGGGAGAAGGTGTGCTGTTAGATGAATGGAACTACAAATCACAAAGTTACATAAAAGATTATTGCTGTTTACAGGAGATGATTTCACAGGATGTTATTAGTCGTGATCTCCCTGCTCGCTTACAAAAAACAGCCAGAAAACTAAAATCTCAATTTGAAGCGATAACACCATCTCGCACCTGGTTTAAAGCGCAAGCCGATGGTAGTGAAATAGATCTTGATGCTTATATGCAGTTTATTAGTGACAGAGCACAAGGCCACGCCGAAATGACAGGCAATATGTATAAAGACCTTAGAACCTCACATCGAGACATGGCTTGCCTGCTTTTAGCGGACCTGTCATTATCAACCGATGCATGGGTGAGCAACGAAGCTCGTATCATTGATGTTATACGTGACAGTTTATATCTATTTTCAGAAAGTCTGTCATCTACCGGTGATCAACTTGCAATACATGGCTTTTCATCTCGAAATCGAAACCATGTACGCTTCAATCTCATTAAACATTTTTCTGAAAAATACAACGGTATAATTCGGGGTCGCATTGAAGCTATAAAGCCCGGTTACTACACCCGCATGGGCACTGCAATTAGGCACGCAAGTAACATGCTTGAAAAACAAAAAAGCTCTCAAAAACTATTATTAATTTTAACAGATGGTAAACCCAATGATTTAGATATTTATGAAGGTCGCTATGGTATTGAAGACACCCGAATGGCATTAATGGAAGCAAGGAAAAAAGGCCAACAACCTTTCTGTGTGACTATTGATGAAAAATCTGGTGATTATTTACCACATCTTTTTGGAGCTGGAAATTATGTACTGATTCGTAAAGTAGAAGAGCTACCAAAACAGTTACCCCTGTTATATGCACGTTTGACACAGTAATTTTAGAACGTAGTTTTATATATCCAAAAAAAAGTTAAACATTCGTTGAAATTTAATAATTCACCAAAATTTAAATAAATATTTTAAAAATTGACTTTGGTTAAAGTAAAGTAGCAGATAAATATTTAGCATACAGAGGCAGTATTTTGCAATTCGAATATTGCTTAAAGACTAAATACATAACGTGATGTTTTTCGTCAACGGATTTGACTTCATGATCAGTCCAGTTAGAAAACACATTACCTCATCTTAAAAATATTTATCCAGGTAATATATTTTATGAGCAATGTTATAATGCTTGATGTCAGCATGTTACAACCCCCTCTACCAATGGATATGGCTCTTGATGCTATAGACAAGTTAGAATCCGGACAATATATTAAAATGCTGCATCGAATGCAACCACACCCTCTATACAACATATTAATGGATAATGGCTTCAAATATAAAGTTCATACTGGAAACGAGTTGATTGAAATATATATCTGGAAGGCAACAGATAGACCCACTGGAATTTTTATAAAAGACTTATTAAAAGGCCAGTAAAGTATTCCCCCAAACCCAGCTGATTGAAACAGTATGTTTAACCAGATTTATCTGTGTAATAACAGACACGAAGTTATCACCCACTAGACTACCCAATACCAGACTTTTAACTATAAGCACCTCAAGCTTTGATATTATATCGCTGAAAACACTATAATATTTATACACTTACACTGTTATCTATAAGTCTGAACAAGTAAAACAACAATTGCTCATAAACAACTTTATTAGCATATAGACAATTTCTTATCAGATATAAGCAAATTAATATTTACACTTGATAAACATCAAGGCTGTAGCCGCGACTTCTGTATTTAATTAGCCTGTAAATCAAGAAATCCCATACTTCTCCTGGTAACGAGGTAAACAGGGTTTTTTTGATTAAATTTTCGGTCATTTACACTTGATTCACATCAAGTTGAATACGGCTAATTACTATCTAGCATATTCTTGTAATGACTTTTTATCATCGTACAGGAGCAATGCAAAAATGAAGCAGAATTACCTGACTAGGCTAATCACGGTCACTTCTATGGCCGCTACAGCTTTAATCATGACCTCAGGGTCAGTGTTAGCGGCTAAAGCGAAGCAACCCACCATGAGTGAAGCCGATTTTGAAAAAGCAGGAAGTTTATACTTCCAACGCTGCGCCGGTTGCCACGGTGTACTACGTAAGGGAGCAACTGGTAAAAACCTTGAACCTAAAAACACCCTTAAAAAAGGTCAAAAACGTTTAGAAAAAATTATCGCCCTGGGTACTGAAGGCGGCATGAATAACTTCGATGACATTATGTCTAAGAAGGAAATCAGTATGCTGGCAACCTATATCCAGATAGATCCACCAAAACCACCAGAAATGTCTTTATCGTTAATGAAAAAACGACACAAAGTGTATGTTCAACCCAAAGACTATCCAAGTAAACCCATGCATAATCGTAACTGGAAGAATTTCTTCCTGGTTATTGAGCGAGATGCGGGTAAAGTTGCGATTGTTGATGGCGACAAGCATGAAATCGTTACACATGTCGAAACTGGCTATGCGGTACACGTACTAAAGGCGGCTGAGCATCACAATAAGCTGCACGCAAAAGATCCAGGTCGTTTCTGGTACACAATGGGTCGTGATGGAAAATTAACAAAAATCGACTTATGGCAGAAGCCTGCAAAAATGCGTGTAGCTGAAGTTCAAGTTGCTTATGATGCACGTGACGTAGCGGTATCAGGTGACGGCAAATACATCATCGGTGGCGGTTACTGGCCTCCTCATTTTGTAATCGTTGATGCAGCGACTATGGACCCTTTAAAAGTAGTGTCTTCTCGTGGTGTTAACATTGACGGTGATTATGTAGAAGAGTCTCGTGTTGCGGCGATCTACGACACACCAAACCAATCTTCATGGCTGGTAGCAATGAAAGAACTGGGACAGATGTGGCAAGTGGACTATACCGATCTCGATAATCTGAATATCGTTAAAATGGATAGTGCCAAGTTCCTGCATGACGGTTTCTTTGATCCAACTGGTCGTTATTTCCAGATCGCTGCTAATGCCTCTAACAAGATGGTTATAGTTGACACTGAAACTCGTAAACTGGAAGCGATGATTGATGTAGACAAACTACCTCATCCTGGTCCTGGTGCTAACTGGATTGATCCTAAGTGCGGCCCTGTATCTGGAACAACGCATCTAGGTGTTGGCCTGGTAACTGTTTGGGGTAATGATCCTAAAGGTCATCCTAAAAATGCCTGGAAGAAATGCTATGAAGTTGAAACAGATGGCGCTGGCGTGTTTATCCGTACTCATCCTAAATCAAAATATGTATGGGCGGATCAAACTAAACACCCAGAACCTGAAGTTCAACAGTCTATTCAGGTATTCGACAAAGCCACTCATGAAATCGTTAAAACAATTCGCCTGACCAAGAAAAAAGGTTATGCGGCTGTTCACTTCGAATTTAATGATGATGGCTCAGAGGTATGGGTATCTGTGTGGAATCGTTCTGATTCATTGAAGCCTAATGGTGAAATAGTAATCTTTGATGCTAAAACTCTTAAGGAGAAAAAACGCATTAAAGGGTTCTATGCTCCAACAGGTAAGTTCAATGTTCACAACAGAATTCACCACGTAACATAGGCATAAGTAATAGGCGGGTATACACTACCCGCCTATTTTTTATATAGAGCCATTCTGAAATAAAACATTTCAAAATTGCTTTACCAAATACTGAATTAATTAACCCAGCATAATTAATATAGCCGTACTTTAAAACCTGGAGATAATAATGTTCGACCTCTACAAGCATTTGCTAAAAAGAAAAATTATACTAGGGACGACAGTCGGCGTAGCGATATTTTTTATGATTATTGGCGTTATTTTCTGGGGTGGATTTAATATGGCGATGGAAAAAACAAACACGCTTGAATTCTGTATCAGCTGCCATGAAATGGAAGACAATGTTTATAAAGAATATAAAGAAACCATTCACTACACTAACGGTTCGGGCGTAAGAGCGACATGTTCAGACTGTCATGTTCCTGACCCATGGGTACATAAGGTTGTAAGAAAAATCCAGGCCAGTAATGAAGTATTCCATAAAGTATTGGGAACCATCGACACGCCTGAAAAATTTGATATAAAGCGACTCAAGCTTGCAAAGAATGTTTGGAGGACAATGAAAGAAACCGACTCTCGAGAGTGTCGAAACTGCCATGACTTCGCAACCATGGATCCTGCAAATCAGAAGAGTCGTGCTCGCAAACAACACTTAAATGCAATGAAAGATGGCAATACCTGTATAGATTGCCACAAAGGCATTGCACACAAAAAGGTTCATGATCAGTTATCCGACGAAGAAGTTGATGCATTAGAAAAACCAGATCCTTCAATCATACGCCCTATAGCACCACAATGGTTAGCTTTGGAAAATGATAAAAAACCTGGTAAAACATTGGCTAAACCTGCTGACGCACAAGAAGCGCCCGTTGGCACGGCTGAGTCTAAACCTGCTCCCGTTGTAAAGAAGGAGGCAAGCAAACCCGTTCCAGCTAAATCCGCTGCTACAACTGAAACTTCACCTGTCATAGCTGACACCAGCAGCCTTAACTGGGACGGAATAGCGGCTAGAGAAATTATCGTGTTCTACCCAGGGCAATCGTCAATCGAATGGGCACTTGGACGTCAGCACGGTGGTAAACGTGCATTTAAATCGGGGGATCGTTGCTTTGACTGTCATGAAGAAGAACTTGCAGATATGGGTGCAAAGATAGTTAGCGGTGAAAAAGAAATGAAAGTCGGTAAGGTAAACGGCAGCATGGAGCCCACAGTGATACCTGGCAAACGCGGAAGTATACCGGTAAGTGTGCAGGCATCTTACGATGCAAGTAATTTGCACCTACGCTTTCAATGGAAAGATGCTGAACATACACCAGCACCCTTTGTAGAAGGTGGTAAAATGGACCCAGCTAATAAAATCAAACTGGCTGTTATGTTTGCCACAGATGAAGTTGAGTTTGCTGACCGGGCTGGATGCTGGGGCACATGTCATGCAGATTTACGCAGCATGCCTTATGCACCAGAGCAATCTGCTGTTGATGCCACATCTCTAAAAGAAGCTAAAGATGGTATTACTAAATATATATCAGAAAGTCGCACTAAAATTAATTTAAAAGATCGCAAAGGTCCGCTAGGCGGCTGGGATAAATTAAAAAGCGATGATGAACTAAAAACTGAATTTGATGCCAATCATTTCATGGACTTAATGCGCTTTAAAGTAGACGAAAAAGTTGCTGAAAATGGACATATATTTAAGGAACGTGTAGCTCATGATGGTATAGACATAATGGCTAACGGCACTTTAAGTAATGGTACCTGGACAGTTGAACTGACTCGTCCATTAAATTCCGACAAACCTGGTGATTTAAAGCTGGATACAACATCGGTTTATAACTTTGGTTTTGCTATACATGATGATTATACTAATGCTCGTTATCATCATGTATCACTTGGATACAAACTGGGATTTGACAATGCCGAAGCTGAAGTTAACGCCCATAAATCCAACTAGAAAAAGTTGACATACAATGCGCTGGAATATCCCAGCGCATAATTTAAATACAGGTGACAAGATGAACATACGTCTACTTTTATTTCAATTCATAGTTATCCCGATATTTATCTTTGTCTTTCCTATTTATTTTGCTATGTCTGCCAATATTGAATCTAGCGCTCAGGTAGAGATTAAAAAATTTAAATTTGTGCCACAGGAAATAACCATTAAGGTGGGCACTAAAATTCGCTGGACTAATAAAGAAAAACGCCAATACCATAGTGTCTGGTTTGAAAAACAAGGTGAAGCTGAACCTGAGTATTTTTTCCCTGATGAATTTTACGAAAGAAAATTTACCAAAGCTGGTAGTTTTCCTTATCGATGTGGCCCTCACCCTGAAATGACAGGAGTTGTTCATGTTAAATAATCACCCCCTTGTTTCTTTAGTTGGTGCAGGTCCAGGCGACCCCGATTTATTAACAGTAAAAGCTTTACGCCTAATTCAAAATGCAGGTGTAATAGTGTATGACCGACTAGTATCACAGGAAATTCTAGATCTAATACCCACTGGTACTCAGTTAATTTATGTTGGTAAGTCAACCGGGCAACACCATATGGGACAAGATGAAATTAACGAATTGCTTTGTAAGTTAGCAAAGAAAAACAGGCATATCGTTCGCCTCAAAGGTGGCGATCCTTTTATTTTTGGACGCGGTAGTGAAGAAGCCCAATATTTAACCAAACACCAGGTATCTTTTGAATATGTGCCGGGTATTACCGCAGCCGCTGCCTGCAGTGCCTATGCAGGTATCCCTTTAACTCATCGCGGTATTGCACGCAGTGTAAGACTAATTACCGGACACTGTAAATCTGATCAACCATTAGAATTAAACTGGAAAAGCCTGGCTGATACACAAACAACACTTGTTTTCTATATGGGGCTAGCGAATTTACCTCAATTGCGAGAAGAGCTAATCAAAGCAGGACTACCCTCTAATACGCCTGCTGCGGCAATAGAAAATGGAACAAAAGATGCCCAAAGGCGCTGTATTTCGACGTTAAACGAGTTGCCTGATGCAATAAACAGGATGCAGATTAAAGCCCCGGCAATCATTATTATTGGAGAAGTGGTAAACTTTGCAGATGAACTAGACTGGTTTACCCCTGGAGACCAAATAGATAATGAATATCAACAACATGTTGAGAATTAATTTACTGCTTATCACTATTTTAATCTCTTCTCCGAGTCATGCAGAACTAAGCACTGAAAGAAAAAATGAACTACAGCACCTGCTAAAACACGATTGTGGTTCTTGTCACGGCATGACTTTGAAGGGCGGCCTCGGCCCTGCCCTATTACCTGAAACTTTAAAAGATAAGCCTGATGAATTTTTATTTCTTACCATTCAGCACGGTCGACCAGGCACACCTATGCCGCCCTGGAAAAGCCAGTTAACTGAGCAAGACACACACTGGATTATTAAACTTTTAAGACAATCTAATACAGATAATATTGCATATGATTAATTGAGATACGACTCAGAATTAACAATATTCATTGTTAACGAAACTTCATTAATATCAATGACTATTTTTTAACTGTGTACATATTTAAACTTGAAAAACGGAAACAATAAAATATGAAAATATATCCCCTCATAATTTTACTTAGCGTATTACTCAGCGCCTGTAGTAACCACAATTTACGCGGTACAGGGGATATGGGTTTAATTATAGAACGCGCCATAGGTAGGCTTCAGGTTGTTGAGCACAGCACTAATACTGCTTTGGCTCAAATCGGCGGCCTGGGCGACCTTTCTCATGCTTCAATTGTGTACTCACGTGATGCTCGTTATGGCTATGTGTTTGGTCGTGATGGTGGTTTAACCAAAATTGATATTTTAGAACAGAAAATTGTCAAGCGAGTTATGCAATCTGGTAACAGTATTGGTGGCGCAATATCTCAAGATGGAAAGTTAATTGCCGTATCTAATTACAAGCCTGGTGGAGTGAAAATATTCAATGCCGATACGCTAGATCTTGTTGCAGATATACCTGCTATTTATGGCGATAACAAGCAATCTAAAACAGTCGGCCTGGTCGATGCGCCAGGGCAGAAATTTGTGTTCGCATTGTACGATGCTGGTGAAATATGGCTAGTTGATATGAAGCAAACCGATCAGCCTGTCATTCAAAAATTTAAAAACATTGGCTCTCTTCCCTATGATGGATTGATCTCACCTGATGGCCGTTATTACATTGCAGGCCTGTTCGGTGAAGACGGCATGGCTATGCTGGACTTATGGCATCCTGAAAATGGCGTGCAACGCATAATGAATCACTATGGCCGTGGTAAAGAAAAACTACCTGTTTATAAAATGCCACACCTTGAGGGTTGGGCTATAGCAGGTGATAAAACACTCGTACCTGCGGTAGGCCATCATGAAGTATTGGTAATGGACAACCAGTGGAAAAAAATCAAGTCCATACCCGTACACGGCCAACCTATATTTGTTATGAGCCGCCCTGACCATAAACAAATGTGGGTCAATTTTGCTCACCCTAGAAACGATACTATCCAGGTTATTGATACCGAGTCACTAGCCGTCATTAAAACTCTGAAACCAGGTAAAGCTGTGTTACATATGGAGTTTAGTCCACGCGGTGAACAGGTATGGATGTCTGTCAGAGATGAAGATCGTGTTGATATAGTTGATACAGAAACATTTGAAGTAATTAATAGCATTAAGGCCGACAAGCCAAGCGGAATATTTTTTACTAATCGTGCCCATAAAATCGGCTTATAAAATAATTCCATCTAAAAACAAGTATTTACGTGATTTTTTAGCAAAATCGACTATATACTATGTTACGCAGTAATAATTAAGGTTTAAATTAATGGCCATAGATAAGACTTTATATGACCGCCTGGGAGGAAGACCAACTTTCGAGCATGTACACAAAATATTTTATGACAAGGCCTACGCTCATACCTGGTTACGAAAGTTTTTCACCGACAAACCACAGGCAGTACTAGAAAGCCAACAAACCGATTTTATGATACAACTGATGGGGGGGCCAAGATGCTATGGAGGCAAAAGCCCTAAAACTGCTCATCAACACATGCTTATCACTGAAGAGCTATTTACAGTACGCGCCAAATTGCTATCTGATTCGATTAAAGAAGCCGGTGTAGCTGATGATTTGCGTAAAGAATGGATGAATGCAGATGCTGCATTGAAAAAGGCTCTTGTCAAAACAAGCACCGATGAATGTACTAAGTCCTACCCTACTCAGGCTATTCTAGACTTTACTAACTAGCCGTTTAGCCTCTTCACATTTAAGAAAAACCATTACTTATTAATGAGCAACCTATTAAATTCCCACTTTTCATAGAATTCACCAAAAACAGACCATAAAGTTAATGTTTTTAGCTAAATTGCTCTATGTCAAGGCGGCACCATTCACTAAATAATACTGTTTCTACATATAGTCAAATTGGAGCAATATCATGTCGCTTGACTCAGTTCATTCACATGAAAATAAATCTCAGGGCAATCATCAAGCAGGGCTTAAAGAGATACAACAAATGCTGAACCGGTTTCAGCACAATCTCCCTTTATCTCCAACACCCTATGCTGATATGGCTCTAGAGCTAGGTATGCAAGAAAAGCAGTTACTAGCATTACTACAAGAACTAAAATCAAGCCAGGTTATTAGCCGTGTTGGCGCTGTATTTAAAGCTAACAGAGTAGGTGCCAGCACCTTAGCCGCCATGGCAGTACCCAAAGATCGTCTTATTGAAATTGCCGATATAATTAGCGCCTACCCCGCCGTAAACCATAATTATGAACGTGAGCATCACTTTAACCTCTGGTTTGTTGTGACATCAGAAAATAAAGACAAGCTCAACGAAACGCTTAAAGATATGGAAAAAAGAACTGGTATTGTTATTTTAAGTTTACCCATGGAAAAAGATTATCATATTGACCTTGGTTTTCCTTTACAGCTAATTGAAGGGGGCAAAAAGAATGATTAACCAACGTTTACTTATTGCTGCATTACAAAACGGTCTGCCCCTGGTTTCACATCCCTATGAAGAAATTGCCAAACAGATCAACAGCACAGAGGAAGAGGTCATTAAGCATATCGCTAAAATGCAAGAACAAGGTGATATTAAGCGCATGGGGATAGTTGTGCGCCACCGTAAGCTTGGCTATACCGCTAATGCCATGGTGGTATGGGATATACCAGAAAGTGAAGTAGATAGACTTGGTGAGTGTTTTGGTCAGTTTGATTTCGTGACCTTAAGCTACAAACGCCCTCGCAGCCTGCCTGACTGGCCGTATAATTTATTCTGTATGATTCATGGCCAGGACAGAGACGACGTTATGAACAACCTGCAGTTAATGGTTAACAGTTGTGAGGTAAATCATATAAAACATTCTGTATTATTTAGTAAACGCTGCTTTAAACAACGCGGTGCTATATACATACAAGATAGTGAAATTAAAGAAACAGCCTGATGCAATTAACCGATATTGATAAGAAAATTATTAATCATTTACAAGGTGGTTTTCCTATTGATGAAAACCCATGGAAAATTGTATCCGAGCAACTAAACATTGAAGAAAACACATTAATTGAACGTATTCAGCTTATGCAAGAAGCCGGCTTTATTAGTCGATTTGGCCCTTTGTATCATGCAGAAAAAATGGGCGGCGGTTTAACCCTTGCGGCAATTAAAGTTGATAAAGAAAGCTATGATGAAACTGCTGAAATAGTAAATAGCTTTTCAGAAGTTGCACACAACTACGAACGAGATCACGAATTAAACATGTGGTTTGTAGTCGCCACAGAAACACAACAACAAGTTGAGGAAGTAATCGAAAACATACAACATCAAACAGGCAACCGAGTTTATAACATGCCAAAACTGAAAGAATACTTTCTTGGCCTTAAGCTCGAGGTTTAAACTTGCAAATATGAAAACTGATATTGATAATTTAGACCTTAGAATAATTGAAGCAACTCAAAGCGGCCTGCCTTTAAGCATGCACCCTTACCATGAAGTTGCACAGCAGTTAAATATTGATGTAAAAGACTTAATTCTGCGAATGAGAGCAATGCAGGACAATGGCATTATTCGCCGCACAGGCATTATACCTAACCATTACAAATTAGGTTATAAAGCAAATGGAATGACCGTCTGGAACGTACCTGAAGAGAAGATAGATCAGCTCGGAGAACAAGTTGGTCAACTGGATTTTGTTAGCCACTGTTATCAACGACCTCGCTTTTTACCTGAATGGCCCTACAACCTTTTTGCCATGGTACACGGACTATCTCGTGAAGAGGTAATGAAAAAAACCAACATCATTGTAGACCTGTTAAAAGAAAATAATCACGGCCACGAAATTTTATTTAGTACACGTATTCTTAAAAAAACCGGCCTTCGAATTTCAACTACGCCAGCAGAGCCCAGGAGCACAGCATGTTCAGAATGACACAGTTCATGAACCACCTACTAAGCAGCGAGCCTGTTGGCCCTGCACGAAAACCACCCGGGCCTGTTGTTATATGGAACCTTATTCGTCGCTGCAACCTAACCTGCAAACATTGTTATTCAATTTCTACTGATAAAGATTTCCCGGGGGAATTAGATACACAACAAGTCTATACAACCATGGATGATTTAAAGCAGTTTAAAGTGCCTGTGCTTATTCTATCTGGAGGTGAACCGTTAATGAGGCCTGATATATTCGATATATCACATCGCGCTAAAGAGATGGGATTTTATGTCGGTCTGTCTACTAATGGAACATTAATTACTGAAGATAATATTAAAAAAATTGCTGAAGTCGGATATGACTATGTTGGCATAAGCATTGATGGTATTAAAGACACACATGACAAATTTCGTCAACGTATCGGTGCTTTCAATGAAGCCATGAATGGTATAAAGCTATGCAAAGAGAACGGCATAAAAGTAGGCATGCGTTTTACCCTTACTCAAGATAATGCACATGAACTTCCTGAAGTTTTAGAGCTAATGAATGAACATGATATCGATAAATTTTATCTATCACACTTAAACTATGCTGGACGAGGTAATAAAAACCGAAAAGACGATGTAATACATAACATCACTCGAAATGCTATGAACTTACTTTTTGATACTAGCTTTGCCGCTGTAAAAAACAATGAAAATAAAGAGTTTGTTACAGGTAACAACGATGCTGATGGTGTATATTTATTACATTGGGTAGAAAAACACTTTCCTGAAAAAGCAGAAGAAATAAAAACACGCCTGGAGCAATGGGGCGGAAACTCATCTGGAGTTAATATTGCTAATATCGACAACCTGGGAAATGTTCACCCGGATACATTCTGGTGGGATTATAATTTAGGCAACGTTAAAGAAAGAGCTTTTTCTGAAATATGGCAGGACACTAGCGACCCATTAATGAAAGGGTTTAAAATGCAAAACAGACCGCTAAAAGGTCGATGTTCAGAATGCCAATATTTATCTATCTGTGGTGGCAACACGCGAGTACGAGCTTATCAGTTAACTGGTGACCCATGGAATGAAGACCCCGCATGCTATCTTTTTGATGAGGAAATTGGTGTTGAATCAAAACAAGAGCGTCTTACTAATCGGCCTTATGATGGGCGTTTAAAAAACACCAAGATTACGGTTGTTTAAAGATAAAGAGATACAAATATTTATTATGATTAACAAAAGTATCATTATAGGTCTGGCTCTTCTTTGCACCAGTGTCTCCACACTTGCCAGCAGTAACACACAAGAGTTATTTAAAACGCATTGCTCTAGCTGCCATGGAGTACAGCGTCTGGGTGTTATGGGCCCTGCTCTGTTACCTGAAAATCTGAAACGATTGCGAAAAAAATCGGCCATTAACGTTATTCAACATGGTCGTGTCGCAACACAAATGCCAGCATTTAAAGACAAATTAAATAATGAAGAAATAAAATCTTTAGTCGATTATATTTACACACCTCTAGATCATATACCTAGCTGGAATATGGATAACATTATCGCCAGCCAGATTATGTATGATGATGCAAAAAACCTGGATAACAAACCCGTATGGGAAGCTGACCCAATGAATTTATTTATTGTGGTTGAACTTGCAGATCATCACGCGACTTTATTAAACGGAGATACATTTACACCTATTCATCGCTTCGCTACTCGTTTTGCTCTACACGGCGGGCCCAAGTATTCACCTGATGGTCGCTTTGTGTATTTTGGTTCTCGCGATGGATGGATTACTAAATACGACATTTATCATTTGAAAGTAGTTGCAGAAGTACGTGCCGGTATTAACATGAGAAATATCGCTGTATCCAGCGATGGACGATACATTATCGCTGGAAATTATTTACCTCATACATTAGTTGTATTTTCAGCTGAGAACCTCTCGCCTATTAAAATCATAGACGTTGAAAATGAAGAAGGAAAAAGCTCCAGGGTTAGTGCCGTTTACGACGCTGCACCGCGTAATTCATTTATTGCCGCTCTAAAAGATATTAAACAGGTCTGGGAGATATCCTATGAAGATAGCCCAGCCGCAGGTTTTTCAGGCTGGGTTCACGATTACCGTGAAGACTCTGGAGATGCTGATCGAAAAGCCTCATTTCCAGTGAGAAAAATTAAAGTTAATGACTATCTGGATGATTTCTTTTTTAATCAGACCTACGACATCATTATCGGTTCATCACGTGACAGCAAAGGCCAGGTGGTTAATCTTGATCTGGGGCGTGTAACTCACCGTATTGATTTACCCGGCATGCCACATCTGGGCTCAGGTATTACCTGGAAATATAAGGGTAAAACTGTACTTGCCACACCTAACCTAAAAACCAGTGCAGTCAGTATTATTGATATGGAAAGCTGGGAAGTTATTAAACGTATTAAAACCCTGGGCCCTGGATTTTTTATGCGCAGCCATGAAAACACAAATTATGCCTGGGTAGATGTATTTTTCGGCCCAAATAAAGAAGCTGTACATATCATTGATAAACGAACACTAGAAATCGTAAAAACGATTAAACCGGCACCCGGTAAAACTGCGGCACATGTAGAATTTGATAAAACCGGTGAGCATGCCCTGCTGAGCATCTGGGACGATGACGGTGCGATTATAGTGTACGATTCAGAATCACTTGAAGAGTTAAAACGTTTACCTATGAAAAAACCTTCAGGTAAATATAACGTACATAATAAAATCACGCGTTCGGCTGGTACTAGTCATTAGCCTTCGATCTTCAAGAGATTGACGTATCACCTTGAATATAATCCAGTTTTATCACCTGCTCAAAACTAACAATCGAACCTCCTCACCTCAATCGTCATAAGTTATTTTTATCGTCACCGCATTAGCCATTAAAAATACTTTAGGTTGATTACAAAACTATAAACTATACTGAATTAAGTAATAAAAATGGAAGTCCATTATCCCCCTAAATGCATGTGCTGTAAGGAATAATTAGTCATAAAAAATGACAGATCAGATCATATATATAATTGACGATGAAAAACAAACAGCCGAATTATTAGCTGAATTCACAAGGCTAATAGGGTGTCAGCCATGTGTCTATACAGAGGCTATAAGGTTTTTTGAAGAAACAGAATCTTATGCTGATAGCTCAATGATGGTTCTAGATCTAAATATGCCAAATATGGATGGTGTTGAAGTCATGCGGCAAATGGTTAAGACAAACCGCAGATTACCACTAATATTAGTAAGCGGTTATGACTCTGGTATATTGCACTCCGCTGAACAGCTAGCGAAAGCATACTCCCTGGATATTATTGCAACTATTGCCAAACCTCTCGAATTTAATCTTTTTAAAAGCATTATTCAAAAACACTCGAAAATTGAAAAACGCCAGGGCAACAATTCAGAGTTAGCTATTAGTGTTGAAGAATTAAAAAATGCAATTCATCAGAATCAACTTATACTCCATTATCAACCCCAAATTAATGTTAAAAGCGGTGCGTTAACAGGTGTTGAAGCCCTGGTCCGCTGGCAACATCCTGAACATGGTTTAATTTACCCTGACTTATTTATTTCATTGGCAGAAAATAATGGCTTAATAGGTGACCTGACTGATCAGGTTATTAAACAGGCAGTGAATCAGGCCTGCTATTGGAAATCTCAATATTTAGTATGTCAAATATCCGTCAACATCTCAGCTGAAAACATTACTTCTCTTTCTTCACCTGAGCATTTAAGCCAAATGCTCAAAGAAAAAGATCTGGACCCTTCCCTGTTAACGTTAGAAGTAACCGAAAGTGTGTTAATGGGGCAACTAACAACCTCACTAGACATACTCACTCGCCTCAGAATAAAAGGCATTAAACTTTCTATAGATGATTTTGGTACAGGTTACTCTTCTTTATCGCAACTCTATCGCATGCCATTTACCGAACTTAAAGTAGACCAGAGTTTTGTTATGAATATAACTAAGGACGATGAAGCTCACGGAATAGTTAAAACCTGCATTATGCTAGGACATGAACTTAATATGCATGTAGTAGCCGAGGGTGTTGAAGATAAAGAAACGCTAGAATTACTCGGTGAGCTAAATTGTGATTTAGCTCAGGGATACCATATCGCCAGACCTATGCCCGCAGAAGATTTAATTCCCTGGGTAAAGAAAAGACTAAATGATTAAATAATGAAGTTAGGCATAGGCTCACACAGGGTAACTCAAGCCTGATCTGGTAATTTACGAAATAACTCCATACTAAACCTTATAGTTTAATATGCTAATTAAGGTATCAACTCAGTTTTCAGCACATAGAAGCCGTTAAACACCTACCGACTATAATAAAAATATGGATTTAAAGACACTTAAACAACGTGCAAGAGCTTTTGATTATCTATTTGATGCCGTAGTAGTCACTGACTTACAAGGCATTATTACTGATTGAAATAAAGGCTCAAAAGGCCTCTACGGCTATTCAAAAAAAGAGGTCATTGGTAAACCTGTTAATATCTTACATGTTCCCGAAGATATTGAGCATGTAACAACTGAAGTCATAATATCTATAAAAAAACATGGTAAATTTTCAGGTGAGGTAAGAATGATGCACAAAGATGGATCTATCGGCTGGATCGAGTTCATGTGAGTTCCTGTTATCAATAATAGTGACCAGATGGTAGGCGCATTAGGGATTAATAGAAATATTACTAATCGCATTAAAAAAGTTGAAAATTTTGAGCATCTCGCACATTATGAACAACTCACAAAAATACCTAATCGCTATTTATTACCCGATAGAATTAAGCATTTGATCTCTCGATCAAAAAGAGAAAAACGTTCTTTTGCGCTGCTATAGATAGATTTAAATAATTTCAAAAACTTTAATGACATTAGAGGCCACGCTTTCGGTGATCAGGTGTTGATAGAGGTAGCTTCTCGTTTAAAATAAACTATTCGCGACTCAGACACGATAGCGAGAATCGGTGGTGATGAATTTGTAATTTTATTAGAAAAGGCATCTAACAAAAATAAAATCATAAAGATAATTAATAACTTAACTAACCTATCAAATAAAACACTTATCATTAACAATGAAGAACATAAAATAAGTTGTAGTATTGGTGCCGCTATTTACCCCAAAGATAGTACCACAACAGATGATTTACTCGCTATTGCCGATAAGGCAAGGTATAAATGTAAACAAGAATATTGATAGATACTTAAATTAAACTGACTATTCCATTAATGAATACGATCAACGCATCAAAGGGCAACCGTCATTCCATAACGGGCATTGATCGAGCCACTTGCCAACCCCCTCTCTAATCCACTTATCAATACCAAATCTGAGATAAGTGAACTCAATTTATCCTATCGACTCAAGACCGACTTTGTTTAGCGTATAGGAAAAACCCTACGGCTAGTTAAGCATTAAGCCAATATGATGTGTTGTTTTTATGCGCTATATTTTAAAAGTTTCAATCAAAAAGTTAATTATTTTGACCACAAAATGAAAAACAATATCTACCTGGAATTTTAGCTTATGAATGAGGCTAACTATTTAACTTATGTAAGTTAAAGCAACAAAATTTAATAATTGCGACAAGGAAAAAGCCAAATGAAATTTATTAAGGTAGTAGCATTCATTACAGCATTATTAAACTCACCTAGTGCCAGCTCTGAATTAGTAGAAACGTATTGGGAGGGTAGCTCAGATATCAACAACACCTCACTAACTTTAGATACTTCGTCAGGATTAGAGTGGTTAGATTTATCTTATACCGAAGGTATGTCATGGAATCAAGTTAGTGAAATGATAACGGATGGCCCTTTCAAAGGATTTAGATTGGCAACTTTAAAAGAATTAATGAATTTTTTAGAGAAGGCAGGAATAAAAAAATCAGGGCTTAACCCAAAAAATGTTGGTGAGTGGGAAAATATGCGTGCATTAATTGATTTAATTGGTTCGACTTATGCAACGGGAGTTGTGATTGGTAGATATAATGACCCTAAATGCCGGTGTAAGAATACACATAATAGATGGGGGTTACGTGCTTTACCAATTAAAGGATACACTTTATCTTATCCATATGGAAAAGTTAGCGATAATGCAAGATGGGTATACAGTACTGGAAGCTTTTTAGTACGTTAACTCACTTCACTCATTTCCAAACTCATCTGTAATTTATCTTTCAATTATCCTGGCTTAATTGATTTAATTTTTTAGCGTGTTTATTCTACTTGAATATCCGTTAATGATTGATAGTCTGCTCTCTTTTCCCATATACCGAAATTCCACTACTTGCGCTAGCTGACTGTCTGCTTCCGTTGGTGATCTCAACACTCGGTTACTGAGAGTCCACTTCTGACCGTTAACTGACCTCATGGTTTCTGCACAGGTACGCTGAAGCTTAATGACTGCTAACGATGGTGGTCTCAACCAGTCATCAATGCAACACTATAAAGTAAATATTGTGGCTGTCCGCTATCACCACAAAGCAGACATCTGAGATATGTGCATACAGCTATCTTAGCGGTCCAAACCTGACACCACACAAAACCTAAAGGTGTTCAGCAGTAGCCAGGCAACAGAAATTTGCAGTTTGATGATTATTGGGTGAGGCATTAGACAGCTGTCTAATTTATATACGTTTTTAAGCAGAATATTATTTTTCTTCTATACTGATAATCTAGCAACATAAAAACATATAGAAAGGAATAATCTGTGTCACGAATTACTATCAAACGCAAATTCATCTTTATCGGTAGTTTTGTCGCTCTTGCCATTATCGGCTTGGTGCTCCTGAATCAATACAGCACATATTTGCTTAGCAGACTGAATCAAATCCGGCTTGATATCTCGCAAACTGAGACCGGTATGCTGATGTTACGACGTAACGAAAAAGATTTTCTGGCACGAAATGATCTTAAATATCAGGCTAAATTCAATAACAACTACGCGTCACTAAAAAGCAAGGTTGATAATCTGCAAAGTAGTCTTGCCATTGAGGGTTTTGAAACGGATATATCCAGTGCGTTAGCCGAACACCTTGAGCAATACTCATCTATTTTTTTAAAGCTAGTTGCCACACAACAAAAAATTGGCCTTCACTCCAAAGACGGACTCTATGGGAACTTACGTAAGGCCGTTCACTCCGTGGAAAATAAACTGAAATTGCTCAATGACCAGCACCTGCGTGCTGATATGTTGCAACTTCGTCGTAACGAAAAAGACTTCATGCTGCGTCTTGATATGAAATACCCTAAAAAGCTACAAAAGAATTTAGATGTAATGTTAAGAAATCTCGATGAAAGTTCGCATAGTAGCAGTGATAAAAACAGTATTCGACAGATGCTAGACAAATATCGAGCCGATTTTATGGCTCTGGTCGAGTCCAATCAGATAAAAGGATTGACGCCCAAACAAGGTCTTATGGGTGAGATGCGAAATACTGTACACCAGACAGAAACAGGACTAGTAGAAATGGCTGATCATATGGATATTGCTATTTCAAAAAAGGTTAATACCCAGTCGATTACCAGAAATATTTTATCACTAATATTTTTACTCGGAATCATTGGTGTTCTGCTATGGTTTGCGAAGTCCATGCTTCGCTCAATCACTTCATTGTCCACAACGATGCAAAAAATTACTGATGATAAAGACCTTAGTCTTCGTTGTGATGTGCATGGTCGGGATGAGTTAGGCGATACAGCCAAGGATTTTAATTCCATGTTGACTCAGTTTGAAGCCATCATCGGACAAGTCAGCAGTTCAAGCAGTCAATTAGCTACGGCTTCCCAACGAGTATCTGCTATTACCGAACATACTAACCAGAGTATGTTCGAGCAACAATCGCAGACAGAACAGGTTGCCACAGCCATGAACCAGATGAATGCTACGGTGCATGAAGTTAGTAAAAATATTGCTCATACCTCTCAGGCGGCCCAGGAAGCCGTACTAGGCACTGCTGAAAGTAGTCGAATAGTGGACCAGGCTGTACAGGCAATACAGGAGCTTGCAGCACAGCTAGAGGGTGCGGCAGATGTAATCCATCAACTGGAACAGGATAGTGAAAATATCAATAAGGTGTTGGAGGTAATTAAAAGTGTGGCGGAACAAACTAATCTATTGGCCTTAAACGCAGCCATTGAAGCTGCCCGTGCCGGTGAGCAGGGCCGTGGCTTTGCAGTGGTCGCAGATGAAGTTCGGACGTTGGCAGCTCGCACTCAGCAGTCTACGGGAGAGATTAACCAGATGATGGAAAAACTACAGTCTGGTTCGCGTAATGCAGTCGAAGTCATGAATCGCAGTCGTGAAGATGTTCAAGCAGTGGTTGAGCAAGCTGTTCAAGCGGGTGTATCACTATCAGCCATTAACACCGCAGTGATGGGTATAAACGATATGAGTGCTCAGATCGCCAGTGCTGCAGAGCAGCAGAACGCTACTGCCGAGGAAATTAATCGCAACATAGTGACTATTACGGAGATGAGCAATGAGACCTCTATCGGGTCACAACAGACAGCATCCGCAACAGAGGATTTGGCTCGACTGGCTACTGATATGCAAGGACTGGTTGCACAGTTTAGGGTTTGAGCGATACTGATTTAAAGGACTTCTATAATAAGTAACAGGATGATTCTAACAAAATAATAGATTAGCACTTTAATAATAAATACAAATCATGATGTATCTTATTCAAAGTCTTTAGGAAATATGCCAGTAGGTGCTTGCTATTTTTCATGTCAAATTTTTGAATAACTTCTCCAGGGTGTAAGCAGTCTCACAATATCTTTGTTCCGAGCGTCCGCTTCTTGCCGATAACTGACTCTATGTGGTTTAAGAAAACTGTCCGCTTTCCTGATAAAGCAGACACTCATTATCAATCTACCGTACGTTTTCTTCTGGCCGAGGGTAGACTTTCAGGAACTATACTTTTAATGATCAATTTAGGGTAATAACCGACATCCATACCTAATTACCGAAAAATTGTATAGATTAGAAATAAGAAATTAATACTAATATTTTTAGTTCAGCGGTTGAGTAATAGTAAAAGCACCACGAATCTCCCCTGGCTTGTAGCCGCGGGCTTTGTCGTCAGGGTAAAGCTCATCCAGCTTACTGGTAAGTTTGGTGTCGATAGTCTCACCATGGCACTTAAGGCAAGGCATCTTTTCCAGTGGCGGCATGCCGATGGCCTTCATGAAGCGGAAGTTCTTTTGGCCATTTTCCTCTACTACTTCAAAGTAAGTCATATTTGTCGGAGCTTCCCCAGCAGCACGACGCGCATCAAACTTTTCCAGTACCCTGATCTCCCAGGCATCAGGTGCATTAGATGGATTACGGTTTTTAAGACTAGTTCTGGCAACTTTCCAGCCATATTTATCTGACAAGTTTTTAGCAATAAACGGTGCTGTTTCTTTGCACACGTTAATAGCTTTAATAGGACCACCAGATTTCATAGCGGTCTGTAATTCGCCTTTCAATTGCCCCATAAACTGTTTTACTATAATTTTACTTTTATCCACTTGTGGTTTTAAATGACTATCTGCATAAGCAGGCGATAAAGTAAATGCTAAGGCAATGAGCATAAGTCGCTTCATTGTATATCTCCTAAGGGAATTGTTGGACAGAAAGATTAATTGTAGAAACAATGGGGAACAGTACTATTAGATGATTGTAATACTCTATGATAATTGTCAATCAGCAAGAATTTTTTTCAGATGGTCCAGATCAAATTTGTAATAATTATTATGTTTGACTATCAGCTTATTACGCTTAAATTCAGCAATAGTTCGGCTAGCTGTTTCTGTTGTTATGCCCAGCATAAAGCCAATATCTTCACGGTTAAATAATTCACATTTATCTGTATCAAAATTTTCAGCCAATTTAATTAATAAATTTGCCATTCGTTGCTTCGCAGACCCCGTTGATAATTGCGTCAACCAGGTCTCCGCATCATTGAGCGCTCTATGCCAGCGTTTCAAAAGCTCTTTATGTAATGTCATATTTTCATTACTTAGCTGATTAACAACAGAAACAGGTAGGCGACAAACTTCAATATCGCTCAGTACTATGGCATCGTGTTTGTAGTTAGGCTCAAGCAGGGCTTCTAGCCCTATTACATCAGTTTGGAAACCCAGCCTGACAATGCGTTGATTGCCATCAGGCAGATATTGACATAATTTAATTACACCTGAGCGAATTGTGTACATGTAATTAGCATTATCGGTAGCGTGGTAGAGAGTAGATCCTGCGGGCAATATAAACTGATCTATAGGTTTATGTATTTTTTCAAAATCACTTTCATTCAAGTCTGCAAATAGAACGGAATTTCTTAGTGCACAATTCAGACAATCAGCCTCACCTGTCCAGGCTTCATGCGGAGTAACGGTTTTCATTGAATAACCTATATATGATGTTTAACCTAATTGAATTTCATTGTCATTATCGTATTCTTCAATAAATATTAGAAAGCAATTTAATGACCCCCCATAAGATAATGCTATCTCAATTTAGGCAACACATGTTGACCTGTATCAAACCAGACTGTCTACCATCGATTAAAGAAGATGAACAATAGCCTGGATTTTCCTATGCCTGATTTTAAATTAATCCGCAATAAAAGGTAAATCACTTCACATATTTACCCATACTAAAGTTGAATTTTGAACTATCGGACACATATACATACCAACAATAAGGAGAAATATGGTGAGGATGAAAACAATTCTGTAAGCAGAATTGAAAATGATAAGTGAGAATGCCATGAGTGCATTAAAAGAGTTATTTGCGCAGACTACAGATGCTGTTTTTGGTATAGACGAAAACAGAAACATCCGTTTCTGGAATAAAAGTTGTGAAAATCTTCTAGGGCTTTCCCATCAACAAGCTATAGGAAAGTCTTGTGCTGATTTACTTTGTGGTAGAGATTTACAGGGCAATAAAATGTGTGAAACTGAATGCCCCATAGCCAAAGCATCTAATGCTCAAGCACCTTGTGCTCAACCCTCTAATAGTGAGTTTTATCTGGTCTTAAAAAACAGAGAGAATAAGCCGATTGGGGTTAATGTGGGGTCTTATTACATTAGTAAGCCATATCAAAAAAACAACAATAACATCCAGGTTTTTCATAGTGTGCGACCTGCAAATCGCGATCAGCTAAATCATAAACTATCATACGACTCACTTATTGCAGAGTAAATCATATAAACCAACGGATTAACTGACTTACTGATGAGTGTCCGCTGTGAATTGAAAACAGACTAACGAGCATAGTCTGGTTATTCCTACAGCTTTAAATGTAGATACTGAATACCCGTTTTGGCTGTTGAGCCAGTCTCATAATCACTCGAAGATCACCGGGAGGGTTATTTTCCCAATCTTTTTCAGCATTTTCTGCCCCTACCTCGCCTGCAGATACCGCATGCGTTCGATGCTTCTATTAGCTGAAAAAAGACAGTAAAACACATCAGATTTCGAACGGTTTTGTCAGTCGCGTGAAAAACACCTTAACCTTAGTCAAGGTGTTTTATTTTTGTTCAGTCTAGACTGTTGTGTTTTATCGATGCGAACAGAACCATCTTATGCCTAAATTAAAATCACTAACAATCTGGTTTTATATTTTATTTATACCCTCTATTTCAGCTATATTGGGGCTTAGTATCGCATTTATTGCAGATACGTTTGATTGGGGTAGTAAAGCGAATATCCCCGTCGCCATGTTAGTCGGTTTATTTTTTGCTGAATTGACCATGGTTATATCTGGCCTGGGTATAGTCGCATTTATTAAATCCAAACCAAAAACCGCAGTTATTAAAGCAATGGGGCTGTGGAACATTCTGATCTTAATTGTTGCTGCTGTAACAGGTTATAACATCTTTATGGTGCTGTAGAGCCAGGTGCGCTCCGCTTTAGACTTTTCTAGCACTGTTCAATAAATAACCGACACGTTATTTTCGCCCGCCAGCTTATCTAACCGGTTAAGTAACTCATCACTAGGTTGCACAGACCAGTCATCACTTAATGAAATTTTTGCCATAACATCATCACGAGCATAATTAATCCATACCGGGCATGCGCCCTCACGAAAAGGATTTAGCACCTGGTTAAGCTGTTGCACAATACTATGGTCACCGTTATTTTCTTTTAAATTAATCTCCAGACGCTGTGCGAACTTTTGCCTGGCTTCGGTTATGTCATAAATGATATCTGCTGTAATACGATAACCACCAAAGTAGTCATCATAGATTACCTTGCCTTCAACAACTATTAACTTATCTTTGTTTAACAGGTAGTTATATTGCTCAAATTTTTCTTCAAAAATACGCACTTCAACACGTGCAGTGCGATCATCAAGCACTGCTGATACGACTTTTCCACCGGTTTTTGTTTTACGTACCCGCATGCCTATCATTAAGCCTGCCAGTTTATAACTTTTAGCATTACGTTGAGACATGTATCCACCACCTGCACCTGAAGCCAGATCACTTTGATCAGCTAATGCACCTAATGAACAGTCAGTAAATTTTCTTAATTCTTTTTCATAACGTTCAATGGGATGCCCGGTTAGATAAAGGCCCAGGGTTTCTTTTTCAAGGGTCAGACGTTTTTCTTCTTCCCACTCAGCAACGGTTACTTCATTTATAGGCGCAATAGAGTTTTCTTCAGATGCACTACCAAATAAATCATCCTGCCCGATACTGGCGTTTTTCTGGTATTGCTCAGCTCCTTGCATTGCATCACTTAATCTCGCCATCAAACTTGCACGATTAGGCCCTAGCTCCTCCAGTGCTCCTGCTTTTATTAACGCCTCCAGTACGCGCTTATTAACTTTACGCCCATCAACACGACGGCATAAATCAAACAGGTCTTTATATATGCCGTTATTATTACGCTCTTCAATAATGCCTTCCAGTGCGGCTTCGCCTACTCCTTTAATGGCCCCCAATCCATATAAAACCTGCGTATCTTCCGGAACAGAAAACTTAATTATTGAACGATTAATATTCGGCGTTAATACATCCAGCCCCATACGGTGACAATCTTCTATTAGAATAACCACCTTATCGGTGTTATCCATATCCGCAGATAAAACCGCTGCCATAAATTCTGCGGGGTAATGCGCTTTTAACCAGGCGGTTTGATATGACAATAACGCATAGGCCGCTGAGTGAGATTTGTTAAAACCATAACCCGCGAATTTTTCCACCAGATCGAAAATTTTCATTGAAAGCTCTGATGAGATTCCATTCTCAAGCGCGCCAGTTTCAAATACCGCACGCTGCTCGGCCATAACTTCGGCTTTCTTTTTACCCATTGCACGACGCAACATATCTGCGCCGCCCAGAGTGTAACCCGCCAGTACCTGGGCAATCTGCATTACCTGCTCCTGATACAGGATAATGCCGTAGGTGGGTTCTAAAATAGGCTTTAAAGACTCATGCTGATATTGTGAATCCGGGTAAGAGACTTCTTCCCTACCGTGTTTACGATTGATAAAGTTATCAACCATGCCTGACTGCAATGGGCCCGGGCGAAACAAAGCCACCAGTGCGATAATATCTTCGAAGCAATCCGGTTGCAGGCGCTTAATCAAATCTTTCATACCACTGGATTCGAGCTGGAATACCGCGGTGGTTTCAGAGGCTTTTAATAAATTAAAAGCTTTTTCATCATCCAGGACAATATGATTAATATCTAGCTCTTGCTGATCGGCATGACGATCTTTTATATTGCGCACGGCCCAGTCGATAATGGTGAGCGTACGCAGGCCCAGAAAGTCGAACTTAACCAGACCAATAGCCTCAACATCATCCTTATCAAATTGAGTAACTACACTGTGGCCACCTTGCTCACAATACAGAGGAGTGAAATCCGTTAGCACCGAGGGTGATATAACTACCCCCCCGGCATGCTTACCCGCATTTCGTGCGCAACCCTCAAGCGAGAGGGCCATATTGATTAAGTCAGTGACATCTTGCTCAGCCCTGTAAGCATTAGCCAAATCTTCTGACTCTTCAAGAGCCTTAGTCAGAGTCATGCCGATTTCAAATGGAATCATCTTCGCTATACGGTCGACAAAACCATAACCTAAGCCAGATACACGACCTACATCTCGTATAACCGCCTTGGCGGCCATTGAACCATAGGTAATGATCTGTGATACCGCATCACGACCATAAGTTTCGGCAACATAAGCAATTACCCGGTCACGGCCCTCCATACAGAAATCGACATCGAAATCTGGTAGTGATACACGCTCAGGGTTGAGGAATCGCTCAAAGAGCAACTCATACTCTAAAGGATCAAGATCCGTAATAAGTAATGCATATGCAACTAAAGAACCAGCACCTGAACCACGACCCGGTCCAACGGGAATTTCATTATCTTTTGACCACTGAATAAAGTCTGCAACAATGAGAAAGTAACCAGGAAAACCCATGGTGTTAATAACACCCAGCTCTACATCTAATCGTTCATAATATGGCTGACGTCGTTGCGCAGCGTTTTCAGAATCAAGCGGAACAATTAGTTCCAGACGCTTATCCAGGCCTTCTTTAGAAACACGGATAAAATACGATTCAATAGTATCGCCTTCAGGTATAGGAAAGTTTGGCAGAAAGCTTTCACCCAAACGCACATTAAGATTACAACGTTGAGCTATTTCAACCGAGTTTTGTAATGCCTCTGGAATATCCGCAAATAACTCACACATCTCTTCTTCAGTGCGCAGGTATTGTTGATCGTTATATAGCTTTTGTCGGCGCGGGTCATCCAGTGTCCGACCATCATGAATACAAACCCTCACCTCATGGCTATCAAAATCACCTTGCTCTAAAAAGCGCACATCATTTGTTGCCACAACAGGCGTATTGCTTGCTATGGCAAGGCTCACTGCTGCATGTAAATACTCTTCTTCACCTTCTCTTCCGGTACGCTGCAATTCAAGATAAAAACGGTTCGGAAAAATATTTTGCCAGGCCTTGAGCAGCTCCTCCGCCATCATCTGATTTCCAGATAAAAGCGCTCTGCCCACATCACCTTCTCGGCCACCAGAAAGCACAATAATTCCCTGGTTTAATTCACGTAACCAGTCCACCTCAATCATCGGAATTCCACCATGCTGACCATCAAGATAAGCACGTGAAATTAACTGGGTTATATTCAGGTAACCCTCATTATTCTGGCATAGCAAAACCATGCGCGATGGCATTTCATTTTCAACTGCAGGGCGCACCCAAATGTCGACACCTATGATAGGTTTGATACCAGCCGACATTGCCGCACGGTAAAATTTCACCATGGCAAAAAGATTAGACTGGTCGGTTAATGCGACTGCGGGTGCATTACGATCTGATAGCGTTTTCATCAATGGCTTGATGCGAACGATACCATCAACTAATGAATACTCAGTGTGTAGGCGTAAGTGTATAAAGCGTGGATTCATTAAATATACAATCTACTTTAAATATATTATGTAACTTATTGTTTTAAAAGAAATATAAGGCAGCGTACTATACGCTTGTTTTGTAAATCTATTATGAAACAGAACGCGATGACTAACAATCACTAATCTTCAATTACCACTTTTTTTTATATTAGAGCCATATAAAAGCAGGTTTTTTCCCACTTTGTGCGTAAAAAGCTGTAAATATGAGCATAAATTAACCACTTTTCTGATTATTGAGATGTGAGGCTGATTTACACAAGGCCTGCATAATTCCAGCGCCAGTAGATTAGATTAAAAAATCATTACAACTTATTGATATATAATAAAAAACTGATCACTCAGCTAATTCGCTCTGAGAGGAAACGGCGGTTATAGCACATAACCATCTGGAAAAGACCGCTGCTCTTTAGCGCCCTGACCCCTGCGCTGATTCCGATCAAATTAGCAGCATGATGAACGTTGCCAACAAGCTTTCAGCGCTCCAATAATCGCCTCACTGGCCCGAAAGTTTTACGGTGCTCAGGGCATGGACCATGCTCTATTAGCAACTCCATATGCAGTTTTGTGGGGTAGCCCTTGTGTCGATTAAACTCATATTGAGGGTACTCAATATGCAATGCCTGCATCTGATTATCGCGCTCAACTTTGGCTAATATCGAGGCAGCCGCAATAGCAGAAACTCGAGCATCCCCCTTCACAATCGCCTCAGCATCACAGGATAATTCAGGTAATTTATTACCATCAATTAAGGCAAAATCAGGCTCAATAGACAGACCTTCAATTGCCTGTTTCATTGCCAGCAAACTCGCCTGAAGAATATTAATTTCATCAATTATTGAGGGCTCAACCGAGGATACTGACCAGGCTTTTGCATGCTGTTTTATCTCCAATGCAAGCTGCTCACGTTTCTTTTCACTCAGCTTTTTAGAGTCATTTAAACCTGCTATCGGATGATTCTTATCCAGAATAACGGCAGCAGCTACAACGGCCCCTACCAGTGGCCCCCTGCCCGCTTCATCTGCGCCGGCAATTAAGCGATAGTTTTTTAGGTCAATATCAATGTCGTCAATCATGTTTTCCGGTACAATCCATTTTTAGTAAAAGATGAATAGTACAGAATTTCAGCCTCTAGGAACAAGCCCAACACCTTAAAAATGATGTTCTCCAAGCAGGCACATTAGCGGCTCAAATTTTAAAACTCACTTCTAAACCAATATAAATAGCACCCAAACCATGAAACGAATAATGATAAGTGCCGGAGAAGCCTCCGGTGATATGCATGCCGCCAATATAGTTAAGGCTATACAGTCACAGAATAAAAATACTGAGTTCTACGGCATGGGCAGCGAGAAATTACGTGATGCTGGCGCTGAACTTCTCATCGATTGCTCAGATATCGCCGTGGTTGGCATAGTCGAAGTACTATTTCATTACCGTAAAATCATCAAAGCCCTCAATACATTGCGCGAATCACTACGCAATGACCCACCCGATCTACTGGTGCTTGTTGATTACCAGGAGTTTAATTTCAAGCTAGCTGAAACAGCGAAAGAACTGGGTATTAAAGTGCTATTTTATATCAGCCCACAAGTCTGGGCATGGCGTCAGCACCGGGTACATAAAATCGGAAAAATAATAGATATGATGGCGGTAATATTGCCATTTGAAGAGAAATTCTATACTGATGCGAATGTACCAGTACGCTTTGTCGGCAACCCGTTAGTTGACAAAACACACCCTACTAAAGACAAGCAGGCTTGCTTCACGGAATATAGTCTAAGCCAGGACAAACGCGTAGTCGGCTTATTTCCAGGTAGTCGACGCAGTGAAATCAAACGCGTACTCCCCTTACAACTTGCAGCGGCTGAAATACTCCTTGAAGAGAAGCCAGAACTACAATTTATCCTACCTATCGCCAATACATTAAAAGAAGAGCTATTCACTGCTTATCTTGAAGATTACAGCCATCTTAATATTAAGCTGGTAAAAGATTTACCCTACAATGTAATGCAATGCTGTGATGCCATCATCACCGCTTCTGGCACCGCCACATTGGAAATTGCTCTAATGGGTATACCTAATTGCATCACTTATAAAATTGCCACAATCTCATACCTGATACTTCGCCAGCTTGTAAAAATCGATCATATCGGCCTCGTTAACATAGTTGCTGAAAAGTACATTATTAAAGAATTTTTACAGTTCGATGCGAAACCAAAAGCGATTGCCAATGAAATCAACCTGATTCTTGATGATGATGCATACCGAGAAAACATGATTAAAGAGCTAAATGGCGTACGCGAAAAACTAGGCAAAGCTGGCGGCATTACCAATATGGCTGATTTAATTTTAGAAATGCTGGAATAGTCGTATTCGTAACAAACCTGTTTAAGGTATAAGCTGATTTATAATATGGCCATGTTATACAAGCATAGATTGCCCAATATCGTTCAGTATAGGTTATATCTCGAATATTTAAGATAAGCCTGCTTACACCGGTTGAGACCGTCTCCTAATCCTGTCATTTAAATATTTTAGTTTTTATTAGAACAAAAACTATTAAAACCGACGTTCGTGTAATAAAAAAGCCCATTAAAATTTAGCTGGCTTAATTAATTTTTAAAAATAATATCAATACTCTTAACAATGAGTACTATCAGTCAACAACAGGCGTTTGCATACTAGAAAAACAGGGGCAGAGAACAATTGTTTTTAATATTAGAGTTAATTATTCTCTGGGCCCGATAATTAAGGCGGGTAGATCTATTTTAAAAAATTAAAAATATCCAGCCCCTCTTATTTTATGCTTCCCTGGCGTGGCATGCTCTTGAGCCCCACCACCACAGTACACACGCATAGATATGTGAACATACTGGCGGGCCAGTCAGATATCGCGCTTGCTGCGGGGCCACTCCTCTATTTGGAACAACTCAATAAAGAGAAGCATCATCAGGCCTGAAATAATATGTCGTGCCTGATCGATGGTATCGACACCCTCATGCTTGTGATCACCCAGGTATCTGCGCGACACCCTCTTTACCGGCAACAGTAAATCATCCACAGCGTTCCAGGTAGCGTAATTTTTCTTTGACACCATTCCATTCATCAGCATCTGGAAGCGGGTCCTTTTTCTTGAAGATCACTGGGCATTGTTTGGCCAGCTCTACATTGATTTCGATAAATTCCCCCTGCTCAGGTGGCAGGTCATCCTCGGCGAAGATGGCCTCGACCGGACACTCTGGAACGCAAACATCACAGTCAATACATTCATCGGGGTTGATCGCCAGGAAGTTTGGTCCCTCGTGAAAGGCATCTACGGGACACACATCCACGCAATCGGTGTATTTGCAGCAGATGCAGTTTTCGGTAACGACATAAGTCATAATGAATCTCCATTGATAGCCATAAGTAACAGTATAGCTACTCCAATTCGTCAGGAAAGTAGCCCGGAATATTCGATTATTTATTAACACTTCATAACATAGTCACGAATGATGCATGAGCCACAATCTGTCCCCCTTTGCCCGGTTTTGTATAACCTCAACCTGCGACCCGATAGAAAGCCCCTGCGCAGCAAGGCGTGGCGCAAGCTCCCTGCAGTCCTCCAGCTTACGTACGACTACAGATGTGCCCGATGGAATCTTATCCAAAGGTCAAGTTGTGGCCCAGTCATGAGTTTAATGCCACAAATTTTTGGCTTTTCAGCTTGATATCATGGAGTTGATTTTAATACTTATGCCTGTTTTTAGCACATGGGCGAATAGTAGAGAACCATCAGACCAAAGACCGAGACAGGCCACTGATAGCGCACTCATCGTATGGGTTCATTGTAACTTACCCGCTGCACACACCCTAATGCATGACCAAACTGAACCTGTGTCTCAGGGGCAAGTTTCGTCTGCCACTTCACACATCCTGGCCCGAACAGGACGATAATGGTAGATCCCCCCATGTTGAAGCGTCCCAACTCTTCACCACGATCCAGTTGAATGACATTATCACCGGCTGAGTAACTCATCACCTTGATCTGCTTGCTCCGTGGCGGCGTAATTTCACCAGCCCACACCGTTTCTATGGAGCCGACAAAGATGGCGCCCACCAGAACCACGGCCATAGGGCCGGCCTCCGTCTGGAAAATACAGGCTACACGCTCATTACGCGCAAACAGGCGAGGAAGTGATTCGGTATAGTCAGGTGCCACGCTAAATAAACGCCCCGGGATATATGTCATCTCCATCAGACGACCAGACAAAGGCATATGCACGCGGTGGTAGTCTCCTGGAGAAAGGTATGTGGTCGCAAACCGACCACCTACGAATGGCCGTGCCCGTTCTTCGAAACCGCCAAGGAGTTCTACCAGAGAATAGGTATATCCCTTGGCCTGAAAGATCTGCTCCCCCTGGACGTCGCCCAATTGGCTTATGGCACCATCGGCCGGGAAACAAATTTGCCCTGTTTCTTGAACGACAGGACGCGCATCGGGGCGCAACGCGCGCGTAAAAAAACTATTGAAGTCTGGATAGGCGTCGGAGTCCGGTTCCAGGGCTTCTGACATATCCACTTTGTAGTGATGAATAAACCAGCGAGTAATGGATTTACGCAACGGAAAGCGCCGACAACGCGCGCTCCACTGTACTATTCGCGAGAGTGAATGGTGTGGAAGCAGATACAGTAGTACTGCTTTGAACCAATGAGTCATATCATCCCCCTACATTTATTTGACTATTTTGAATTAGATAGAGTTTATTTTTCTCTCAATGCTTATCGAATACTATTTTCTAGGTTTATGAAAGTGATTATGATTTATCAGTGAGTTCTTTGGCGACTTGAGCAGCAAATCCCGTTTGCTCTATACATTCCACGTGATTGTTTTCCAATGACTCTTGAAATTTCAGCCCAAATCTACCGGCGATAACTTTAGTCACATGTATATTATTTAACATATTTGCCACATCTGGTCCCACCTGAGTGGCATTGCTTGCATAGGTATTCTCAATAATCTCACTGAGATGACTATCTTCGTCAAATATTAAATAAAACAAAGCGCGAGCGCCCTGGGAACTGATCTCTGCCGAAGGGTCGTTATTTTCTGTTGCGATGGCAATTTTCATTATTTTCTCCTGTTACTTTTTTAATGAACGAACTTGAACAGGGCGATGGTTCCAATACCTGCCAACATCAAACCAAGTTGTCTGAACGTTGATATTATGCCCGTTTGGCGGTGTAGAACTGGCACCAGATCAGCTACAGCAATATAGATAAAGCTGGCCGCGGAAAGCGCCAGGATAAATGGTACAGCCTCCTGAGTAGCTCCAAGAAAATAGTATGCGATTATCGCACCAGGCAAGGTGGTCAGTGATGACAACATATTCAGGAGCAGGGCTCGTGTTTTTGAATAGCCATTGTCGAGGAGGATGGCAAAGTCCCCCACTTCCTGTGGAATTTCATGAGCAATTACAGCTAATGAGGCGGCTATCCCCAGGGGTATAGAAGTGAGAAATGCAGCCGCAATCACAAAGCCATCGACGAAATTGTGAAAGGCATCGCCGATAAGGATTAATGGACCGGCAGCCCCATGTACCTCACATTTCGCGTCATGACAGTGACGCCAGATGATTAACTTCTCAAGGGTAAAGAATATGACAATTCCGATAAGTACTGTTGCGGATATTGTTATCGGTGTAGCTTGTTGCAGGCCGTGGGGAATCATCCCAAGAAAAGCCGCACCAAGCAGTGTGCCAGTGGCATAACTGAGCAGGCAAGGTAGCAGGGTTTTTCTTATGCTCTCTGGGAACAATAGTAACAATGCAGCGCCAGCAATGGCACCTATACTTCCCAGGACGCTGAACACGACTATCCAACCTAATAACATTGCTTATTCTCCTTGGTCAATCATCTATATTCTTACAGTCCCGCTCACAGTCTGGTACCGTAAATGGCTCATTCTTCATCCAATCCTTTTTGAGGTCAGTTTTTCAACCACGATGCCGCTGATCATGGAAAACCCGATGAGGTAGAGGCATAGTACCAGAGTATAAGCTATACCGAAGTAATGGATCATTAGTGGCAGCAACGGCAACTTTATTGCCCGACTGTAGAGAAAAGCGGCGATCAGTGCATTTCTCATTCCCTTCAATCGTAGCTCACCCAGCATGACATACCAAGGATATATGGGGCCCAGAGAGAGCATGCCGCCTAGCGTTGCAGCAACCCAGCCCTTGATGCCACTGCCGCTGCCTAGATAATGTCTAATCCACTTAGGCTTAAGCACAAGATTAGCAATAAAAAGTAGTAAAAATACCAGACCCAGTACGGGTAAAACTTGAAGCATTACATGAGTGAAAAACACGAGTGACTGTGAGGTCGCCGCTGGATTTACCAGACTGAGCAGCCCATAAGTGATCAATACCAGGGCGAGAAACAACCAGCCACCAAGACCTCTTTTTATTTTTTGGTTAGACATTCAGGACAACCCAAGAAATTGCAAGGTATAGAAAGTCAAAAATGCGATGGCGATGGCGGCAATAAAACTTATGATATTGCGGTACAAGGCAAAGCGTGTTCCCAGCATAAGGGCTTCTGCTGGAAGCTGTACTATTCCTACCGTCACCCAGGTGACCACGAGGGCTGTTACTGCAATCAAGCTTACTCCTCCGCCCAATAATTCTCCGCCGAGAAGATAGCTCGCCAGTGGGTGACCTGCGGCAATGCTGCCAATGGAAGCTCCAAGCAAAGTATCAATGATCTCTCCGTTTCCAAACAGACCGGAGGATACTTGCTCTGAAAACATAGTTACCACGAGACTGGTCGCTAATATCATACCAATGATAATGGGCAGCACATTTATGAATGTTCGCATGGTTTTCTTGAAAGTATCTATTAGATGATTTCTTGTTTGCATTTATATACTCGATTTTGTTATTTTTAACACCGTATAGAAAACATCTTACTATGAAATCTTTGCCGAGGTAGTCCATGTTAAACAGGACCGAATAGTTGTAGAAAAGAGGTTAACATGCGGCACTTTCGGGAGCTGATTTTGTTAGTACTGAGTGTCCGTTATTGGCTGGTAACTGACTATAACTATTTTACTCAAACTGTCCGCTTTCCTGATCAAAGCGACCATACCTTATGAAAAAACTGTTACACCAAGGGTTGATAAGCATGATGGTAGCAGAACATCAAAAAGCAGACATTTAGTCTTTTCTAAATACACATGCAAGAAACTAAGTATAAATAGATATTGGGAAGGGTAAATAATTCATTGGGGTTATGAAAAAGGCTGGAGTTTTACAGATTTAGTGGGTTGGGGTTTTATCTAGACTTTTGCTAAAAGGGTGTTTACTTTTCCTATACTTGATGCTGCCTCATCAGCATTGCGGCATCAGTAAGAGAAATATTTTTCTCGGTAACAATAACCTCCCGATTACAATATTCACCTGCCATCATGATATGCTCCCATTTTCTCCTGCCACTTCAAAAAATCTTACCTTTTCGCCTGTTTCCAGGGCATTAAAAATTACCCTCGACAACACTATTACGATAAAAATATACCTCCCTTCCGTCCGGTGCCTGAATCCTGCCATAATCCTGATCTGGTTCCATATCAGAAATAATACCATGTGGTGGAACTTCATGATTTATGACATCGCCCCGATGTTTTCTGAATTAGTCCTGTAACTTTCTGCATGCGGCATTAAAGGCATCACGGATGGTGACATAAACATCTTCATGTGCATGATAATCTTTGGGTGTACGGTTAATGACAAGTTCGCCATTTGGTACCGTTAAATCAATTCGCACATGATACAACTTACCTTTATTGTGATGACCATGAGGCTCCTCAATCATGACACTACAACTCATGATCTGATCATAAAACTCATCTAACTTGACTATTTTTTCACGAACCCTGGCTTCGATGAAGTCTGAATGGGGAATATTTCTGAAATTGATTTGTAGCGGTTGCTTCTTAAATTTGGCCTCTGTAAAGATTGATCCATATCTTATATAGATATCCATTTCATACATCACTTGTCATTTAACACTACTCAATAACTCGATGTTAGTTAAGAAAACTTTGAATAAACACCTTTGAATGTATAATAAACTGCGTATTGTTTTAACAACAATTATGATTCATTCAAAGTAATGACAGCAATACAAAAACCATCATTCAATAAACTAATTTCCTTCTATCAAAAATTTTTATTAATCTTGATTTATGCAATTTCCATACGGCAGAGAATGAATCTATTACTTTCAATCATATGGCAATTTTTATGCCATCCTTATTATAAACTTAGATGATAAAACTCAATTTACTAAACAATAAAAATAATTATACTCATCAGATAACTGGTCGGATTTGTCATTTTAATAACACAAGCCACAGGGAAATATTTTATGGAACCCTTCAAGGCCACGATTCATACAAACGATACCTTAACTGAATTGTTACAGGTAATAAATGTTCTAGTCAGCGAAGCTCATCCTCATCGCCCTTTGACTAAAGCTATTAATCTGGATAGTAATTTCGAAAAAGACCTGGGGCTGGATAGCCTGACCCGTGTCGAATTAATTTCCAGAGTTGAAAAAAAGTTCAAGCTTGCATTGCCAGAAAAAACCTTCGCGGAAGCGGAATCAGCCAGAGATTTGTTACGCGCCATCCAGAGCTCTAAAACCAGCAGAACAGACTTATATACAGCAGACATACAACCACTAGAGCCAGGTGATGATCAGGTCGCGCCAGACGACTCACGCACTCTAATTGACGTTTTGAACTGGCATACATGCTTGCATCCGGACAGACCTCATATTCAAATTTATACAGATGAAGGCGATGGGGAAATGATTACTTATCAGCAGCTTAAAGATATGGCTATTCGTGTTGCAGGTGGGCTCCAGCAACATGGATTAAAACCTGCTGAACCCGTTGCACTGATGTTACCAAGTAGTGCCGATTATTTTTATAGTTTTATTGGTATTTTGCTGGCCGGCGGTATCCCGGTACCTATCTATCCGCCCGCCAGGCCATCTCAACTGGAAGATCATATGCATAGACATGTGAGCATATTAACCAATTGTCTTGCCAGAACATTTATTACGGTTCCCGAAGCTAAAAACGTTGCTCATCTACTCAAGTCGCAGGTGCCAAACTTGCAACACATAGTATCTGCAGCTGAGCTAACATCATCGACGGCCATTTCAATGCCTCCGATTTTAAAGCCTGACGATATTGCATTTTTACAATACACTTCAGGCAGCACCGGCAACCCCAAAGGGGTCGTACTTACCCATGCAAATTTACTGGCCAATATTCGCGCCATGGGTGATGTGGTTAAAGCAGGCCCAAAAGATGTTTTTGTTAGTTGGTTGCCGCTTTATCACGACATGGGTTTAATAGGAGCCTGGTTAGGTAGCCTATATTACGCCGCCTTATTCGTGGTCATGTCGCCATTAAGTTTTCTGGCCAGACCAGAACGCTGGTTGTGGGCCATTCACCACTATCATGGCACATTATCGGCCTCTCCCAACTTTGGTTATGAATATTGTTTGCGTCACTTAAGCAATGAAGATATAAAAGGTCTTGATCTATGTTCATGGCGTGCCGCTTTTAACGGCGCAGAGCCTGTTAGCCCGGAAACGTTGACTAACTTTAGTCAACGTTTTAAAGCGTTCGGTTTTAATAAAAAAGCAATGATGCCGGTATACGGACTGGCAGAATCAACTGTCGGCCTGGCATTCCCTCCTCTGGACCGAGGGCCTGTCATTGACAGTATCGAGCGCAACACATTTATGCGTTCGGGTTTAGCCAATCCCATACATGATGTCGATGAACATGCTTTAAGGTTTGTTTCCAGCGGACCACCTTTAGCCAATCATCAAATCAGGGTAATCGATCAGGCCGGACACGAATTACCCGAACGTCGCGAAGGACGCCTGGAATTTCACGGCCCCTCTTCCACTAGCGGTTATTATCGCGATACAGAAAAAACACAAAGTCTATTTGATGAAGAATGGCTGGATACAGGTGATTTGGCGTATATCGCAAATGGCGAATTGTTTGTAACCGGACGAATTAAAGACATTATCATCAGAGCAGGACGAAATATTTATCCTCATGAACTGGAAGATGCTATAGGCAATGTTGCTGGCATTCGCACCGGCCGTGTCGCTGTTTTTGGTAGTGAAGATAAACACAGCAAAACCGAACGATTGGTTGTGATGGCCGAAACTCGCAGCAAAGATAACATCGAGCTGGAAAAACTACGTACTGATATTAACGCACTGGCAACTGATCTAACTGGTTCACCACCTGATGAAGTCGTGCTGGCACCTCCCGGCACTGTATTAAAAACATCGAGTGGGAAAATTCGTCGTGCAGCAAGTCGTGAGCTTTTTGAGAAAGGTGAAGTTGGAAAAAATCAAACCAGTATTTACTGGCAAATAACACGTATTGCTGCTTCCAGTATCGTGCCTCAGTTACGACGTACATGGCGGTATAGCAAAGCCATTATATATGCAGTACATAGCTGGTTCACGTATTTCGTACTAGCATCAATAGTCTGGCTAGCCACCGTGTTTTTACCCAGCTTTCCTCTACGCTGGTTTATCGCACGTAATTGCACAAGATTATTCACCAAAGTCACTGCAACAAAAATCACAGTAAATGGCATAGAAAATATTCCAGAAGATGGGCAGCCCTATGTGCTGGTTTCTAATCACACCAGTTATCTTGATAGCTATGTACTGCTAGCTACATTACCCGGTTACATTCGTTTTATAGCCAAAAAAGAATTGGCCCGATATTTTTTCAGTCGTATTCCCTTAAAACATATTCATACAGAATTTGTTGATCGTTACGAAACAGGCAAAAGCCTTGAAGACACTCAGCGCCTGGCCAATATACTCAAAGCAGGCAATACTTTAATGTTTTTTGTAGAAGGCACCTTTACCCGTATCCCGGGGTTAACGCCCTTTCATTTAGGTGCATTTAGCGTTGCCGCAGAAGCGCAGACACCTGTCATTCCTGTGGCGATACGAGGCGCGCGTTCTATATTACGTGCAGGTTCCTGGTTCCCGCATCACGGTTCAATCAGTATTGACATTGGCAAAGCCATAGACCCTAAAACCATTGCTCATAAAACCAGCAAAGACAATTGGCATATTGCGCTTGAACTACGTGATGAGAGTCGTGAATTTATTTTACGACATTGTGGTGAACCAGATCTTACTCAGCAGACTCCAGTATTAAACAAATAAAGAATTTAATTATTAAATTGCTTTAAAAAAGCAAATAAAAGAAAAGACTCTATTGTTTCATGGTGCCAGTTTAAACCATGCACCTTAGTGAAAGCATTAAACTTCTACACATTGCTATCATTCCCGATAAAAGCATTCGGGGATGACGGAGTTTAAGCGGTTTTAAAGTCTTTTCTTTTATTTGTATTCATTTGCGTTTTATTTATATCTTTTCATCAACTTCGATTTTTAAGTTTCACAAATAAAACGACATACACAATCACATTAACAACGATTACAACAACACCCATTGCAATAAATATTTCGCGACTCAAGCCAGATGGGTAAATCACGGGCATAAGGTAATGTTCAATAAAACTGACAGAATAAACTTCGCCTCCGCCAGCTTTCCGAAACATATTTTCAATAGGCGTGAGTGGGCAAATCCAGCCTACCATTACGATCAGCGCGGCCCATATCGCAGCAGGCACATGCAAGTAGCCAAGCCAGCGCCACTTAAACACCAGCACCCCACCGGCAACAACAAACACTATAAAAACAAAATGCAGCAATAGAATAAAATCGGCTGCTAATTGATATAACACGCATAACCTCATTAATTACATTACAAAACTATCCTCAGAATTATCCCTGAAGTTATTTTGTTTGATTGGTCAAAGTATCAAGTAGATTCACGGGTAAAGGAAAAACAATAGTATTAGACCGTTCACCTGCAATTTCTGTTAGGGTTTGCATATAGCGTAGTTGTAATGCCCCGGATTCTTCAGACAGTTTTTTTGCTGCCATCATCAGATGCTCCGCCGCCTGCATTTCACCTTCAGCATGAATAACCTTGGCACGTCGTGTGCGTTCTGCTTCGGCCTGTTTGGCAATAGCGCGTATCATACTTTCATCAAGATCAACGTGTTTGATTTCTACATTATTAACCTTAATACCCCAAGCATCGGTTTGCTCATCAAGCACACTCTGAATATCGGTATTAAGGCGCTCACGTTCTGCGAGCATTTCATCTAGCTCATGTTGACCCAGTACAGAACGCAGTGTAGTCTGCGCCAGCTGGCTGGTCGCCTCGTAAAAGTTTTCCACCTGAATAATCGCCTTTTCAGGATCAATAACACGGAAGTACACCACCGCATTGACATGCACCGAAACATTATCTCGTGAAATTACATCCTGACTGGGCACATCCATAACAATGGTGCGCAAATCAACTCTGACCATTTGTTGAATAAACGGAATAATAATAATGAAACCCGGGCCTTTTACTTTCCAGAAACGCCCAAGCAGAAAAACAACACCACGTTCATATTCGCGCAAAATTCTGATTGCACTTGCAAAAAACATGACGACAAAAATAACCAAGGCATAAAGAGTATAAGCTGTCATTGTTCTTCCTCCTGTTTTGAAGGCAGCAGAGGTTCAACCTGCAATTTCAAACCTTTGATACCAGTAACCTTCACATGTTGTCCTTTGCACAAAGGTGTGTCGCAGAGTGCATTCCAGTTTTCGCTATGAATATTAACCCTGCCGTTTCGTTTAAAACCTTCTATCACCACAGCTTCTGCGCCGAGTAATTCTTCCTGACCACTCACCACCGGTCGTCGACGTGCTTTAATCGCCATGCCCACAACAAAGACAAACAGAATCACACTGCTCACGGCAAAGCTTACAATCACCGTAATATTTATGCCAAAACCGGGGACATCGGTATCCATTAAAACAATAGACCCCATAACGAAAGAGATCACTCCACCAATACCGAGTATGCCAAAACTCGGCTGAAAGGCCTCTCCAACCATCAGCGCAACGCCTAATAAAATAAGCCCCATACCGGCATAGTTAATCGGCAATAACTGAAATGAATACATTGCCAGCAGCAAACAAATACCACCCACCGTACCCGGTACAACAGCACCGGGATTAGAAAATTCAAATATCAATCCATAAATACCGATCAGCATCAGAATATAGGCCACATTGGGATTGGTAATGACACTGAGAAAATTACTGCGCCAGTCTGGATTAATTTCTTTTAAAGTTAAGCCCGCCGTATTCAAACTGCGTGTCTGCCCCTGGATTAAAACTTCACGACCATCAATCTGCTGCAACAGGTCAGCCAGACCACTGGCAATAATATCAATAACATTTTGTTTTAAAGCATCATTGGCAGGCAGACTAGCCGCCTCGCGTACTGCTTTTTCAGCCCACTCTTGATTACGATTATGGAGTTGAGCCAGTCCACGAATATACGCTACCGCATCATTAATGGCTTTGTGCTCCAGCGTAGTTTTATTATCTGGCTCAGCTTCATCCTCTTTGTCTTTACCTTTTATATCAGGTGGATATATGCCCCCAATACGAACCGGTGTTGCGGCACCCAGGTTAGTGCCCGGTGTCATAGCGGAAATGTGACTGGCATAAAGAATATAAGTGCCTGCACTGGCAGCGCGTGCCCCGGTCGGCGTGACATAGGTAGCCACAGGCACATAAGAGTTAGTGATATTCTTGATGATGCCTCGCATAGCCGAATCCAGACCACCGGGCGTATCTATTAAAATGACAACCAGCTCAGCCCGCTGTTCAGTCGCGGTTTCGAGTGCCCGCTCAATATAATCATCGGTGGCAGGCCCAATAACACCCTCTATGCTTAACTGAATAACAGGCTTGCTGACATTATTAGCAGACACCAGGGAAAACAAAATGCCGAATAATATAAGCAATGGCGGAATGAGTAGTCGAGTCAATCTCATCTTTTGCATGTGTCCCTGTATTACTGTGAAAACAGATTTATTACTTGGGAAAAACATGAACTGACATGCCATCTACAGGTACATGCCAGTAACCACTGAATCATATAAAATATAAAAACAGTTACTACCTAATTGATAATATACTGCGTTGAAAACATTTAACAACCAAATGAAACAGTAATTTGACCGATATCAACAATAGTTCCATGGTGATATTACAGAAAAAATAGTGCTACAATTTTTAGCGACTGGTTTACAGACTTCAAACCATTTCAAACGTATTATAATAATACTCATAGATTAACTGATTTCGGGCTATCACTCATGGTTACTTTGTGCGCAACCGTCAACCTAAACAACAATTATTAGAAATAATGTCTCGCTTCAACTTATTGGGTGAAAGAAATTATTCAAACAAAAGTTTTAAAAAGTCCGCTTTACTGATAGAGGTGTCATATACGTAGTATCACGTATGTATAAGTTTTCAAGAATCTATAGTATTCCTATACATTAGGGTACAACTCAAAGATGGGAGTTAAGGATGAGCTCCAAGGATGGTTCTTAAATCCGTCATCTTCTACGCAACGATACTGGTATGTGATGTAATGAAGAAACTCTCAAAAATGAAAAATTTTATTGAATGGCGAAATGATTGGTCTCTGGGACATAAAATTATAGACCAGCAACACCGCCAGATTGTAGTAATGTTTAATAAAATAGTTGACCTATATCTTAATGATGATGGGAAGATAAACTTAGAACAGCGTTCAGATCAACTACATAAAAAGCTCAATTTATTTTATGAACAGATCAGGGAGCACTTCAATGTTGAGGAAGGTTTGATGTTAAAGGCGAATTACTCCGGCCACTCCAGCCACGCACGTGAACATTTGATGCTGCTTGCGGAATTGAAACACTACATTATACGTATTGAAAAGGAATTGGATAATATCAATACTGATACCTTGAACTCGATAAAAATCTGGTTTATCTCACATATCATAGATAGTGATAAGAAACTTGTTGGCTTCCTTCAGGCAAATTCTGTTAATACTTAAAGGCAGGTATTACTTACTTTTTTCTATCAGGTAAAGTCCTGAATTTCCACCATTGGCCGATAACTGACTCTAAGTGGTTTAAGAAAATTGTCCGCTTTCCTTAAGCCAGCGAGCATATCTGATGGTATGGTGGCCATACCAGGCCCAAATAAACTTAGTGTACGCCGAAATCACAAAACAGTCGTTACTACGAAGTCCTTAAATATCCAAAAATACTCCAATGCAAACACTATGATTATTTAAACTGTGTGTCTATAAACCCTGTTATACCTGATTTTTTAAATTTTGATTTATAATTTTTTTTATATCTTTAATTTCTTTTGCTAATTTCGGTGGACTAAAGTAGTAACCCTGCACCTCATCACATCCATTTTCAGTAAGAAACTCTAACTGCTCTGCAGTTTCAACTCCCTCAGCGATAACTATTAGTTCGAGATTGTGTCCCATATTGATAATAGTTTTTACAATCGAAGCATTATTTCTATCCGTAACAATATCTCGCACAAAGGATTGATCAATCTTCAATTTATCTATTGCAAAGCGTTTGAGGTAACTGAGAGATGAGTAACCTGTACCAAAATCATCTATTGATAAATGGATGCCATCATTTTTTGATTTTTCTATGAGTTGCTGAATATCATCAATATTATCAATCAAAGCACTCTCGGTGAACTCCAGTTCCAACATGTGGCCTGGGACACCGGTTTCTTCGAGTATCTTCTTAATATAAGCCTGTAGATTTTTACCGCGTATTTGCCTGGCAGAAATATTCACCGCCATGCGCCAATCATCTCCAATAGACTCACGCCATTGTGCAGCTTGTAAACATGCCTCACGAATCACCCAGTCTCCCAATTGTTGAATGAGTCCGGTTTCTTCTGCAATTGGAATGAATTTACCCGGTGAAATCCAGCCTAATGTTGGATGATGCCAGCGCGCGAGTGCTTCCATTCCGACCAGGCGGCCCGTTTTCAAGTCAATTTGCGGCTGATAAGCAAGACTGAGCTCATCACCATCAAGGGCTTTGTGCAGTTCACTTTCCAGGTGCATGAGCTCGGCAAACTGTGCACTCATCTCCGCCGTATAAAACTGGTAACCACCACCAGCTGCTTTTGCTCGGTACATTGCAGTATCGGCATTCTTGATGAGCTCTTCGTCGTTTTCACCATCATTTGGATAAATACTGATTCCAATACTTGTGGCAGAGAACAGCTCGATACCATCATCCAGTCGAATTGACTGTGAGAAGGAATCGATAATTTTTTTTGCAACTTTGGCGGCATCTTCAGCAGCAGTAATTGCTGGCAGAATAATAGTAAACTCGTCACCTCCCAGGCGAGAGACGGTATCCATATCTCGCGTACAATGTTGAAGTTTGGCCGCTACTGCCTTGAGTAACTTATCGCCAGCCCGGTGTCCCAGGGTATCGTTAATATTTTTGAAGCGATCAAGATCGAGAAACATCAGACCAACCATGTTCTTCTGTCGACGTGATTGAGCCAGTGCATTCTGCAGACGATCATGGAACAACTCTCGATTGGGCAGCTTGGTCAGCGCATCGTAATAAGCCAGATTGTGTAAGCGATCGCGTACATGTTCCTGTGTAGCGATATCTGAGAATACCCCAGCATAATTGATTACATTACCCTGTTCATCTTTGATAACGGAAATATTCAGCCACTCGGGGTAAATGTCACCGTTCTTGCGCCTGTTCCAGATTTCCCCTTGCCACTGGCCTGCTATTTTTAATACTTTCCATAAGTTTTTGTAAAAGGCAGACTCATGTCTACCTGAGCTGAGTAGGCTGGGTTTTTCCCCGATTGCTTCCTCCTCACTATAACCGGTGGTAGTAATAAAAGCGGGATTGACCATAATAATGTTGAGCTGGTCATCGGTAATCATTACGCCCTCGGGTGTATTTTCCAAAACCATTGCCGACAATCGCATCTGTTCTTCAGCAATTTTTCTTATAGAAATATCACGGTTTATTCCGCGATAACCAAGAAAATTACCTGATGCATCAAAGAATGGTGCCCCCTTAACTTCAACAATGACTTCCTGATTATCTTTTCTAAGAAGAGCGCATTCACGGAAAAAATTCTGTGGATCTGTAATCATTGACTGGAAAAACGATATCTGTTTTTCTTTTTCTTCCACAGACATCATATCCGTGGGTAGTTTTCCTATAAATCCATCTGCAGGGAAACCGAGTTCTTGTTCGACTTGAGGACTGATATAGGTAATCTTAAGCTCATTATCGATCTCCCAGACCACATCATTGGTCATTTCAACAAGGTTTCTAAATTGCTGTTCGTTTTTTGCCAGTTCCCGTTGAACCAATAACTTATCGGTAATATCCTGACCGATAGCAAGAAGACCAATGGCATTGCCGCAGTCATCGCTGAGTGTTTTGTCATACCACTCAATATCTCGCAATTTACCATGCTTTGTTATGATTGAATTTATGTTGCCTTTAGTTTGGATATTTCCGATCGCTTTTTTAAATAGTGACTTGATTCTCTCTCTGTCATTTTTGGGCAGGAAATTATCACACCAGTCTTTACCTTTTACCTCTTCGAGCCTGTACCCCGTGATCTCTTCCATATAGGGATTAAAACGCACAATTTTACCTTCAGTATCGAGTAGTAAAACAATGGCTTGAGCCGTTTCTATCAATCCTTCGGCAAAATTTCTCTCCTGACGTAGCTCCTCTTCGAGATTTTTATGGTGGGTAATATCTTGCACCAGAGCAACGAAATTATTAATGCTGCCATCATCATTGCGTACACATTTGGCAGAAATGCTGGCATAAATAATTACCCCATCTTTACGAATAAAGCGTTTGTCCATGGTATAGCCATCAATCTCACCAGCCAGTACGCGATTAAATTGGGCGACATCTGCATCCAGGTCTTCAGGGTGAGTAATTTCGGCCCAGGTGAGTTTAGTTAGTTCATTTTGAGAGTACCCCATGATTTCACAGAGACGTTCGTTAACAAAAATCCAGCCTTTTTCAAGGGAGGTTATAGCCATACCGATCAAGTTTAATTCGAAATAACGACGAAAACGTTCTTCACTCTCTTTTAACTTCTGCTCAGCCAGCTTACGTTCGGTGATGTCCTGTACCACGCCCAGCATATGCAATGGTTTATTCTGCTGATCCCTAACCACATCGCCACGTTCTAGTACCCAATGTATGCTCTTGTCGGGCCAGACTACTCGATGTTCGATCTCATACTTAGTACCTTGCTCAACGCAGGCATTTACTGCATTAATAACGTTTTGACGATCTTCATCATGTACGGCAGCAAGGAAATTTTCATAAGTAGTCTCCAACTCACCGACTGGATAACCAAACAGCGGAGCTATGCGTTCAGACCAATGGAGGTCACCCGTCTGGATATCCCAGTCCCAGCTGCCAATGTTGGCAAAGTTCTGACTGCGAATAAATCGATCCTCACTACGTAGCAACTCCTGGCGCAGGGTATCCTGCTTCTTCAGCAATGAAGCATTATTGATAGCGACAGCAGCGACAGCTGCTAGTCCCTCAAGCATCTCTATATCCTGCTCGTTAAAGTGTTCACCATCGGCTTTGTTATGCAATTCCAGACAACCAATAAGTGTTTCGTTCTGATCAATGACAGGCACATTAATCAGGGTGCTAAAGCCCAGCTTTTTCTGGACAGCTGGAATTACCTGAGGATCCTGGGCTGCATCATGTGAAAGGTAGGGCTCCTGGTTGTCTACTACCCAACCAGGTACTCCTTGACCGGGTTTAAAATTGTAATCAATCTCACGCCAGGTATCGATTGCACAGTATTGCTCGAAAACCATACAATCATCACGCAGCATGCCTGATGCTCCTGATGTGGCATCAACCAACTGTAAACCAAACTCCACTAATGCACGTTGGATTATTGGTAGTGAAAGTTCATGATTCAGCTCGCGGCTGGCGTCACACAGAATACGAAGTTGTCGTTCAGTTCTGACAAGCCGTTGAGTGTCACTATGATTTGTCATTTATTAAATAATTCATATGAAGATAAGTGCTGACTAAGTTAACATATTAAAGAATAGGTGTTATTTGTGAAAATACAAATTACTTCAGGCTCTGACACCTCATTGCCAAAACAGGTATAAAACTGGAGTCAATCCAATTTTACTTATCTAAAGTTCTAGCCTACTGATTTTTATAAGATTTTTATAAAAAGCAGCTTTTCATAATTTTGAAAAGTAATTCTTTAAATGTCTCAATTAGACTGACATCAGCTATTCAAACAAAAGAATTTAGATGGCCGCTTTCCTGTTACAGCGGGGACAAGTTCCCCTTTAGTTTTACCATATACAAGTACCTTCATATGCACATGAAAATTCATGCATGTATAGAATTTTTGAGCCCACACTTTTCACATAACAAGTTAACTTATTAAACCTGATTCCAATGCTTTCTCCTGATTACTAAATATAGCCATTGCCGTGTTCATTTTTTTAAACCTCAGCTTATTATAAAAACCCTCTTTACCTGGATTTGCGTAAAGTATTATTTTTTTGTGCCCTAGAGAAAAACTGACTAATTTTTTTACTATTTTTTTACCCAGGCCTATTCCCTGATACTCTGGATGAATAGCCACATCACAGATATATGAACAATCAAGCCCATCAGCTAAAGCTCTGCCTACTCCAATTAGACTATCTGCGTCGTAAACAAAACATTTATATCTGCTATTTGAAAACACCAGTTCTAAATCGTCTGCTAATTTTTCACCCAATGGTGCAATTCGATATAATTCAGATAATTTATTCCAGTCGACTTTACTTTGATTATATATCCAGGAAATTTTCATCACGTTCTTACCTAACCTAAAACCTGTTCTCTATTACAACATCATGCATTTCCAATTGGCCAGAACGAGGAAATGCAGATTCAATACCTTTGCCTATGGCGACAAACATTGCAATAACATGGTCATCAGGTAATTGTATAAGCCTAGCAACCTTGTCAAAATCAAACCCACCCATAGGGTTCGAATCGTACCCCAATGCCCTGGCAGCAAGCATTAATGTTTGCGCAGCAATTCCACAACTACGCATCGCTTCATTATTTTGTACCGTTTCTTTATTACGATAGTAGTCATCTATTGCGTCAACCATCATACCCTGCACCTCTTCAGGTGAATTCTTCCAGTATCGTTCTGGTTGTTTTCTCCAAGCATTTAAATCTGCACACATAATGATAAATAATGAGCAATCTGTTACCTGTGACTGATCCATTGAAGCCGCTCTTATCTGGCTTCTTAATGCATTATCTGTGACTGTAACAAAGCGCCAGTTTTGCAAATTGTATGCCGTGGGTGAAAGCATAGCTAATGACAAAAGCTCATTTATTTTATCCTTTGACATAGTGTGCTTTGCATCGAATTTATTTATTGATCGTCTTGTGCGAATAGCTTCTAATGTTTTCATGTTATATTTTCCATATATTTTTAATTTGTTAGCTGAATAAAATATTTTTCGTAGTTAACCTGACCTCAGTTCATGCGCTTGCTGACTAACCAACAATAATCCACAGAAAATAATACCCATAGCTACCCAGTCCGACTGGTTGTAATGCTCGTCCATAAAAAGGTAGCCAGCCCCGACGGTAACAACGGTAATAACGTAACCCAGCTGACTGAGGTAAACCGCTCCTCTAATGCGTAACAAAGCAAAGGTTCCCAGGTAGGATAAGCCCGCCATCAACATAAGAGCGACTACAACAGGAGCTGTCGACGTATTAACTAATACAGGTAGTTGTAACTGCCCAAATAAGGCGGCTACGGGTATCAATATAAAACCTTGTAAGGTCAACATGCCGGTCGCCAAAGGCAGTGCTTCACCACCCGCAGGCCACTCGTGGCTTCGGTAAATGTTACTCATAGCCAATGAAACGGGTATTCCAAGAGCTAAAAGAAGGTAAGGCCATTGCTCAACACTTGCAGCCGTATCTCTTGGTACCATAATAAGTACCACACCAAACAACCCGGCCAGTATGCCAATTAATCGCAATTTACTGCCGGGTTCTGAACCAAGTAGTCGTGCAATCGCGTAAGTTACCATCGGTGAAAGCGCAGTAATCAGACCTACCAGTCCTACAGAAATTTCTTCAAGTACGGTATAAATAAGGCCGAAGGGCAAGCTGACACCAAACAGCCCCCCAACCAGATAGTAACGAATATGAGGTGCGCTCCACTGAAGATTTTTTCGTGCAATCAATACGGCAACCCAAAGAATCATACAAGCACCACTCACCTGCCAGACAAGAATCGACAGTGCCGATATTTCATCTATCCTTACCAGCTTGCCGGCAACAAAAACTCCACCCGTTAATAAGCCGGTAATCAAAAGTAAGAAAAATGATTTCATGACAAATACCTGCTGTCCCCACTGACAGTTTCAGCTCGACCTGTTTTTTTATGCAACGGTTCAGATAGTTCAATTACATTACCATCCGGATCACGAAAAAAAATGGATGTACTGCCATCACCAAATGTCACCGGACCTTCGGTAATCTTGATACCCATTTCATACAATTTAGTGACTGCATACTGAACATCATTAATCTCAATTGCTATGTGGGTATACCCAGCAAAGCGTGCAGCCTCATCCATGAGTACGTTTTTACCTTTATTAGTATCGTTTACCGAATCTAGCAAATTAAGCTCTACACCACCCTGGTGATTGAGCACCATCACGCGCTCTTCATAATCTTCACGGATCAATTTAAAGCCCAGATCCTGATAAAAGCCAATGGAGCGACTAAAATCTGCAACCCTCACACCCACATGGGCGATACCTGTAACTTCAATCATGACTCACCTCATTTATTTTCTGACTTCATGATTGTTACTATATAACCTTTAATTGCTTTAATAATCCTCTAATTTGGAATAACATTGTTCACAAATATTTACTAATGGTATGGATATATGGAATCACTTAGCGATATTGCAGTGTTTGTACAGGTCGTAGACAGTGGCAGTTTTACAGCGGCAGCAAACACGCTGAGTATGTCGAAATCAGTGGTGAGTAAATATGTGACTCGTCTGGAAGATCACCTGGGAGCACAACTACTAAATCGCACAACGAGAAGACTAAACCTGACGGAAGCAGGTCGTGCATTATATGAAAGCAGCCGACGAGGCCTTCAGGAAATAGAAGAAGCAAAAGCAGAAGTCTCACGACTTCAGGGCACCCCGCGGGGTACCCTGCGACTTAACACCCCGATGTCATTCGGCATCTCACATATTGCGCCAATTATTCCCGACTTCCTTAAGCTATATCCAGAACTGTCTATCGATATGAATTTGGAGGATCGAAAGGTCGACCTGATCGAAGAAGGCTTTGATCTTGCTATTCGTATTTCTGACCTGTCAGATTCCTCTTTGGTGGCTAGAAGATTAGGCCCCTGCCGACATGTAATATGTGCAACACCAACGTACCTTAAACAAAATGGAATACCCAGAACACCAGATGACTTACGTGAGCACAATGTCATTACATTCAAATACCAGGACACACCGTCAGAATGGCAACTGCTATCTGCAGAAGGGAAAGTCTCATCAGTGCCCGTTTCAGGTACGATACAAATGAATAACAGCCTGGCTCTGCACGAAGCATTGTTAAATCATGCAGGTATAACACTGACACCAACATTTATCGTGGGTGATGACATTAAATCAGGCAAACTACAAACTGTACTATCACAATATAGTTTATTAGAAATCTCAATATTTGCGGTTTACCACCGGCGTCGACACATGTCTCCCAAGGTAAGAGCATTTATCGATTTTTTAGCCAGTCGAATATCCGACACGCCGTATTGGGATTAGATTATTTTTTTTGAAAGTTTCCCGATTATTCAAGGAATGTTAGAGATAATTGGTAAATCTGTAGCGCAAATTTTATAGTCAATTTAGAAAAATAATACTTCACTAAAAAGAAAAAGAGGCCAGGGGTCCCACCAATTACCCTCTTCTGAGGAGCTGTAAAACTACAGCTTTATCGAATAATTCCACGCTCGGAGCTAGTAATAAAATCTGCCATGAGCTTAACCTCAGGGTATTGATTTATTAAATCTGCCGCCTCACTCATAGCCTGATCTCTTGGCTTTTTAGAACGGATCATTAACTTATAGGCGTTTACAATGGCGCGAATAACTTCATCGCTATAGCCGCTACGTTTTAAACCAACCTTATTAATACCACCGGCCTTACCGTAACTACTCGCAACAACTACATAAGGAGGCACGTCCTGATTGATAATTGCCCCCATACTGGTAAAGGCGTGATTACCTATTTTTGAAAACTGATGAACCAGGGTGAAACCGCCGAGGATGGCATGATCACCTACTTCAACATGCCCGGCGCATGAAGCTGAGTTTGCAAGTATTGTGTTGTTACCAATTTGACAGTCGTGTGCAATATGTACATATGCCATCATCAAGTTATGGTTACCTATACGGGTATAGTTTCCACCATCTTCTGTACCACGTGATATTGTTACATTTTCACGTATCGTATTTTCATCACCAATTTCCAGGTAAGTCGTTTCACCTGCAAACTTTAAGTCCTGAGGATCTTCGCCAATTGAAGAAAATTGAAAAATTTTATTATTTTTACCAATTTTAGTTGGGCCATTAATAACAACATGTGGTCCTATCCATGTACCCGATGCTATTTCAACATCAGCACCAATAACACTATAAGGCCCAATGCTCACATCGTCGGCAATTTTTGCAGTTGCATCTATTATGGCTGTTTGGTGAATCATTAATAGTATGGCTCTTTATTAATATGTTTAATATTCTTAAGCAGGTTTCTCAGTGGCAGCACACATAATTGTTGCACTAGCGGCTAACTCACCATCAACCAGTGCTTTGCAATTAAATTTCCATATTGAGCGCATTCTTTTAACAAGCTCTACCTCCAGTGTTAATACATCACCTGGAACAACCTGTCGCTTAAAGCGTGCACCATCAATACCCACAAATAAATACAAGGTGTCCTCTTCCGGGTTTTCATCCATTGTTTTAAAACCCAGTAAACCAGTCGCCTGGGCGAGTGCTTCCATAATAAGCACACCTGGCATAACAGGATAATCTGGAAAATGTCCCTGGAAGAACGGTTCATTAATAGTCACATTCTTTACTGCAGTAAGGGTTTTACCCACTTCATAATCTAATACTTTATCAACCAGCAAAAAAGGATAGCGATGCGCTAAAAGACTTTTAATTTCACCAATATTCATTGTGTTCAAAATAACACCTTAACCTTTATTTTCTATTTGTTTTTCTAATAGACGAATTCGTTTAGCCATATCATCCAGCTGCCTGAAGCGCACACTATTTTTACGCCAGGACTTTGTATCATCTATGGGAGTCGTCGATGAGTATGAGCCGGGCTGCCTTAACGATTTAGATACAATCGTCATTGCAGTGATGATGACATTATCTGTTATCTCAATGTTATCACGTATACCCGCCATACCACCAATAATACAGTTTTTACCAATCTTTGAACTACCTGCTACGCCTACACCACGTGACATAACCGTATGAGCACCGACATGGACGTTATGAGCTATTTGCACATGATTATCCAGTTTTACGCCTTCTTCGATAACCGTATCATTTAATGCTCCCCTATCAACCACAGAGCAGGCACCGATTTCTACCTTATCGCCAATTCTTACACCACCTACCTGTGCTATTTTTAACCATTCGGTTTTATCAAACTCAAACCCAAAGCCATCAGAACCAACAACTGACGATGAATGAAGTATGCATTGTTCGCCAATAATACAATCATAATATACGGTTACATTAGGATATAAATGGGTGGATTTACCTATTTTGCTATTGCGGCCAATTACACAACCGGCTTCAATAATCACATCGTCAGCAATTTCGGCATTGGCTTCAATAACAACATTTGCACCTATTGAGGCCGAAACAGCAACTTGTGCCGTTAAATCGATACTGGCACTGGCATGTATACCCGCTTCAGGCAGATGTTGTGGATAAAGCAGGCTTACTACCCTTGCATAAGTGGCACGAGGGTTTTCAACGACCAGGGCAGCAACTTTAGTATCTTCAAGCATTGAAGGCTTTACGATAACCGCACTAGCAGATGTATTACGTAAGCCTTGCAGATATTTCGCACTAGAAACAAAACTAATATCACCCTCAGTCGCTTTATCAACAGGAGCTACTGATTTGATAACAACCTCTTCATCACCGTGCACTTTAACGCCCAGTAGTTCCGCCAGTTGTTTCAATTTATAGCTCATTATTAATCCGGGTAATTTACTTAGATGCTTTACTTAACAGCTCAGCAAGGTCTTTCGTAATGTTCGCACTATCTGCTGCAAAAACGACACCTTCATTCAATATGATGTCATATTTTTTATCAGCCGCATATTTTGATACCACTTTACTTAATACTTTTTTAAACTCAAGCATTTGCTCATTTCTCAACTCTTTAAATTCTTTCTCAAGAGTTGCAGCTTTTTGCCTGTAGTCAAGATACATTGTTTTGAGTTTATTTTTTGATGAGGCCAGTTTGCTTTCGGTCATCAACAATTCATTTGTCTTAATTTCTTTTTCAAATGCTTTTATATCAATAACCATTTTTTCAAGCTCTTTATTCGGGCCACCAAATTTTGCTTCTGTCACCTTGTCCAGTTCTTTTGCTTTACCGTACTCATTAAACAAAGCATTTAAATTTACAACACCTATTTTCTGGGCTTGCCCAGTCACAGGTACAATTAACATACTTAATAAAAACAATGTTGATACAATTTTTTTCATCTAAAAATCTCCTAAAAGAATGAACCAATACTAAACTGAAATCTTTGTAAATCATCACCAGGCTCATCATCAATCGTTTCAGCATAGCTAAACCTTAACGGTCCGATTGGTGCTAACCATACAAATGACACACCATATGAGCTGCGTAACTCCTCCGACTTAAAGCCACCATCACTTTTTAAAAACACATTGCCAATATCATAGAACACACTTAAACGTACAGAGCTGGGTGGCTTTTCAACAAAAGGCACTGGGAATATTAATTCACCACTGGCAACCGTTCTAATATCGCCACCAATTGGGTCATTAACTCCAACTTGTGTAATCTCACCCGTTATAGGATCGGATATCTCTTCCTGTATAAATCGAGGCCCCAGAGAATTTGAATCATAACCACGAACGGTTCTTAAACCACCGGCAAAAAAGCGTTCATAGAATGGAAATATGAATGAATCACCATAACCATCACCATAAGCGATATCAGTTCTAATTAAAGTGGTTACATTATCACTAATCGAAAAATAAAACTTATTTCGATACGTTACTTTGTAATACTCTAAATCACTACCCGGTGTCGTTAAGTCTAATGCTATTGACTGACTATTGCCTCGTGTAGCAAACACAGTTCTATTACGTGTATCATGTGTAAAACTGGCAGATAGTGTAAAAGCATCAATACCCGCTTCCAGGTTACCATTCTCATCAACCTTACTATCATCGCCATATGTATTTAAGAAATCAATTACATCTTGAGTTACAGTACTTGTTCCCCGAATTATATCTGTATGCTCATAGCCCACACCAAAACGAACACGATCAAACTCTGACAGTGGTATACCGTAAGATAAATTTACACCATAATTATTTTCAAGATAGTTAATAATATCTATCTCTTCTGTATCTCTTTCACGATAAGACACTCCAATAGTACGACTAATACCATCAATAGTATGATAAGGGTCTGTAAACGACACACTATATGTCTGACCTGCTGCTTCTCGACTAAGATTAATTGCGAGCTTTTCACCGGTACCATTTAAATTATCTAATGTCATACCCAGGTTAAAAACAAAACCCTGACTTTGAGAAAAACCTGCCCCTATATTAAAGCTGCCCGACAGGCGTTCTTTTACATTTATATTAATATCAATTAAATCGTCGGTGCCAGGCACAGGATTTTTATCTATAGTAACTTCTTCAATATATGCCAATCGCTGCAAACGTATTTTTGAACGTTGAAGCTTATTATTTGATAGCTCACCGCCTTCCATTAAACGAATTTCACGACGTAACACTTCGTCATTAGTTTTATAGTTACCAGTGAAATTTATTCGCCTTACATAAACTTTTTTTCCTGGCTCAATAAAGTAACTTAATTCTACCTCTAATGAATCATCATCTATTACCGGAACTACTTTTACTTTTGAAAAGAAATAGCCCTCATTACCTAACCTACGTTTAACAAGGTCTT
>Ga0209345_10000299_pt1 | contig 64777 bp, 83 predicted proteins | sample Cruoilmetagenom7_FD_187294 | JGI IMG/M metagenome (GOLD analysis project Ga0209345, IMG submission 187294) | Oil polluted marine microbial communities from Coal Oil Point, Santa Barbara, California, USA - Sample 7 (SPAdes) (version 2) | ecosystem: Environmental > Aquatic > Marine > Oil seeps ... | reverse complement strand
GAAAGTACCATCGAAAATATATTATAATTAATTACGTACATCAAAATAAGAGGACTAAAAAATGAATACCGAATCTTACGTACCGAAGTTACCGAATCTAGGTTATGAGGTCGATAATAGAGACCCGAACGAAACCGAACTACATACATGTAAAGGTACCTTACATGTTAGCCCTACCGAACTATTCATCAACATGGTAGAAAACTGTTACCCCGACCAACTAGAACAGGTACTAGAGAACATACGTACCCTAGATCCAGACCTACTAACTTAAGGAGACCAACAATGTACAACCCGTTACGTGATGGTACTATCTACCTGTACCCTAAAAACCGATCGATACGTGACCCGCGTATCTTTCTACTAGAAACCGAACCGTCCGGTACGGAAGACGTAGCATGTGCTACCGCGTGTAAGGGTAAGGTAATAGTGTACCAAGATAAGTCCTGTAACGTACAGGTAACGGTAAATGGTAAGCCTACCGAACGTTACTCGATCCTGTACAATGGTAAGACCCAACGTAAACTATTCGGTACTACATAACAGCCAACCTAGAATTCACTCTGAAGGAATAAGACCATGATCATCGAAATTAAACTAGTTCGTAACCGGGACGCCTTCCAGTTTACCAATATGTCGTTCGAAGAGATCCGAGACTGGTTAGGGAAAGTCAGTCCTGACGAAGTCGAGTACGTCGCAATTAATGGTGAGGAGATCCACAATGTCAAGCCCTAGTAAGTCAATGATCCAAGTCCGTCAAGAAATGGAAGACAAATTAGAAACGTGTATGTTACTCGGTTGGATGTTGACCAATCGTCAGGCCCTACTGGAAAAACTAAAGGCCGAACATAGGGACATGGTAGCCTCAGGTCATTCTACTATGAGAGACATAGAGCTCCTGGTAGACTACTATGTTGCTGCTGGGCGGGCTGACGGAGTAGTTGGTAATCAGGTACAAATTAATTTAACACCAGGGTGAAAATAATGCTTGCGTACCAATATGAAGATGCTATATAATAATATCATAGAAACAATAACGTTTCTACTATCTAGATCTTGAAAGGATCATATCATGTCTACTAAGAAAACAAACACTGCACCTGTCGCAAAAACCGAAGAAGTCAAAGTTGCACTTCCGGGTGATACGTACGAGCTGTCGGCCCTGATGAAAGAGCTGGTCACCAAATCTGCAGTGATCCGTAAACTGTCGGCCGAAGGTTTTACACGAGCTGACATCTCACGGTTCATGGGTATCCGGTACCAGCATGTCCGTAACGTCCTGGTTAACGATGCACTAAAAGCTGCCACAGAAAAGTAGGATGGGCCACGTACTCTTGTACTTCTTTGGCGGGGTCATGTTGGTGCTCCTCGTAGCACTGGTGCTCCCGTCACTCATCTTCTAGGGCCCAACGCTTGACAAAGCTAAGATCCGTTCCGGTACGCTGGTTCGGGTCTTTTTTTGTGCATGTGAGGACCAGGTACGTAGGTACCAAGTACGTAGGTACGCTTAACCTGTTTACCACTGCTACAGGTAAGTTGCTAGTAACTGAGCGCGGTTCAAATTTTAAAAATAGGGAGGTTGGGATTTCCTGACAAACCGAAATTTTTGTAGGTCCTGCCAAGATCGGACCTACACACAGCCACGTCAGATTCACTATCATTCATTCCGTAGAAGTACACTCCATATCACAACACAACAAGTTCGTTGGAAAACCCGGTGGTTTAACTAGTTGATTTCTAACAATAAATTGTGAAACTACTGGGGATTCTCATACGTCATTCAATACTCACACAGATTTTATCTAATGTTTTCAACAAGTTAACCTAAATTGGCAGAAACCGTTGGTTAGTTGGTTAATTTTATACTATATATATACAAATATTTTCTATATATTTTAATACCTTTTTTTATTCATCCACTTCTTTTTTATTATATATTAGATATAACTAACTAACCAACGAAACTAATATTATCTATATATTTCAATAAGTTAACCTACACCTTTATCGCGCCAATCCCGGTGGTTACAGGATATTCCCGGGGGTTAATTTGACAGTATGAATGTTTTTCTTGACAACGTGTTCTAAAAACAATTCAAAACTTGTCGACTCCTCCACATTTTTTGCGGGAAGAAAACGTTGGTTTTCAGGATATTCCCGGGGGTTAATTTGACAGTATATAAATTAACCAACGGTTTCTCCCTTACAATTATCCACAGATCCGTATGTATTATAGATACCACTTACTTGCCTTAGCTGTTACCGCATTAGGATCCTTGAGTATTCAGTACCTTTCAATATTGAAATCCGTCGAATTTTCATTGTGCGGTACGGGGTAGACTCAATCAGGTTCTTAACTTCCTCCCATAGAGGTGACTTACTTATGGTGTGAACCTAAGTTAAGGTTGCGGAGAACTCTAACACCAACACTAACTAATGAGTAGTAGTAGCAGTGAATGTGTGATATTTCCGATACTTCCGATACTTCCGAAAAGTCTACAATCCGCCGTGCAAGGAGACATCAAATTTTTATTTTAAAAGCCTCTTGAGTGTTATAAATAGATGCTATATAATAAAATCATACATTCATAAAACAAAAGGATACAAAAATAATGTCTACAGTCAAATCAAGTAAGACCCCCATCACATCATCTGACCAAGCTGCCATTGATGCATTTCTGGAGACCAAAGAGGTCACCAAGTGTCAACCTGCAATTGCTCATGGCAGTGAAGCCACCATAACATACCAGCGTGCCGTTACTGCTGAGCGCCGTGCATTTCGTAATACTCACGGTGGAACCAGCTATAAGGAGACTAACAATGCGTAAGTTGAAAAGACGTTTGTACATATGGTTAGAAGATTATTTTGGGTTCATGTTTAAACGTGAGCTGACTGGATTAATCTTGATGGAAAGGTTTACGTATAAAGCAGAATGTCCTTGTTGTGGTACTCGAAAAAGTCTCCTGAGTGGGCCTGAAGATGGGGTGTCTGTAAACCTTATGTGTAGTGCATGTGGCACTAGCTTCGATTGTGCTGTGATAGGTGACTGGATTATGCTTGATTGGGTGCATGGGCCTCAAATGCATATCTGGGGTGACCGTAAACAATCAGTCTTTCCCTCACCAGTGCGTGTCGCTAAAGCTAGGGAGTTAATGAACGGTGGATAATGCTACACATAAGGCCTTAAAAGAATCGATTAGGCACTGGGAAAAGAATGCTGCCATTGAGCAACATCAGTTCCCTCACGACGTGAAGATGGGTGTCCAACATTGTAAACTATGCAGATTGTTTTACACTACTATGTGCATGGGTTGCCCCGTGAAAGTTAGAACTGGGAGGTTTCGATGTATCGGTTCCCCATATAGTAAAGTCATATCCGCTTACCTAAGTGAGCAGTATACACTGTTTCATAAGCGGGCATTGGAAGAGGTTGAATTCCTTAAATCCCTATTACCTGAGAAGGGGACTACTGATGGATGAGCAGATAGTAGTTGAACTGGAAACCGATTACTTACCTAAGAGCGAGTATGTTGTTAAGTGTGAAGGTTTCTACATAGACAACTCGCCCAAGTTCACGATATTCGATTTCAATGGTATGCCTCAAGTCACTATTACGGTGAACCTGTTTGATGAGGCAACATTGTGTGACATGGGTTTAGCGGATCGTACTCAGGTATGGGTTAAGAACTGGTCAGAGAATAAAGGTATATTACGTGCATGTATTACTGCACAATTGTTAAAAAGTCCACACGAAGCCATGACATTAAACTATGGTAATACGGCTTGTTTGTGTCGTCTTGGCACGTTACGTAAATTGATGATCGGAAGGCCAGCTTAACCTCTACTACTACTACTCCTCCGTAGGGGAGAAAGGAGTATTATGAACGAGTTTGATGAACTTGACACAGGTGGAGACTTGTGTTGCTGTTACCGACAGTGACTTCTTCTTTATATTATCACCCCTCTACGATACTGACGATGTTACGGAGTGGCAGGATTGGTTGGGTGGAATTCTCAAACAGGAACAAGCTAAAGTCTAAGAAAACCTATAGGAGATAGGAAATGAGTACTACAGAAGAACAGCATTTGCAGCGGATCGATGAGCTGGAAACGCGAATAATTAAACTGGAAAGCCAGTTGCATATATCTGAGCCATCTGGAATAACTGTTAAGCAGGCCCTACTACGCCTACTCAGTGTCTATGATGAGAGTGAGGCTATACCATTCAACTTGCATAAAGGGCTTCACGTAATCTTACACACCGACAATCTGTACTGGATGAAAGAGCTTGTCCGACGTATCGAAAATTCAGAATCCGAGGGGATGTAGCCGATGACGAGAATTAATTTTGTAACTCCAGGTCTAATTGATCTTAATGTAATTCAGGTAATGGGGGTTTCTGTAAAGGTTAATGACAACCCTATTGGATATTTTGGTACGGGGTTGAAGTATGCCCTGGCCATTCTTCTACGTACGGGGCATACAATTACTATGAATCGGGGTGGTGAGTTCTTTGAATTCCATGCAGTTCCTACAAAGATTCGTGGTGAGAGTTTTGACATTATTCACATGAATGATAAGGCACTACCATTCACAACTGATCTCGGTCGGAATTGGGATGTATGGCAGGCTTATAGGGAGTTGCACAGTAACACACTGGATGAAGCTGGGATCATTACTGACTTTGATTTACATCCGACGATTCACAAATTGCGAGCCTCTTCAGAGTATACAGCATTTTATATTGAAGGTCATGACATTGTTAAAGCATATAATAATCGTGACGAGATCTTTTTGACATCTGAACCTTTAAGTGCTGATAGTAGTATTGAAGTACATGCAGGCGCAACGTCCTACATATATTATAGGGGTGTGCGTGCTGGAACATTATCTAAGATGTCGCAAAATACATATAACATTCTAGAGCCTATGTCATTGTCAGAAGATCGGAATCTTGAAAGTGAGTACGCTGTACGTTCAAAGATTTCTCAAAGGCTACCTAAACAGGACTGCATAGAGGTTCATGAATCTTATATTACGGCAAAGAATACGTTTGAAAGTGATTTGGTATTAAGTAGGTATGAACCCGCACCAGCCTTTTTGAATCTTGTTAAGGGTCATGGAGCAAATGCAATTGCGTCTGCACGTTCAGTGTTAAAGTATACTCAAGGTTCTGAGGATGTACATGAAATCTTTAAGCCCTCACAGGCATCTGAATCTGATCTGGATACATGTCTAAAGCTGATTACTAAACTTGGGTGTGACTTGAAGCGGGAGGACTTTACTATAGTTCGAAATTTGGGTGAAGATGTATTTGGTTTCTATAAACCCCCAACCAAAGAAATCTTTATCGACTCCAAGACTCTTGATATGGGTAATGATTTTCTTGCAGCCACCCTGTATGAGGAATGGTTACATAAAGTGTATGGTTTTTCTGATGAGTCACGAAGTATGCAGAATTTTCTATTCCAACGTTTAATTAAACTGGCCCACCATTTAAAGTCATCTAATTGATTGAGAATGTGTCATAATTAACACTTGAGATTCCTTTGTGTTTCAATTAAAATAAAAGTTGAGCAGGTAAATTATGAATGAGATTGGTAAGCAAAATGACAGATACTGGACCTACTATCCCTACGGCAGAGGCTCTACAAGAGCAACATACACGAGACTGGCAACGGATCCGGGATTTGATCATTCATATTTTCCAACAATACCCACAGATCTCACCTTCTATGTTGCAGATCTCCTTGGCACTACGTGCCGAAGATTGGCATCCCGTATTGGAGGAGATGATTGGGGAGCACCTGATTGCCCGTTGGCACAGTGTTCGCGAAACGCCCGTAACTCGTCGTCGCCAGACATATACTACTCTCTTGTGGGTAGCATCAGACGTGTTGTGCGGTGTTCAGCCAACCGAAGAAGCCGACCGATTCAGAACCAACCCATAAAACTGAACCAGCCCCAAAACTTCGTAATAACGCAAATTCATGTGGGGGTCGTGCATTGAAAAATATAGCACTTCAGGATCTGGGTAAATCAGATCTGACATTAAAAGATATACGTGCACGTGTGGCAGAGATGCCCGAGAATGATGCACTGAATGTTGCAGGCAATGCTCAAGGTTATGTAATTCCATATTTCGATATGCAGGGTAAGCCTATACCTTTCTTTCGTGTAAGATACTTTGACCAAGCATTTAAGTATAGACAGCCTGCACGTGTTGGGAATCATATTTATTATCCACCAGACTTCTGGCCGCTACTCTTGAGCAGGACATTTGAAAGTACAGATGAACAAATTAACATTGTCATTTGTGAGGGTGAAAAGAAGGCTGCGGCGGCAGTTAAGAAGGGTATTCTTGCAGTAGGTCTAGGTGGGGTTGACTCTTGGCGTAACCGTATCATACAGTTACCCAGTGATGTACAAATGACATCAAACAAGAATAGTAAGGGCAATCAAGCATATTCACTGAGGATACAGCCCGGTACAGATTTAGAGGAGTCTATTAATGGGGGTATTCTTGCTCAAGGTTTGAAAGAGTTATTTGATACTGCAGTTCATAAAGGTTGGCACCTTACTATTATATTCGACACTGACAATCAAGAGTTGGGTATGAAGCCTGAAGTTCAACGTGCAGCAGCTGTTCTAGGTTTTGAGATGGTGCAGTATGGACTTGCATTCAATCAAATACATCAGATTATATTGCCCTACGATTCCGACGGTGAGGATGCCTCTACTGTAAAGATAGGGTTAGATGATTACTTACTATCTGGAGAGCATGTCAAAGACTTACAACACCAACTACTACTCCTGACTACTACTGAGAGTGGGATGGGATCGTTTCCGCAGCATCCTAACATTAAGGAATATGTCTCTAAGATACTGACTCGCAGCAATTTACCTAGAGATGCGTACCGTAGGTTAGCTACGGCAATACTTGCAGACATGGAGGCTAGAGGTAAACGTATTCGGTCACAAGCGTCAGGTGAGATGTATTATTTTGATCGTGCGACAAGAACTTTGATTGAAGTAGAGTTCATACAGCAGCAGAAGAACGCGTTGCATGCTACGACATTTGGTAGATGGTTGTTTGTTCGTTACGGGCTAACAGGTAACGATCATAAAATTGTATCAGTATTACATGCTTTATTTGAATCGATAGAACCTATTGAGAACATCGATCCGCATAAACTGATCTGTAGGCCTCGGGTAAATGAGAATATTATTCGGTATCAAATTAATGATGGTCAGTATGCTAAAGTTACAGCTTCAACATCTAAGCCATTAGAGATTGTTGACAATGGAGTTGACGGTATCTTATTTGAAGCTGGCCACACTGAACCTATGGATGCTGACTTGATCATGAAGAATTTCAATCAGCAGCTGGAGCAGTCGAATAAGTTAGGTAAGGTACCTAAGTGGTGGCTTAATGTAATCAATGACACACGTATGAAAAATAGTACTGATGAGCGCCGCCTGGCAGCATTAATTTTTTATATGTCTCCATGGTTAAACAAATGGCGCGGAACTCAAATACCCGTAGAGGTGGTATTGGGGGAAGCTGGTTCAGGTAAATCTTCAGTATATGAACACCGACTAAATGTCTTGACGGGAAGAGCAGAGTTAAGAAACTCTCCGGCTGACTTAAGGGACTGGCATGCTAGCGTTACTTCATCAGGTGGCTTGCATGTGACAGATAATGTTGTACTATCGGACAAGTCATTAAGGCAGCGTCTCAGTGATGAGTTATGTAGACTGGTAACTGAACCGGATCCTCATGTTGAGATGCGTGCATTGTACACAAACAATAAATTGTTACGGCTGCCAATTACTACAACGTTTGCGATTACTGCTATACAACAGCCATTTCTTAATGCTGATATTCTTCAAAGGTCAGTTATTATTGAAATGGATAAGGCATCATCAGTTGATGCGCATGGTAAGATGACCTACGACTCCTCTTGGGTACCTAATCAGATGAAGAAGTATGGCGGACGTGAGGCGTGGATCGCACATCAGATGCTAGTTATGCATAAGTTTTTTCAGATTGTATATCGTAAATGGGATCCTAACTATTCCGCAGGTTATCGTTTGATTAATGTTGAACAATGCCTGATGCTATTATCCGAAGTTTTCGGTGATGATTCATCGTGGGTAACTAAGCACCTGGCAGGTTCGACACGTAAGCAAGTTGCATCGGGCGATTGGGTACTTGAAGGGCTTACAACATACGCAAGATTGTTATATGAAAATTCACCGACGTCTATGGTTACTGCAGGTAATATATCTGAATGGGCTATGTCATCAGAAGATTATGCAGAATGTACACCAATGCAGAACTCAAGAAGGCTAGGAAGATATCTTAAGACTAACCAGCAGCTGGTGCGGGAGGTGTGTGGAATATGTGCAGCTGGAAAACGTCAGAATGTCGAGACCTATAAAGTAGAGCCTCGTGACTCTTGGTCAATACTCGACGACACACCTGAGGGTAGTTAATGAGATGGCGTGGTACAACTAAATATCCTTGGAGGGGGAACCTATGAAGATTAGTTTTGATCAATTGGCAGATTTGTCACCTAACATGCGTAAGGTGCTTAAAAGTTCAGCGGGTAAGTCATTGCATCCGGGAAGTACATATTGGATGACATTAATGGGTATGTGCTCTCGTGGATTGATTGAGCATCCTAAGCATCCGTCACAGTGCTATGAATTAACTGCACTAGGTAGAGCATACCGAAGCGCATTAAAACCGGAGATTAATTATGGGATTTAACTTATAGGAGAAAGACTATGGACATACTTTCAGACGCTCAATTGGCGAAGATTCAAGCACATGTGGAACGGTTGGCATCATCGCCTGACTGGCTTATCGAAGACCTTAATGTCTTACGTGGTATGCTTGAAACTGAACCTACACCTACAGCTGCGACGCGGCAGACAGATGCTGAGAAACGTGATGATAGTGCTGCACGAATGTTGGCAGCCATGATTGCTTATCTGAATATCAACGATCTGGTTACCGATCAAGTCTGGGCTGAGGGCACGATGCCGTATAATATCAAATCTATGGCACAGTGGGCATATGTCTCGGTTGATGCTTTAGCGTTAGCCCGTGATTTTGATACTACCCCTTACGTAGAGTTGCAGGATCCTGATCCCGAACCTACGTCTGATGGAACTACCCAAGGCTAAATTGTAGTCGAAATTAATTTCGAGTGACTATTAAAAAAGTCGTTGATTTATCATTTAGATGCTATATTATTTAAATTGTTGAATCGCTAAAATTTAGCATAATTAACCAATGGCACGAAAGGAATATTCCATGGCCAAAGAAAAAGCAAATGAAGAAGAAGTTGTAACTGAGGAAGGCGCTGAAGCTGCATCGAAAGGTAAGGGTGGACGCTTTATTATGATCACTGATCCTGTAGGGGGTGAGCAGATCAAACGTGTTGACTTTATTCGTCGTGAAGTGATTGAAAATGGTCGCACACGTCGTGAAGTGACAAACCAGCTATGTGAAATTGAAGGCCGTGAAGTTCAGTTTCAAATTGTTTATGCCGCGACTAAAGACTATCGTCCGCCAAAGAAAGAAAAACCTGCTGAAGAAAATGCAGAAACTGATACTGGCGCCGAAGAATAACCCCAACCATACCTGGGCATTAGAGGTACTGTTTAACCTCCGAGTCGGTGCGAGGCCGACATTTTTAGTACGCATAGGAGAGATACTATGGGCATTGCTGAAATTTATCCTAAAACCTTTCGTGAAACCATCACGGCATTTCGGTCGAACTCTAAGAAGGATGATGTACGTCTTACAATGTGGGGAGGTTGGTTGCTCTGCCTTGATCCAGGTGAAACTACGGGCTGGGCATTGTTCGAAGACTTTGAACTTATGGCATCAGGACAAATTCAAACAAAGTGCCGAGAGCATGCACATGATTATATACTTGGGATAATGTCAAAGCACAACGTTCCTACTGTTAATTCTAGGGTAGTGATGGAAGATTATAGAATGTATGGTTGGAAGAAAGATGAACATACATTCTCTAAACTTCACACACCTAAACTGATAGGTGCATTTGAAAGTGTATTCGGTTATCACGAGATACCGTATCAGATGCAGATGGCAGTTACAGCTAAAACGTTCGCTACCGACGATCTGTTACAGCATTGGGGTTTATGGCAGAAGGGTGAACGCCACGCAAGAGATGCAATCCGTCACGGGTTATACTATCTAATGTTCAATAAGGGGGAGCATGTAGTCGATGCCAAAGAATTTAAAGGTGCAGTACAGCCCTGAACAATTAAAGAATGCTGAGAGGTTACGACATGAGATGGCAATTCTTAGAGCCGATGTTCAGATGGCTATGATTACCAAAAATCCTGTAGCCATGTACAAGCTCACTTTCGATATTGATGATTTCATACGTTTGGCCGACTTATTGGATACGGGCTCAGTCATTGCTAATGATATACTTAAATTGCGTATGTTAACCTATACCCTAAAGATACTTACACCCAAGTTCATTAAGGTAACACAAACCCAAACAAGAATACCTAAGGTAGGAAAAGTATAATGCCAGATAAGATTCATCCAGAACGTTTCGCAGTTAAGGCTGAGCATATGGCTAAAGCAAGGCAGCTCCAGATAATGATGTTTGAACGTGACAAAGAGTTCGCACAGGAGTTATCTTTAATGGGATTATCTTTTCATCAGGCTACATCGTTGCTTGCCATGCTTCAAGTTGAGAATGCTTGGAAGTTTGCTTGTGCTGGGGCTATCAGTGGGGGACATACACCTAATAATGACCGTTTTCGTAAGATTGTCGAAGACGTCTTAAATCCTCAGCAGGCATTGATTGACCCTAAAAAAAACTTAAAAAGCCATCTTGAGAGTCATTGAGAAATGATTTAAAATAAAATCAAGATGAAAGGAAATTGAGGATTAAGCAATATTAATAAAGGGACGCCTCGAGCCGGCACTGCAAGGCTCTAACTGGGGTGGTTTGTGTGGGTAGACATGCGCTTTCCATCCCTTTTTTAATATTGCTATACGATACTACTCCAGCAACTAACCATGGAAAGGGAAAATCATGGGTAAAGGTAAAGACAAGAGCAAGAAGGTTAAGTTGAAGATCACATCATTGGAATATCGGCGGTCAATCCTGATCCCAACTGAGCGTTACGCAAATCAGCGTGTCGAGCTTGGAATGGTCTGCGATGTGCAAGACGACCAGAATGCTGATGAGGTATTTGCTGCGATGCAAACCAATGTCAACGGTGAACTATTGATGCAGGCCGCTGCTGTCAAAGGCTTGGATATTCGTTCAACTAAGGCGTTGGTCGAAGAAGCAGTTGCCGAGCGTGCTATCCAGATGATGGCTTTGCAACGTGAACTCAAACTCTAGGCTTCGACGGGTCTAGAGTGTGGCAAGGTTCTTGACAGACCTTAACAGCATGAAAACGGGGGTGGCATGTGCCACAAAATCGCCCCCAACTAAACTCTGGACCACTGACGTGCGTCGAGAGCAGTCGGCGGGGTTTTCTTCATGTGCCCTGAATGCATGGAACGGGAGTGGCATGTGCCGCGAACCACTCCCACCTAACTTAAAAGGGACTATTTTGGCTGATGGTTGATAAAAGTAAGCATTTACTACACGCCCGCGCACCTCGGAAGAATTTGCACAAGTGTCCTAAATGTGGGAAAGGTCTCAGAGATAAAATTGGTGTGTCGCATCACCTACGAGATTATCACAAGCTGACGAAAGAGCAGATCAGGGAGATTCTTAATGGTTAGAACTACACGTAAGCCTAAGTATATACTGGATTTACCTGCACACCTAGTTGAGGGGGCACCTGATGCTGAACCTCCCAAGAGAGTGCCCGGAAGATTCTATATTGGAATGCAGTTTGGTGAACTTAAGTTGTTACGGAAGATTCGTCGTTCCAGACGTTTATCACCTAACCTTGCGATACGTTGGAGGTGTAAGTGTAGTTGTGGGACTGAGCTCACAGTTCCTGAGTATTATATGAAACGTGCTGCACCTAAGTGGAATTGCGGTTGTCGTACCTCAACACTCAAATCCCTGTTCAAAGAAGAGTATGGTATTTGGTATATGATGCATCGTCGTACCGAGGACAAAAATCATAAACATTACTCATCCTATGGAGGTCGTGGGATCTTCGTATGTGATGAATGGAATAAAGATCCTAACAAGGCTGGACCTGAAGATGGCTTTAGGAACTTCTTGGAGCATGTTGGTCCTCGCAAGAGTCGGAAGTTTTCAATTGACAGAATCGATAATGATGGACCGTATAAGCCTGGCAATGTGAGGTGGGCTACTGCAGTCGAACAACGTGCAAACCAGAGGGAGAGATAGGATGACTGAAGAAGTGGGTGAAGTAGATATGGATTTCGTGTTGGCTGATGTGCCTGCAGGATTACCCAAGACAACACATCTGTATTCGCTGTATGTCAATAAGGATGAAAACTCTGGTTCGGGGGGTGATATCAAGATTACGAAGTATCTCCAGAACTGGGACTTTAGTAGCTCGTATTGGATGTTGGTTAAACGTGGCGGGTATGACTGCAAGTGTCCTGCTGGGACTAATGATTGTCGTCATAAGGCGATTGTGCAGTTTGCTAAGCACATGAATGCTCTAGGGCATTATGAAATTGGTGTTATGTTCGACGGCAAATCCAAAGCTTGCAAGTTGATCAAGTTGCCCGACTTTATTCTGGAAATGTCAGACATCGAGAACGCCTCAACGATGGTGGATCTTAGCAATGTCTGATGATAGGATTAAACTGGGGTTAACACCTACTGTGCATCCCAAGCCGACATGTGTTGACCCTGAAAATATGACTGATAAGGAAGCCTTTCAAAAGGATTATACTCGTGGGTGTACGAATTGTGGTGAAAAGCCCGTAGTATATGCGGTAGGCTTATGTGGGCCCTGCACTTGGGGTGAGTCTGAAACTTACGGAGGAAATTGGTGATGAACTGGATAATGATAATTATTATACCCTTACAGGGTGGATTTACAGCTGAATTCGAGTCCAAAGCCGTCTGCGAACAAAGTATGGTAACGGTTATCAAGCACTTACAGGTACCCGCCCAGACTCAGCTTGCAACCCTGAACCAGTCACACTGTTTGTCTAAAGATGGATCGGACGAGTAATATGGATTATGTTATAGGTTTCTTTGCTGCAGCGTTGATTTTGTCACTTGCTTTGTGCGTTGGAGATACTGCATGCATGAAGAAGCATAATGTCCCCAAGTGTAAAATCGTTTCACCCATGTTCGAACCCAAAATCAAGGATGTGACCAAATGAGTAATGTTGATAGGATTATGCCTATGTTGGCTGCTACGATCAAGGAGGATAGACTAGAGGAAGGTTTACCTTACTTAGCTCAGCCCAAGATCGATGGTATTCGTGCTATTAATTTGTCGTCAGTAGCGACTTCAAGATCATTGAAACCTTTACCTAACTTATTCATTCAAGAATATTTTGACGGGTTACCATCCTGGGCTGACGGTCTAGATGGCGAACTAGTTACGCGTGATGATCAAGGTGAAGCTCAAGACTTCAATAGTATCCAGTCGGCAGTTATGTCGGTGGCCGGTGAACCTAATTTTGCGTATTACGTATTTGACGTCTGTAACTCACCTAATCTAATGGCGTACGCAAGATACCAGAGAGTGAAAACTCTTGTACGCCATCTGCACGATGCTGGATATGGACGTATTAAGTTGGTACCCTCATATAAGGTTCTCGATGTGGGAATGTTTCACCAGCTTGAAGAGAAGTTCCTTTCTGAGGGTCATGAAGGTATTGTGTTGCGTCAAACATCCTCAGGATATAAATATGGACGTTCAACAATGCTGCAGGGGCATTTGCTAAGACGTAAGGTTTGGGAGGATATGGAAGGTAGCATCACGGGCTTTGAGGAAATGTTGCATAATGGAAATGTAGCTACAGAATCCGAACGCGGTATGACAGTACGATCTTCACATATAGCAGGTAAAGTTCCTGCAGGCACACTTGGGAAGTTTTATTGTAGGTGCAAGTTTAAAGGTGAGATGGTTAATGTAAAAGTTGGTTCAGGTATAGGCTTGGACTTTGAACTACGTCAGAAAGTGTGGGATAATCGTGAAGACTATCTAGGTAGGTTGATTAAGTTCAAGTTTACACCTATCGGATCCAAGAATAAGCCTCGCCATCCTATCTTCCTAGGATTCCGCAATCCAATCGACATGAGTCCGGAGACTGACGATGACTGATGTTGAGCACATATCTGTAAGGGTACCCCCCTACCAATATCAGGAGCGTGTGACAGACTTTCTCTGCGGTAAGATCACTACTCTGGTCAAGCTGTCGGATCATATGTCGACCGCGGTGGCATCAAAAGGTCGAGGAATCTTATATATTGATCCAGGGTTAGGTAAGTCGAGGATTGCAATTATGATTCATCAGGCCTTGTGTTGGGGTCTACGTGTAATTGTGGTGTGTAAGAAGAACTCCATCAACACTTGGCGCCGGGAATATGCTAAGTGGGTACCTGGCTTCACTGATAGTGATATTCAGATCATCACAGGTACGCCTCAGCAAAGGAGAAAACTATGGAAGACGCAAGCCACTGTTGTCGTCACTACATGGGATATGCTTCATAGGGATATGATGGATGCGCGGTGCGGTGTAGACTTGACCAAGTTCGAGATGATGATAGGTGATGAGATCCAGAAACTACGTAACCGTAAGACTGTACTTGCAAAAGCATTCCGCAGATATGTCAAGCAAGTGAAGTACTTCATCGGGTTGTCTGGTACCCTTCTCCGGGTGGGGCCTCAGGACTTATGGACATCCTTAAACTTTTGTGACCCATCAAAGTTTCCATCATATTGGAAGTTCTCGAATACTTTCTGTGAGCATGTGGCAGGATTCTATGGTCAAGAATATGTAGGTCCCAAGAACCTTAAAATGCTGGCAGCAACTATTGCACCCTATGTTATTAGATTGCGTGAATCGGATGATGAGGTAGATGCGCAAAGGCCGCCCAAGACCCGTGACTATCTACCCGTAACGATGACACCGGAACAGAAGAAGATGTATGATAGCTTGTCAAAATTTGGGGGAGCTTTATCACCGAGCGGGGAGTTGATACTTGCTGCTAGTGTGCTGAGTCAGATCACGAAGTTACGACAACTCCTGGTATGCCCTAAAATGCTGGATGAGAGTATGGGTGTTGGGGCTGCTATCAGTCATGTTGTGGAGTCTTTAGAAGATGATCCTCACCAGGTAATATTCACTCCTTTCGCGGCCGCCATCCCCTTCATACGGGGAGCAGTAGTAGGTGCCGGGTATCCTGAACCGTATGTGTTGAAAGGTGGGACAAAACCTGGGGAGCTTAGAAGGGTTGAAGAGGAGTTTAATCTGCCTGAGAACCGCGGGAAGTGTTGTATAGTCTCAATCAAGTTTGCCGAAAGCTTTGAGTTACCATCTGCTAGGCAGGGTAGGTTTATAGGTTGGGAGTGGACAGTTGATGAAAATACTCAGGCGGAGGATCGGCTGCATAGATTAAATACACCTCACCCAATTAACATCCTATACTATAAATATGATGATACGATCGAGGGTGAGATGCTACAGGAAGCACTAGATACTAAGGCGAACAATATCAAATTAACAATGTCCACGTATATTAACACCTTACGGGGTGGGACGTGGAATCAATCAGAAATGGACTTAGGGGAATAACATGTTTAAGAAAATGACACCCGAGCAACGGGAACAGCATGATCGTCATGCCCACCACGCAAAAGTGGCTAAAGCTAAACGTCAGGCAAATGCAGCGATTCCGTATGTGGAGCGTCCGACATCTCGTCAAATGTCACGTCGCCTAACTCGTCAAACTGCAAAGAAGAATCGTGTGACGCCTGCTGAAGTTGGCCGCCGTATGATGCAGCTCGTCAAACAAGGTAAGCGCAGCTTGAATCAAAACGGAGGCGATCAAGGAAATGTCGGTAGGAAAGTTCACATGAAGGCAACTGATGGTAAAGGTAACTACTATGGCTGATGAAGCATTTTCTCTGACCCGTGAAGTAAGGATGAATGGTGCGTATAACTTTAAACGTAACCCCCCAGGCACGAATTATGGTATTCATGGGGTCAGTATAGCATTCATTGTGAAGGGTCCCATCGGGGGTATAGAGTTAACTGCGTCCACGGATTGGTACACACCTGACACACATGTACCTTCTGGATTGGGGGGTACGAAATATCCATGGTTCAACCTAATTTCACGTCACAGTGCTGAAGAGTTGTTTGACTCAGATACGTTTACGGAGGAGTGTTCCATAACTGGGGGTGGGTGTTTTTCATCGGCTGGAGGTCTTTATGCGGCTGAGTTCCGTGAGGGGTTTTTGCATGGCGGAACTGACTGGCTGTGGCCACGTTTGGAAGAATACTATAACTACGTTTTCCTGGGTGGTGAAGAACCAGATCTAACTCCCATCCCGCAAATTCACCCCGATGATCTGAAGGTTTAAATTATGCCCATTATTAAGCAACATCGAATCTATCGTAGGTATCTGCAAAATAATCCAGATGTCCTATTCGTTTTCGGTGATAACATGCTTCGCAAGGGTATGGGTGGTCAGGCTGCTCAAATGCGTGGTGAGCCTAATGCTGTTGGAGTGGCTACAAAATACCTACCAAACATGTCTGAAGAGGCTTTCTATAATGATAGGGACTTTGAGCGAATTAAGGCTAATTTTATGTGTGATATCCTTCCTATAGAATTGGCTTTAGAGCGTGGTAAGATTGTTATTTGGCCTTCCGATGGTATAGGAACTGGATTTAGTGAAGTTTCTACACGTGCACCAAAAGTGTGGGATTTGATGGAAAGCGTTCGTAGGAGGCTGGAAAGGATAACACGATGAGTAAGGAAGTGGATATTGCAAAGTACTTACAGCATGGATGAGGTGTGGTGGAGAGCTGAAGCCAGGGAATATGCAGCGTATGATCCTCGGGCTGAGTGGGGGCAACCTGCAGGGTCAGTTACTCGCATTGAAATGACATCGTATCCTGTAATCCATCATACCCCTAAAGGTGTGCTTATTAAATATTGGGATGGTTCCAAAGATACGAAATTCATACTTGGGAATGCCGCTAGACAGTGGGCAGTACCCACACAAGAGTTGGCCTTGAAGGACTTGAAGTGTCGTATTGAAGGGCATATCTCTATATTGAATGCACGTGTTGCTACGGCAGAAAGACAGAAGTATATTGTAGGGAAAATTCTTGGATGTGGGAATTATGGTGAACTTAAAATTCATTGAGGGTGTTTTAAAATTCATCTTGATATCCTAGAAAAAATATATTAATATTAAAGTCTGCTAGGGAAAAATCCAACAGAACCTAATTAACCTGTGATTCTATAAGGGGAAGATCAGCATGCCTGTCAACCAGAACGTTACGAAGTATGATATTGATGCAGACCCATCTAAGGTGCATCGTACAGGTGAATTCAAAGAAAGAGTGGCAGTCATACGGACATCAGATAGAATGTCTTTCAAAGCATGTCGCCGCAAGTGGAATTGGTCATCTGGTCTAAGATTCAACCTTGAACCCAAGCAGTCTCCTGCGCCTTTATGGTATGGTACGGGTATTCATTATGCGCTAGAAGACTACCATGGAGCCAAGGATTACTCCACCATCATTGAAGGCTTTGAAGACTATATATACGCCACACGAAAAAATGCACATAATTTGCAGCTACCAGATGAGTGGGAAGAGTTGCGAGAGTTAGGTATGGCTACGTTATCGTATTACGCTGACAGATGGCTGTCACGAAGAGATCCCTACGAAACATTCGTTTTGAATGGTGAGCCTCAAGTCGAAGTCAACTTCCTTGTAGATATTCCAAATGATTGGCGTGATCGGCTTGTATCACAGGGAATTACACCTGACTACGATCGTGCTATATACTCGGGGACAATTGATAGAGTAGTTATAGACCCTGAAGATGGTAAACTATGGTTGCAGGATTACAAAACTGCTAAGCAGATGAAATCCTCCCATTATGAAAATGATCCGCAAGTTACCTCCTACTGCTGGGCAGCTTATCATATATACCAGAGACCAATCGGGGGAATGATATACCATCAATTCTCTAAGACTGCTCCTAAGGGGCCAAGAGAGCTAAAAAATGGTACGATTTCATTAGCACAGAATCAGGTAACATCCCATACGCTGTATCGTGATGCGTTGATCGAGAAATACGGAACCGTGATGGGTGCACCTAAACCAAATGTTGACTACCTTAATTCAATGGCAGCAATCGAAGACGAGAATCGGGACAAATTCATTCGTCGGGATCGTATCTGGAAGAATCCGCATTCATTAGAAGTCGAGGGATCAAAGATCCTGATGGAATGTGAAGATATGCTTAACCCCAATTTACCACTATATCCTAATCCTGGCTGGACTTGCCCCTTGATGTGCTCTTTCTATGAGGAGTGTGTATCAATGGATGATGGGTCAGACTGGGAACATCAATTAAAGCTGAACACTCAGGAACGTGCTAAAACAGATGAATCATGGCGTAAGTATTTGCAAAATGATATTAAGCGTATTGACCTTAAGGGTATGGTCGATGCAGATGTAGTCGACTTAACAAAAGAGGATTTCGTTTAATGGCTAATGAGATGAAGAAAACCGATGAAGGTGTGGCAACAAGCTCAACGTCGACTAAGGCTCCAATGGCGGTAAAGAGTAACCCGCCATTCAAACTCTCCAATACTCGTCAAGGCAGTAAGTATATTAAACTGCTGGTATATGCCAAGCCTGGAGCAGGTAAGACAACGCTTGCAGCCTCATCCGTTGATGTTGAAGCCATGCGTGATGTTTTTATGATTGATGCTGAATCAGGTGAATTGATTCTAGAGAACAATGACCGTATCAAGCACCCCGAACTGATTGAACGGGTGGAGATCAACACTTTCATGATCCTCGGTAAGATCTACGAGTACTTGTCAGCTCACGTGATGTTTCGTGATCGTTATATTGCGGATCCAAATGATAAGGAAGCTTTGCAGAAGCTAATCGAATTTGAAGCTTGGTTGAAGCAGGTGCCTGCAGATACGATTACCGAGCCGAAGTTGTTCTTTACCGTTATCATTGATTCGCTGACGGAAGTTGAAGCATACTGTATGCAATCTTTGCTAGGCTTCAAGGAAGACTTCGATGCAGTTGAACTATTCGATACTGATCAGAAGACTGCAGAATTCGCCGAATACAAAAAGAACAATAACATGGTTAACCGGATTATTCGGGCTTTCCGTGACTTGAAAATGAATCTGATCATTGTCTGTGGTGCTCAATACACCCAGGATGAGCAGAAGCGTATGAATTGGACACCTGATCTGACTGGCAAGCTCACTAACCAAATTCAAGGTTATTTTGATGTGGTGGGTTTCATGCAAACAGGTACAGCTGCTGATGGAGTAAATGCTCCTCGCCGGCTATATGTTCAACCAGTTGGAAGATTTGCCGCCAAGAATCGGTTAGCAATCTTCAAAGAGGCGTACTTTGACGACCCTACAATGTCAGATCTTGTAAAGGCATTTAGGCTCGGTAAAGCGTAAAGTCCCACAATGGGGCAACTACCTAACTAACTAACTTAACTCCTATCATGAATGGAAAAACAATGGCTAAAAAAGATAACGATGATGTAACCGATGACACTTTCGAGGGTGGAGATGGTTCTGTGATGATCGATCTGTCAGATGTCAAGGAGGCTTCCTTTGAGGTTGTTCCTAAAGGCAAATACGAAGCGATCATTGAAGAGTGCGAATATAAACTTTCCGCCAACTCCGGCCAACCTATGTGGTCTCTGACACTTCAAATCACTGACGGTGAATATGCTGGGCGTAAATTGTTCTCACACGTTTCCTTCTCACCCAAAGCTTTACCCATGGCTAAGAAAACGATCAATCGCTTGGCACCTGAATTGTCAGTTGGGCCTTTCAACCCTAAAGAATCTGCCGGCATTATGCAGGGCAAAGCTTGTGTGATTAAAGTCTCCGTTGAAAAATACGAAGGCAATGATACTAACCGGGTAAAAGATATCATGGCCGAGGGTACCCTGGCTGGAGGTACGGGTGGCTTCATCTAAGTCACTATAACCCCGACCATGATAGAGGGCGGTAATAGTTGATCAACTCATGTTCCCTACATGCGATCAGCTTATTTGTTACCGCCCTCTTTTAATTAAATCGAGGCCATTATGGTTAGCTTAGCCCAACTTGCAGCACTTACAGGATTGTCCCAATATAAGCTTAAACGCTGCATAAAGTCAGGGCAGTTAGAGGCACTAAACATTTCAGGCAAATATCAGATTGCGGAAGGTGAAGTTGATCGCTTTAGAATGCAGGTCCTTCTCGACTCCTCAGCCCACTATATAATCCCACCCAACCAAGAAGAGGAATTCTAGCATGAATAGTCTACTATACGAATACCCCGTCAACACCGATACAGAAAGCGCTCTTGTTGTCTTTTCAGGGGGTCAAGATTCAACTACTTGCCTCGTATGGGCTAAGGAGCGTTTTAAGAACGTGATCGCATTGTCTGTTAATTATGGCCAGAAGCACTCTATCGAATTGGAATGTGCACGTAAAATTACGGATACGTTGCAAGTTCCACATGAGATCATCAATGTCCCGAATATCTTGCAAGGTACATCACCACTTGTGAATCCTGGAGAGCGTTTGGAAATGTACGCTGATGCAGAAAGTCTTCCCGGTGGATTGGAGAAGACATTCGTTCCGATGCGCAATCAGTTATTCCTTACGATTGCTGCAAATCGTGCGTATGTTAAAGGGATTCGTAATCTCGTGACTGGGATTTGTCAAGCTGATTCAGGGGGGTATCCAGACTGTCGTGAAGACTTTAAGAACTCCTTACAGCTGACGACGAACTTAGGAACATTCACAGGTGAGCCGGGTACTGTTGACAAGCTTAAAATTCACACGCCATTGATGCACCTATCTAAAGCGCAGTCGATTGAACTGGCTATTGACGTAGGTGCATATGAGATACTGCAACACACCCATACAGCCTATGATGGCAAATATCCTCCAGAGTCACATGATCATGCAAATTTGCTGCGTGCTGGAGGTTTTGAAGAAGCTGATCTGCCCGATCCCTTAGTTGTGAGAGCGTGGTATGGAGGCTTGATGGAATTGCCTACCACCCACAACTATATGGCCATACGTGGAATTCTGGCATCGTCCTCCTATGACGGTGATCTGCAGGAACTTCTGACACGTGTGGCCGATGAACATGTACGCAACAGAAACAAAGGAGCATGCAGTGAATCAACCTAAACCGATATATATATCGACTAAGCGTTATGGGCATGAAGAGGGACTCTCATGTGCATTTCGTCAATGGCGGGCTGAATCCCATTGCAAGTATTTGCATGGGTATGCTATCGCAATCACATTGGAATTTCATTCACATGAATTGGATGTGCGTAACTGGGTTGTCGACTTTGGTTCTTTAAAGTCCTTGAAAAGCACTTTCAAGGAAAACCTTGACCATAAGACTATCGTTGCCGCTGATGATCCACACCTGGAAGAATTCAAAAAGTTGCATGATCTGGGGTTGATTCAGTTGAATGTGTTTGAGCATGTGGGATGTGAAGCTTTAGCTGAACTGATCTTTGGTGTGACGGATAGCTGGCTTGCTTCAGCAGGTTATGCGCCGCGTGTATGGTTACATAAAGTCATTATCGAAGAGCATGGTGCAAACAGTGCACAATATACTTTACCTAAGGAGGGATATCCATAATGGCCACTAAATTTCCACTCGTAGAATCTTTTGGTCCTACAATTCAGGGTGAAGGTGCCGTGATCGGTACGCAAACGACATTTCTCCGTCTAGGTGGGTGTGATTACAAATGTACTCGTTGTGATTCGTTACATGCAGTATTGCCAGAAATCTTCTCGCAAGACGGTACTACACAGTACATGGAAATGGAGGAACTTATTGAGCATGCGTTGACTATCTCTAAAAATACGCCTTGGGTAACCATCTCAGGTGGAAATCCGTGTATGTGGGATATCTCAGAACTGGTAGATGCTTTAAATCGTGCAGGTAAAATAATCTCTGTCGAGACCCAAGGTACGTTGTGGCAAGACTGGCTCTTAGATTGTGCTGCTGTGACGCTATCACCTAAGGGTCCCGGTATGGGTGTTGAATTTGAACCTGACAAATTTCAAGTGTTCATGGATCATTTAGAAGCTGGTGATTTCGAGGGATATGTCTCAGCTAAGATTGTGGTTTTTGATCAACAGGATCTAGAATTTATCATCGGGGTTCAGGAGAGGTGGCCCATACTCAAGCCGCATATGTTTGTCTCGATTGGTAACTGGCAACCTCCAGCGCCGGCTATTCGTCACCATACTGAAGAAGACACGTACGAAAAGTTCGTCATGTCTGTTCTTGAAAGCACTCGTATGATTTCCGAGGAGATCCTTAAAGATCCTCGCTTACAGAATGCTCGCATACTACCACAACTTCATACCCTAATCTGGGGCAACGGACAAGGATTCTAAAAATGTGTAAAGACAATAATACAGCTGACGTAGATGTAAAACTGGACCATTCGAAAACAATGGCGGGTGCGATGCACACAGTGATGGATGGTATTCTTCCAGGCTGGTATGAGGATCCATCAACACAAGATACACCTGCACGCTTTGTTAAGTATCTACAGGAGTTTCACCAGCCCATCGACATTGATAAGGTATTTGGGTCGGTATTCAAAGTACCTGATGAACATCATTCAATGGTCATGCAAGCAAATATTCCTTTCCGGATGATCTGCGAACACCACCTACTCCCGGCTACGGGTAAAGCAGCGATCGGGTATGTGCCACGTAAACGTGTGATTGGTCTATCCAAGCTGACTCGGCTGGTGCAATCAGTTGGTACGGAACGTCCATCATTGCAGGAACATATCTTGGAACGTATTCAAGAATTGTTGCATGAGCATTTGGAACCTCAAGGTACGATGATCGTAATTAAAGCGACACATGGTTGTATGGCTTGTCGAGGCGTTAACGCTCCAGGTGTTGTAACGACTACATCTACGGTTAAAGGTGTTTTTCGTGACAATTCTGAAGCACGTATGGAAATGCTGTCGCTGATCCAATCTGAAATGAAGATGGGGGCTTAATATGGCGGTGCTTACATTAAGTGAAGATCACCATAACCGTATAGGGATAGAGATTGAAGAGGCTCTTAGTGCATTGGAAGATGTCGAGACAATTCTTACGAATCGTACCATCGACACCAATACGTTGAAGGATGAACTTGAGATTATTGCAAATGCATGCTCAAACATTCACAAGCTAACAGAAGGGATATAACATGAGTAAGATATTGACACCAAGGTTCGCACCTGTAGTACCTGTACAGATTGCGCAACGTCTAAAAGAGTCAGATATGCTGGGAAACTATCATCTGTTGCTAGCGCACGATGTAGTGGATAAACCTGATGCGTATGCTGAAGTGTATAAAGATCCCGACAACTTCATCATCATGGACAATTCAGTGATCGAACTCGGTTCTGCTGTTACCGACTCCATGTTATTAGAGGCCTGCGATATTGTGGGGGCTAATGTGCTTGCGCTTCCAGATGTTCTACTGGATGGTAAGGCGACTGTAGAATCTACTTTACATGCTCTTGAAACTTGGAACCTTCCAGATAATTTGAACCTGATGATGGTTCCCCAAGGTAAGAGTTCTGGTGAGTGGGAACTTTGTTTGTATGAAGTTTTACGGTATGCTCAGGAACGTGTTGGTTGGATTGGTATTCCCAAGAACTACCGAGAACTTCTACTTAAACCCCGCCACTATGCAGTACAAGACATCAAAGGTTACGATCAACTGCATGGAAGTAACCTACAGATCCATATGTTGGGATTCTCTAATGATTGGGTAGATGATCTGCTGACCACTGAGAAGGATCGTTGGCAGATTCGCGGCATCGACTCAGCATCACCTATCTGGATGGGTCTTCGGGGTATTCATGTGCTTTCGGATGAAGCTACCTACGCAGCACACAAACGTGAAGATTTCTGGGAGCATCCTTATGCAAAGGGCGACAATTGGGAAATGGTAATTGAAAACATTAAATGGGTACGCCGAATCCTTGGTGGCGATCTTCATGTCTCATAACGAAAAGTCCACACCGCTCCACTACTAGTGCCGCGCCCGCTATCGGGGAACGGAGTAGTAGTGGTAGAGTTGTAACGTATGGATTGGTCAATTAGGGTTCGATATAGTAATGAACCTGACATTGAAGTAAGAATGGATCGTATGGAAATTGGATTTATTTTGCTGGCCAGTAAACTTTCACAGAGGGGAATCTTATAGTGGATAATGTGGTTGAACTTAAGCCAGCCAATTTGGGATGTGACAATTGCTTTTATGATAGGCATGTATTCGTAGGATCGAAAGGTCCGCGTGATGCGAAGATCGTCTTCATAGCTGAAAGTCCCGGACCAATTGAGCTGGCAAAACGTGAGGCATTTGTGGGGCCTGGAGCTGATCTTTTATTCCAGAATCTGCCTGAGGGTGTAGATATAGACTCGGTGTTGTTTATGTATGCACATTCATGTTTTCCTAAACGTGTAAAGGATACAAAGAAGAATACCACCAACACTCAGAGTGCAGTTAAGCGTTGTAGGGGTAGGTTGAAGTTCTTATTGAACGAATATCCTAGAGATGTCATTCTTACATTTGGCAATGGTGCTATCTGGGCAGCTACTGATGATCATGACATTAGGATCACGAAGGATAGGGGTAGGCTACATACGTCAGAGTTCGCCTCCAAGGGGGTGATTGGAACGTATCATCCAATGTTTCTTATGCGTGGTGGTGGATCATTAGATAGATTCCGTGAAGACATTGCATATGCATTCTCATTAGCTGACGGTGGGGGTATGAAGAAACCTATTGTTCCAGAATGGGAAGTTGCGCGGAGTGTAGATGACATTCATAGATTCAATGCCGAAATGCTTGAACAAACTAGTGTATGGGGTGATGAGTGCGGTGCTGATATTGAAACTGCAGGTTTTGACTTTCGGAATGATAGAATATTGTGTTGCGGGTTTAGTGTAGATCCACATATGGTATATATCATACCTGAGAAACTAATGGCGCATGCTGGAATCATTCTAGGAGGTAATAAATTAAGATTCGTTTGGCAGAATGGGAAGTTTGATGCTAAGTTCCTGCATCTAAATAATTTGCCCGGAGTAGTGCATGAAGACACTATGTTGATGAACTATTCAATGAATGAGAAACGTGGATATCATGATCTCGAACAGATAGCTGCAGACCTTATAGGTGCCCCCAGCTACAAGGATATGGTTAAGCCATACATAACTGACAAGCATCCGGACGGTACGAAGAAATCATATGCTGATATACCTCCCTCCATCTTATACAAGTACCTGGCGTTTGATGTATCTAATACACGTCAGATATTCACGGTTTTAAAGAGACGATTAGAGAAGGATCCACTATCCAAGAAGTTGTATTACGAGATCCTACTTAAGGCATCCAAACTATTGGAGACTGTCGAAAAGAATGGCATTCTGGTAAGTGTGGAGCAGCAGAAGGAGAATGTCAAATGGTACGCCAGTGAGATGGTACCACTTGAAGCTGAAATGAACGAGTGGTCAAATAGGCTGACTGGGAAGGATATCAATCCACGCTCACCTAAACAGCTGAAACCATTCCTCTACCAGGTACTAAAGTTGGGTAACATGGGGATGTCTACCGACGCTGATACGTTAGAGAGGCTACCTCAACACGCATTCGTTAAAGCATTACGTGCATATCGTAAAGTGCAGAAGGCTTATGGCACATTTGTTAAGAAACTACTCCTACAGAGATTGGATGATGGTAGAGTTCACTCTACTTTCCTACTCCATGGTACTGGAACGGGGCGTCTAGCATCTAAAGAGCCCAATGTTCAGAACCAGTTACGATTAGCAAGGATTCGAAATCAGTTTGTAGCTGGTGATGGTAATGTGATCATGGAGCTTGATTTAGATCAGGCCGAACTTAGGTGCCTAGCTACGCTGTCGGGTGATACTGAGCTATGTCGCATCTATGAAACTGATGGGATGTCACTTCACAAAGAGGTATCGATATCCTTGTGGGGTGAAGATTGGACTCGTAGGTATGCTATTGATGTACCTGGAGACCCTGAGTATGATCAGGCTAAAGAGGAGTATATGCGAACGAAGGCTTTGAACTTTGGCATTGTGTATGGTCGTGAGGCACCCTCCATCGCAGAAGAGTTTGGAGTACCAACGCATGAAGCTCAAAGATGGATTGATGGTTGGGCTACGAGATTTCCTAAGGCTTGGGAGTATATTGAAAAATGTCGTATGGCGCCATTATATGGGCAGAATCTTAAAACTCCATTCGGGCGTAGGAAGCGTGTTGGAGTAGTGTCAAGGGAGAAGCTTAAGGATCTCCAGAATGAGGCAGCTAACTTTCCGCACCAGTCAATTGCATCGGATATTACTCTCCTGGCTGCGATTGCATTACAGGATTGGATTGAGCGTAATAACTTAACTGAATATGTCAAGATCATCAACCTAATTCATGATGCGATCCTAATCCAATGTAAAGATCTTCCAGAGTATACTGAACCAGTCAAGTACAAAACGAAACTGATTATGGAACAAGTACCTGTTGATTGGGGTATTACTAGAATACCATTCTCGGCAGATGCTAAGAGAGGTCAAGGCTGGGGTGATCTACATGACACTCCCATCAACACTGAACTGGATCTAAAAGATTATGGACTGATCCATTAAAATCACAATTGAATTCCTTTTGAATTTAATTTATAATAAAATATGAGGCTTAAAAAATGGAGAATACAAGATGAAGAAAAGCACAGTCGCTGCCGGCAAATACATGCAGCTTGCAAGTCAGTATTGGAACCTATCACGAACGTGGAATAATTCCGCAACAAGTTCGACAGGTATGTCATCGGGGCAAATGATCGATCAATTAAATGACCTCAAATTGAGAGGAATACAAGTACCGGAAGTTTATGACCGTAGGCTGCTAGGCAGTCAGGCATCTAAGCTTTTGCAGGAAGTCATCATGGGTGAAGGACAATTACATCCGGAGGCATCGGAAGTAAGTCAACTCATTCAAACCTTAGGAGATGCATAATGTCTACAATAAAATTTCAATCGGCCCCATATTTTAATATGGAAGACATTCATAATAGGATGGATGAAGATGAACATGACATGTTAAACGATGTACGCAAGGATAAATATGCACAACCAGGCGAAATAACTATTGAACAAATGGCATCACGCGTATGTGGGGCTCTATATACTGATAAGACAATACCTGATATGGATGAGCGTATTATAGCTCACGATATGGCACTTGAGGCGCTTACTAAACGTCTACTCATTCCAGCTGGACGTATTTGGGCGGGTGCAGGTACTGGTAACAAAGTCACACTCATGAATTGCTATGTGATGGATAAGGTCGGAGACTCCTTGAAGGATATCATGCGTGTCCTGTCTGAATCATCCTTTACAATGAAACAGGGTGGTGGGATCGGTATGGACTTCTCTCCCATACGTCCAGATAGTGCTGAGGTGTCAGGTGTGAATGCCGCAGCATCAGGGCCATTACCTTTCATGGATTTATGGGATGCAATGTGTAAGACTATCATGTCTGCAGGCTCCCGTCGTGGAGCAATGATGGGTACAATGATATGTTCACATCCAGATATTGTACAATTCATTCAAGCCAAACGTACTCCAAATCGTTTAAGGCAATTTAATCTGTCAGTCCTTGTTACTGATGAATTCATGCTTGCAGTTAAAGCCGATGCAATGTGGTATTTACGTCATGTTAAGCCACCTAAGGTGCCTACTGGCTTAGGTAAAATAACGAATAGTGTTGAGGATACGTTCATCTATGCAGAGATGAAGGCTCGTGACCTTTGGGATATCATTATGAAGTCCACATATGATTACGCTGAACCGGGTGTGATCTTTGTGGACCGAATGAATGAGATGAACAACTTACATTACTGCGAGGATCTCACTGCGACAAATCCTTGCGGTGAGCAACCTCTACCCCCCTACGGTGCATGTAATTTAGGTTCGGTTAATCTGTCGCGTATGATCGGAAATCCATTCACGGCCGAAGCCTACATTGATCACGGTATGCTTGAAACCGTTACAGAGATTGGCGTACAGTTACTGAATAATGTAATTGATGTCACGTACTATCCCCTCCAAGATCAACGTGATGAACAAATGCGTAAGCGTCGTATCGGTTTAGGTATTATTGGGCTTGCCGATGCTCTAGCTCAGCTGGGTGTTGATTATGGTTCGCCTGAAGCTTGCAAGTATGCAGATGCTATCATGTACACTATTGCAAATGCCGCATACAGGAAATCGTCGAAGATGGCTAAGGTGCGTGGATCATTTCCAGAATATGATCGCGATCATTATCTGGATAGTAAGTATCTCCCCATCCTCAACCCTAAGACGATAAAGTCGGTCAGTAAGTATGGTACTCTTAATTCACATCTGATTTCTATTGCACCAACTGGAACTATTGCATTAGCATTTGGTTGTAATGTATCTTCAGGTGCTGAGCCTATCTTTTCACACGTCCACGATCGTAAAGTACTATTACCTTCAGGTAAGTTTAAGCAATATACCAATGTGAGGGGTTACACAGCCAAAATGTTGGAATTGATGTACGCTGAAGAGGGTCGTAAGCTTCTGAAGAAGATTAAGACGGTGGAGGAGTTGTACATTGAGGATCACTTGAACACTGTGGAGGTTTTGCAGAGGTATGTTGACTCAAGCATTTCCAAAACGATCAACGTACCTAAGGAAGTTGCTTTTGAGGCCTTTGAAAACGTTTATCTTAAAGCCTTTCACTTCGGCTTGAAAGGGTGTACCACTTACAGACCTAATGACATTATCGGATCTATTCTGACAGTATCAGAAAGTGAGGATAAGCCTAAGGCCACCCCTGAAGCAAATCCGTTTCAGGTACCCGTGACTGAGCCAGTTAAGCGTCCTTTTATCATGTCAGGCTGTACGTATAAGATTGCATGGCCATCATGGAACTCTGCGATCTATATTACGATCAATGAGGACGAAGATGGGGCGTCACAGGAGGTCTTTATCCATTCAAAGGATGCACGATTCCAAGAATGGACGACAGCGATGTCAGTTTTGATCTCAGCAATTATGAAGCGGGTAGAAGACCCAAGATTCATTGCACGTGAGCTTATGCAGTTACAGTCCACACATGACACGGCCTGGATTGAGGGTTCACATTATGGTAGTCTCGTTGCCAAGATTGGTGATGTGATCCTGAATCACATTGAAGGTCTAGGATATTTGGATCATGTTGTGTTAGCGCCTGCAGGTGAGTATCAGGTACATGTGCAAGTAAAACCTGTGTGCCCTAAATGTCAATCACCATCTTTGATCTACTCGGACGGATGTGAGAAATGTGAATCTTGCGATTACAATAAATGCGGATAATTAACCTTGAAAGGAACTATAATGGCTGACTTTGATTATGATGGACAACCAATCGATGCCTCGAAGGAGAAGCATTATCAGAAAGTGCCGAATAGTATTAAGGTGACGGGAGCTAAGCGTGATTCGCTGACGCTTCCATCACTACGTACCATTCCACCGGAAGCATTGGGGTCTGCAGCAACTGCCTTTGAATATGGTGGTCTCCACTACGGCTGGCGTAACTGGGAGAAAGGACTTCCTATCCAACAGTTGATCGACTCTACTCGCCGCCACCTAAACAATATTGAAGCGCGGCACGAAATTGACGATACTGAAGGTGGATCTTTCTTACCGGAACACTGTGTCTTTATGGCGTCAGCAATGATGCTCGTAACATCGCTCATACGTGGTATTAGTGAAGATGATCGTTTACCTTCACCTAAAGAATTTGCGTGCCCAGATGTGCTCATGCAGCCGAAAGAGATTGCACGTTGGATGCAGGAGATGCTGACTCAGGCAAGCGAGGCGCGTTCCCTACGGGCAGAACGAGTAGTAGGAGGTGAGTCTGGTGCAGCTGTCGAATGACAAGTGGGATATCCGATTTTTGGGGCTTGCTTTGCATGTTGCGGGCTGGTCTCGAGATCCATCGACTAAGGTTGGGGCTGTAATTGTAGCTCCAGATAGTCGTATTGTGCTGGGGATGGGATATAACGGATTCCCTAGAGGCGTGAAAGATTTAGATGCACGCTACAAAGATCGACCCACAAAGTACCAGTATGTTGTACATGCGGAGATGAACGCAATCTTGAACAGTCCGCGTAAAGTGGAAGGTTCGACATTATATTGCACTCTTATGCCTTGCAACGAATGTGCTAAGGCGATCATTCAGTCTGGGATCACTCGGATTGTAACCTGGAATACTGGTATACCTGATAGATGGGAAGATTCCACTGATATAGGTAATATCATGTTTCGTGAGGCAGGCATTGAAATTGTCGGCATAAAAATGGCAGATTATTTTGGAGGATCAGATGATGGAAAACACGTTATCAGAAATGGTTAAGGGTAAAGAATATATGGACGGTATGAAAGGTGAATCTATTAAGGTGTTGGATCATGGATTCGTTCAGATCGTCGATTACATGGGTGATGATGCTGCGATCGTTCAAGCTGCACGTGTATCATACGGTAAGGGTACCAAGACACTTAACGAGGATCGTGGATTGATACGCTATCTGATGTCACATTGGCACACGACACCATTTGAAATGTGCGAGATCAAAGTGCATGTCAAGCTACCCATCTTTGTAGCACGCCAATGGATCCGTCATCGTACAGCCAATGTAAATGAAATGTCCGCACGTTATTCGATTTTACCGGGTGAATTCTATATCCCTAGCGTCGATGATATGGGTGCACAATCTACAGGTAACGCTCAGGGTCGTGAGTATAGTGAGGCCTATTTTACGCGTGCTGAAGAGGATCGTGCCATTATCAAACGTGCATCTCATTCTGCATATACTGATTACGAGGCTCTAGTTGATGGAGGGTTGTCACGTGAGTTGTCACGGATGGTACTGCCGACCAATGTCTATACGTCCTGGTACTGGAAAGTGAATTTGCACAATCTGCTAAATTTCCTACGTCTGCGTTGCGATCCTCATGCTCAATGGGAAATACGTCAATATGCCGATGTTCTGTTAGGCATAGTAGAGCGTTGGTGTCCCCTTACCTGGCAAGCTTTTATGGATTATCGTGTGAATGCGGTGACATTCTCGGCAACCGAGATGGCTGCCCTAGATATAGTAATGCGTCTTGAAAATGCTGTAGGGCTGTCTGAGCGTGAAGTTAAGGCCTTGACCGCCAAGATAGTGAAGGATTACTAACGAAGACGAGGGGGGCAATTAACTGAGGCACGAAATCAGCTGCCCCCCTCATTTCACCCTAAGGTGAACTCTTTAACCTTTATTGTTGATATAGTTCGTGACCATTTTCTCGCCCGAACGTCCAACAATATAACCCCCCACACCAATCTTTAAGAGTTCCCACATTTGCGGGGGAATAACTACAGCTACATCTACTCCCGATATTAGAGCAACATATGGTGCAAGCACGTAATTGTTGAAGATGATAAACACGAACACTAACATCAAAGTGGGACGCCAGACCGCAGCAAGAGCCCATTTAGAGTTGGCCTCGGCGGTAATGATCCCCGCAGCTGCTGCATGTAGTTCACCAATGTTAGCCAGGAGCTGAGACTCTAGTTGCTGCTGGACACGTGCACGTTCATCCTTGTCAGTGATGGCTTTTTCTAGTACTCGGCCAATCATGGGTGAAAGTAGTTGAAGTATCTTAAGCATAGTGAGGTCTCCTTAGTTTAGGGCTGATGTTGCTTGAAGGTGCATCCAATCGAAGTCACGTGCTCGGCCTAATGAGAGCCAACCAGCATCTTCCCAGATATTAAACCATTCATCATATTCAGCCATTGCGAGGGAAGCTCGAGTATGATTCCAACGAAGCTTATTTCTAACGGGGTCAGTATCAATAGCAATGCCCCACGCATGCGTCGACCAGGAGGTTCCGCCACGCATCTTACGTACATTAAGGCAGCCGCCAAAACGATTCAGGTACAGTTCTGCAATGCGGTCTTCACCGTAGTGTGATAGTACGCGAGCATAACATTGCTCAACGGATCGCACGACTTTCTCATGGCAAGAAAACGATGTAATCTTCTTACGGAGGTCCCATGCAATCATAAGCTCGAAAGGAATTTGAGCCATGACTTGGTTCGCTCCAACTTTACCGTAATATTTCTCGATGTCACTTGAGGCTGGGAAACCCTCACCGAAATCGGAACGTGTGAATGCTTGGTGTTGACCTAACAAAATATCAATGGCGAATTCGGTTTGAGGTCCCATGAAACTGTCAACAGCACCCACTTGAATTTTCTTTAGCGTAGCATGCATCTGAATGACTGCGATAAGTTTTGGGCCAATAGTGAATTGGGGATCCAGTAGGTCTGGCAATAAGTCACGTAAATGTTCGACCTTTTTTGCACTTATATACTTATTCGCTGCATCCAGAGTTTTTGGTCCAGGATTACCATCAGTTTTGACTTTGAGGATCTTTTGCGCGAGTATAATCCATTCTTTAAGCATAGTTTACCCTTCCATATCTATTTGGACAGTGGAATAATGTCAGCTGGCCGTTGAACTAGCCCTCTAACGACTGTCGGTGAATAATTATCCTTTAACGGGATAAAAGTAAATGTGAAGGTAGAGTTTTCCGTGATATAGCCTGCACATTGATCTCTGAAGATATCTTCGACAGAATCAAGAGCTCCAGAGACATCTTCAGCATCCCAAGATACGATTCCTTCGCCAGTACATAAAACTCCGCCGTTATCTGGACGATCAATTCGCGCCGTCCAGGCAGTAGGCTCATTATACTCAAGTACCGTACCTTCATATCTTACAGTACCGAAAACGTCAACTGTGACTCCCCGAACTTGGATCACTTGAGGCGTTGTTGCAAACTTATCAACGGCTAGCATAATAATAATTATGAATGCTGCATATACTAAGATTTGTGCAGATCTAGCAGCGCTTGCCTTTAGTCCGATTACTGCATGTTTCATTTATCATCCTTTCCTTTAATGCTTGTAGCCTTGTTTTGCCAAAAGGTTACGATTGCTTCAATAACAAGCATACCCAGTACGCCAATTAGAAATGCACCCGCTTTCGCCTGACTCTCAGCTGACATTTTAAGTACGCCTGAGATGGGGGTAATAAAGGCTGTACCCATATCACCCAAGTAGATTGCAAGTATGGCGCCTGTAGGTACATCAACCAACAACTTCTTCCAATTCTTCATAGGATCTGACATAGTGCGTACTAGAGCCCCGGCTGCACCTGCAATTGCAATGAAGAGCCCGTCTAGAAACCAAGATGATGAAAACCCGTCCCACATGATATTTTCCTTTATTTATTATTCAGTCAATTTTATTTAAGATAGTGTCTCGTAGCTGTTGAACGGTACGCTCATTCCAATTATTTTCAACTCGGAGTAGGTTGATTTCATCTAAACATGCCAACGCGAGGGCTCTTATAGCACCTCTATTGTCAATGACCTCGGCAGCAATAATTTGCTTAAGTTCCTCTACTTGGGTAGGTGATAGTCCAATTACTAAGGGTGTGAAAGAGCCATCGATCTCCTTGACGTCACCTACGTTTGTACCTTCGGGGGCACTAATCCAACCTTGATTTGCTACCCAATCGGGAATGTTATCACTATCGAACACTGCAGTCGCAGTAACTTCATTCATTAGCATCTTAACTTTAAGTATTCTAGCCATTAGTAAAACTCCTCGACTACGATAATTCCATCAGCACCATCAGCGCCAGGATTACTTACTGAAGTATGCGCCCCGCCCCCGGAACCTGGGTTTATGGCGTCTGTTGGTGATGTACCGTCAGAACCTCCCGGACCCCATATAGATGAATAATCTTTAGCCTGCAAGTTGATATCACCCCCAGTCGCAAGAGCCCAATTAATAGCGGGACCTCCTTTACCTGTAACTGTATGGGCACCGTCAGACCAAATACTATCACCTCCAGCTGAGGGTCCGGCAGAATTTACACCTGCACCTCCTGCACCTATAGTGATAGTGCTTGATCCTAAGGCAGTCACGTCAATCCACCTGATTGCAGTTGCGCCACCTTTACCTGTAGCTCCAGAGTGCCCACCACCACCACCCCCACCAGTAACTGAAACTTTTACGTAGCGACATCCTGAAGGACGTGTCCACGTACCTGAAGCAGTGAAGATTTGCTTAGAGGGTACGATACTACCAGTACCCCACTCTAATGCCGTAGCACCAGTATTAACTACTAATGCTTGCGCAGCCGTACCAATAGCAAGTTTGGCCCACTGAGTACCATTAAAGTAGATGATGTCTCCCTGTGAGAATGAAAGTCCGTTGAAATCTGGCATAGCTAAGTCGCCAGTCTGGTCAAGGTGAATCAGATTGATCCAAGCGTCATCGGCAGTGTTACGCATCTTAAGTATATTAGAAGTGGTGTCATACCACCACATGTGTGCAAATGTGGAGGTGGGTGCAGTTGCTTTACTATTCTGTGACACAATAGCAGCGAAGGCACTATTAATATCCGCCCTTACTGTTGCGGCAGCTGCATTTGCAATGTTGAAGTCATGTTCAGCCATTAATACTGTATCCTTGCTGTTAGGCCAGATATACTGGGAGTCACGTTGTGTGATTCAGTTGAGAGTTCGACTTTGAATTTAAATGCTCTACCATAATAATCCCCAACATGAAATTGTCTGAAGTCAGACCATACGGGAGACCCTGAGGGATCATCATCAGTGGTGGCAATATAGGATTTAATATTAATGTCGGAGAATTGGGGGGTACTTGTTAGACCATCCCACAAACCTGGCAAAGAGTCGATATTACCTACAAGATCGTCGAATAAACCTGAACTCGCATCGAAACGGTTAACTTCAATATCCATACGAGCACGAACTCTTCGCACTGCTGTAGTATCGATGTAGGTGTTCAGTTCATATGTTGCCACATTATTTAGAGTATTAGCCCCAGCCTGACGATAAGTTTTCCTACCTTTACCGAGAGTCATTTGTGCTCCCCAGAAGTGTAGGCCCCCAGTTATAATTGAGGCGTCGTATTGCCAGAACTCGGAACTCATCATATAGATACGTAGCTCAGTAGTGGTATCTACGGTATTCTTGACGTCAATTGACATCCTGAACCAACCATCACCTTCATCAGTTATAAGTGCACTATCAACACCCTCACTCTCTGCGAAGAGAACAGAACCCTCATCAGAAGTGAGATCAAAACCTGCACTATCGAATACGGCTGCACCATGGAAAGCCATTAAGCGTGCCTGAAATAATTCATCAGGCTTAACGTATACACTAAAATTATACCACTCATCTTGAACAACCGTGACAGAGGCCTCTTGAATGTAGTGGGGACTAGTTCCAGTACCTGATCCTACACATTTATCAGCGGTCAGATTTCCTAAAGGATCATTAATGTCATCAGAAGTTATCGTTACATTTAGAGATACCCAATCACCTAAAGTAAAAGCTTCTGAATACGTAAGAAGTCCCCAAGCCTCGCTAGGGTCATCTATTCGAAGTTCATTAGCGGTGACGGAGCAATCAGTCTTGGAACCTGAGAACGTTGGATCATCTACCTGAGTAGTAGTTGTAGTGTAGTCCTCTAGGTAGGTTTCGGGCACTATAATTGAGGTGTAGTTTTCGGAAGGTGTTCCCTGCTTATCGTAAGCACGAATATGATAGGTACCTGGAAGTGCGGGTACAGCAATAGAAGTTGCAGGACGTGCAACCTTATCAATTAAAGTTACGGCATTGGCCCATGTAGCTGCAGTCTCTTCTGATGAATGTCGAATTCTGTAATAGGATAATGTTAAGTCTGCAGTAGCATCCCAGGCTAGAGATACAGTAGTACCGTTTAGCTGGGCGGTAAAATTCAAGATGTCCGAAGGTGAGGTACCTAAAGAACTTGGAGAAATACCTGCAACTACAGCCCAACCCCCTCGTTGACCGAAAGCACTTATACCTCGTGCTCGTACGTCATAGCTGGCATCTTCCAGATCCACAATTTCGTAAGTGCCCAGTACTCCACTACCTGCATTGGTATATTCGATTTCGGATGACAGTTTATATTGAATCTCCACGGAATCAATTTGATCAGGTAAAGTAGATGTTACGGTAATTGCAATGATGCTGGAAATCTTCTCGGGCGTAACTCTAGTTGAAGCTTGTGCCGAGACGCCCACAGTTGGTGATGAGAATGCAGATGGCAGGTTAGTATTGTTGCTGGTGAAGACTGTTTCATCCGCATCCCAATCAAATACCTCAGCACTAATTTCCCGTAAAGTTACCTCGGTATATGGAGTAAGATCTTCGTAACCGAAACCCCACTTAACGACTTCAAACGTTTTACTTGACCAACCCTTAGCCTCATCATCAATCATGATAACGTCGCCTACCTGAATTGCAAACCCACGCATACTTAAGCGTACAGACATTGTGATTTGCTCACGATTACGGTACAATAGAATTTTGGCAATTCGTTGAGCCATAGTACTCGTGCTGGTAAATGGTAGGTTAAGGTCTGCCATAGCAGGCACACCATTATCTTCATCTAGGAATGTAGCACTTTCGATTGAGGGAAAGTCAGAGGGCTGCCAGTCAGTCTCAGCACTTATAAATGTACCTCCAACAGAGTTGAAGTTGTCATTTATAGAGTGTGTAGGTGAGATTCGCACATTAGATCTAAAGTCACCTTTAGTGAATGTTTCAACAGGTGTGATATATGCGCCTGCAAAGATCTTCCAAAGTCCCTGACCATAGAAAATGCTTCCAGCGCAGGATGTGAGCATGTTTTGTAATGCCTGACCCCGTGTCATCGAAGTTAGGAAAGTGCCATTCATAGTGTAACGTTTTTCTGTACCCCCGGCTGCAAGCGCTACAGACTCATCACTTATATTGGCAGCTGTAGTAAAGTAAGCCCAGTCAATTTTAGCCTTCGCAACGTTTAAGCCATAACCCTCCATTAAGTAGTCAGCGACACATAAAGCCGAATTATCTGACCATACAGTTAAGCCGGTGCGAGGATCATATACTTTTTTACCTTTAACTAATGCCGTGAAGGTGGGCGCCCCAGTTGGAAACGCTTCCCTATCACCCTGCATCTGGATATAGAGATAAGCGATCCCTGATAGCTTATGATTTGATGTCCATAGTCCAGCACTAGCGGCAGCTAATGTGGGGTCGGCTAATTGGGTAGGTGAGCCTAAGTGCTTAATAATTCTTAGCTGGCCTACAAACTGTTCAGGTGCAGTTACGTTTCCGGAGCCATCTAAAGTTAGAAGTTCATCATTGGCATAGATTTCAACAATTTCGTCAACCTCGTGCCCAGCCAAGGCAATAATACGGTGCAATACAGTTTCATTATTTGTAGTTTCATCATAGATACGTACCCCACCAACCCTACGTTTACCGTAGATTATGGCGTGTGGGGCAATAGTACTAATTGCATTGATATCATACCCTAGAGAGTTATCGGCTACAGGAATATTAGGTTCATCACCTGCAGTTAAGACATTCAGAAGGGCGCCTAAGGCCGTAGTTACTAGAAAATGCGTAAGCCAGTAACCGCCTATAAGTGTAGCACCTGTTGCAACTGCAACACCTGTAGATACTGCCGCACCTAGCGCTGCTGTAAAGACTGGAGGCATTATTTAAGCTCCCATACCAAATCATCCTTATTGTAAAGGTCGAAATTGACCCCCACATCGGGATGAGCAAAAACAATACTCGGTCCTATAGAGATGCCTAACGCATAACCCCCATAAAAGGGTGTATCATCTTTACGTGCAATTAAGGATCCGCGAGGCGCAGAATTTAGATTCAGACGTGTAAATCTATCATCAAGAGCTTCAATGAATGATGTGTAGTGGTGTGATCTCAGCCACTCTGCCAGGAGGCGTAGACCCTCTGTAGGCGTATCATAAGTGAAATTTTCGGAAGTTAGGCCCTTACCTATAAAGGCTTCACATGCACCATTAGTGAAGGTGTAGCAATCGTGATGACCCCAAGTAAAGGGAACCTCAGCTAAATTAAGAATGTATGTATTTAGGGCTTGATAACGCATCACTTCACAGTCCAATAAATTTCAGTCAGGGAGTTTATATATTCAAAGCCTAGATCATTAGGGTAACGTACTTTTTGTGAGGCTGACGTATATCTACGTACAGCAATCCTCTCCAACATTGCAAGTTCATGTTCAACCGATAACGACACTGTACTTGTTTCAGGACCTTCATCAATTGGCATTTGATCCATAAGGCCTTCATAGATGATAGAGACTTCCGATACACTTTTATCCCCGTAGTACAGAGTGGCCTTACGGTTCTGGTAACGTTCATCTAAAGCAACGGATATCAATGTGGAAGGTACACCTGCCAACTGAATTGCAAGTCCTGTAGCGGCAGTTTCTAAAGTTTCCTCCATCTGAGGAATAGTTAGGAAATCCTCAGCCCCAATATAGGTATTACCTTCAATCACACGATTACCATTACCTGTCCACAAGTAAAGATCCCCAGAATCAAATTCCAGCTTAAGTGCATAGAAGGGGTTGATCTCATCTGCAGATAAGGTAGCTACAAGGTTTGCATGTAGTGATCGGGCCATTAGATTATCACCTCCACACCCTCAAAATGAATACCGTAGATATCAGGTAAATTTATTGACCATCCGGCAACGTTAGAAGTCAGCCTGAACAATCCTACTGTATTAGTCACTGACATCACGGAGTTATCAGTAAGTGCATTACGTATGTCTGGCCACAACTCCAATGTCGCCTGACCGCTACCATCAGTATTCACATCAGTTAATACCTTATGCAGCGTGGTGCTAGAGCCAGTGTTAAATTGAACATAATCACCTTGAAGTAAGTAGCCAATTGTATTGATAGGGCAGCCATCAATGTTGATTGATTCCCCTAGCTGGTCCACGCCGGCGCTTAGCGGGGAACCAGGAGTAGTAGTAGCCGATCCTCGGGTAGACGTCCTTAACGGATCTCCCATCAAGAAAGTACCCTGTCTACCTTTAAGGGATAGAAGAAATGTGACCCAAAGCTCAGCCTTATCAGGTTTCATTGGGGGAAGATCAACAGTGATTTCCCAGCGTTGGCCGGAGTGCACAACTGCTTGCTGTTGTAATGTGAAGGGTGATTCAGAGACACCTACCACATTACGTGCAGAGATACGGATAGAGCTAGGCCCCTTTACGCTTGGGACACTTAAAGGGTATGATATTGCCATTTCAAGTTCCTAGTTGTGCAGCTTTATTTGGCCACGTTTGTTTTTGTCGATTAAGTTAACCATTGCCATATTCATAATCGCAGGCATTCTCTTAGTAAGCATCTGATCGAATTCAGTTTCACCTGTTGCTTGGATTTGGAAGTGTTGATCGATTTTGAAGTGATCTCCACCACCGCCTGAGCTCCCGCCGTTAACGATCACACCTAGTTTACCATCCGGTCCACGTGATAAGGGAAGTACTCCTTCAGGCTTATTCTCAGCCATTGTACCTAGCTTACCATTGCCATATTGGAATGCAGTTGGTGCGTTTATCACACCTTGAGATGAGAAGATATTACCTTTGGCACTCTTCTTAACATTGACGTTATTGCCTGTAGGCGTACCTGCAGCACCTCCACTAATTGCCCCAACAATGGAGTTAACTAACTTTTGGACGACTAGGACGCGATATAGTTCACGGATGATCTGCAGTGCCATCTCTTTGAATGCTTCCGATACGGTTTTAGTACCATCAATTATGGACATAAATGCCTCCTCCATTGAGGATGTGACAGTGTCCCAAATATTTTTCAGGTCTTCAACTTGTTGTTTTGCAGCTTTAAGTCCATCATGTGTGGCTATGAATTGTGCCAGCTTTTCATTGACTACATCAAGGGGGACCTCAGTCTCAATTAAACGATCTCTGAAGTTTGCAATAGCGTCTTCTCGTGCAAATTCCTCGTTGAGTAATGCGACAGTTGCGGGACCATCTTTCATGGCTTCCAGGAGTTCTTCTGAGCGTGCCAATTCCTGATTTAGCCTGAACAGGCCTTCAGCGGCTTCCAGGGCATCATCACCACCGTCACCTCCCCCACTACTCTTCCGAGACTTCCGGTTACGTTCCCTAAAGGCATCAAGAGCTGCTTGCTTTCTTTCCATTGCAAGTGCTAGTTTGATATTGGCACTCATTACGTCTAGAGGATTTCCCCCCTTTAAACTGTCGGCTTGGGTTGCAAGTGCCTGACGAGTACGTTCTTGAGCCTGGAAAGTTGCATACTCTTTGGCAGTACCTAATAAGGCCTGCGTCTCACGATTAACAGCTGCAACTTTGTCGGCGGCTTTAGAGAATGCTGCATCGACTCGTGTTTGAGCTAGGACTGAATTCAATTCCCAAAGCATGTCAGTGACAAGTGCAATCTTATTGACTAGCACATCACCTGAATCTCCTGCGGCAATGAATCCTTGGCGGAATGATTCAATCTGCGCTTCGATGTTTAGGGCTGTCTCAAATGATTGCAGTGCTTCTACGCCCCCACCCGCGGCAGTTAATCGATCAGTAAGTTCCTGTACTTGATCAGCAATCTTTACTGCAGCTTCAGATTGAGCATTGCGTTTTAATTGAACGCCGAATTCTTCTAATGCCTTAGCATATGCGTATAACCTAGCAGCCTTTCCCTCGTCAGTTATATCTGAAACTTTATCAAGTCCGGCACTAAAAGATTGGATAGTTTCACTCATATCCAAAGCATCCTCGAACTCTTTTAAGGCTTTAGTACCTCCTTGTGAGGCATTCAGACGTTCTTGTAGGGTGCTTAGCTGTTCATCTAATGCTTTCAAAGCTTCAGATGATGCATTGTTACGAAGAACTTCATCCAGCAGTTCCAGATGTCGACGGTATTCTGCAGTAACTATAGCGGCCTCTGCAGTGGTTAGGGTAGTATCCTTTAAGAATCGACTGAAAGATTCAACTGCTGCATTATTGCTCATGGCTCGCTCGAGTTCGGCTAAAGCTTCGGCACCCTCCTTAGCTGCGGCAATTCTTGCAGACAAGTCCTCCATCTTATCTGAGGCATCACTCATGGCATTATTTGCAATTACTTTTTGCATATTGTCATAAGCCTGAGTAAATTCCTCTATCATGGCTGTAGCTAAGGCTTGGGTAAGATTGTTAATCTCACCAAAGTCCTTAATATATTTCTCAATGGCCTTAGTACGGTCGAAGGATCTATTCAGTGACTCAACTGCCTGTCCACCCTCTTCAAGAGCTGCAGTACGCTGTACAAGCATTTCAATTTCTTCACGTCCCGTAGCAATACGAGCCTCCATGGCAGCCCTCTCTGCTTCCTCAGCTTCACGCTGGGCTGCAGTCTGCTTGTCAAGTAAGGCTAAGAGATCTTTCAACTGAGCCTTTAGTTTAGTTTGCGCTGCAAGTAGTGGGCCCATATCAACTGCAACACCGAAGCCAGTGCCATCTTCAGCCATCTCTATTCCAAGTTTATTACCTGACGCATTGATAGCTGCTCGCATTTGCTCATTTAGACGTAAGGCTTCTCTAATGGCTTCAGCCTGAGTTCTGAGAGATCTACTTACTTGCTCAATCTTATTACTGGTCTGCTCTGCAATAGTTTCCTCAACAGTATCCAACGATCTAATATAGTCATCTACTGAGGATGTCACTTCATCAACGTCATTTGAGCTCGCCTTGGCAGAACTACTGAAGAGTACGACGGCTCCGGCCGCAGCTAACAGTGCCAGAACAACTCGTGTGGCAATCGTTGCTAGTGCACCTAAAGGATTAGCTGCCACTGCAGCGTTGAATCCCGTCATTACGATTGTGGCAGACTTGATCAGGCCTATCATGAGTCTAAACCCTTTGATAATACCTGGACCTGCTATTGCCAACATTGCTGCACCAGTTAAGATGAGTGTGTTGTAGAATACGTCGATATTCTGTTCAGCCGCCTTAACTACACTTGTAATGCCTTCAATTATGGCTTTATACGTTCTAGAAATACCGAATGCTTCATCCATAGCCATATTCAAGAACATGAAGGAGTCAGTTAAGCGAGCTTGGCTGGCCTGTAGAGAGTTGACTCGCATAGTACTATCGGCACCAAAAGTTTTACGTAACTCAGCCGCGAATTTGGGTAGGAAGTCGTTAGACATTACTAAGCCAGCTTTAAGCATTGCATTAAGTTCTGCAGTACTTACCTTCATAGCTCTTGCAGCAATAGTAAATGCGCCAGGTAATCTGTCACCTAGTTGGCCTCTAAGCTCTTCAGCTTGAACTGTACCTTTCGACATGATCTGTTCGATAGCTTTGAGTGTACCTTCGGTCTCAGCTGCATCGAGTCGGAATTTGGCTGATGCTATAACAATGTCTTCAAACATTTGCCTCATCGTACTTTCGGCAGCAGTACCATTGGCGGCAGCTTTAATTTTGGTGAACGAGTTAGCGACTGAAATAAATGAGACACCTGCCTTATCAGCTAAACTTCGTAGGCTTAAGAATTCTGCATTAACCTCAGTCATAGTATCGGATGTGGCTACCAGCCGTGCGTTAACCTTGTCAAGTTCAAATGCCACCCTGACCGCAGCTACACTCATTTTGGCTGAAGCTACCACACCCACTGCGATCCCCGCCGCCAACGCGGCAAATGCAACACTTGAACGTGTAGCGATAGCACCTAGTGCAGATATACGGGCACCGATACCTGACAAAGGGCCAACAGCAAGTACTGATGCGGATGAGAGGTTACGAATTTTAGTATTGAGATTACCTACCTTATCCGTAGGATCTTTAATGTTTGATGCCAGCTTTTGAAGTTCACGTTTAGTGCGCCCCAAATCGGCTGTGAACTTACTCTGCACACGTGAATAGTCAACCATAGATAACTTACCACGTGTGAGTGCTGTAACATTCTGATTGTATGCGGCAGTGGCATCCTTGACGATCTTTTCCGTGGCTCTAGTAGTCAGGTTGGCTTTTCGGGATTGTTGGTTCATTGAGGCTGTTGCTTGAACTGCACGTAAAGCTGCCTGCTCCTGCTTCAATAAAGCTGCTGCAATTTCTTTAGAACCTTTGGCAGTCTTCTTAGCCGCAGCATCCACTTTGGCACCGAAGTTGACGATCTGCATCAGACCTTTTTCCATGCCTTTAGCATCTACGCCAAGACCGAAATTGACATCGCCAAGCTTCAGTGCCATCGCTTTCCCTACCTCTGTTTCTGACCCTCGATTTTGATGAATGCAAGATGTCTTGCGAACTCACCAGGTGGAAGGGCCATCACTTCATGCTCGAACTTACCCAAAGCATGCGCTAACATTAGCACATTCAGTCGCCTTGGGTCTCTTCGGAGTTTTTTTCCGCACCCAATACATCCACGTCGGTGAGTTCGGCAATTGCAGCATTGATGCGAGCCATGTCAGCACCAAAAGGCATGTTTCCGATAATCTCAGCGTCGTGTTCCGTAAAGATGCGAACATCTGTTCCAGGTGTATATGAGTAGGAGATGATAAGGCGTATGATAGCAGCCTTGCGATCATCGTCAGCATCATCCTGAGCCCCGAGAATGACTTCGAGTGAGGGTTGACGCAATTCAATGATCTGACCAAAGAACTCCACTTCCCTGGATAGGGGTTTAGAGCTATCAATAATTGCTTGGCGTAACGCAAGCCTAACATCTTCTGGGGATTGAGTTTTAGTATCTGACATTTTTGTGCCTCCAATGTCATGTTTAAGTAACGCTCATGCGTTACCCTATGGTACTGCAGCAATGGCGCCTGAACCTTGGAATGACATAGAGAAGTCATTCATAGCTTCAAGACCACCCGACAGTGATGCTTCAGTGATAATACCGGCTCCCGTAACGCCAGTAGTGCCGTCAGGAAGATACTGTACATCGATTTCGGATCCATCCTCAAAGGCTGTCAGCATAACTTGCAATGACTGGCTGAGTGTGGTATCAGATGCATGATGCCAACCAAATGGGCGTTCCATATCAGCGACATCTGGAACGAAGAGTGCATAGTTGATTGTCTCCTCTTCCAATGCTCCAACGTTACCCGATTGTCCTTGAGTTGTGGGCATAAACCATCCGCGTGCGATGGATTTACTATTACCATCAGGAACAATTTCGATCAACACTTTGTCGCGTGCTAGAAGTGATGCGCGATAACCGTTTGACAATGCATAAACACCGCTTAGATCGAATGCAACTGTACGCAAACCTTGAGTAAAGGTGCGGTGACCTGAGTTAGCCTGAGCCGTAGGCATATCAGTATCATCAATTGCCTCAGCAGTCATATTTAAGGAGAATGACCGTGACGTACCTAATGCAACCATTGGGAAGTAGTTGCAATCGAATGTAACTGCACCACTAGGTGTGTAAGTCGATGCGAATGTGACCCTACCGTGCAGGTAGTCAATTGATTCAATATCAGCCGCCGAAACTGGTGCAGCAGAATCATCTACAACCACTGCTGTGTCGATATCAAGCACTCGTTTAGTGATATCATCGATTTGGTAAGTTTTACCTGAGACCAGTGATGCGGCTTCGGCAGTCATTGAAGTTGTTGTACCTGCCTCTTTGATGGTGGCAACATAACCTGCGAAACCCTTGTAGAGACCATTTGCAGATACTGACCAACCGATCAGAGCTGACTGAATGGAACTCCAGTTCTGACCGAAAACAGTATCGTCAAGTTGACCAGCTTCGTTGTTGATAGCCCCTGCATTGCCGGGCATGGTATACCAGTTGGAACCTGAATCATCGGATAGCCGAATGCGCTTTGCCGTGACAGCCATAGTAGTGTCCTTTCCTAAAGACTAGTGCGGTTTGTACCGGAAGCCGGCTCGATAATTAGTTTGAAGTTGAGTGATAGCATAGGTTGATTCTGTTCGGAGTATCCTAGCATAGCGATATCCGATAGCATCGAAATGGATACCCAACGATCCGCTCCAATAGTTTGACTCGGTAGCCCAAGTAATGCATTTTTAACATCCTGGCACTTTGTGTATGCAGCTTCGTAACCGTTAGGATTCCCCCGCACCATCACTTGAACGGTAGGCTCGTCTAGGAGCCATTGTGGGTTAGGTTTTAATCCGCCAGAGTCATAACAGGTAATTACGGAATGGGGTACATTATCAGCCTGCGCAGGTTCACGAGAGACATAGATAGCCCAGCCTGTAGTCGCCGCAAACGTACCGATGCCTGCAGATACCAAAAGATCCTTTATGACTGTAGCCGGACTAGGCACTAGAAGCCACCTTAAATCCTTCCTTAATACGTTCTTGAATCTTAGTGAAGTCTGCCAAGATTGCATGCTCCAAGTATTTAGCTTGGCCTGGCTTTGCGTGGAAGTAGTCGAGACGTTCATGCACTATGGCCGCATAGTTTGGAATACCACCTTTTGCATAACCCATCGTGACTTGAGCACCTCCCCTGAATTTACGTTTCTCTAAGTAGCCTGAATTTTGTAGAGCTCTGGTTTTCACCGGAACAATACTTTTTGACAATTCAAACGTGGGCTCTAGGGCATCATAAAGCACATTAATAGATTGCTCGTCCATATGCTTCATCCAACGTTTGAACTGAGCAATGATATGAGCCATGCTATCACGGGTCTGGCGCGTATAGAACTCTTCAGCGGAACCCGTCCCAGAGATCCACTTCTTACCTACTGCAGGCTTGAAAGGTGCAACTGCCATTAGAGTAACGCCCTCCGTTCATTCATTGCATTTCGAATATCAGGAATAGTGATCAGCTTCTTAATGCGCCATGCATCATCAAGTGTCACAGGTACTGCATCTGAGTGGTCACCTAACATTAGAAAGGCACCTAATTCCAATTCCTGAGACACGAATACCACTGCACGGGAAATTCTTTTCTCGCCTTGGTCATCCAAGAACTCATCCTGACGCTCTTCCCAGCGAACTTTGATGATCTCCGGGGTGTCATACGTAGTACCCCCAAAACCGTCATTGACGGGATTGGACCAGTACGTTGCTTCTTGGGGATAATTCTTACCAATCATACTACCCTGAACTCCGCTCTCTGCGCAGCTGAACCGATAGATGCAAGTGTGCCTGATGTATCAAAGGCAACAGCTTGAGCGCCGTATCGTGTGCTATTAAAACCTAAATTTTCAGCCGATTGCCGATTGTATTCTTCCTTGGAGTCCCCCACCTGTTTAGATACAAGTCCACCCTGATTCCAGGATATTTCAAAGAAGTGTGCTGCCAGCCATAATTCAATTTGAAGTAGGCGTGCATCAGTAAAGTCTTGGGTAGTTAAGTTTTCGGTAATGACAAGCTCCGCAGCAGCAATAGCGGGTGCAGCATCGGCCACGTCAGGATCGATGTTCATGAGTGCTAGTACTTCTGCGGAGGTGATGGCTGTCATTTGACTTCAACCTTATTTTTTAGTGGCTTCGGCTTTAGCTTTAGCAGAGGCAGCATTAGCTTCTTCTGCTTTTTTCTTAGCAGCCTCTTCAGCCTCAAGTTCCGCTTGTGTATCAGTCTGAATCTTTTCGCGAGCCTCTTTCGCCTCAGCCTCACGTTCCGCTTTTTCAGCTTTTTCAGCCTCGACTGCGGCCATAAGCATAGTGTGCTCAGCTTCAGCCTCTTTCAGGGGCTTGAATTTATCTTTGAAGTTTTGATATTGGCCTAAGCTCAAAGAAACGCGATTCATGGCCGGATCATTAGCACGGTGGGTGATAATGCCGCCCTTACCATCAGGAATAGTATGGGTGCCATTCATTAGAACGTAAATCTCTTTTTTATCTACTTTTGACATGGGTGCCTCCATAAGGTTTATGTATCTAGTATTGGGATGCACGAATTTCTAAGTGCACCCCATTAGATGTGTAGTGGATCTCTTACGAGTAGTGAACGATACCAGAACGACCATCGTAGTCATCCTTGATGCGAGGCACCATGATTGACAGGACTTTGAAGTGCTTGATGAAGCCACCCTCAGTCGCCCATTGAACAGTTGTCGGCTGCTGGCCGATAACCATATCAACAACATCGCTTGTCATCTGCACCATCAGAACGTTTGTGCCCGTAACTTGAGTTGAGGGCTTGACAGCTGCAATTGCGGGAATTGCCATAACACGATCAAGAATCGTTTTGTCAGATTCCAACTTGTGATCTTCGCCCATATGCACATAAGCCGCATAGGAGACATAGATTGTATAAGGGCCAAACATGTTGTCAGCAACTGCAGCAGAAATCATTGCAAGAGTGTCGGTCACGATTTGAGCACCCGTTGCAGTAGCCCAGGATGCAGTGACTGATCCAGTGTTACGATTTGGTGCGTTCATGTAACCATAAATCGTACCATTAGTACCCGCAATAGTGGCACCTGAGAACAACGTAGCCTCAGTTATTTCGGCGACCTTACGTGTAGCCATAGCCGGCAGAGTTTTATCCATCGGTAGGCCAAGTTTCCGTGAAGATTCCAGCGCGCGAATGTTGATACGGAAATCTTTGTGGAAGATAGGTAGTGGGATGGATGCCAGATTGAATTCTTGACGATCACGCTGCCCGCTAGTAACACCAGCCATCGAAATTTCAGCATCGGTGATATCACTCGAACGTTCCCATTCAAGACGAGTAGTGCCCAGACCATTGGGGATGTCATAACGTAGTCCAGCGTTAATCAAGTCGGCAACGGCACCAAGACGTTCACGTGTAACTTCGACAACAGTTGAATCGAAATCAATCCATTCGTCACGACGAAGGACATCATTTGTACGCAAAGCATTAACGTCGAAATTTGATGCAAGTAGTCGTGAAGCAACATCACCACCCGCCTGCATATTGTTCCCATTCATTACCAGGGAATCGATTGCTGCGTTTTCCATACGCGTAGTTCCTTTCAGTTAGGGAGGACTTCCCGGGTTAAATGGTGGAGATAATGATGCGTGCAGGTGCACCGCCACCGGAGTTATCTACGGCCTCAGTGGCTTCAGCGATAGCGACACCTGCAGCTAAAAGACGTACAGTACCATCACCCGCAGATTCTAGTTTGCTACCTACCACAACTGCAGTTGCGGCCGCCGCCAGCAAAGCATACACTTCAGAGCCTGGAGGTAGTACTTCAAAAAGTACTTGATCTGTTGCGGCATAGTCATCATCGATACCATTACCGAACAGCTCATTTTCCATTGCATAAGCTGGGGCTGTAGCTACTGCGGCTGTTGCATGAACAACTGCAGCACCTGCAGAGTTGATTTGGATCAGGTGACCTGGAGTAATTGCTGCACCAGCGGGCGCTTCTTTCCGGATACCATTACCTTTTAAGACGATTGTTCTAGGAGCCATTTTTCTATATCCTTATGACTGGGGTTAATACTAACTCAGCTTACTCGACTAAGGTTAGTGGGAATGCTTGCGCCGCAATTGGTGCTGCTTGAGAATCAACTGCATTCACACTGGGGGATACTGGTGCAGCACCCTCAAATGTGGGGATATTGGCCAGCGTAGAAACACGTTCCAACATTTCGATATCGAAACTGTTCAGCATTTCCTCAGGAAACGTGTTCCGCTCGTTTGCAAGAAGTTTGCCTACAAGTGAGGCTTTACGTTCGGCGTGCAATTTCAGTCCGGCAGTGAGTGATTCACGAATTTCAGCAGGAGCCGAATTCAAATAAGCCTCGACCGAGATGGGTGCTGCATTTGCCGCAGGTTCTGCAATTGCAGGATCTGCAACGATGGGATCGGTAACGATTGCTGCATCTTCGACTTCGGCTTCGACTCCAGTGGGGGCCCCATCTGTAGCGTTTTCATTGTCCATGATAGTATCTTCCTCTGAGGTTTGGGCCGCGTCAGCAGCTTCGGTGTTCGCATCAGAGCCATCAAGAGCGGCCACAATACGGTTGATAATGTTAATCTTGGTAGGTTCACCTTCGTCCAGTGCAGCTTTGTCGTTTGCAATGGAGTAATTGAGGGCGAATTTATCCATTGTAGACCACAGTTCGAATACCACCTGTCCGGTTGTAAAGGTGTGAATCGTATAGAGGTCTTCAGGATAGCGTTCGGTCAAAGCCGATAGCAAAAGTGAACGTACGGAATCGACGGGTAAGTCGGAAGGAACTTCATTGGTGAAAAGTCCATCACATAGTTCGGTCAGCAATGCAGCACGCTTATCAATGCGAAGTTGTTCTTGTTCGGGGGTATCCATTGTGCTCTCCTGGTTTGCCTGATCACGGCATTCCGCACAATCAGTACAGCCAGCATCGCAATCAGAGTTGGTTTGAACAGGTGCACTTTGGCGAACGTTATTCAATCGTGGAATCCCACAACCGTCTTCGATGGAACATGCACCAATAGTTCCTGCTGATAATAAAGCAAGGTGGTCTGGTGAAATTGATCTCCAGATACCCTCATACGTATCACTATTGAAACGCCCATTCTGCTGGTCTACAGATGCATACAACCCGGTTGAAACTTCAACAAGTCCGCCATTTTCAATGCTTGAAAGGATTTCCTGAATTTCACCACCCGCAGAATTAATTTTACCAACATCCAGCCAGGCCTCAGTCTTGAGCTTTGAATCTTCAACTCGGGTGTTAAACAGTAAGCCATAGGACCATTCCTCTAAAATTTCAGGTTGGCCTGCACTTACAAATGAGCCGTTAACTTTAGGATGATTCATAACAACTGGTCGACCGTTCCAGCCTTGAGGATGTTTACCAAATTCCGCAGCAAGCGCCAATTCGGGGTGTTCAGAGTTGGCACTGTGGAGTACACCTTCGACGATGGCAACGAGTGGAACGATACGATGTTCCAACCCATTATAAGTCCCCGTTCTTATTGATGATGTGTCTGCAGTAGTAAGTACGTTAAACATCTGACGCATGAGTAAAATCCTAATGCACTGGTTGATTAATTTTATTATACAGTAGAGCTAAGGCACATTCAACTGGTTAAAACACTAAATATCGGACCGTTGCAGTGCTCTCTAGCGGGAGCCGCAGTAGTGGGTGTAGTGTTATTTGACGCCTTCATTAACGGTATATAAACCAGTCTCTAGGGTCTCAATTGAGGTATCAGGTTTAGTTGCGACTACACCGAAGAACATCCTGCCAACATTGTCTGCATGTGAGGCTTCAGGTGCCCATTGATATCTGCCTGATGCTGGGGTTGTTAGCGTCGCATTAACAGTAAACACCTGATCTGCACTATCTGCAGGAAAAGGTTCAGTACTTACAACGACTACAATAGACCAGCCAGTAATATCAGCTACGGCTTTCGTTTCGGTGGATTTTACGACGCGTGGAACTGGATAAGTATCCCCACGTACTCTGACTAGATTAACCATGCTATATCCAATTCTCTTTAATTTCATCGTCAAGATAGTTTATCTCGACTTCATCTTTAGTATATTGCGTATGCACCTTATCATCGAGGTAGTTAACAAGACGCTTATGAGTAGTATCTTCAGTTACAAAGGGTTTACGTGTTGGGGTGAATATTGCATCACTAATTGCATTAGATGCATATACACGTACACCTGATAGAGTAGTTTCAAAAGTTAGAGCCGATACTGAGGTACTGGACCATAATGGCGATGCACGTTTACTACGTACTAGGGATAGAGTAGATAGACTTCCAGATGTGAATGTCGTGGATGAACGTTTGGATGCTACCAGCGTAATGGCTGAAACGGACTCACTTGAGAATGCTGCAGTTAAACTTGATCCAGGATTAAATACTGCCGTAGAAGTCGACACACTTGAGAATCGTCCTACAGCACGTAGGGTGGTTATCAATGTGACTTGGGACTGATCAGCACTTAAGAATGACCCATTTGCACGTTTGGATGCGAGTAATGCTATTGTCGAAGTGGCTGAGGCACTAAAGGTACGTTGAGATGTGACTGCAGCCAGGGCACCGTTAAAAGTAGCTACCGAAGCTGATGTCGAAGTGAATACACCTTTAGCCGTTAAGGTGGGTACGAGTTGAGTTGTGCTTGTAGATGAGCTGCTGAATACTGCAAACTTGGAGCCACTAGTGACAAAGGACGCTGTCGATGCTGCCGTGGCATTAAATATTGCTACGCCATGCTTAGTGGGTGTAAATGCTGTGGTGGATGTGGATGCACTACTAAATGTAGGAGATGCACGTTTAGATACCAGCATGGCAGTTGTGGAAACTGACGCGCTACTGAATATCGAGGTGGAACGTTTAGATGCCAACAGTGCCAGTGTAGATGTGGCTACTGACAGATAGGCTCGGCCGATCGTTGCTGTTGGGGCTGCGGTTAAAGTGCCCGTAGATACGCTGGAGAACTGACGCTGTGCATTGATAGACGCCAACCTAGCAGTAAAATCAGCCGTAGATGCTGAGGTACTCGCGAATTGAGCTGCGCCTCGTTTAGAATGTGCGAGTGTTAGGGTGCTTGTAGATACACTGTCAAATACTGAAGTAGAACGTTTAGAGGTCAACAATGTAGTGGTCGACGTGTCGGTAGATGTAAATTGAGTAGTGCTTCGTTTAGTAGCCGGGAGAATTAATACTGAAACTGCCGCACTTGAAAAGAGGGTGTTGGAACGTTTGGATGTCAGGAGTGTTAGGGTGCTCACAGATGCACTATTGAATAGTGCAGTGGAGCGTTTAGTAGTCAGGAGTGCTAAGCTAGAGACTGATGGGCTATTGAATAGTGCTGGCGAACGTTTGGTACTAATAAATTGTGTAGAGGAAACCGAATTGGCTGCAAATGCGGCAGCACCACTTGTTCGAGGAACAAATTGTGTAACTGATGCACTAACTGAAGCGAAGGTGGCTTTGGTACGTTTAGAGCTAACGAATTGTGCTGCCGAACTTGATGCAGACAAGAATATGGGAGACACACGTTTAGTAGTTAAAAACGTAGTAGTAGATACACTTGCGGATACGTATGCAGCGGAACTACGCTTGACGGCTAGGAGTGCTAAGACGCTCGTTGATGCTGATAAATACGTACGTTGAGAAGTAGAGCCCTCAGCTTCCTCAGACACACTAAACTCGGCCCAGCTAACTTGAGCCCTAGCCAGTAATGAAGGATTTAAGTATATTGAACTTGTAGATGCAGCTAAGAAGACCGCATTCTCGGCACCACCTACTAGTAACCCATTGAATACTGCACCAGACGTAGATGTAGATGCGAATACTGCAGCACCACGCTTAGTCGATACAAATGTGGTCGATGACCCCGATGTGGATGTGAACGTTGCCTTACCTAATTTAGAGGCTATCAATGCCGTAGCCGATGTAGAGGAACTTAGGAAGGCGGTCAGAATCTTTCTAGAGTTGATGGCAGCCATTGAAGATGTACTAGTAGCTACAAATGCCGCCTTAGCTCTCTTGGAAGTTGAGAGTACGGTAGTTGATGCGCCGGCTGAAGCAAATATTGGGGATGCACGCTTAGTGGTCAGGAGTGCTGCAGTTGATACACTAGCAGAGGTAAACGTACGTTGGGTAGTAGTTCCTGCAGCAGTGTATGTCCCATCAATGTCTACGCCGAATAATTGAAGATTGGCGTTATCTGGCCCTGCTGTCTTAGAGTAGGTCCAAGTGAACCGAATATAAGCGGAGTTCCATTGAGTTGCTGTACCCGTCAGACCTGAGAATGTAACATTTCTCTGCACTCGTGTACTATCTGCGTGGCTACCAAGATTACCAGTTTCGTTCGTCAGAGGATTTGTCGTATCATTATTAGCATCATAGATACGTGCAGTTAAGGTACATGTATCATTCGAGAAACCCACAGCTTGGATATCTACATCAATATTGAGCGTATCCATGCTATCAAAATCAGCATTTACATTTGATAGACTGAACCACGCAGCACCTGATGTTTCAGAATTATCATTAGCTACCCAATCCGAACTGGCTCCATTAGGTGCATCATTGGCATGTGTATAGAATGGTGTACCCGTACCGGCATCATGGAAGATGTCGGCATCGATTAAACCATCAGCATCAAGGAGGAGTTGTGTTAAGGTTGCCATTATGGAACATTAGCCTCCAATTCTAGGAACAGATCATCATAATCGGTGATACTTGCAATCTGAGGTGCAGTTAATGTTTGAATGGCATCAGTATATGAATCACTGATGCTCGTATGAGTCCAAGATGCAATGATCGCAGTTGTGGATGTGGGGACCATCATAGGTGCGGCGGGTTTGAATACTTGATAAGGATTGCGCTGCAGGCTATCTATTTCGGCTTGAGTTAATTCCGCATTGAACACATAGAAGTAGTCGAACCATCCGCGATAGGCGTAAGTCCCATTTATACCACCTTGGAACAGTGTATCCAGATACCAGTCGGTAGATATACCAGTTCCAGACAGATAAGCGTTTTTGCCTTGGTACATCCTGATATCACTCGAAGATGTACCTTCACCACTGGAAGATATCGCCTTATGATCCATCCCACTTTCAAAGTCAGTGATATTGGTTTCAGTGACGTGTTCAGCAGATGTCAGATTGCCAGAAAAACTTAAATATGCTGCATTACGTTCCCATAGGTAGTTATTACTCTCTTCCGACGCCGTACCACAAATCCTACCATCATTCGCCGTGCTAGCCTGACTTCGCCATGCGACAGTCCAAGGATCGTTCATAGAAAAATCCATACCCGGAGATATAGAGGACCACATATTAGTGACGCAAAGTAAAGTCTGGCGACCTTCATGAATTTCAGCAATACCTGCCGCCGGATAAAGTGATATCTGATGATTACCCGTGTAATCAACGATCTTGCGTTGGCCGTCAAACAGGCAGCACAGCTTCAACTTTTGCGCCAGAGGATTGCTCATATCCAAGACCACTTTACCTACGGGCTTGCGATCAAGTTCTGAGAAGTCTGGGTGTAGTGACTTAGGTAACTCCGTCATAGTGAACCCACCGGAGCCTTGAACTAGACGTGCAGTTAAGTCTATGGCTTGGCTTGTATTGGAACGTTTGTAGCGATACTTGAGCCTATGGGCTGACTCAGTGTTTACGGTTCCTCCAGGATTGGACAGGCTCACTTTACATTTGTCTGCTGTGGGGGAACTTTCAGACTGGATGTAATCTACATCACTAGCGGTGACTTCATCTATTGCCGAGTACAGATCAATATTCGATCCTGTATCACGAGTCCAACCGCCGTCAGTATCGTCAGCGTCTGGACGCAAATAAAGTGTAGCACTAGCCGAAACCTGCGCGAATGCGACTGCAGGTACAGCAGGCTTGAATACTTGATAGGGGTCGGCGTGCAACTCTCGTACCTCTGAGGCGCTTAACTCTTTATCAAGGATGAAAACGTAGCCAACATCACTATCTAAGGTGTGTGCATTTTGGTCGTCATAATAGTAGCCTACTCGAGTTCTTCCTGTGGTGCTTTCAGTGAAAGTCATATTAGGTTGTGACCCGTAAGAACTAACCTCAATACTATCAACATAAATTGCCCCCGGATCACCTTGAGTCATGGTCGCGGCCACATCGTGCCAATTACCATCCGACACATCTACTGATATCCCAGACATGGCGGTTGTACCTGTACCTACAAACACATTCGTCTGAGCGTCATTCCGTTTGATATTGAAGTGGCACCCAGAAGTACCCCAAACGGATTGATTAGTGTCCGCGATCATAACGGAATTTGCACCGTTATTCGGGGTTAAAGAACCATTCCACTTTTGACGACACATAAACGTCAACGCATTCTTAGCCTTGATAATACCGGAACGTTCCCAATAGTTAACCGCAGATCCTAAACCATAAAATTTACCGGCCCTAACTCCATAGCCAGTGCTGGTGCCTATACGTCTCATAGGGGACGGGTCAGGCTTGAACGATACTAACGCTCCGCCACGGGGGATGATCGCCTCAACAATATGCCGCCCAAATTTATTCGACCTGTCAATCTCAATTGAGGTGATGGGATGCTTCTTAGGTACGAAGTCTGGGTGAGCACGCTTAGGCAGCTCAATCGGATAGGTGGATGTCACTACGTCAGATATGAACATAGGCATAGGAACGATGGGTTTGAGAATCTGGTATGGGTCGTCAGATATTGCCTTGATCTCAAGTGCAGTTAATTCCCGACTCCATATAGCTGACCATTCAGACCGCCCTTCCGCACCATTCCTATTTTCATCAATACTGAACAGACACACCGCCGGAACAGTGACCGCCCCAACATCCCCGCTAATAATAGTATCAGTTTCTTTTAATACACCGTCTTCGAATATTGAAGAAAAGCCGTCTTTTCTAGTCAGGATAATGCTTCTATAAGTAGTGTTTGAAAATGCTGGGGTAGTGAACTCACGTTTCTGATATGTTCCTGCGGCATTGTAGCCAATCGTGAACAGGTCTGATACTTGTTGATATAGATATACGGAAGCATAAGGAGCTATGTACGAACTTCTGGTCGCAGGGACGGACATAACACCCCTATCAATCACGTTAGATGGTAGTGAGAATTTACCTCCAAAGGTGAACTCATTACTACCTCCAAGCCCAATCACTGAAGGTGCTTCAAAAACCCAGCCAGCATCTGACGAATTATTACTGGCAATAACCCTAGCGTTGTCTCCGATCTCACGCGCACCAGTTGCGTCGATACGTTTGGCACGTGTACCGTCCACATAATTTCGGTCACCACTTTGAAAGAACAACAATCCCTTAGTTAAAGGGTTGGACCAATCTATGGCCACAGCGCCAGTAGGTTGGCGGCCTCTGATTGCGAAGTCAGGATGCAGGCGTTTAGGCAGCTCAAGTGGGTAGGTAGTTGTCACTACGTCAAGTATGGGTGTGGATATGAACGTATGCATAGGAATAGCAGGCTTGAGTAGTTGGTAAGGGTCTACATGTAGACTTTTAGCTTCTGCAGGAGTCAGCTCACTATCAAAGATATAGACATAATCAAGCCAGCCCTCATAGTTGTAGCCTTCACTGTTATATGAACTCAAAACCTGTTTAATTTTATAGGCAAGTGTAGCTGTGGAACTGGTAAGGTACCCTACACCATTTTCGTACATACGTAGATCACTGCTAGAAACTCCGCCACCACTTGAAGTTACGACCTTACTAGCAAATTGGCTGAAATTTGCAATGTTGGTCTCGTTATAGCTACTGCTGCTAAATGCCTCCAATCTCAGATAAGAGCCGGGACGCTCCCACAGGTTGGTGTCAGTCTCGGACCTATCACCCGCAATCATACTGCCGTTAGCGAGGTCTTCTTGTTGGCTACGCCACGCAATAGACCATGGATCAGTATTCAAGTAATCTATTCGGGGCTCAACTTCCAGATAGCCGTTAGGGGTATCTGTCTTATAGAGTACCTCACGACCTTTGAATATCTGGCCGACTCCATTATCATCTACCCACGATAAACTGTGACGCCCAGTTAAATCAATTTGAGCACCGTTATTTCTGAAAAGTATTCCCAGTCTAAGTTTTCGTGCCAACGGGTGGGACATGTCCAAGGCCACGGGGCCGGTAGGTTTAACTCCGGCTCTGTGATCTGGGTGCAGATATTTAGGTAGCGTCAGGAGCGTCATGATGCCCCCTTATGCGGCTGGCCCGTGGGTCATTGGCGTCATGGTAATGTGGGTCTCATCCATGGCGGTGTGCATAGATGCAGTCGAGTTATTCTCGATCACAAGAATACCGTATCTGTGATCGGGGATAATGATGCCCACATGGCCGATGTTGATCGTTGCTGCACGTAAAATAAGGGAGCCAACGTATTGCAATTGACCCAGCAAGCCATCTGTTTCAGTTACGTCGGCATCGGTACCAGTCAATGATCCGGGGTTACCCGTTGCGGCCGTTGCCGAGGGAGAACCGCCCCAGTAGAAATCGACTGTCTCACCATCTACAGGGGTAGCGGCATGTTCAAGACATGCATCAACTCGATACCAAGGCGCACGTGCAGCCCCAAGATCAGCTGTCTTTGTAGACTCTCGCGACCCCCCAGATGCAGCCAAACTAGTCAGATCCATCTGAACACCTGTAGGTGTGCCAATGATGATACTGTTTGCTGCAGTCGTGGGAGGACCTGCACCCGCAGTTGGAAAGTCAGTTACATCACGGAACATCAATTGAGTTCCATTAATTAGGAGTGTGGTTTCGTTCGCCATTAGATTTCACCTCGTGCTTTTTTGACGTGGCTGGATGTGATCAAGCCTGAATACTGAAGTTCATTTGCGATCTCAGTGGCGCGACTGATCGTTTCAGAACGTAAGGTGTTAAGATTGGAAACAGTTGCGCCGGATGTGAACACATCAACTACGAACAGTTGTGCCAACCCATCAACTTCAGGATTGTGTTCGTTAATTGCACAAAATGCCAACCATTGTGACTTTTTGGTGTCGGATAGTAGAGTATATTGCCCTGCATCAGTCGCTGCCCATATTTCAGCACCTGTCATACTTGATTTAATGCGGCTAATATCCAGTGCGTTCATTTGATCCGCTGCAAGCTGGGCGTCTACATCATATGCGCCTGATACAGGATGCGCCTGAGCCAGTTCCGCGGTTAGTGTAGCATAATTCATGTTATAATTCCCTTTCGATAATCTTTACATCACCTCTGAAGACGTATCCGATCCCTTTACATGCTTCTATACATTCAAACGATCCGAATTTCTTCTCACACTTACGTCTAATTCGTTTGATGCAACTATCAACGCACCTATCGTTTGGATTAGCTGCCTCACCCCAAGCTGCATCAATTATTTGATTACGTGTTTTGATGAACTCGGGATGCCGCATTAAACATTTTAGAATATTGCCTTCTTTTGATGTCAGCATGACACTTAGATCCCCTAACCATAACTTATACGTGTTAAAGCATAAGCGGTACTCGGAGACCGAGGATGGCATTAGGTCAGAGTAACATCGATATCGCCGATTGCGAACTCAAGTGTATCGCCATCATTGATGGTTACAGTTGTGAAGCCATCCCATGCCAACATATTACCTACAGTGCTAGCATCAAAGATTGCGCCTGCGAGAACATCACCATAGTTACCCCCTGAAGCAGTGAATGAGACGAGACCAGTGTTTGCAATCGCCCCACCGGAGCTTGCCCCAAATGTGATTGCTTGACGTGCATATCCGCCCGTTGCAACCTCAGTACCTCCACCAGCATCACTGGGGGTGACTGTGAACAGTGCCATATAGACCGTAGTGATGGCTGTAAATGTTTGATTACGAAATACGAAATCAAGAACTTTATCTTCGAGGTAGTCCGTGAAAGATGACATGGCTTGCTCCAACTAGTGGGTTAAATTCGATGGGTCCTTACTAATATTATAGTGACTTCAAGGGGAAGTATCAACTGGTTAACTGATTAAATTGTTGACTATTAGTATTGTAATTCCGCCTAAAGTGGTTGCTAGCCAGTCTGAGACATCTACGATACCCCTACCTAAGGCATCACGAACTTCCTTAAGTGCCCCTACCAGACTAGCTGCAATGACACCCCAAGCTGTATCATGTATATCGTAAAAGATATCGGGCAATATTAGAGTAACTATTGCTGATATAATTAGGCCTGCAATAAAGTGACCTATAAGATCAGGACGTATCATTATACAATCTCCTCCTCAATTATGGTTTCGTCGGTTACAGTAGCTGGCGTATCTGTGGGCATAGTATCAGCTACCTCATTGAACATTGGAATTGATCCCGCAGATTCAATAATCTGACGCCCCTCCTCTAATGAAACGACTGGAACTTCAGACGACAACGCCTTACTTACATTTGCCAGAGATCTAGCCTGCTGAGCTGATGTCATGGAACGTTCTAGAGGTGATTGACGGAATGCTTCAGGCCAGACCCAAGAGAGGGCAGTAGGTGCAGGTAGCACACCTAGACCTACAAGTTTCTTAACGAGAGGATTTAACATAATCGGTTCAACGAATGTTGAGCGTCTAGATTCGACACGGGATGCCCAATTAGCCCTGTCCTGCGCTGACGCCAATTGCCCAGCTTCAGATCCAAGCAAAATGCGTTGAGGAATACCAGTCGCTCCAGCTAGTAGTGCAGTTAATACCCCAAATACACCTCGCGGATCAGCCATATCGGAACCCAATGTATTTATCTCTACACCTTTTGTACGCATAAATCTACGCATGCCATGAATATACTCATCAACTTCATCAGACAGGGCCTCAGCATCTTCCTCAGTAAGCGTCATATCCTTATCAACATCCAGCTGCATACCACGATTAGCTGTCATCCAGAAAGTTTCAGCCGAGCCTCCGGCAATCTTCTCAATATCCTGTAGCAAGTTGTAAACACGTGCAATACGGGGAGATCCAAAAAGATCATTATCCAAAGTATTCTCAGCTACATGCAAAATACGTGAATGATGCACTTCGTAAGTTTTAGAAATTCCCTGAGCGCGTGTAACATTTCCGAGATCCTCCCCACCAACATTGATCTCATACATTGTAGGCATACCAAAACGTTCAGAAAGAACATTCTCCTCATATTTTGTAATGGTAACGTTTCCTGCACCATGTGCACGTAGGAAAGTTACACTTAAACCATTTTCAAATTGAGCTGGCTCTTTTAAATTCAGTCCATCACTGAGCCCGATTACTAATACGCCGAACTCACCTAGACCAATCATGCGATCAAGTTGCTCCATACGTAAGTGCAGGCTGTGGCGTGCAATTAAATCCGACCACTTTTCCGCAAACACTTCATCACCTTCGGGTACTGGGGGGAGGGACCAGATTGCACGAGGCTCAGAATCCACAACACGTGATGCAATATCCTGACGTTTCCATCTATTAAGGGCCATTTTATACGTTACGCGAAATTCATAGCCAAATGCAGCATAAACATCCCGATTTCCGCTAAATGTTGTACCTAAAAGGCCGTTAAAAGCCCTTAAACGTGCGAGTAAGTCAGCTTGATCAGTCATTTTCATTATCCTCTATAATGATAGCGTCCTCAACTTCAGGATGAGCATTCATCTGTGAAGGACGCACATATTTAGCAATTTCAGGTGAATTTAGCCCTGGAACGCGTGTAATTCCTTGACCACTACGACGTCTACCCCATGTAGACCCCTGAATAGCCTTAGAATGGTGACTTTTACCCTTTTCTTGGACATCTTTATTCGCTAAAGCCTTCTTCCTACGTCCCCAAGTAGCAGATACTGCCTTATCACCCAGCAACGTATTATAACCGATTGAGCAGACATCTATCTGATCATCATTTATTCCGTCAGGAAAGTCTTCAAACTCATCTAAAAATTCCTTATTCCATGACCGATTGAGGATGTGAACCTTACCGGATTCTGCCGCGGCTAGGAATGGTTGTGCCCTAATTACTTTGGAAGTAGTAGTAGGTGAGCCTGTTACCTTATAATCCGGTAACACATTATCGCGATAGTGTTCATATACCTGTTTACCTGAAGCCCCAGGTTCCTGCTCAAGAATAACTTCGACATCCGTACCATCAGTCTCAGCTTTCAGGGCTACGTTAGCCTCAATTGTGTGTGGGGATACTTGACGGCGAAACATATCAATGATATAACAATGACGTGTTTTCATATCAACAGCAATCAAGCCTGACACCGTATAATCACCACCACCCTTAGTTCCAGCAAAATCCCAGATACGTGCGTATTTAAGACGATTATGTGTGGGTACAATATCAACAATATCAATCCAGGTACGATCTGTTAGCTGATTGTCATCATCTACTGGACGTTGCTGATAAATGGCATTATAGTAGAATGTTCCGATAACACGCTTAATATCACGTAATGCAGGAACATCATAACGCTCGGGAAACAATGGTTCACCTATTTCACGATTTAAAACGTCATCTTTCTCTGCAGTTGCAGTGAACTCAATATGTTTCCATTCGGGGAACTCACGTTTAATCCGTCCAATAAGGTCTTGAGTATGCCATCTTGTAGCAATGATGATCAAGGATGCCCCAGGTTCAAGTCTATGATATGCAGTACCAGTAAACCACTCCCAATGCTTCTCATGGGTCTTCATATTACGAGCTTCTTCCATCGTCTTAATATAGTCATCGATAAGCATCACGTCGGCACCCTTACCAGTGATACCTCCTCCGAGACCTACATTCAGCATGCCTCCACCTTTGGTAGTCATAAAACGTCCTACAGACTTAACATCTGCACGGATACGTTCTTTAAGAATGTGGTGATTACGGTTCATGATATCACGAACTTCACGTCCAAAGTCAGTTGATAGATCAGAACCATACGTAGCTAGAATGATATTCTTGTGAGGGAAATTCTCAAGACACCAGATAGGTGTTGCGATCGTAGCTAATCGCGACTTACCATGACGTGGAGGCCAGGAGATAATTAAACGTCCTCCAGGTTTTGCAATACACTTGGCAATCTCCATAGATGCATACAATAGAAACTCTTTGGGAATCCATTGGGGATCTAATCTTGTATAGAGTGTTGCAGGAGTCAATCTGAAGTTATTAACCAAATCATCAACTGACGCAGTTTTATTAGTGAATGAACTTGACAGATCAGGTTTAGGTAATTTCTTACCATGTAAATGATATTGACTAAGATTAGGACTCATTAGGAGTTTCCCTAGCTTGAATAATCAGTCGTTGGGCAATTTCCGCAGTCTCAGGATCATTCAAAAGCATATCAATGGAGATCTTAGACTCAGTACCCCCACTCAATAGTGAATTACGTCCCGCGGCTACCAATGTTTTCATCAAGACGTCAGTATCAGCATTCTCAGGACCCTCCTTCTTCAAGTTCTCACCACCTCCAACGGGCAGTCCCAGACTAATACGTTGGATCTTATTGAGAACCTCCATATACTTGATAGCTACGGCAGGCGTTAATTCCTCAATCCACCTTAAGTTATTTGGGTCTTCATCACCTGGCAGCTGATAGTATACATCCAAACCTTTAAACAACTGTTCAGCTTTAAGGAAAGACTGCTCATTAGAGCTGAGAATCCTACGCTCACGCATCTTAGAATGGGCGGCAATATTGAACATGTCAAACGCCTTTGAGCGGGCCGACCAGGAGTAGTAGAGGTATCCCTGTTGAAGATCATGTAACGAGAGCTTTGACGTTTCTATCGCTGCAATCTGTCTGATAGGGAACGTGGTGATCTGCTGAAGGTATTCTTGAAAGGCGTCATACATCATTGCGGGCTCAGATTCCATCTGTGACCAGATAGTTGAGCCATCTGCAAATGCTGGAAAACCTTCATCGTATGTGATTTCGATCATGGCATGATTCAGGATCTCTACTTGATCTTGATGGGTTTGCTCAAAGAAGTCCTCACTTATGTATGTGGGTGTGTAGAGATATTGAGGTAGATCATAATCATTCTTGGGAATATCATCCCTTAGGATCTTAAAGACTTCCATACGTGGAGATAGGGATACCTTAGCAATTTCGGAAGGTTTGGAATAAGGCAGCTCAAAGTAATCTTGTTGTGCGTTGGCATTCATGGGAATCTCCTGACCTATATCTCTATACTATAGTGTTTTTAAAAGCATTTCAAGGGGGTATTACAACTGTTTTGGATTTGCGCGGTGGATGGTAGACTCTACCCGACTTAACCTCCTCGAGTACATACGACTAAGACTCTAGAGTACACTAACTCTAAACCTAAACCTAACCTAACACCATTACGATTTTAAGAATATGCATGTTGGTCTTTAGAGGCGAATCTGAAAAATTTTGTACGTCCCCTCTAGCACTATAAGATAATAAATTAAAGTTGAAAAATAAAATTAATTATATTATATTAAATTATAAGATAAAAATAAAAAAATAAATAAAAAAATAAATCTTATCTTATAAATACATCGTAAGATAATAATATTTTACGGTTAACTCGTATCTTGAAAGGATACAACATGTCTACTTCTAAAAATGAAAATACTACACAAACTACTCTAACAGATAAATATACCTACGACGAGTTAATATTAGAGACTAAATCTAAATCGGCGATGATTAGAAGGTTATATTCTGAAGGTTACAAGAAAGGTGAGATAGCTAAATTTATGAATATAATCTATCAGTTCGTGTATAACGTAATAGCTAACGATGAACTGAAAAAGAAAGCTGCGACTAAGTAAAGTAAGTAAGTAGGTGATCGTAAAGATCACCTACTTACACATATAGAGTAGATACCTAGTATGACTAGTTGTCTGTAACGATTACTGACATACATCAACATATAAAGGAACACAAAATGAAACTCTCCAAATTAAATGAAGTAGTACGAATGGCGAAGACACTTGACACATACGCCAAGGAACACAAAGAAGTCTATTGTGGACCTGACCCAACACAACTACACGACATCACACCAGCCCAGATGGAAGTACTATTCGATGACTTAGTAAATCATTTCATACAGGCGTCAGGTGGGTAAGCGCCACGTCGACACATACATACCATATACACATATAGGAGAAGACCAATGACTACCACACCGAAGATGACCTTGATGGAGGTACTCCCTCCCCTCACTCTAGGGATCGACCTACTCAATGACCACCTACTGGAGGGGTTCATGGACAGTCCTGAGTATAAGGAACTGACCTTGTCTGAAGTCCGTGGGTGCTTGGCGATGGTCAATTATATGATCCGCAACCAATCTGAGTCCTAGAGACCGCAGAGCTGGGGCCTGAGCGATCCGTAACCTGGAGTTCCGTCAATCTTGGAACCCAGCTAAGCTCAGGCCCGGGTCCTCCATTCTTGGGTATCGGGCGATCCTAGTGACCAGGGCTATTGACCTAGTTGTTGCGACCTACCTTGTGACCCAGTTCCCGGAAGACCAAAAATAATTTAGAACCAGGGTGAAAATAAATATTGATTGTATTAATAAAATAATATATAATAAATTTAATAATAATAAAAAAATAAAATACATACTAAAAAATAAATACTAAATACCAACTACCAACTACTAACCAACTAACTAACTAACCAACCAATCTAGAAAGGACATACAATGTCACATACTGAAACAGTCGCCCGCTTCGCTCAACTATTTACTGACAACCAAGATCTTGGCGCCGAGATCAACATGCTAGTACGTACAGAGCTGGGCCTTGAACCAGATACTGACGTGGACGACAATGCTGAATACTGGGCCATGTACACCAAGTTAATGGTCGAATTTATCAACAGCGTCGCTACGTACGTAGATTCCAAGTAATATAAAAGATCAGGTAGCCTTCGGGCTACTTGATACAGTTTATATAAGGACCAGGTCCCTATAATCACCTTGTATAAACTTAAGACCTGGTACATACCAGATCTTCTGCGACCTAGTATGTTACCTAGCGACCGAGTCTATATAATTATTTTCAACCTGGGTGCATTTGGACCATTGAAAGTACCATCGAAAATATATTATAATTAATTACGTACATCAAAATAAGAGGACTAAAAAATGAATACCGAATCTTACGTACCGAAGTTACCGAATCTAGGTTATGAGGTCGATAATAGAGACCCG
>Ga0209345_10000298_pt1 | contig 64836 bp, 70 predicted proteins | sample Cruoilmetagenom7_FD_187294 | JGI IMG/M metagenome (GOLD analysis project Ga0209345, IMG submission 187294) | Oil polluted marine microbial communities from Coal Oil Point, Santa Barbara, California, USA - Sample 7 (SPAdes) (version 2) | ecosystem: Environmental > Aquatic > Marine > Oil seeps ... | reverse complement strand
TGGTGGTGGTCGATGAGGAACACGACACCTCTTACAAACAGGAAGAGGGCGTGCTGTATAACGCCCGCGACATGGTGGTGCTGCGGGCGTCCCTATGTTCGGCGCAGGTGGTGTTGGCCTCGGCCACGCCGTCGCTGGAAACATGGGCCAATGCGGAGGCTGGTAAATACAAACGGTTGGATCTGACGGCACGCTACGGGGCGGCGGTGATGCCGGAGCTGCGCTGCATTGATTTGCGCAGCGAGAACATTCCGATGGGGCGCTGGATTTCACCGACGTTGCGTGACGCGGTGGCCGCCCGGGTGGCCGCGGATGAGCAGGCGATGTTGTTCATCAACCGGCGTGGCTATGCGCCGACCACGGTGTGTCGGGCCTGTGGGCACCAGATAGGATGTGATCATTGCGATGCGCGGATGGTGGAACACCGGTTCCAAAACCGGCTGATGTGCCATCAATGTGGCGAGACCAAACCGATGCCGTTGGTGTGCCCGTCCTGCGAGGTTGAAGGCAAGCTGGCCGCTGTCGGCCCCGGGGTGGAGCGGTTGGCCGAAGAGGTCACGGCGTTATTTCCCGATGCCCGCGTGGCGGTGCTGTCGTCCGATTTGTTCGGATCAGCGCGGGCGCTGAAAGAGCAGATCGAGAAGATCGCGGCGGGGGCTTGCGACATTATCATTGGCACCCAAATGGTGGCCAAGGGGCATAATTTTCCACTGCTGACACTGGTCGGGGTGGTTGATGCCGATCTGGGTTTGCAAGGCTCGGACATGCGCGCCGCCGAGCGCACCTTTCAATTGATGCGCCAAGTGTCGGGGCGGGCGGGGCGTGTCGAGAAAAAGGGGCTGGCCCTGTTGCAGACCACGCAGCCGGACCATCCGGTGATCCGCGCCATTCTGTCGGGGGACGAGGAAACGTTCTGGCAGGCCGAAGCCCGTGAACGCGAGGCGGCAGGCGTGCCCCCATATGGGCGGATGGCGGGGATTATCCTGAGTTCAGAGGATGCGGCGGTGGTGTTTGATCTGGCGGCTGACATGGCGCGGCGGGACGGGCCGTTGCGGGCTATTTCAGCGCAGGTGTTCGGGCCAGCGCCAGCGCCAATTTCACGGGTTCGTGGAAGGCATCGGGTTAGGTTGTTGGTGAAAGCGGATAAGGGTGTGCCGCTGCAAGGTGCGATCAAGGCTTGGGTGGCGCAGTTCAGGGTGCCAAATTCGGTGCGGGTGGCGATTGATATTGATCCACAGAGTTTTTTGTAGAGACTGTCACGGCACCGCCGGGACGCGCCCGACCCTCCCCACGGGAGGGCGCATTGCAACGTTGCAAACGAAACTGCCCTTTCATTTTGCGCAATTGTTATGCCATTCATCCAATGTAGCAGCGCCCACCCAGGGTCGGGCGCGTCCCTTTGCATTATTTTTGAAACAGAGATTGCGAGTTTGGCCTACGCAAGCGCCGCCACCCGCCTCTGATCCACCAGATAATCGGTTGCCATCGCGCCGATCCACATCGAAAACAGCGCCAGCCATGCGGTGCCTGCCAAAATCGACGCGCCAGTGACGCCATTGCCAATTGCACAGCCGCCCGCCAGCATGCCGCCAAAGCCCATTAGCACCGCGCCCGTCATCGAGCGACGCATGTTGGCCTCGTTCTCAAAGCCCTGAAAGCGGAATTCGCCCGATAAGGTCGAGGCGATGAAGGAGCCAAGGAACACGCCCGGCACCAACCCGACATCAAATTCAAGGATTGAGGTGCTGTCGAGCAGGAACATCAGCGTGTTGGCCGATGGACCGGTGAAGGTGGCGCTGGCGACGGTGACTGGCTCGAAACTGACTTCGGACAGGGCGAAGGTGAGCAGGTAACCAACCGCCACTGCAAAACCGACGCCGGAGGCAAAGACCAAGCGCATGATGCTCATCTGGTTACGGCGTGCCTCGTATAATGCGACGCCAGCCAGCGCCACGCCCAGAGCAAATCCACCCCAGTCGGGTAGGTGAAATTGCGTTAAGAGGTTCATGTTTTCGCCGCCTGAGGTGATCCATAATCCTGCCAGCCAGTTGCGAAACGGGGTGATCCAGCCATGCAGGCTCATTTGGGCGACAACGGCAAAAACCAAGCCTGACACGACGGCCCGCAAGTTGCCGGTGGCGGCCAGCACCAGCAAGCGACCCGAACAGCCCCGCGCCAACACCATGCCAACGCCAAACACCAAGCCGCCAATGATTGCCCCCGACCAAGAGCCGGGGATCGCCATGATCCGCGCCTCTTCGACCCGCATCATGCCCAACAGGTTGGCACCCTGCACCCAAAATAGCGCCGTTGAAAAGGTCAGCAACCAGACTGTCACGCTGGGCCCCATCTGGCCGCGGGCAAATTCTACGGTGGCGGCGCGCAAGCAAAACCTTGACCGGTGTGCCGCGATGCCAAAAATTACACCGGTGATCAGCCCAAACAGCGCGGCTGTCGGGTGTTCACCAATTCGTTCAACAAGGGGCAGAATATCCATTTGGGCCTCTGGGTTCGGGCATATCTGGCGACATATTCTAATTTGTGTATATATACCTTGATGTAGATCACAAAAGCAATACTGGTGTCAGGCAATTAATCGGCCTAAAGGTTGGCCATGGAAGCGCACACAAACACAGTTACGCTGGATCAGGCGCATAAGTTGCCATTCTGGCGACGCCCGATCTTTTTGTTGTTTTTAATGTCGGCAGCAATGCCGGTGGCCTATTCAACATGGGCTGCGTTGCTGAACAATTTTGTCATAGAAGAAGCCGGATTTACCGGTGTCGAAATCGGTTGGCTGCATTCGATCCGCGAAATTCCCGGGTTTTTGGCGGTCGGGGTGATTGCCCTGATCATTTTCATCCGCGAACAGGTATTGGGGATTGTGGCGCTGTTGATGCTGGGGGTGGCCACGGCGCTGACCGCGCAATTCCCGTCACTTGGCGGGATTTTGACCATCACTATGTTGTCATCGATCGGGTTTCACTATTATGAAACCGTGAACCAGTCCTTGCAATTGCAGTGGATTGACAAGGCCCGTGCCCCGCAAACCTTGGGCTGGATCGTGGCGGCGGGGTCCGCTGCGACTTTGATCGCCTATGTGCTGATCGTGGTGACGTGGCAGCGGTTCGATCTAAGCTACAACTTTGTTTATATGCTCTCGGGCGGGTTTTGCGCTGTTTTGGCAATTTTCGCATTGGTGGCGTATCCGCAATTTGAGGCCCCGCATCCGCAGGTCAAAAAGATGATCCTGCGCAAGCGCTATTGGCTTTATTATGCGCTGCAATTTATGGCGGGCGCACGGCGACAGATATTCATGGTGTTTGCCGGCTTTATGATGGTCGAGAAATTCGGCTTTGAGGTGCATGAGATTACGGCGCTTTACCTGATCAACCTGATTGCCAATATGGTGTTTGCCCCGTTGATGGGGCGCGCTGTTGGGGTGTTTGGCGAGCGCAACACGCTGGCGTTTGAATATGTCGGGCTTGTGTTGGTGTTTTCGCTCTATGGCGGGATATTCTATTTTGGCTGGGGCGTTGTGTTGGCGGCGACGCTTTATGTGGTTGATCATCTGTTTTTCGCATTGGCCTTCGCGTTGAAAACCTATTTCCAGAAGATCGCTGATCCGCAGGATATCGCCCCCACTGCCGCCGTGGCCTTTACGATCAACCACATTTCGGCGGTGTTTTTACCGGCGTTACTGGGGTATTTGTGGGTTACGTCCCCGGGGTCGGTGTTTGCAATGGCGGCGGGGATGGCATTGGTGTCGCTGATGTTGGCGCTGATGATCCCGCGACACCCTGAAAAGGGCAACGAGACGGTATTCTCACGCAGAATTGCAGTGCTGGCCGAGTAGTATTTCGGCGGGCGAGCCTATATGTTTAGGGCTATGGAAAAAGGAGCGCGCAAATGTTTTCCCTGATGCAAAAGAAAACCCAGATGGTGACGGTTGAAAATGCCCTGAAGGGCCGTGCGGAAGCGATCCCGACGGCGCAGACGCATTTTCTAAACGAGCGCCCACTGAAAGCGGCGGTGCCCGAGGGCATGGAAGAGGCCATGTTTGGCATGGGCTGTTTTTGGGGTGTCGAGCGGATATTCTGGCAGATTGACGGGGTTTGGCTGACGATGGTCGGGTATGCGGCGGGGATCACGCCGAATGCGACTTATGAAGAAGTGTGCAGCGGGCAGACCGGACATAACGAAGTGGTTCGTATCATCTTTGACCCCAAGGTGGTGTCGTATCAGGCGTTGCTAAAGGTGTTTTGGGAAGGTCATGACCCAACCCAAGGTATGGCGCAGGGCAATGATCGCGGCACCCAGTATCGGTCGGGGATCTATACGCATTCGCAAACGCAAGCCGTGGCCGCCATAGCGAGCCGTGATGAGTTTGCGCCAAAGCTGGCAGCGGCGGGGTATGGCGAGATCACAACCGAGATCGAGGATGCGCCTACGTTTTATTATGCAGAAGGATATCACCAGCAGTATCTGGCGAAAAATCCGGATGGGTATTGTGGGATTGGCGGTACTGGGGTGAGTTGCCCGATCGGGGTTGCCTAGAAGGGTGTCTTGGCGACGTGTTTGGCACATGTGGCTTGACCCCATGTCCTGTGCTGCCTAAGCCGCCAATAGATTTACACCGGAGAGCGCTATGCCCACATTTACAGCCCTGACCACCTTAACCGGACAGAAAAATGCCGAAAGCTTGGGCGAGGCGCTGGAGCGCTTGATGCCGGAACCCACGGGCGTTGGGGTGTTCGAGGTCGAAGATGGGTCCGGCCTATGGGAGGTTGGGGCGTATTTCGTTGAGGCACCGGACCAAGCTGGGTTGGCGCTGTTTGCGACAATGTTCGAAGCCAAACCGTTTGTTGTGTCCGAATTGCCCGAGGTTGACTGGGTGGCGCATGTGAAGCGCGAACTGGCACCGGTGCAGGCGGGACGTTTCTTTGTTTATGGCAGCCATGATGCAGAGCAGGTGCCCGAGGGGTCGATCTCGTTGCTGATCGAGGCGGCGATGGCGTTTGGCACCGGACATCACGGCACCACACTGGGTTGCCTAAAGGCGTTGGACCGTTTGGCGAACGACGGTTTTGTTGGCAAAAACGTGGTCGATATTGGCTGTGGCACGGCAGTGTTGGCAATGGCTGCGGCACGGATTTGGGAAAATCCGGTGCTGGCCAGCGACATTGATATGCAGGCGGTGGATGTGGCGCGGGCCAATGTGGCGTGTAATGATCTGGAGGCGCGGGTGATCTGCGTCGAGGCTGCGGGTTTTGATGCGCCAGAGTTGAAACAGGCCGCGCCCTTTGATCTGGTCTTTGCCAATATCCTGAAAGGGCCGCTGATTGGGCTGGCCCCTGATATGGCCGATTCGATTGTGGAGGGGGGATATGCGATTCTATCGGGCATTCTGAACGAGCAAGCGGACGAGGTCATCGAGGTTTATGCACGGAATGGATTTAATACAGTGCATAGGGGTGAGATTGTTGAATGGACTACTCTAATTGTGCAGAAAGACCCGACGTAAGCTGCTAAAATTACCTCAAAATTGTCATAATCGCCTTAGTTCCGCCACATTTCAGAGAGATATTAGGTTCTATGGCGGGGGCCTAGCTGCAAGAGGCTGTTATGGCTGTCGATATAAATATGAGAGATTTCGGTAAACGGGTGAAACGCATCAACAAGCGTCACCGCAAGTTGGCCAACGGATATGTCCCTTCGGTAAACCACGATGGTTTGATTATCGCAAAAGTTCGTCGTAGTGGCCCACGCTTTCCTTGGAAAGGTATCGCGCTTTGCTTTGTGGCATTCTTTGCTTTCAAAGGGTTTTTGTTAAGCCAATTGGGCGAGACAACATACAACGAGCGTATTGGCAGTTTGGAAACCGGCACCTACATTGAAAAAGCCGGTGCTTATGCGATGTCGGCTGATCCCGTTACCGCCTGGTTTGCCACACAAATCCGCACAGTTCTACGTTAAGGAAATTCGCTCTTTTCAAACGTAAAAAACCGCGCCTGATTGGGCGCGGTTTTTTTGTGTTCGCTAGGTTGATGTTTTTATAGCGTTTCAAGTCCTCCAGAATCAAAAAATCAACTTCAGCGCCAAGCAATAACTGCGGCTGGTACTGAAGTTGATTTAGAGATTACTGCAAGCAATTTAGCGCAGGCTATTTTTGCACGAGAAAGCATCGATATCGCCACGTGTCAGGCCGATGTCTTCTAGAACGTAATTTGACAGTTTGGACAGCTCATTGCGGGTTTTGCGGGCCGAATTCCATTTTGCAAAGGACTGGACAAAGTCAGTCACAGTTGTTGCAAGGCGATAGGCACCGTGGGCAATGCCAAAATCTGGTCCGCGTGCACCGTCGACCAATAGACGGGTGTTTTCATATGTTGCCATGATAGTCTTCCTTTTTTGATGATGCAGCGATGTGCTGTGTTTGGGTTTTGTTGTATTTCTTAATTTGCCAATTAGGGATTGGCCTATCATCAAACAAGACATATTTTGTGCATAGCTAATATGCATTTTGTGCATAGCTCAGATGTCGGTTAATAGATTGTTACTATTGGCAAAAATCCGCCTGCAAAATGTCGTTTCCAGAATTGTTTCTGTCGAAAACCGACCATTATTGATCCAAACCACCAATGCTGAAATATTTCGATAAAGTTGTTTCTGATTGGCAAATGTTCGCGTTTCGTGCTAGTCGTTGCTCAAAGGCAACAAAAAGCCGAAAGGGTGCTGGCTTACCATCGGTCAGAGCGAGGAGCAGAATGCGTGTTATCGGGATCGATCCGGGGTTAAGAAACCTTGGCTGGGGGGTGATTGATGTCGCTGGCTCACGGCTTAGTCATGTGGGCAATGGCGTTTGTCATTCAACGGGTGACGATCTGGCGCAGCGGCTGCTGTCTTTGCATGGTCAACTGAGCGACGTTGTTGCGCGGTTTTCCCCCAATGCCGCCGCTGTTGAGCAAACCTTTGTGAACAAAGACGGGGCCGGCACCTTGAAGCTTGGCCAAGCGCGCGGCATTGCGATGCTGGTGCCTGCCCAAGCAGGGCTGAAGGTCGGGGAATACGCGCCCAACAAGGTTAAGAAAACAGTCGTCGGTGTGGGCCATGCCGACAAAGGTCAAGTGGCGCATATGGTGCGGTTGCAATTGCCCGGTGTTGATTTGGCTGGACCGGATGCCGCTGACGCATTGGCGATTGCGATTTGCCATGCGCATCATGTGCAATCGGCGGGGCACTATGAGGCGGCTTTAAGGAAAGCCGATTTAGGAAAGGTGGTCGCATGATTGGCAAGATTTCAGGGCGGTTGGAGTACCGAACGGCGGACCATGTGCTGATTGATGTGCGCGGGATTGGCTATATCGTCTACCTGTCGGATCGCACCATGGCGGCCCTGCCTGCGGTGGGCGAAGCGGTGGCGTTGTTCACCGAGCTGTTGGTGCGCGAGGATAACTTGCAGCTGTTTGGGTTCACCACATTGTTGGAAAAGGAATGGCATCGGTTGTTGATGTCGGTTCAGGGCATCGGGGCCAAGGCCTCAATGGCGATACTGGGCACCTTGGGGGCCGAAGGGGTCAGCCGCGCGATTGCGCTAGGGGATGTGAACGCGATGAAGGCGGCCAAAGGTGTGGGGCCGAAAACGGCGCAACGGGTCGTTTTGGAACTAAAGGACAAGGCTCCGGCCGTGATGGCGCTGGGCGGTACGTTGGTGGCAGCACAGGGCGAAGTGGCTGCGGATTTCGAGGTCATCGAGACCGTGGCGGCAACCCCCGTGTCATCCGTAACCGCTGCAGCCCAATCCGAGGCCCTGTCGGCGCTGTCGAACCTTGGTTATGGGCCTGGGGATGCGGCGGGTGCGGTGGCGCAGGCGGCTGGTGAACTGCCGGACGCGGACACACCCATCCTGATCCGCGCGGCGTTGAAGTTGCTGGCACCGAAGGGGTAACGAGATGAACGAGCCGGACCCCACATTGCGTCCCGAGGAGCGTCCCGAGGACAAGGACCGCGCCTTGCGTCCGCAGGTGTTGAACGAATTCATTGGCCAAGCCGAGGCCCGCGCCAATTTAAGGGTGTTTATCGAGAGCGCCAAGATACGTCGCGAGGCGATGGATCATGTGTTGTTCCATGGGCCGCCCGGATTGGGTAAAACCACGCTGGCGCAGATCATGGCGCGGGAACTGGGGGTGAATTTTCGCATGACCTCCGGGCCGGTGTTGGCCAAGGCGGGCGATCTGGCTGCGATCCTGACCAATCTTGAGGCCAACGATGTGCTGTTCATTGACGAAATTCATCGGCTCAATCCGGTGGTCGAGGAAATTTTGTATCCGGCGCTGGAAGATTTCGAGCTGGATCTGGTGATTGGCGAGGGACCAGCGGCCCGCACGGTTCGGATAGAGTTGCAACCCTTTACGCTGGTCGGAGCGACCACGCGGCTGGGCCTGTTGACCACGCCGCTGCGGGATCGTTTTGGCATTCCGGTACGCCTGCAATTTTACACCGAGGACGAGTTGCACGAGATCGTGGTGCGTGGCGCGCGGCTCTTGGGGATGCAATGCGATGACTCCGGTGCGCGCGAGATCGCCAAGCGGGCCCGTGGCACACCACGGATTGCGGGGCGCCTGCTGCGCCGCGTGGTGGATTTCGCGGTGGTCGAGGCCGGTGGCAGGGTGTCGCAATCCTTGGCCGACAACGCGTTGACGCGGCTTGGCGTTGATCATTTGGGGCTGGATGGGGCGGACCGGCGATATCTGCGGCTGATTGCCGAGAATTACGCGGGCGGGCCTGTGGGAATCGAAACCATGTGTGCGGCGCTATCGGAAAGCCGGGATTCGCTGGAAGAGGTGATCGAGCCTTATCTGTTGCAGCAGGGTCTGATCCAACGCACCCCGCGCGGGCGGATGTTGGCGACCAAGGCGTGGACGCATTTGGGGATGGCTGCGCCCAAATCTAATTTGGATTTGTTTGGTTGAGGTTGGGGTAAAGAGATTCTATGCCTTCGGCGAGGATATTTGTGGAACAAAAATGTGATGACGCCGGAAGATATTGAACGACATTTTACAGGCGCGGATGGCACCTATGCTTTTGCACGGTGGGACCGCCCGATCGTGCCCGTGGTGTTTGGGGTGAGCGAGGAATCCTTGTCGGTGATCAAGGGGGCGATTGAGGCTGTGGTGACGCTGGCCGCGCATAAAATGGATGAATTGGACGCGGAATTTGGCGCCAACCTGATGATGTTCTTCTTTCAGGATTGGGACGAGTTGCTGGAGGTGCCAAGGCTGGGTGAGATGATCCCTGATCTGGAGGGGGTTGTGACGCGGCTCAAGGCAGGGGATGCCAGTCAGTATCGGGCGTTTCGGTTTGATAATAGCGGGGCCATTCAGGCGTGCTTTGCCTTTGTGCGGATGCGCGGCGAGATGGCCGAGATGCAGGCGGATACCTTGGCGTTGGGTCAAGCGGTGCAGGCGATATTGCGCTGGAGCGAGGCGGCGTTTTCTAAGACATCGCCGCTGGCGGTGTTGCCCGAGACTGGCGCGGTGATTTTGCGCCCCGAGATTGCGGCGTTGATCAGGGCGGCCTATGATCCCGTTATGCCGTTGGCCGCCACGGACAAATCCCACGCGCTGCGCCTGCTGGCAAGGATGGGGACCACAGATGAGCCGCAAAACATTAGCTGAATTTAGACCGCTGCTGGCGGGGGAGCAAACCCTGCTGGACGGGTTGTCATCGGGTGAGGTGGTGTCGATCGGCGGCGCATCGGTGCCGGATAAAACGGCTGGGAAAGATCGCCAATTGCGCGGCGAATTTCTGCGCTATTTGTTGTTGGGCGGCTGCGAGGGGTTACAGGAGTGTAACGCCTATGTGCATGAAAAAGGCGTGCAGGTAATAGGCGCGCTGATCACAGGTGTGCTGGATTTGGAAGGTTGCCGTATCCCGCGCGATATTGCCTTGTTTGAGTGTCGGTTTATGCAAGCACCTGTGTTGCAGTCGGCTGTGATTGATAACTTGTTTTTGAATGGATCAACCCTGCCTGGATTGGAAGCGGATCGTCTGGAGGCCAAGGGCAGTGTGTTTTTACGCGGGGTGCAGGCCGATGGGGCGCTGCGGCTATTGGGGGCCAAACTGGGGGGGAGCCTTGACTGCGATGAGGCGCGTCTGACGGCGGGGCCGGAGGGGGTGACCCTGTATGCCGATGGTCTGGAGGCCAAGGGCAATGTGTTTTTACGCGGGGTGCAGGCCGATGGGGCGCTGCGGCTGTTGGGGGCCAAGCTGGGGGGCGACCTTGACTGCACTGATGCGGGGCTGACGGATTTGATCGCGAACAGAGCTCAGGTTCAGGGCGCATTATTCCTACGCGGTAAAGCGCGAATCGCAGGTGATTTGGACCTGACTGGCGCAGAGTTTTCGGGTTTGAATGATGACGAGGCTTGTTGGCCCTCAAAAGGAAACTTGTTGCTTAACCGATGCCAATACGGGGCAATTATTAGTGGGCCGGTGACGGCGGAGGCGCGGATCAGGTGGTTGTGTTTGCAAAATGAATCGCTCTGGGGGCAGGATTTCTGGCCGCAGCCGTGGGAACACTGTGCCAAGGTGTTGCGCGAGATGGGGCATCGGGAAGATGCGCGGGCGATCTTGATTGAAAAGGAAAAGCGCCAACGGGCGGATCGGCGCAAGCGGTTGCGGCGCGAGCATCTGTATGAGGATGATTACGTCTTGCGGATGTGGGATAGGCTGTTGGCGGTCACGGTGCACTATGGGCATCGACCGCTGCTGGCCTTTGTCTGGTTGATCGGGTTTTGGCTGGCTGGGGTCGCAGTGTTTTCAATGGCGGCGCAAAACCACGCCATTAAACCCAACGACGTGCGGATTATTCGGGCGGCGGAGTGGGCGGCCTGTGCGCTGGATTATCAGCCGGATAAAACTCTGAACCAACCCGCAGCGCGCAATAAGGCAGGGCTGAGCCAGTTGGAATGTTTTATGGCCCAACCCGAAGCTGCGTCCTATCCGAAATTCAACGCGATGGTCTATTCGGCGGACACTCTGTTGCCGATTGTGGCGCTGGAAATGCAATCCTACTGGATACCGGATGACAGTGATCGCGGCGTCGGGATGTGGGCGCGCCGATATCTGTGGTTGCAAATTATGATGGGCTGGGCACTATCGTTACTGGCGGTCGCCGGATTCTCGGGATTGATCAAATCGGACTAGGTTGATGACACATAGGTTGGATATACGCGTCTATTATGAAGATACCGACATGGCCGGTATCGTCTATTATGCCAATTATCTGCGGTATATTGAACGGGCGCGCTCGGATTGGGTGCGGGGCCTTGGCATTGATCAACGGGCCATGAAAGAGGCGGGGCAGGTGTTTGTGGTGCGCCGGATTGAGGCGGATTATCTGGCGTCGGCACATCTGGACGATGAGCTGGTGGTGGAAACCGAGGTCATGCAGGTCACCGGCGCGCGGCTGATTATGGATCAGGTGGTGAAACGCGGTGGCGAGGCGTTGTTTCATGCGATTGTCACTGTTGTTGTGGTCACGGATGCTGGTCAAGTGGCCAGAATGCCGGCAAATATCCGCCAATTGTTGCATTAATCGCCCAATTTCCGCTGCTCGTGCTGCGTTATGACGCGCAATTGATAGCTTTCCCCTGAATTACCCCTTATATCTGCAGGTAATTCAGAGCTGCCGTTAGAGTGGCCAAACAAAAAAGAGCAGGTATATGGAAACTGAGACCCTTGCGATGGCGCAGGAGATTGATTTCTCCTTTTTGGCGCTTTTCTTGCGTGCAACCCTGACCGTAAAACTGGTGATGTTGCTTTTGATGGTGGCTTCGTTCTGGTCGTGGTCAATCATTATCACCAAACTGATCAGTTACCGCAAAACGCGGGCCGAGGCAGATGTGTTTGACCGTGACTTTTGGTCCGGCGAGCCATTGGACGAACTGTTCGACAAAATCGGCTCGGCACCGGATGGCCCCGCCGAGAAGGTGTTTGCCGCCGGTATGATGGAGTGGCGCCGCTCGCACCGCGAAGATGGTGGATTGATTGCGGGGGCACAGGCACGGATTGATCGCTCGATGGATGTGGCGATTGCCAAAGAGGCCGAAAAGCTGAACAGCGGCATGTCGTTCATCGCCACGGTTGGCTCAACCGCGCCGTTTGTTGGTCTGTTTGGCACGGTGTGGGGCATCATGAATGCCTTTATCGAGATTGCACAACAGCAAAGCACTAATTTAGCCGTGGTTGCACCCGGTATTGCCGAGGCTTTGTTGGCGACGGGTTTGGGCCTTTTGGCAGCGATCCCCGCCGTTGTGTTTTATAACAAGCTATCATCGGACAGCGACCGGATCATATCGGGATACGAGGCTTTTGCGGATGAATTCGCCACCATCCTAAGCCGCCAGTTGGACAGCTGATATGGCAAACGTCATTCAGAAAAACCAGAGCGGGCGGCGTCGGCGTCGGCGTCGCAGTGGCCATGCCAGCGCAATGAGCGAGATCAACATCACGCCGTTTGTTGATGTGATGTTGGTGTTGTTGATCATCTTTATGGTGGCGGCCCCGTTGGTGACAGTCGGGGTTCCGGTCGAATTGCCGGAAACCGCCGCGAGTGCGTTGCCTAGCGAGCAGGAGGAGCCGCTGACCATCACGCTGACGGCGGACGGGTTGATCATGGTGCAGGAAACCGAAATCGGCATGGATCAATTGATCCCGAAATTGCGCGCTATTGCTGCGGAACGCGACAGCAATATGATATTCCTGCGGGCTGATGGGGCCTTGTCTTATGACAGTTTTGCCAAGGTTATGGGCGCGTTGAATGCGGGTGGGTTTTCCAACATCGGTTTGGTGACGGATTCTGGCGGCCCCGCATTTGACGGTAACGGCGGCTAATCTGATGGCAACGGGCCACTATATATCGGGCATCGGGCATGGCGCTCTTTTGGCTTGGGCCATAATTGGCGGGCTGTTTTCACGTGTGCCTGATGATGCGATTGAGGTGGCGGCGGTATCGATCATTTCATCGGAAGAATTCGCGGCATTAAGTGCGCCGCAACCGGCACCCGAGGTTGAGCAAAATATCCCCACACCGCCACAGCCCGAGATTGAAGACGCGCCTACGCCTCCCGTGGTCGAAGCCCCGCCCGAGGTGACCACACCGCCGGTTGAAGATATCCCGCCACCCGCTGATGTCGCCCCTGATGTGGTTGAGGCCCCGCCGCCGGTACCTGATGCCGTGGAAACACCGCCAGAGGTGGCGCAGCCGCCTGTAGAAGACAGCCCTGTGGTTTTGGCTCCACCCGCAACAACGTCTTCACCGCGCCCCGCCCCGCGTGTTGCCCCAACACCTGTTGAGGCCCCGCCACCCGATACCGAAGTGGCCGAACAAGTGCAGGAAGCGCCGACACCGGAGGCTGACACGCCAACCCCGAGCGAAGTCGACGAGGCAACCGCTCCCGAGGAAGCGACTGATCGAATTGTGACCGAAGCGGACGAGCCGCCAAGCTCGGCACCGACCAGATCGTCGCGCCCATCGGCGCGGCCCAAGCGACCAGAGCCTGCCATTGAAACAGCCGCAACCCACAGCACCAGCGATGCGATTAGAGATGCCTTGGAGGAGGTGCAGCAAGAAGTTGCAGCAACACAGACTGCTGCCCCAACGGGCCCGCCAATGACGGGCGGCGAAAAGGAATCCTTAAGGGTGGCCGTTTCATCCTGTTGGAACCTTGGGTCATCCTCCACCGAAGCCATGCGGACCACTGTTATTGTAAATGTGTCAATGTCACGCGAAGGCAAGCCGGATGACATTTCACTATTATCGTCGAACGGATCAAGCAACGCGGCCACGCAAACCGCCTTTGATGCCGCACGACGGGCCATTATCCGCTGCGCCAAGGGTGGCTATAAGTTGCCGACTGAAAAATATTCCCATTGGCGCGAGATCGAAATGACGTTTAATCCAGAGAAAATGAGGATCAAATGACCATGAAACACCGAGTGACTTCTGCATTGACCCTAGTGGCGGCGCTTTTCGTGTTGCCGTTTGTTGCAACCACAGCATCGCAAGCCGAACCTTTGCGCATTGAAATCACCGATGGCGTGATTGAGCCATTGCCTTTCGCGGTCCCTGACTTTGTTGCGGAAAATGCGGCTGGTTCTGAGTTTGCCAGCCAAATCGCCCGCGTGGTTGCAGAGGATTTGACCGGAACGGGATTGTTCAGGGAAATTCCCAAAGATGCTTTTATTTCGACGGTCACCAATTTCAACAGTCCCGTGCAATACGCCGACTGGAAAGCAATCAACGCGCAGGCGCTGATTGTTGGCGCGGTGATGGTGTCGGGCAACAATGTCACGGTGAAATTTCGTCTGTTCGATGTGTTTTCGGGTGCGGCCCTTGGTGATGGCTTGCAATTTGGTGGCACCACGACCAGCTGGCGGCGCATGGCGCATAAGGTGGCCGATGCTGCCTATAGTCGGATCACCGGCGAGGGCGCATATTTTGACAGCCGTGTGGTGTACGTGTCGGAAACCGGCCCCAAGAATGACCGCAAGAAACGTTTGGCGATCATGGATTATGATGGTGCCAATGTGCAATTTTTAACCGATAGTCGGTCGCTGGTTTTGGCCCCGCGGTTTTCACCAACGGGGGATCGGGTACTCTATACGTCCTACGAGTCCGGCTTTCCCAAAATTTATGTGCTGGATGTCGCGTCCGTGGGGCGCCGTGCGTTGGCGGACCAGCCGGGCACCATGACCTTTGCACCGCGTTTCTCGCCCAATGGGCAAACGGTGGTTTATTCCCTGTCCGCCGGCGGCAATACCGATATTTACCGTATGGACATTGGCGGTGGTGCCGCTGTGCGCCTGACTTCTGAGCCATCGATTGAAACGGCACCCAGCTTTTCCCCTGATGGCAAGCAGATCGTGTTTGAAAGCGACCGTTCAGGCAATCAGCAGCTGTATATCATGTCCGCAAATGGCGGCGAGGCGCGGCGTATCAGTTTTGGCGCTGGGCGCTATGGCACACCGGTCTGGTCGCCACGCGGCGACCTTATTGCGTTTACCAAACAGAATGGTGGACGTTTTCACATCGGGGTGATGCGGGTTGATGGTTCTGAAGAACGCCTGCTGACGGGGGCCTTTCTGGATGAAGGCCCCAGCTGGTCACCGAATGGGCGAGTGATCATGTTCATGCGGGAAACGGCGGGCGCTGGCGGCGCGGTGTCGTTATGGTCGGTCGATATTAGTGGACGTAACTTGCGTCAGATAAAAACCGATGGGGGCGCGTCTGATCCGGCGTGGTCACCACTGTTGAAATAGGCGAATTGGAGCGTGAAAACAGAACTACTATTCCGGAATAGTGGTTCTGTTTTGGCCCCGTTACAGAGTGGAAAATGAAGCGCGTTCCCAAACGGGTCGCAAAATGGTATGAAAAAGGCAATCGAGCCAATAAAAACAAAAGCAGGTATATACATGACACATCTATATAAAGCGATCTTCGTCGTTGCAGCATTGGGCCTAGGGGCCTGTACCAACCCTGACCAGCTGGCCGGAAACGGCGCGGGTGCGGGGACAGGCGCAGTTGGATCGGTTGATCCGGCGCAAAACCCGAATTCACCCGCCTATTTCAGCCAGACCATTGGCGACCGCGTGCTGTTTGCGGTCGACACTAGCACCCTGACACCTGAGGGGCGTGCTACATTGACCGCCCAAGCCGGATGGCTGCAAGCCAATCCGGAATATGCAGCGATCATTGAGGGTCATGCCGATGAGCAGGGAACAAGAGCATACAATCTTGCTCTGGGCGCACGTCGTGCAAATGCTGTATCCGAGTTCTTGGTCTCTCAAGGGATTGCAAGCAACCGCTTGCGCACGCTAACTTACGGCAAGGAACGCCCGCTTGAGGTCTGTTCGGCCGAGGCTTGTTATGCCAAGAACCGCCGCGCAGTCACAGTGATTTCGGCGGGCGCTGGCGTTTAACAAGGAACGAATAAATGACTAGGATACTCGCGCTTATTATTGGACTGACTGTGATCTGGACGGCCCCTGTGGCCGCTCAGGCGGATGACCAGACGCTGGCTGATATTCGTCAGGAACTGTCGGTTTTGTTTGTCGAAGTGCAGCGGCTAAAGCGCGAGTTGTCCACCACCGGCGCGCCTGGCACCAACGTGGGTGGCAACACCCCGCTGGAGCGTATTGACGCGATTGAGTCGGCGTTGCAAAAGCTGACGGCAAAATCGGAACAGCTGGAAAACCGTATTAATCGCGTGGTTTCGGATGGTACCAACCGGATCGGTGATCTGGAATTCCGATTGGTTGAACTGGAAGGTGGCGACGTCAGCAATTTGGGCGAGACCAGCACCTTGGGCGGTGGCAGTGTGAGCAACACGCCCTCAACCCCGCCCCCCAGCACCATCGATACGACCGAGCTGGCAGTTGGTGAGCGCAGCGATTTTGAGCGGGCGCAGGCGGCGCTCGCAACTGGTGACTTTCGCGGCGCCGCTGAGCAGTTTGCGACCTTTACCACGACCTATCCGGGCGGGCCAATGAGTGCGGATGCGCATTTTATGCGGGGTCAAGCCCATGAAAACCTAGGCGAAATGGCTGATGCGGCACGCGCTTATCTGGACAGCTTTTCCGGCGCACCGGATGGCCCCCGCGCGCCCGAGGCTTTGTATAAGCTGGGCACATCGCTTGGCGCGCTTGGTCAACAAAACGAGGCTTGCGTGACATTGAGCGAGGTTGCAATCCGCTATCCAAATTCGGAAATGGTGCTTGAGGCACAATCCTCTATGCGCAATCTGGGGTGCAGTTGAGCAACAGGGACGATCTTCTTCTTCACTTAATCTGTAGTGCCTTTGTGTTTGATACACCAAAGGCGCTTGGCGTTGCGGTTTCGGGTGGCAGTGACTCGATGGCCTTGCTGCATCTTTTGCATCACTGGGCGGTTGATCAGGGTGTGGAACTGCAAGCCGTTACGGTCGATCATGGTTTGCGCAAGGCGGCTGCGGATGAAGCCAAAGACGTGGGTGAATTTTGCGCGAGGCTTGGTATTTCCCACACCACGTTGCACTGGACGGGATGGGACGGCAAAGGCAATTTGCAAGATCAGGCGCGGCGCGCGCGGTATCGGTTGATGACAGATTGGGCCAAGAATCGAGGCATTGAAATAATCGCGCTGGGGCACACGGCGGATGATCAGGCCGAAACATTCCTGATGCGATTGGCACGCGGTTCTGGTGTGGATGGTTTGTCGGGGATGCAGCAAAGGCGCAAAGCCGACGGGATTGAATGGGTACGTCCGGCTTTGCTTTTATATCGACAGCAACTTCGCGATTATCTACAGCGTCACGACATCAAGTGGATTGATGACCCTTCAAATGAGGATGAGCGGTTTGAGCGGGTGAAAGCACGCAAGGTCATGCAAGCCTTGGCCCCTTTGGGGATTGATGTTGAGCGGTTGGCGGGCACCGCGCAAGACTTGCAACTGGCAAGGCAGGCGCTGGCATTTCAAACCCAAAATGCAGCCATCGATATTGCTACTGTTCAGAACGGTGACGTCATTCTCAATCGAAAGAAAGTCCGTTTCCTTCCTCCAGAAACGAGGGGCCGTTTGCTGTCGCACGCCTTGCGTTGGGTGTCATGCGCAGAATACCGCCCTCGTCGAATGGCGTTAGTGGATGTTGAAAATGCCATTCATATGGGCAAAGCCGCGACCTTGCATGGTTGCCTGATCACCCCGACTAAAACCGAAATCCGTATCACCCGCGAACATCAAGCCGTCAAGGACATGGTTTGTCTAAGTGATGCAATCTGGGACAAGCGATGGAAATTCACTGGTCCGCACGAAAAAGGGCTGGAAATCCGCCCTCTAGGCGAAGCCGGATTGGCCGTGTGCCCCGACTGGCGTAGCACCGAAATGCCACGCGCCTCCCTTTTGGCGACCCCCGCCGTGTGGCAAAACCAGACGCTTATTGCCGCACCTCTGGCTGGATTGGCCAACGGATGGGTCACAAAATCGCTATTTGGGCTGGATCATTTCATTTCTTGCGTGGTATCGCATTGAACAAATCTGCCTAATCCCTATTTTAGTCAGGTGGGTGTCGAGATAGATTCTTGACGCCCCTTAACCGGTTTAAGGAGAATGCCTGTGGGCAACGCTAGAAATCTGGCTTTCTGGGTCGTACTGTTTATGCTGATCCTTGCTTTGTTCAATCTGTTCAGCAATGGCGAAAGCGCTTTGCAGTCCCGTGCGCTGAGCTATTCTGAATTTGTGCAAGCGGTAACAAGCGGCAATGTCGAATCCGTTACACTGGATGGCGAAAACGTCAAATTCCACGGCATTGATGGCAAAGATTATGCCACCATTCTCCCAGGGGACGCTGATGTAACGGCGTTGCTGATAGATAATGGCGTCGCGGTCACCGCCGAGCGTCAGGAACAATCTGGCTTTTTGTCCCTAATCGGGATGCTGTTGCCGGTTCTTTTGCTGATCGGGTTCTGGTTCTTTATGATGAACCGAATGCAGGGTGGCGGCAAAGGTGGCGCGATGGGTTTTGGGAAATCCAAGGCCAAGATGCTGACCGAAAAACAAGGCCGCGTGACGTTTGACGATGTCGCGGGCATTGACGAGGCCAAAGAAGAGCTGGAAGAAATCGTTGAATTCCTGCGCAACCCGCAGAAATACTCGCGCCTTGGCGGCAAGATCCCCAAAGGGGCGTTGCTGATCGGCCCTCCCGGTACAGGTAAAACCCTGTTGGCGCGCTCCGTTGCGGGCGAAGCTGGGGTGCCGTTCTTCACCATTTCGGGCTCGGATTTTGTTGAAATGTTTGTTGGCGTTGGAGCCAGCCGCGTACGCGATATGTTTGAGCAGGCCAAAAAGAATGCGCCTTGCATTGTGTTCATCGACGAGATCGATGCCGTGGGTCGCTCGCGCGGTGCGGGCTATGGCGGTGGCAATGATGAGCGCGAACAGACGTTGAACCAGTTGCTGGTTGAAATGGACGGCTTTGACGCCAATGAGGGGGTGATCATTCTGGCCGCCACCAACCGCGCTGATGTTCTGGATCCGGCCTTGCTGCGTCCGGGTCGGTTTGACCGCCAAGTACAAGTGCCAAACCCAGACATCAAAGGCCGCGACAAGATTTTGCAGGTGCATGCCCGTAAAACTCCGCTCGGCCCTGATGTCGATCTGCGCATTATTGCGCGAGGTACGCCTGGTTTTTCCGGTGCTGATTTGGCTAATTTGGTCAATGAGGCCGCTTTGATGGCGGCGCGTCTTGGGCGTCGGTTCGTAACGATGGAAGACTTCGAAGCCGCCAAAGACAAAGTGATGATGGGGGCCGAGCGCCGCTCGATGGTGCTGACCGATGAGCAAAAAGAAAAGACGGCTTATCATGAGGCGGGTCATGCGATTGTCGGTCTGAAACTGACCAAGACTGATCCGGTTTATAAGGCGACCATTATTCCACGTGGCGGAGCCTTGGGCATGGTTGTGTCCTTGCCCGAAATGGATCGTGTTTCAATGTTCCGTGACGAGGCGCTTGAGAAAATCACCATGACAATGGCGGGCAAAGCTGCCGAGATTTTCCAATACGGTGCCGATAGCGTTTCCAGTGGCCCTGCGGGCGACATTCAGCAGGCCAGCAGTTTGGCCCGTGCGATGGTGATGCGTTGGGGGATGTCCGACAAAGTTGGCAACATCGATTACTCCGAGGCCCATGAGGGGTATTCCGGTAATACGATGGGTTTTTCCGTGTCGGCGACCACCAAAGAAACTATCGAAGAAGAAGTGAAGAAGTTCATTGATGATGGGTATGACAATGCGCTGGCGATCATCAAAAAGAACAAGGTCGAGTTTGAGCGCCTTGCACAAGGACTGTTGGAATATGAAACCCTGACCGGAGAAGAGATCAAGCGGGTCATGAAGGGGGAGCCGCCGCAAGTGGAAGACGACGAGGATGATGAATCCGACAAGGGCAACGCGCCCAGCGTCACGGCCATTCCAAAGACCAAGCCAAAACCAAAGGTTAAGGTCAAGCGCAAGCCAAAGGATGATGGGCTGGAGCCAGAACCATCGTCGTAAAAGCAGATATGAGACAAGACTGGAACCCCGAAACTTATACCAAGTTTCGGGGTTTTCGCCTTCGACCCGCAATGGATTTGCTGGCGCAGGTCGGCACGGTACCCAAAGGCGATGTGGTTGATTTGGGATGTGGCAACGGGGCCGTTGGGGCCGCGTTGGCGCAACGGTTTGCGGGGCGAGGGCTGGTTGGGGTTGACGCATCCCCAGCAATGTTGACCAAGGCCGCCGAGACGGGTGCCTATACCTCATTGATCGAGGCCAACGCAAACGCTTGGTTGCCCGATACCCCGCCCGCGTTGATATTTTCCAACGCGATGTGCCACTGGCTGCCCGATCACCAGACCTTGTTTGCCCGCCTTGCTGGGATGCTGGCCGTGGGTGGCGTTTTGGCTGTTCAAATGCCGCGCCAGTTTATGGCCCCGTCGCATCAGGCCTTGCGCGATGTTGCCCAGTCCCTGTTTGCGGACCGGTTTGATTTCGCCGACTGGCGCGCCCCCGTTGCACCGCCCCAAACCTACGCACAGATGCTCGCCCCATTGGGTGAGGTCAGCGTTTGGGAGACCGACTACATCCAGCGCCTAGCGCCTGTTGAAACAGGTCATCCCGTGCGCCATTTCACCCAATCGACGGCCCTGCGCCCGTTTGCCGAAAAGCTGAGCGCGGCCGAGCTGGAATGTTTCCTCCCATCTTATGAAGAAGCCTTGTACGGCCATTATCCGCCGGAAAAAAACGGCTCAGTTCTGTTTTCTTTTAAACGGATGTTCTTTACGCTTACGGTCTGAATAGCCCTCCAAAGGACATCGCAATGCCAGCCCTCCTGCCCACCACGTTCATCGGTCGCATCACCTGGCTTGGGGTGAACAATGATCGCAACCAAACCTTGCGCAATGTGGCGGTGGATGAAATGGCGCTGACGTTTGCGGGATTTGCGGACGAGAGCCGCGCCGGCCTGACGCGCCCGTCTTGCAGCCGCGTTGTCAGGCAATTTCCACGCGACACCGAAATTCGCAACACCCGCCAGATATGCATGGTCTCGGCTGAAGAGTTGGCGCAGATTGCCGTGAATATGGGGGTTGAGACCGTAGATCCAGCGTGGCTCAGCACGTCGATCGTGATTGAAGGTATCCCCGATTTCACATTGATCCCCCCCGCATCGCGGCTGATCACGATGAGCGGCACCGCCATTACCATCGACATGGAAAACCGCCCTTGCCATCTGCCAGCCCGCGTAATTGACGAGGATATGCCGGACAAGGGCCGTGCGTTCAAATTGGCAGCCAAGCAATTGCGCGGGGTCACCGGATGGGTTGAGCGCGAAGGAATGTTGCGCGTGAATGATGAAATTACACTACATATTCCGGACCAACCCGTGTGGCCGCATCTGGATCAGGTCCGCGGAATTTGACGACAGACCAAAGCGACGATTCTATGGCCGTATATGTCGGATTCACTCTGTTAGTAGAATGCGCATCTTGTAAGGTTGTCGAATTGCAGACGCCATGATCTCTCAAAGGACACGCCGAAATGAGCTTTAAGACCGACATCGAAATTGCCCGCGAAGCCAAAAAAAAACCAATCCAAGAGATCGGTAAAAAATTGGGCATTCCCAGTGAACACCTGCTGCCTTATGGCCATGACAAAGCCAAAGTCAGCCAGGAATTTATCGAGAGCGTTAAACGCAACCGCAAAGGCAAGCTGATCCTTGTGACGGCGATCAATCCGACGCCTGCGGGCGAAGGCAAGACCACCACGACCGTTGGTCTGGCTGACGGGCTGAACCGGATTGGCAAAAAGGCAGCGATCTGTATCCGCGAGGCGTCACTGGGCCCGTGTTTCGGGATGAAAGGGGGGGCCGCCGGCGGTGGTTATGCCCAAGTCATTCCGATGGAGGACATGAACCTGCATTTCACCGGTGATTTTCATGCCATTACTTCGGCGCACAACCTGCTAAGCGCGATGATCGACAATCATATTTATTGGGGCAACGAGCTGGAAATTGACGAGCGCCGCGTGGTCTGGAAACGTGTTTTGGACATGAATGATCGTGCCCTGCGTGACACAGTGACGTCATTGGGCGGCGTCGCCAACGGTTTCCCGCGTCAAACCGGGTTTGATATTACGGTGGCCTCAGAAGTGATGGCGATCTTGTGTCTGTCCAACAATCTGGAAGATTTGCAAAAACGTCTGGGCGACATCATCGTTGCCTACACCCGCGAACGCAAACCAATCTATTGCCGCGACATTCAAGCAGACGGGGCGATGACCGTGTTGCTAAAGGACGCGATGCAGCCAAATCTGGTGCAGACGCTGGAAAACAATCCGGCCTTTGTGCATGGTGGCCCGTTTGCCAATATCGCGCACGGTTGCAATTCGGTGATCGCTACAAATACCGCCCTTCGGGTGGCGGATTATGTGGTGACCGAAGCGGGCTTTGGTGCCGATCTGGGGGCCGAGAAATTCATGAACATCAAGTGTCGCAAGGCGGGCCTTGCGCCTGATGTAATTGTGTTGGTGGCGACAGTGCGGGCGATGAAAATGAATGGCGGCGTGGCGCGCAAGGACTTGGGGCCGGAAAATGTCGAGGCGGTCATTGAGGGCTGTTCAAACCTCGGGCGCCATATTGGCAACATGAAATCATTCGGGGTGCCGGTGGTGGTTGCGATCAACCATTTTGTCACCGACACGGATGCTGAAGTTCAGGCGGTTCAGGACTATGTGGTCACGCAAGGCTCCGAAGCGATCTTGTCACGTCACTGGGAATTGGGCAGCGAAGGGTCCGAGCATCTGGCCGAACGTGTGGCTGAAATCGCCGACAGCGGGGTGTCGCAATTTGCAACGCTTTACCGTGACGAGCTGCCTTTGATGGAAAAAATCGAACGGGTGGCGACGTCGATCTATCGCGCCTCCGAGGTGATTGCGGACAAGAAAATTCGCGATCAACTGCGGGCATGGGAAGAGGCCGGGTATGGTCACCTGCCGGTTTGCATGGCGAAAACCCAGTATTCATTCAGCACCGACCCGAATTTGCGTGGGGCCCCCACGGGCCATACGATCCCGATCCGCGAAGTACGCCTGTCGGCGGGGGCCGGATTTGTGGTTGTGGTTTGCGGAGATATCATGACGATGCCAGGCCTGCCTAGCAAACCTGCGGCCGAGGGTATTATGCTGAATGATATTGGCGAAATCGAAGGGTTGTTCTAAAGCAATGAACGCTCCCCGTGCGGCCGTCATTGACGGCAGAGCCATCGCTGCGAAACTGCGTGCAGAAGTGGCGGCCGAGGCCAAAGAACTGGTGGCAGCAGGCTGGAAACCCAGCCTGATGTCGATCTCGGTTGGCGATGCTGCTGCCGCCGAGATTTACGTGCGAAACCAAAGGAAACAGGCGGAATCTACCGGAGTTTCCTATGAATCGCGCAACTACCCAGCGGAAATTTCGCTGGAACAGTTGGTTGGCGTCATTCAGGGCCTGAATGCTGATCCCAATGTGAACGGGATCATCATCCAGCGTCCGTTACCGCCCCATATTCCAGTCAAGGCGCTGCAAAAAGCCGTACATCCTTTGAAAGACGTTGAAGGGATGCATCCAGCCTCAATTGGAAATATCGTTTACAATGATCTGGCGCTTGGGCCGTGCACGGCAGTGGCCTCGGTTGAGATTCTGAAGTCATTGCCGCTGAAAATGGAGGGGCTGGATGTGACCGTCATTGGCCATTCTGAAATCGTCGGCAAACCGATTGCGTTTTTGCTGATGGGTCTTGGGGCGACAGTGACTGTATGTCACCACATGACCCGCTCGGTTGCGATGCACAGCCGTGCGGCTGATGCGGTATTTGTGGCCGTGGGCAAACCGGGATTGGTGACAGGCGATATGCTGAAGCCGGGGGCTGCGTTGATTGACATCGGCATCAACCGGATTGAAACTCCGGATGGCCCGCGAACGGTTGGAGATGCCGATTTTGATAGCTGTGCCGAAGTGGCTGGCTGGATCACACCGGTGCCCGGCGGGGTTGGGCCGGTGACGGTGGCGACTTTGATGAAGAACGCGGTTCTTGCAACGCGGATGCAGATGGACCATTACCGAGAAAGCTACACAATACCGGCCGAATAAGGCCTGAAGGAGAGCGAGATGACAGCAGAAATAATTGACGGCAAGGCATTCGCCGCAAAGGTTCGGGAAAAAGTGGCGGTGCATGTGGCGCGCTTAAAGGCTGATCACGACATTCAGCCAGGCTTGGCGGTGGTGTTGGTTGGCGAGGACCCTGCGTCGCAAGTTTATGTGCGCTCCAAGGGGAAGATGACCACCGAGGTCGGCATGAATTCTTATGAGCATAAGCTGGACGTGGGCACATCCGAAGCTGATTTGCTGGCGTTGATAACGCAGTTGAACAATGATCCATCCGTGCATGGTATTTTGGTGCAATTGCCGCTGCCGGATCATCTGAACGAAGATTTGGTGATCAATTCAATCGATCCGGCCAAGGATGTGGACGGGTTCCATATTTCCAATGTCGGGTTGCTTGCGACGGGGCAAAAATCGATGGTGCCTTGCACGCCGCTTGGCTGCTTAATGATGTTGCGAAATCATCACGGGTCATTGTCGGGACTGGACGCGGTGGTGATCGGGCGTTCGAATATTGTGGGGAAACCGATGGCAGCGCTGCTTTTGGGCGATAGCTGCACCGTGACGATAGCGCATTCGCGCACCAAGGATTTGCCTGATGTTGTACGCCGTGCCGATATTGTGGTGGCTGCCGTTGGGCGGGCTGAAATGGTGCCAGGTGACTGGATCAAAAAGGGCGCGACCGTGATTGATGTTGGGATCAACCGCATTGATGCCCCTGAGCGTGGCGAGGGAAAGACGCGGCTGGTGGGAGATGTGGATTTTGCCACGGCGTCACAGGTCGCGGGGGCGATTACGCCTGTTCCAGGTGGCGTGGGACCAATGACGATTGCCTGTTTGCTGGCCAACACGGTTACGGCCTGTAGCCGCGCCAATGGGTTGGTTGAACCTGAAGGGCTTACGGTTTAGTCGAACACTCATCAAGTTTTACGGGTTGGTGAGCGTTGGTCAGTCTTTGAAATTGGGCGTGCGGTTTTCGAACCCCGCCATCAGGGCCTCGATCTGGTTCGGACTGCCGATCAGGCGTTCTTGGGCGGCGGATTCAGCCAACAAGACTTCACCTTCAGGGATCATTTCCGTAGCACGTATCATCGCCTTGGCCTCGCGCACCGCGTCAGGGCTGTGGTTGGCAATTTCGGTGGCCAGTTCGACTGCACGTGCCATAGGGTCATCGGCAATTTCGGTCACGAAGCCCCAGTTTAGGGCTGCCGCGGCGTCAAACACTTCGGCCGTATAGGTCAGCCGTTTGATCACGTCGCCACGGGCTAACCGGCGCATCAAAACCATACCACCCATATCGGGTACCAAGCCCCATTTGCCCTCCATGATTGAAAATCGAGTATGGGGCGCGGCAACACGAATGTCGGCCCCCAACATGATCTGGAAGGCCCCTCCATAGGCATACCCATGCAGCGCCGCGATCACCGGCATCGGCAGATCGGCCCACACCATCGCGGCCTGTTGAAACAGGTTGGATTGGCCGTGCGTGCGAGTCATGATGCCGCCGGCTTTGGCGACCTCGCCGATCAGCTTTTGAAAGGTGGACGTGTCTAGACCCGCCGAAAAGGCAGGGCCATCGCCACAAAGGACCACGGCTCTGATATCGCGTCGTTCCATCAGGCTTTCGCCGACTGCAACGATTGCGTTGATCATATCCAGATCAAGCGCGTTGCGTTTGTCGGCACGGGTCAGCGTGACGGTGGCAAGGCTTCCTGTCACCTCAAGGTGAACGCGCTCGGCCATTAGTGAATGATCTCTTCTTCTTTTACGAACATATTTGCCCATGCCCGATCCAACAGATCTGGGCGCATCTGGTGCGGGATACCCTCAAAATCGCAGATCGAGGTCATCTGGTCGAGCAGGAATATCGGTTGATAATTGGCGTAGACATTATCAATGGTCGGATATTTCTTTTTCAGCAGGTGCACCAAAGTGGCCTCATCAAGCGCCATCTTTTTCTTGCGGGCCATCATGGCAAAGATTTTCAGGAAATCTTCTTGGGTGGGGCCGTCGATTTTGATTTTAAAGAAAATCCGCCGCAGAGCCGCTTTATCGAAAATTTTGTTCGGGTGGAAGTTGGTCGAGAAAATTACCAATGTGTCAAATGGCACGGTGAATTTTTCGCCTGATTGCAGCGCCAGAATATCCTTGGATTCTTCTAGCGGAACAATCCAGCGGTTGATCAGTGCCTGTGGTGGTTCGGCCTGTCGCCCAAGGTCATCCACGATAAAAACACCACCGGTTGATTTGAGCTGTAGGGGTGCCTGATAGGTGCGCGCGGTCGGGTTATAAACAAGATCGAGCATCTCCAGCGACAGTTCACCACCGGTAATAACCGTAGGCCGCTCGCAGCGCACGTAACGGGTGTCATAGCGGTTACCGCTGCGACGCAAACTGTTGGGATCGTTCACCTGTTCTTCGGCCGCACTGTGCACGATGGGATCATAAACTGTGATCACCTGACCCGCATATTCCAGTGCGCGGGGCACGAATATTTTATCGCCAAGTGCGTCACGGATTCCGTTCGAGATCGAAGATTTACCATTGCCGGGTGGGCCATACATCAAGATCGACCGCCCCGACCCAACCGCAGGGCCAAGCTGGTCAAGCAGATCATCAGGCAAAATCAGATGCCCCATAGCGCCCGTCAGCTGATCGCGGGTGATTTGGATGTTGCGGATCGACTGGCGTTTAACCTGTTCTTTGTAAACCTCCAAGGGCACTGGCATCGCACCATAGTATTCCGATTGCGACAGCGCATCCAGCGTGCGTGATTTACCAGCATCGGTCAGTTGATAGCCCATTTCGCCGCCAGAGCCCGCATGGAGCGTACCGGTTGCCTCTAGCAGTTTTTGCTCGCGGGCCAGATCGATCAATTCCTGCGTAACAGGGACCGGCAAGCAGACGGAGCCTGCAATTTCTGAAACCATCTCCAGATTTTGCCGGAACATGGTTTTCAACAATATGTCACGCATCATCACCATCGAGAGACTCATCTCGCTCATGCGTTTGGGGGCAGGGGGGGGGACGACGCCAATTGGTTCCGCATTCATGGGTTCTATACCTGTTCTTGTTTTTGCACTGCTTGTTATATTTTTTTACAATTCTACTGTTGATAAGACGATTGAACAACAAAAACCGCGACGGCCAATGCCTTTTGCTATGTTTCATAGGTTATGTTGCTAAAAAATTAACAAAATTACTCATAGAGCAATTAGGGGCGGAGATGAGCAAACCAATTCCTGCAAATTTTTAGGCTTTTTAGCGGCTGTGCTTGGCATTATGGGCGGGCGGGCTTTGCAATCGTTTTTGCAGTTTGCTTATTGTCCGTAGGCCACGCCTAGCGCGAGGTAGGCAACCAATGCGCCACCAAGCGCAAACCCCATCGGGAAATCCTTGTTGTCCCAGCTTTTCCAGTCCGGAGTCAGCTTGCGAACGGATTTACTGCGCTGTAGCAGACGATGTGTGATCAAGGCCGCAAAAACAACTGTGGCTAGCAAATACAACATCTTAGCGGCGTCACCCCAGGCGACAAAGGGGGCAATAGCGGCGGAAAATTTTGCATCCCCCGCCCCAAGAAGGCCCAGCGTGCTGCACAAGAAACCGATGGCCAATATCACGGCCAAATGCAACCAGCGCCGCAAATATTCGTCCATTGGCAGGGTGATCAGCCCGATGACCAGAAAAACCACAACCAGCGCCAGAACCGCAACATTGGGGATTTTCATGAATTTCATGTCGCTCCATGCCACCCAGACCGAGATCAGGATTGCAAATGGCAAGAACCACATTGCAGACATTGACGTAATGGCCATCTGCATCAGTTCGACACGTTGTTTTCTAGGGCTTCAAGTGAGCGCACTGCAGCTTCAAAATGCTGCGGGTGCGTGTCAATCGCGTCTTTCAGCAGACCTTTGCCGGTGGTGACATCACCCTGTTTGATCGCGGTCAACGCCAGTGAATGAAGCAATTGTGCCCGCTCGATCTGGGTCATTGGAATGACCGGCAGGGTATAGACACGTTGCGCGCCACGCGCCAAAATCAAATTGTTTTTCGCGGTGTAGAGGCCTTTGTCATAGGTCAGGGCCTCGGTGAACAGCCGCTCAGCGTCTTTGTAATTGCCGCGGGTCAGTTTGGAATAGCCCCAGTTGTTCAACACACTGCCGGGATTGGTTGTCATGCCAACGGCGGTTTCATAAAAACTGTCAGCTTTTTTCCATTCTTTGTTGCTGTCCGCAACCATCGCCTCGAGCCGATAGCGTTTAAAGCTCTCGTGGGTCGGCGGAATGCGGTTCAACTCGGTTTTGGCTTTCTTCCACTCGCCCGAACGGATCAGGGCATCGGCCAACTCGACGCGATCTTCGTCGGTTTTGTCCTCGTGGGTTAAAACTTTGGTCCATGCAGTCACGGCCTCGGTCGGGCGTTTGGCTCGGATCAGGGATTTGGCCAAACCACGTTGCAGGTCAATCCTGTCGGGATTGTCAGTGCTGGCTTTGCGGAAATATGTAACCGCCTCGGCTGGGTCGGCAACGGTAAGCATAATATTGCTCAAGTTGCTTTCATCAATGACGTTGAGATCTTTCATTGTGCGATTGACCTCATTTCCGCCGGGCTTTTGGCACGCAGATAGGGCAAACACACCTGCAAAGCACAGGGGGATTAGGATAGGGTGGCGCATTTTTGCGTCCTTTTTTGCTGCTCGAACCTTCTTATAGTGTGGAAAGAAGCAGGTATTCCCCACTTCCGCGCCGCACTAAAGAGAAATTATCATTATCATGCGTATCATCATAGTCAATTTTTTCGGTTTTTGCGATAGCCAAGCGTAAATTGTCACGGATGGAGTCACTTTCGCCACTATCCAGCGCATAGGCGGTTTGGAAAACCCGCTTTGCTTCGCCTGATTTCCCCCGTTCCATCAAAACAACGCCAAGGTTGTTCCAAGCGGGTGCAAATGTTGCGTCCTTGTCGACGGCCTTGCGCAGCAGGTCTTCTGACTGGCCAAGGCGGCCCAATTTCAGGTTGGCAGAGCCAAGGGCACTGTAGACGTCGGCATTCAGACCCAGTTTGCCGGCTGCGCGGTAATACGCCTTGAGCGCCAGTTCATATTCGCCCGCCGCCATCAGCCGGTGCCCGACAATCAGCCCGTCAACGGAATTTCCACGGGTCGGATGGCCGGTTGGGGCGTAGGGGCTGTCTTTTGAACGCCCAATGCCGCCGGCGTTTCCGCAGGCGGCTAATAGGCTGAGCGCCAGTATGAACCCCACCCAATTTTGCTTCATTTCATTAGAAACTCGCACCCGCTAACATGACCGACATGCCGTAAACCGAGGGGCCAATCAGAATAATCAGCAACGGTGGCAGTGTCAGCATCATTGTGGCAAGTGTCATCTTTGTTGGCAACTTGTTAGCCTTCTCTTCGGCCCGCATCACACGTTTATCCCGCATTTCGGCAGAAAAGACACGCAAGGCATCAGCAACGGACGTCCCGAAGCTGGCCGATTGGATCAACACGGTAACGAACGAGGCCACATCCGGCACGCCAACCCGTTCAGACAGATCGCGCAAAACGCTGATCCGGTCTTTACCGGCTTTCATTTCGTTTGACACGATTTGGAACTCGTCAGCCAGAGCAGGGAAGCCCGCACGGATTTCCTCGGAAACCCGAATGATGGATTGGTCGAGCGATTGACCTGCTTCAACACAAACCAGCATCATATCGAGCGCGTCTGGAAAGCCGTTAATGATTTCTTCTTCGCGTTTTTGCTGGCGCTTGGTTACCCAATATTTTGGTGCCAAATATCCAAATATCCCAGGAACAAGAATGCTTAGCATCATGGATTTGGTTGTTTGGTCGTCAGTTGCCCCCAATGTCAGGGCGTAAATCGTACCGAGGGCCAAAAAGCCAACACCCAGAATGAACTGCATAAAATGGAAAGTACGCACAGCCGTCTTGGAGGGGTAGCCAGCCTGCAACAGTTTCAGGCGGATCGCAGAATATTCCTCTTCGTCTTGTGGCTCAAGGAAATTGGCGTATTTGTCCAGTTTATCACTGCCTTGAGCCGCGCGTAGTTCGGACTTTGACTTGCCTGCATTATGAGCCGCATTTGTTTTACGCAGCTTGTCCAGCGGATCTTCTTTTTTGTTCATCAAGATCGGCACGGTCAGCAGGATCAGGAACATGCCCAATATACCAACCGCCAACAAGGGGCCAAATGGACCGAACGTATCGGTGAGAGTTGTGTTTAGGTTCTCTAGAAATTCCATATCGATGTCCCCTTAAACTTTGATATTTACAAGCATTTTCATAACGAAAATGTTGGCGACAAGGAAAGCGGCCACAACCAGACAGGCCGGAACGAAATAAGGTGTTTCCATCACCACATCGTAGTAGTCCGGCTTGGCCATGTTGATGCCGATCAGCGCAAGCAGCGGGAAGCCGGACAAGAACGAGCCGGACCATTTCGCTTCGGCTGTAATCGCTTTGACACGGCGAAACAGTTTGAAGCGAGAGCGGATAACTTTGGACAACCCGTGCAGGATTTCGGCCAGATTACCACCAGAGGTTTGCTGGATCGTCACCGCCACCGCAAGGAAGCGTAGATCCTGCATCTCGATGCGTTCGGCCATATCTTTCAAGGCTTCACCAACATCACGCCCATAGGTGGCTTCATCGGCGATCATCCCCATCTCGGTGCCCAGTGGATCGGGGATTTCCTTGGCAACGATGGCCAAAGTCGATGTAAACGGATGCCCTACGCGCAAGGATCGCACCATCAATTCAACCGCGTCGGGCAGTTGTTCATCCATCAAGGCCATGCGTTTCTTGGCTTTGTTGTTGATCCAGATAAAGACCGCACCAATCCCCATGCCGACGGAAATCGCCGCTCGAACCGGGACCGACGTGCTGGTGCCGACAGTCAAGCCGAGAAACGCGATCACCCCAAGAACCACCATCAGTAACATCAGCTGAAACGGTGAAAAAGCGATGTTGGCCCGTTGGGCACGGCGCGCCAGTATAGAATAAAGCGGTATAGAGCTGGACTTCAGGTGCTGGGCCATCTCTTTGCGGAGTTGCTCAAAAACCTGTTCGCGTCCGGCACCTTTTTCCAGCATATCCAACCTGCGGTTGACCTTGCTGTTCAAGCTGATCGATTTGCCAAATACTGTCAGGTAGATACCCTCAACCAGCAGCAAAACAGCGACAAAAATCAAAGCGTAGACGATAAATTCTCCGTTAATGGACATTTTGTTTACTCCGCTGCAAAGGGTTCAAAGAGGGATGCGGGTAAATCGTAACCCCACATGCGGAACCGTTCGGAATAATGCGAACGCACGCCTGTGGCTGTGAAATGCCCAAGGATTTTGTTTTCTGGCGTTAGGCCGACGCGTTGGAACTTGAAAACTTCCTGCATGGAAATAACGTCGCCCTCCATGCCGGTGATTTCGGTGATTGATGTCATCCGACGCGAACCATCCTGCAAGCGCGAAGCCTGCACGATCAGGTTCACAGCCGAAGAAATCTGACTGCGTACAGCCTTGAGTGGCATCTCGATACCGGCCATCGCGATCATGTTTTCCATCCGCGACACGCCATCGCGTGCCGAGTTGGAGTGAATTGTGGTCATTGACCCATCGTGACCAGTATTCATGGCCTGCAACATGTCGATAACTTCTTCGCCGCGGGTCTCGCCGACGATAATCCGGTCCGGCCGCATACGCAGAGCGTTTTTCATACAGTCGCGCGGCGAAACTTCGCCTTTGCCCTCAACGTTTGGCGGACGGCTCTCCATCCGGCCAACGTGGGTTTGTTGGAGTTGAAGCTCGGCCGTATCCTCAATTGTCAGGATGCGTTCGGCGTTATCAATGAATGAGGACAGAGCGTTCAGGGTGGTGGTTTTACCCGACCCGGTCCCGCCTGACACAATGACATTCAATCGGCAAGCAACGGCAGCCTGAAGGTAGGCAGCCATTTCCTCAGAAAAGGCACCAAAGCTAACCAAATCATCGATGCCCAGTTTGTCTTTTTTAAACTTACGAATGGAAACCAGCGAGCCATCCACCGCAATTGGCGGCACCATGGCGTTGAAACGCGAGCCATCCGCAAGCCGCGCATCCACATAGGGGTTGGATTCATCTACACGACGGCCAACCGCCGAAACGATCTTGTCGATGATCCGCAACAGGTGCTTTTCATCCTTGAAGGTGATGGAGGTGAGTTGCAGCTTGCCGTCACGTTCCACGAAAATCTGTTGTGGGCCGTTGATTAGAATATCGTTGACGGTTTCGTCTTTCAACAGCGGTTCAATCGGGCCCAGGCCCGTCACCTCGTCAAACAATTCCTGATAAAGGTGGGTGCGCTCATCACGGGTCAGAACCACACTCATTTCTTCCAGGGCTTCAGAGGCAATTGATGTGATCTCGCCGCGCAAATCCTTTTCCGAGGCATTTTCCAATGCCGACAGATTTAGGTTGTCCAGCAGTTCCTGATGGAGCTGTAGGCGGATTTCAGCAAGCCGCGCCTTGCGCTTGACCTCTTTATCACCCAGCAATAGCGCTTCACTTTGAACTGGGGCTTTGCGCAAATTGGCCGGTTTTTCCACCGGCCGTTCTGTGGCGGCAGCTGGTGCTGGTGCTGCGGCTTTGGCCGGTTTGCCTGAGCCATCTGTTTTTTTATAACGCGAGAACATGATGTGTGCCCTTTTCTATACTAGTTGCCGGTTTCGGCAGCTTGGTTTAATTCGTGCAGTGATTTGGCGAGCTTTGCGTATTCTTTACGCAGCGGGCTTTTGGCGGCGCTTTCGGCCATCGGCAAACCGTGATCACCCGCCTGGACGACCTGTTTACCACCGTCTGGCAATTGAACTTCGATTTGAACATCGAGGCTTTCTGACATGCGTTTGACACGGGATTTACCATTTAGATCGGTGAATTTTGGCGCACGGTTCAGCACAAACCGTAGTTTTTGGAACGGCAGATCCTCGGCCTTGAGGGCACGGGTCATGCGCAGAACGTTTTGGGCGCTTCGCATGTCCAATTCCAGCGTGCTGAAATAGACGTGGGCCTGATTTAGCACGGCCTCGGTCCAGCTGACCAAGGTTGAAGGCATGTCGATCACAACATAGTCAAAGTTGGCCTTTGCCATATTTATGATGCGGTTGATGTCCTCGGATGTGATGAAATCCAATGGCAACATATCGGTCGGGGCAGTTAGGACGTGCAGCTTGTCGTTGTACGCCAGCAAGGCCTGCATGAAGCTTTCGCTGTCCATTGCTTCTGTGTCGGACAGCAGTTCATAAATGACTTCGCGGCGCGGCAGGTCCAGATAGGTTGAAATCGACCCGAATTGTAGATTGAAATCAAGCAAGCAAACACGTGGGGCGTTTTTTTTGTCAACACAGGCAAGTTCCCATGCCAAGTTCACCGCCAATGTGGACGCACCCGTGCCACCAGCAATTGCATGAACCGGCAAAATGATACCATTGCGATCACCTGTTGCCTTGAGTTTTGTTTTGTTTTCGGCGGGCACTGGAGCCTCGATCGGGGCTTCTGGTGCGCGGATGCGTTCAATTGCTGTGTGCAATTCGCCTTCGGGCAACGGGTAGGGGATGAAATCATTTGCCCCAAGCCGCAGCAACTGGTGCAGCGCAATTGGGCTGACCTCTTCGGCGATCAGGATAACATTGATCCCTTTGGAACCAGCCATCGTGATAAGGTCGCTAATCAATGTCAGGTCTTCTTCGTCCTGATCATCAACTGCAATTGCAACAAATTCTAATGAATCGGCATCTGGTTGCGAAAGAAAAACTTTCGCATCTTCAAATGTCAGATCGCCCCAACTTTCACCCAGTTCCGCTTCCATATCCTCGATCAACAGATCAAAATTAGATACATCACGCGATACTGTGCAGGCTACGATAGGTGCCGTTTCTGGCTGTAGCATCGCACTGTTCTCCATTGCCTCTCGTCCTTTTTATATCGGGCGTTTTGCGGTTTTTACTTTTATTACCAGATACTTGTTCTGCACCTGGCACGTTCCGCTGTTTGCCCATGTACCCGACTCGGTCGCGCACATATTGCTCCAATAGGATTGAATTTGACTTACAATATTGGCAACATTAGGGCCAAAATACCGTAATTGTTCGGCATATAGAATTATTGCCGGAATATTCTGGTGTATTGTGCTGTGTGTGGAAACGCGCGGCCATTCTCAGCGAGGATGATCCTGTGAGCATGTTTTACTGGGCTTTATAATGAATACTGGCAAAGAGGCGTGGGGCCTCAAAACAATTGGGCCGCCCGATAGCATATTCAGCTATACGTGGCGGCCCAAAATCGTGCTAATTTTATTTAGATACTAACCACCGCTCTGTTCGTCAATGCTGGCTCCTGCATCATTTGACAGGGAGGAAGGCTCAATTGCGCTTTGGACGTAGTCGCGGAATATGATCTGTGCATATTTCCCGTTCAACACTGCTGGGTTGTTTTGAACGAAACCCGAAACCTCGGTCACGGTGCGGCGGTTGCGCCGTTCCCGACCTGTGCTGACGACCAACGGCTGTGTTTCACCAAAGGAGGCGACGGCCTCTAGGCGATTGCGGCTGATGCCCTGGCTGGACAGATACCCAACAACCGCACGTGCACGGCGCAGGCCGAGGCGCTTGTTGAAGGCGTTGCCACCGACAAGATCGGTATGTCCATAAACCCGAAAGCGTACTTCCGGGAATTGACGGATCCAGTTTGCCTGTTTGCGCAACGAAGCGATCGCAGACGCATCGAGTTTCGAGCTGTTGAAGGCGAAGTTCACGGTCGCGGGGACTTCGGCGGCAAAGCGGTTGGATAGGTCAATCGCATAGGATTTTTGACCCGACTGGATCAAAACATTGTTCATTGTCGAATTGCCAAAGCCACCTTCGTCCAATTCACTGCCCGCTTCCGCATAGAAAGAGCGCGCAATGTTGGTTTCTTTGGAGCATGAGGCCAGTGCGGCGATGCTTGCGACAATCATAGCATTTTTCAAATAAGCATTCATTGTCTTACTCCATCACATAGCCGTAGGAACCGCTGAAATCCTGCCGCGCAACTTCGCCGGCGGCACCACGGGGGGTTTTACCCGCCACTTTGCCAAACAGGAACAGTTCTGATTCCGTAGGGATTTTGATCCGATCCGTTGGTAAAGCAAGCGCTTCGCCGCGGGTTGGTGTTACCAGATGTGGTGTAATGATGATAACAAGCTCGGATTGCTCACGCTGATATTGGGTGCTGCGAAACAGCGTGCCAAGGATCGGAATATCACCGAGCCACGGAACCTGACTGTTCAGATCGGTAAAGTCATCCTGCAGCAAACCAGCAATCGCAAAGCTTTCACCGTCGCGCATTTCAACCGTGGTCGAAACTTCGCGCCGTTTGAACGCATCAATTGCAAACCCGTTCTGGTTAAACCCATTCGTGGGATCAAGCGAGCTGACGGCGGCCGACAGAGACAAGTTAATGACATCTCCATCTACAACGCGAGGGGTGAAGTCCAATTCAATCCCGAAGGGTTTGTAGTCTACAGAGATGGTGTTGTTTTCCTGCGCGACGGGCACAGGATACTCGCCACCCGCAAGGAATTTGGCTTCTTGGCCCGAAAGCGCAATCAGGTTTGGTTCGGCCAAGGTGCGAATAACGCCCTTGGTTTCAAGAGCTTCCAGCAAAACGCCAAATTGGGTCGACCCAATGGTGAAACCGACCGCCGCTTGGCCAACGGCCTCGGTGTTCAGGTTTAAATTTGTCGAAGCTGCTGAGCCGATTGTCGTTCCTGGCACGAGTGCACCAGCGCCAGCCCCAACAGAGCCGGACAATGTGGATCCGATGCCGTTGACCAGTAAACCAGCGGATAGCTGTTTGCTCACCGTGCGTTGCATTTCGGCAAACCTCACTTTGAGCATCACTTGCTGGGTTCCGCCGACACTCATCAGGTTGGAAACACGATCGGGTGCATACCGCTCGGCCAGATCAAGAGCGCGATCCAGTCTGGCGGTGCTTGATACAGTGCCTGACAGCACGATGCCATCATTGGCGGTGCGTACTTCAATGCTCTCACCCGGAAGGATCTGGCGAAGCCGCTCCTTGAACTCGGTCACATCGGGGGTCACTTGGACCTCGACATTTGTGATAAGCCGGCCATCGCCGCCCAAAAGGGTCAGTGTTGTGCGTCCAGGTAATTTACCCAGCACATAAATGGTGCGGTCTGACAGGGTTGAAATATCCGCAATTCCGGGGTTCGCAATAGAGAGCTCCGCAAATGGAACATCGCTTTCGACAACAACCGCGCGGTTCATCGGAACTTTAAGTGCGGATGACGCAGACCCACGCATAACGCGCAAGGTTTCAGCCTCTGTTGTGGTGGGAACTGTTGCTATAGTGACAGCAAAGCCCAATAGGGCTGCCGTAATAAATCTGTTCATTTTCATTGTGATCTGCCTCTCTGATCACTAACTCGATTGCGGGTCTGTATTTGCCCAATTACTGCGTACCCTGCCTGAATCCGGAATTTTTTGCAAGAATCAAACGGTTGGTTGGTTGTTTTTATGTGGATAAGTCGCAACACAGCGCTAGTTCTAGGGGGGGAGCATTCATTCAAGTCTAGATAGTGTGTCTTTTTTACGCAGGATCATAGCGGGTCGCTGAATTGTATAAATCGAACACTGAATATATTGGGGGGAGAATGGTGCTGTCGGGGTAGACAAGCATCGACCATCGGGGGCTCTCGGCATTTCCGAGAAACGCCTGCCGCTTTTCTATTCGTTGGGGGGCAGCTTTCCAAAGGGAAAGCCCGTGGTGCTGCTGGGGAGAATTGAACTCCCGACCTCGTCATTACCAATGACGCGCTCTACCACTGAGCTACAGCAGCCTACTGTGTGGCGGCTGAATAGGCGTATTTTGGATTTGACGCAAGCGCAATCTGGACCCTTTTCACACCCTGCTATAGAGAGGGACCTATGAGCAAAGAAACGAGCAACGAAACCGCCGCCGAAACGGGCAACGAAACCAAAGCCACCGCGCGCGCGCGACGTGATGCGCGATTGAAGGCTGCGCTAAAGACGAATATGGCAAGGCGTAAGGCGCAAGCGCGGGGCCGCAAGGCGACAACCGCGGCGCAGGATAAATCAGAGTAGGGCATAGAGTATGGATTCAATTGTTGTAACAGGTGGCGGTGCGCTGAACGGCGAAATTCCGATCGCGGGGGCCAAGAACGCTTGTCTGGCGTTGATGCCAGCCACATTGCTGTCGGAAGAGCCGCTGACGCTGACCAATGCACCGCGTCTATCAGACATCAAAACCATGACGGATCTGTTGCAATCATTGGGGGCCGAGGTGTCCACCTTGGACGAGGGCCGCGTTCTGGTGCTGTCCAGCCACAGTGCGGACAATCCGTTGGCGCATTACGACATCGTGCGCAAGATGCGGGCCTCCAACCTTGTGCTAGGCCCGTTGTTGGCGCGGCACGGTAAGGCGGTTGTGTCCTTGCCGGGGGGGTGCGCCATCGGGGCGCGTCCGATGGATATCCACGTCTCAGCCTTTGAGGCGATGGGGGCTGTGATCGAGCTTAAGGACGGCTATCTTCATGCTGAAGCGGCGGACGGCCTGAAAGGGGCTGTGATTAATTTTCATTTTGCCTCGGTCGGGGCCACTGAAAACGTGATGATGGCCGCGACGCTGGCCAAGGGCACCACGGTTATCAACAACGCTGCGCGTGAACCTGAAATCGTTGATCTTGCCGATTGTTTGCGCCGCATGGGTGCGCAGATCGAGGGCGATGGCACCTCGACCATCACCATCAAGGGTGTGGAGTGTTTGCACGGCGCGACCCATCCAGTGGTCACGGACCGGATCGAATTGGGCACATATATGTTGGCCCCCGCCTTTGCAGGTGGCGAGGTTGAATTGATTGGCGGGCGTATTGATCTGTTGCAGGCCTTTGTTGACAAGCTGGACCAGATTGGCGTCGATGTGACCGAGACCAAACGCGGACTGAAGGTCAAACGGCGTGGCGAGACACTGAAGGCGGTCGATATCGTGACCGAGCCGTTCCCCGGGTTTCCAACCGATTTGCAGGCCCAGATGATGGCGTTGCTGTGCACCGCCGAGGGCACAAGCGTATTGGAAGAAAAGATATTCGAGAACCGTTTCATGCACGCACCCGAGCTGACCCGCATGGGAGCCAACATCGAGGTTCAAGGCGGCCTTGCAACGGTGATCGGTGTTCAGAAGTTGAAGGGTGCGCCAGTGATGGCTACGGATCTGCGGGCCTCGGTTTCGTTGATCTTGGCGGGGTTGGCGGCCGAAGGCGAGACCGTGATCAGTCGCGTTTACCATCTGGATCGAGGCTATGAACATGTGGTGGCCAAATTGCGCGGTGTTGGCGCACAAATCAAACGGATCAAAGAATAATGGTTGAAGACGCAAAATTTGAGGATGGCGGTGAAGCACCGTTACGCCTAAGGGCGGGGGACGCGGATGATCTGGCGATCTTGGCGGCTTTGGCGCAGGACGCCGTGTTTCCGGCCAATGAAATGACGTGGCAGGCGGACCAGCGCCGTTTTGCCCTCCTGCTGAACCGGTTTCGTTGGGAAGACCGCGACAAGGCCGAGGCACGCAAACGCGATTTTGAGCGGGTGCAATCGGTGCTGGTGATCAATGATGTGATCAAGGTGCAGTCCCAAGGCGTTCCTCGTAAAGATGCCGATACGGTGATGTCGCTGCTGGAGATCAGTTTTGAGGCAGGCGATGACGGCACTGGCCGTATTGAACTGACCTTGGCGGGTGATGGGGTGATCGCGCTGGACGTTGAATGTCTGGATGTTGCGCTGAAGGATGTGACCCGCCCCTACGTCGCCCCGTCCCATTCTGCCCCCAAACATCCGGAGTAGGCCCGTGCCTTTGTTTTTGAACACATCAGATGCTGATTTCGAGGCCGGTTTTGCCGGTTTTTTAACCACCAAACGCGAGGATTCGCCGGATGTGGATGCGGTGGTGGCGGACATCATCGCAGATGTGCGGGCCCGCGGCGACGCGGCGGTGATTGATCTGACCGCGAAGTTTGACCGTTTGGAGCTGACGCCAGAAACCATGGCGTTCAGCCCCGAGGAGATCGAGGCGGAATGCGTCAAAGTATCTGATGCGGACCGCGCCGCGTTGGAACTGGCGGCGGCGCGCATTCAGGCGTACCACGTCCGCCAGATGCCCGAAGACGCCAGTTGGGTGGACGAGGTTGGCGCGACGCTGGGCTGGCGTTGGAGTGCCGTGGATGCAGCGGGGCTGTATGTGCCGGGCGGTTTGGCGTCATACCCCTCCAGCGTGTTGATGAACGCGATACCGGCCAAGGTGGCTGGGGTTGGACGATTGGCGATTGTGGTGCCAACGCCTGATGGAATTTGCAATCCGCTGGTGTTACTGGCCGCAAGGATCGCGGGTGTTGACGAGATCTACCGCATTGGCGGGGCGCAGGCCGTGGCGGCGCTGGCTTATGGCACCGAGACCATCGCGCCGGTCGATAAGATCACCGGCCCCGGCAATGCCTTCGTGGCGGCGGCCAAACGGCGGGTGTTTGGCAAGGTGGGCATTGATATGATCGCAGGGCCAAGCGAGATTTTGGTGATTGCGGATCGAAACAACGAGCCGGACTGGCTCGCGGTGGATTTGCTATCGCAAGCCGAGCATGACGAAAACGCACAGTCGATCCTGATCACCGATGATGCCGAATTTGGCCAGACGGTTGCCGAGGCAGTTGAGGCCCGTCTGCAAACGCTGGAACGCCGCGAGATCGCGGCTGCCAGTTGGCGGGATTTTGGCGCGGTGATCATTGTGCGTGACATGGATGAAGCTGTAGCACTGTCCGACCGGATTGCGCCTGAGCATCTGGAGCTATGTGTGGCCGACGCGGATGATATGGCCTTGCAGGTGAAACACGCCGGTGCGATTTTTATCGGTGCATGGACGCCCGAGGCGATTGGCGATTACGTTGGTGGGCCAAACCATGTGCTGCCCACGGCGCGCTCAGCTCGGTTTTCATCGGGCCTGTCGGTGATGGATTTTCTAAAACGCACCACACTTAGCAAAATGAGCCCGCAAGCGCTGGCGGCAATTGGCCCTGCGGCGGAACGGCTGGCAATTTCAGAGAGCCTTGAGGCACACGGACTATCAGTGGGGGCAAGGCTGGATCGGTTGAATGAGTAATTGCCCGCAGGCTGCGTGACTTCATGCACCTAGTGGGATAAATTGGGTGCGAGGTTACAGGATTACGGTGTGAATTTTAGGTGCACGGATATGAGGAAAGAGCAGGACCGGTGCGCGAACTCTCGCACCCTACGGTTCGCTTAAGGTTTTGTGGTATGGAAAATTTAATTTACTGGATGGTTGCTGGTGGACTCTTTGGGTTTGTAAGAGCATGGAAAAAAACTGCTGCAAGTACGGCGCGGGCAAAAGAGATTTTGGATTCAATCCCGAAACTTGACAAAGAATCGAGGGCAAGAGCAATTGGTTACAACCGAGGGCTAAGATTCTCGGCACTATTAATTTCAACTATCGTCGGCATCATTTTGGGTGCAGTTATTTGGAGCTTTTTTTCCCTCCTTGCGTGGCTGTTAGGAGCTTGAGCGCTACCTATTGAGCTCAAAGGGAAATTGAAAAGAACTTTGCTATGATATCCATGCTCTCGATAGAGACTTTCTTTGCCTCGACCAGTGAACAGTAAGGCGTGTGATTTCACCCACCATTTCCCAAAACCCAGTCCTGACACGCATCGTATTTTTCTCGTGAGACGGCCGCTAACAGCGGGCTAGACCCCGCCCTCGATCCTGTCAAAACCTCATATGGAATTCATATGCGAGTCATATGGTTTTCATATAGCAACGCAGAAAACCGGATGCTATGATCTGCTAATCCGAAAACAAATCATAGCAAACCAACGGGGTGTGCGAATTGTCTACAGACCCGAACCGCATAAGCCATATCGAGATTGACGACAGCGGCCTGCCAGCCCCGACACCCGAGATTGAACAAGAGCGCAAAGTTGCGGTGTTTGATTTGCTGGAGGAAAACAATTTCGCACTGCCCACGCGCGGCGAAATTGTGCCACCCGTCGGCCCCTACAGGTTAACGCTGGCGATCCGCGAGCGGCGTTTGGTCATTGATGTCACGACCGAGGTGCAAGAAAAGGCGGGCGAGTTCCACCTGTCCTTGGGCCCGTTTCGCCAAGTGGTGAAAGATTACTTCATGATTTGCGAAAGCTACTTTGACGCGGTGAAAACGCTGCCCCCCAGCCAGATCGAGACCATCGACATGGCGCGGCGTGGCATTCACGACGAAGGTGGACGCATTTTGCAGGAACGCCTTGAGGGTAAAGCGATTGTCGATATTGCCACCGCGCGCCGTCTCTTCACGCTGATTTGCGTGTTGCATTTTGGCGGGTAGGGGATGAGCGCCAAATCCCCCTCCTCTGTGTTGTTTTGCTGTGATCACAATTCTGTGCGATCCCCAATGGCCGAAGGGATGATGAAACAGCTTTATGGCCAGTCGATCTATGTGCAATCGGCGGGGGTGAAGAGTGAGCTGGAGATCGACGGCTTTGCCATTGCGGTCTGTCAGGAGATCGGGGTCGAGTTGTCGCGCCACCAAACGCGATCCTTTGATGATATGCAGGAATGGGGCGATGATTTATCCGGCTATGATTTGGTGGTATGTCTGTCGCCCGCAAGCCAGCGCCGCGCCCTTGATTTAACGCGGTATTACCACATGGACGTGGAATATTGGCCGGTGCTGGACCCAACGGGGCTTGGGGATGGGCGCGAGGCCAAGTTGATGTCGTATCGCCAGACGCGTGATCAGATTAGAGCCAAGTTGCTGGCGCGGTTCGGGCCGCCGGTCGAGGAGACTTGAGTAACTGAATTAGTTTACGCAAGAGTTGGCGGGTGCATTCTTAATGATAAGCTAACTGACCTTAATGGTATCATTGATACCCATAGTATTTCTTGGGTGGCGGACACCCATTGAACGCTGTGAATAGGTTGCAAACGTCCACCTAAGAGTGAAATTGTGTGTGTTAACTCTAGCTGCTGAGGATAGTTGTTCATTGGATTCAATTAGGCATGCAGCCAGTTTGAATCTGTGGGGGCGATAAGGTGCGGATATCAAAGGTTTTTTTGGCGGCCATTTTTGCAATCGTGTTTAGTTTTGTAGGGCAAGTCGTTTTAGGTGATGTCGTTCTATCTACTGGGAGGGGTGCAGGGGACACACGCCCAAAGTTTACTGCGAAAGTTCTTGCTGTGGATGACAATGGAATAATCACTTTCGAAGAGCATGGTGCAAGGCGACTTTGGGGGGTTATTCCTGACGTGTCCTATTTACGGAGTTTCCTCGTTGGTCAGACACTTCGTTGTGGCGAATTGGGTCAGATCAAAGGGCCTTGGCCTGTCGTAAGCTGTTTGGACTCAGGTATTGACCTAACAGCACGCATAGAAAGAACCAACCTAATGCTAGACAACCCGTATAGGTCGCTCTCAATGGGTACGAAATTATCAATATCTTTGTTTTTGTTGGCAACCAAACATGCTGTAGAGTTTTGCGCCGAAACGAACAATGCTTTTGGCACCTGTGCTTCAGATCGTTGAAATTGCTTAAATAGGAATGGATCAAGTATGGGCCTCAAGGAAGTATTGAGCAAATTCACGTATGACGATGAAGTGACCCTTGGGTTTGTTGCGCAAACCGAACAAGTTAATACGAATTAGTTTATTGTTACTGTTATGGCGTGCATCGAAGCACGTTTGCAAAAATACTGTAATCAAAGGGTGATTTTACAGAAGCCGAGATGTTACTGCGCCAAGTAGTCGTGATGAACGAAGAAGCCTTGGGGGAGGTTCATTTGAAAAGCAAATCCGCGAGAAAGGACCTTGAGCACTTATTGCAAGAGATGCCGTAGCTGTGCGAATTCACACAACTTGGCTGTGGATTTGTCTTAAACCCAAGAAAAACCTTGAATGTCCCCTTCTTTGGCCCCATCTAGGGGGCGCTTGCACAATGGCAAGTGAACTTTTTAAGGAGAGACCATGGCTAAGGAAGAACTGCTCGAATTTCCCGGCGTCGTAAAGGAACTCCTGCCAAATGCGACATTTCGGGTCGAGCTGGAAAACGGCCATGAGATCATCGCACACACGGCAGGTAAAATGCGCAAGAACCGTATCCGCGTTCTGGCGGGTGATAAGGTACAGGTCGAAATGACCCCTTATGACCTGACAAAGGGACGCATCAACTATCGCTTCAAGTAAGACGATGGTCCGGCTGGTTCTGGGCTCAGGCAGCCCGCGACGGGCCGAATTGCTGGCGCAGATCGGGGTGGTGGCGGATGACGTACGCCCGCCCGACATTGATGAAACCCCACAGATTGGTGAACTGCCGCGCCCCTATTGTGCGCGGATAGCCTATGAAAAGGTGCTGGCCGTCACGGCCACGCCGGATGAAATTGTGCTGTGTGCTGACACGACTGTTGCGCTGGGCCGCCGGATTATGGGCAAGCCTGAAAACGCGGGGCAGGCGGCAGAGTTTTTACTGGCGCTGGCGGGGCGTCGACATAAGGTGATCACGGCATTGGCGGTGAAACGCTTTGACAAAACGTGGCAGCGCGATGTTGTCACCACGGTTCAGATGAAACGTTTGTCGGATGAAGAATTGAACGCCTATTTGGCCAGCGATGACTGGCGTGGCAAGGCGGGTGGCTATGCCATCCAAGGGCCAGCGGGCGCGCTCATTCCGTGGATCAGCGGCTCCTTCAGTGCGGTGATGGGTTTGCCGATCGCCGAGACCACACAATTGCTGCGCACGGCAGGGTATCCGGTATTGAAAGGCTGGTCATGAAGGGCACATTAGTAGCACTAGATCACATTAACGAGCGCCCAGCGGCGGCCTTGATGGTGGAGGGACGCTTGCATGATTTACTGCTGTCCCCGCCTGATAATGCTGGCCCAATGCCGGGGGCAATTTATCGTGCGATTGTGGATCGGCCGCTTAAGGGGCAGGGTGGCATGATCCTGCGCCTTCCCAAGGGCGACGCTGCATTTTTACGCCAAGGCAAGGGGCTAAGCCCCGGCCAAGCGATGCTGGTTCAGGTCACGGGCTATGCCGAAGATGGCAAGGCCGTGCCTGTCACCCATAAGGTGCTGTTCAAAAGCCGCTATGCCATTGTGACGCCGGATGCACCGGGTTTGAACATTTCACGTTCCATCCGTGATGAGGACGAACGCGACCGCCTGCTTGAAATTGCCCATATCGGCATGGATGGCTCGGAATTCGGAATGATTTTGCGGTCGTCCTGTGCCGGTGCGGATGCTGACGACATTGAAGAAGACATTGCGGACATGCGCGGCGCTGCGAGCGATGTGATGGATGCTGCCAAGGGCGATACCCCTGAACTGCTGCTGGATGGGCCTGACGCGCATCATCTGGGCTGGCGGGACTGGGATGCGCCTGACTTGGTGGCCAGCACGGACGGATCATTCGAGGACCACGGCGTGCTGGATGCGTTGGAGGAGTTGGAAACCAGCCATGTGTCGCTGAGCGGCGGAGCGTCGATCTATGTGGAACCAACGCGGGCGCTGGTGGCGGTGGATGTAAACACAGGCGGCGACACGTCCCCTGCAGCGGGCCTGAAAGCCAATCTGGCCTGTGCGCGTGAGTTGCCGCGTCAGTTGCGGTTACGTGGGCTGGGTGGGCAAATCACGCTGGATTTAGCACCGATGGCTAAAAAAGACCGCAAGCAGTTTGAAAATGCTCTGCGTAACTCTTTTCGCGCTGATACGATTGATACGTCGCTGGTCGGCTGGACGCCGCTGGGTCATTACGAGCTGCAACGCAAGCGTGAACGATTGTCGATCATAGGGTGCTTGCCGCAATGAGTTGCCCAATTTGCAAAAAAGAGACGGTTGCCCTGTATCGACCGTTTTGTTCCAAGCACTGCGCTGATGTGGATTTGGGCCGCTGGTTCAATGGATCTTACGCCATTCCTGCGGACACGGATGAAGATATGGATGAGGCCGCAGCGGCGCTAGAAAAAGTGTCAAAAAATTTGCACTGATCTTTCTGCCAAATAGCTCTGGACACCATTGGTTCCCGCGTCTAGAACACCGCGACCCGAACGTGAAATTCGTTCACCCGTGCCCGGGTAGCTCAGGGGTAGAGCAGTGGACTGAAAATCCTCGTGTCGGTGGTTCAAATCCGCCCCCGGGCACCATTTAACACCAAGAAAACAATAACTTGTCAGATAGTTGATATGATGCAATTGGCGTGAAACGCCCTTTCACATAATGACATACATTTAGGTGGGCATGATTGTGGCCGAGAAACACACGATTTTAGGGGATACAGTTCACGTTTATCAGCGTGAAAATAGCTCTGTCTGGCAATGCTCCAGTTATCTGGAGGGGCGCAACCGGCGTGTAAGCACAAAAGAGGAAAGCCTGGCGAAAGCAAAAGAGTTTGCCGAGGATTAGTATTTGGAGCTGCGTGGGAAGAGAGTGCGTGGCGAACTATTGTCAGAATTGACCTTTGCGCAGGCGGCAGAACGGTTCACCAAGGAATATGAATTGATGACTGCTGGCGATCGGAATGAAATCTATGTCAAAGGTCATAGGGCAAAGCTTAAAAACCATCTACTCCCCTACTTTGGAAAGATGGGCTTGTCTCAAGTCACCTCTGGGGCAGTGCAGGATTACCGCATTTTTAGATTGCAGGATGATCCGAATTATAATGCACCGGCACGTCCAACAATGCACCAGGAAATCGTCACGTTACGGCAGGTGCTGAAAACTGCGATCCGCCACGGATGGCTACAAGGCTTACCAGATTTGTCTGTTGCCTATCGTGCCTCTGGCAAGGTGGCACATCGGGCGTGGTTTTCGCCTGATGAATACAAACAGCTTTATACGGCTACACGTAAGAACAGTAAAAAAGCCAACAATTCCTATCACCGAAAGATGGCTGAACAATTGCACGACAAAATCTTGTTTATGGCAAACACAGGTATTCGTCCTGATGAAGCCAACTGGCTTGAATACCGTGATATCGAGATCGTTGAAGATGACGCCACCGGCGAGACGATCCTCGAAATCGAAGTGCGCGGCAAGCGCGGGGTGGGATATTGTAAAAGCACCACCGGTGCTGTTCGACCATTTGAGCGGATGATTGAACGCAATCAACCGGAACTGACCGACCGTCTGTTCCCTGTTGATCACAAAAAGCAGTTCAATCGTATTTTGGAAAAGGAAGGATTAAAAGTAGACCGGCAAGGCAATAGGCGCACGCTCTATTCCCTGCGTCATAGCTATATTTCGTTCCGATTGCTGGAAGGCGCGGATATCTACCAGATCGCCAAGAACTGCCGGACGAGCGTGGAGATGATTGAAAAGCACTACGCAGTACACTTAAAAAAACAATCTGGATGCTGCTGCGGTAAATGTGCGTAAACGAAAATTGATAAAATCGTAACAATTATGACCTCCCCTGATTTGCTGTATGCAATTTCAGCAAAACTAATATCGGGATGTCACCGCAATTTGTCTAACGTCAGCGCCTATGGGTTCAAATAGTCGTATTTGCTAAGAGAGTGTTTCTGGTTCATCGTAACCACCAAGGAGTGGGCAATAAGACAGACAACTGGAAGCGGGTGCAGATCGTCCTGTCGATCGTCAGAGATTTTTGTGTCCAGTTTTTTGCAGCCACACCGAACCGCCGCTTTTTTGGTTCACCACAGGAAATTCTTGTGTGGCCTCGCGTAGTTCATTTGTCATATCGGTGAAGACATAGTGGCTGGAAAAGAGAACATCCAGATAGCCCGATAGCAACCATCCGATCAGAGCATTTTGTTCGTTGAAGCGAAAAGACTCCCATTCGGCAGGGTATGAATACGGCAGGAATATATCATGAAAATGCAGGATGACACCTGGCTTGAGTGCAGGCAGAAAATGATTGAGGATAATGTCCAAATCAAACCCTTGTTGCAGGATGTGACTACTGTCGATGAACAGAATGTCATTTTCTTCAAGCTGTTGGACCAAGGACAAATCTTCCAACGACAAGACGCGCTGTTTAAAGTCAACGGGAAGGCCGCTGACCTCGATCCGTGGGCTCGGATCGATACAGGTTACCGTGGTTTCCATAGTGTGGTCGACAATGGCACGCACCATGAAATGGGTGGTATTGCCCGAGCCGACCTCGATAATCCGACGTGGTTTGAATTCGGTGATGCCAGTATAAATTGCAGCTCCGTCCAGTGGAGAAATCCAGCGCGATGACCATTCAGGATTTGGCGAACCTTGGCCAAAGGTATCAAAGAACTTCTGATTGGCCGAGATTGAATTGATGAATTCTAGAAAACGTGGCCGCTGTCCGCTCATCAGGTCCATGACGTGTGGGTAAATCGAGGCCTCATTGCTTACCGAGTTCAGATAATCATACGGAGTGAAAAAACCTTTTGAGCGCAAGCCAAGCGCCGTTAAAATCGAATTCTTCCGGCTTCTGATGTCCCCCGGATATCGTTGTTTCTTAGTTTTCATAGGGCTTAATCCTTGTTCCAACGCAGCTTGGCCTGCCAGACGCGTTTTAGTCTATGGCAGCGCTTATTGACATAAAATGGCAGTACGATACGCAAGATTTTTTTCTCGTTGTCGCTCAGATCTGCTGCTTCAATCTCTTTGCGGCATAGCGCGGTAAATCGGGCATTCCGGTCGGTAATTTCACTGCTGCTGGGTCGAAAGCGGGAATTGGGGCCGCGAACAGAGGTTATTATCTGTTGGTTGAAGGAGGTGGTTTTTGTACCCCTAATGCCATCCTGCATCGCGCAATTAAAAAGCGTTAGGTGATCTGCAGCCCATGCATCGGGATAAACATTGCGAACCTTGTTTGTAATGGCAACGCAGGCGTCGTGACGCCATAGCCCGTAATACCAACTGGCATGGCCGCGAAACAATTGATCAAGGATACGTCGCATGCGCGGTCCACTGTCCTTTGCCACATAGGAATACAGTTTGTTTGCTTTTTCGCCGCCAGTTTCCTGACTGACATTTCCCACGGCCAATATGGTTTGAGGCGCGTGATCAAATATCTTCACCAGTTCTTCAATGAAGTTTTGCGACGACAGATCGTCATAGGCGCGCCACATAAACAAGGGCGAGGTTGCCTGATCGCGCACATAAGCAAAGTTCAGCATGACGTCCAGGGTGGCATCGTGGCGAATGTGCTTGAAACGGCTGTCTTTGGCCGCAAATTCGGCACAAGCTTCGCTTGTTCCATCGGTGGAACCATTGTCGGAAATGATGACTTCAATATCACCGAAACTCTGAGAGGCGATGCAATCCAGCGCTTCGGTGATTAGGCTGACACCATTGTAGACCGGAATACCTACGGTAACTCGGGGCATTGCAGACCTCTTGAATTGTTTCATCCAGAATGGTGTGAAGCCGTTAGGAAACGCGTTTCAGGTACCCGTCCGGTGCAACTGAAATCAGCAGCTTGTTATCGATCATCTTGTCAATCTCAAATTCAGGATGGGTTTTCAGATAATCCCAGACGGCAGTTTTAGGGTTATCGCCAGGCCCCCATGGGCGATCAGGGAACATCTCGGCTGGTAGGTCCTCGATTACGGTGTCGAAAACCACGCAGTAGCTGCCTACACTTGTCAATGGCGCGTATAATTCCAGTTCAGCACGGGCATGTTCATGGGTGTGATTGCTGTCCAGACAGACCAAAACCCGTTCATAACCAGCTGCGATTGATTTAACTTGATCAACCACCTCTGCCGCAACGCTAGAGCCCTCAATCATCTGGATGCGCGATGCCATTGGGTGCGCATTGATGGCTTCCAAATTATGGGCGCGAATATCAATATCAACCCCCAGAACCTTGCGGTTTGATTTGCGCGGGTCCATCATTTTGCCAGATTCAATGGCATCCACCATATCAAGTTGAGCCAACATGGAGGCGCTGAAGATGAGCGATCCACCATGGGCGATGCCAGTCTCGATAATCAAATCAGGCTTAACGTTCCAGATCAGTTCTTGCATGGCGACGATATCCTGCGGGTACTGGATGATCGGGCGTCCTTGCCAGAAAAAATTGTATGAATATTGTGGGCGGGTCGATGCGGCCAAAAACTGTGCTGCGGTATCGCACATGTCACTGTGCTGCCGTGTTTTCGCAAGGCGCTCTGTTACTTCTTTTTCAAATTCAGTCATTGCTCATCCCAACATAATTGTATTTGTCCTGCGATAACTGCCGGATTTCCTCAAGGTAATTCGGGTTCATCACATAGATCGTGGAGCCATTGGGCAATTCCGCCAATGCTTGTTGCGGTGATTGCACCTGCAGCCCCGTCGCCGCAAGAAATTTCCGCTGTTTCGCTGGATTTATATCAATCACTGTTGTCACTGGGAAACCCGCACGTTCACACAAAAGGGAAAAGATCACCCCCTTTGATGCGCCGCCCCAAACAACAGTTTCGCCTTTTGTTGCCTCGGCCGGAATTGCGGTGGTGAAGTCTTCGGGGAAATTGACACGGTCAATTTGATCAATCTTTGGGTCTTGCAACGTGGCCAGATCGGCGACGATGGCCAGATATTGGCCGCCAAACACCCGATCCGCGTAAACAACCTTGCCGAACATGCGGTTGAAATCAGTCAGGCGAAAGTAGTTCACATGCTCATAAAAAACATCAAACCATGCGCGATTTTCACATATCCAATCAAAACATGGCACCTCTATATACACCAAACCCTGATTGCCGTTGGCATCTGCAAGTTGACGCAAAAATGCAACCGGGTCTGAAATGTGTTCCAACACGTGGCGCAGAATCAACCCTTTGCCCGACATCCCCAAGTCAGGCCCGAAATATTCGCGCCGCACCAGCGGGTTATCGCCTTCATAGGTCGGGTCGAACCCAACTATGTCGACCCCCCGTTTCAGCAGCAGTTCGAGGAAATAGCCCTTGCCACAGCCAACCTCGACCAACGCCTCGCGACCCATCGTGGTCTGGATTAGGTCTGATACGACCTCAAGGTGGGCCTGAAATAGAGCGCTGGTTGCCTGTTCATTTTGGTAGTGCGCGTCATACACCATCAATTCGGGTTGAAAGGCCGCGTTGCGTACCAGACCACTCACCAAATCTTCGACCAATTCCACATCGCCTTTGGGGCAATTAATAGCCTCGGCTCTGCTGTCATACATCCGGTTCTGGAATATGGGCAGTTGATCCTGCTGATATAGCAGGCGCGTTTTGTTGGCGTCTTTCATTCTGTTCCCCGGTTTATTCTAGCCGCGTTGGTACACCGACCACTCGAGGCGGGTCTACCACATTATCTTCACGCGCCCCGAAATGTAACAAATCACGCCGATCATATTCATCAGCAATCTTTTCGGCCAACTGGCGAATGCTAATCGGCTCCCCAGAGCAGATGTTGATTGCCCCCTCAATATTGCCGACAGCAGCTTTTGCGATGGAGTGCCCAGCGGAGCGCACGTCCATAAAGTCACGTACCTGCTTGCCGCTGGTGAGTTTTGCGGGCTCACCCTTTTGCAATTGTTCGCGCAGATAAGGCACCAGGCGGCGCGTGTCTTCGCCCTCGCCATAAAGATAAAATAGACGGCACCAGCCAAATTCCATACCCTGTACGGGTAAGATTTGGGACAAAGACAGGTATGCCGCAGCCTTCGCTGCGGCATAGGGGGATGTGGGAACGAGCGGCGTGCTGATCGATAGATCGCGAACGGTTAGGTCATATTCGAAGCAGGTGCCAACACCAACAAAGCGGCGCACCTTTGCACGGATTGCTCCCTGCGCCAGCGCCAAAGTTCCTGATAAACAATCCAGATTCTTACCTGATGTCAAATACTTGCCGGGTTCTGTATACCAGGCGACATGGACAATAGTGTCAACGTCTTCGCAGGTTTTTGTCCACCAATCGGCCGATTCAGCAAACAGGTCAGGTGTCGTTACAACCTTTTCGATCCCCTCGGAGGGTTCCAACACGCTCTCGCGACCGGTCCGCGAAACAACACGAACGCGGTGCCCGTCCTTTAGTAGTGCCCGCAGCACTTGACGACCGACAAATCCGGTCGCGCCCGTTATTAGAACCAAGTCGGTCATAGCGCGAGGGCCGACATCAGAACACCTCCAGTTCCGGCACAGCGACGACAAATTGTCCCTGCCAATCACGGATATACGACAGTTGCTCTGACAGTTCAGTGCGTAAATTCCATGGTAGGATAATCAGATAATCCGGACGCGCCTCATGAATTTTCTCCTCGCTCACAATTGGGATGCGGCTGCCGGGCATAAAGCGGCCTTGTTTGCCCGGACTGCGGTCAACGACAAATTCGATCAGGTCCGGACGCACGCCGGCAAAATTCAAAAAAGTGTTGCCTTTTGCCGCCGCACCATAGGCGGCAACGGATTTACCTGCATTTTTGGCCTCTATCAAAAAGGTCAGCAACGCATTTTTCAACCGCTCGGTTGTGGCCTGAAATCCGGCGTAAAACGCGGTGCTGGCCATGCCTGCCTCTGATTCCTCGCTCTGCAATGTGGCGACCGTATCCGCAATAGCGTGTGGGCCGTTCTCATGTTGTACGAACACCCGTATGCTGCCCCCGTGGGTGTTAAGGCGTTCCACATCAAAGACTTCCAACCCTTGATGACGTAGAATCCGCGATACCGACAGCAGGCTGAGATAAGAGAAATGCTCGTGATAGATCGTGTCGAACTGGTTCAGGCGCACCAGATTTAGAAGGTGCGGGAATTCGAACGTTGCCACACCCTTCGGGGAGAGCAGAGTTTTAAAGCCGCCAACGAAATCATTTATATCAGGCACATGCGCCAGCACATTGTTGGCCGCCATCAAATCGGCAGTGATGCCCTCGGCCGATAATTCTTTGGCGGTTTCAACACCAAAGAATACTTCTCGGGTTTCAATGCCCAGATTGCGGGCGTGCATAGCGACTGCGGCTGTCGGTTCTATCCCAAGGCTGGGAATAGCTGCGGCATGGAAGTTTTTTAACAGATAGCCGTCGTTTGAAGCAATTTCGACGACCATGCTTTCGGTATTTAGATCGAAGCGCGCTGTCATCTGGTCGGCATAGGTTTTGGCATGCGCCAACCACGACGAAGACATCGAGCTGAAATAGGCATAATCCTCGGTGAACAGGCTGTCAGCGGCCGCAAAATCCTGTGTTTGCACCAACCAGCATTGATCACAATAGAGCACCCTAAGCGGTAACCACATTTCGGGTGTTTGCAGAGCATCCGCCGCAAGATAGGCGTTGGAGGGGGGAGCTGCCCCCAAATCGACAAAGACGTGGGTTAGCGGGGCTGCGCAGTGTCGGCAGACAGGTCTATCTTGCGCGGCAGTTTGCTGATCAAGGGGAGCATTTGATCCCTTTGGGATATTTCGGTCACTGGAAGGGGCCATTTGATACCTATTTCGTCGTCTAACGGGTTCACCCCGCCTTCAAGTTCAGGCTTGTAGGGTTCGGAGTGGAGATACAGCAGTTCAACATCATTTTCCAGCGCTTGAAATCCATGGGCAAATCCCTTCGGAATAAAGAGGCTGGTCCAGTTTTCTGCCGACAGGACATGCGCCGTCCATCGCCCGAAGCTGCCAGAGCCCTCGCGCAGATCAAGGGCCACGTCCAGAACGGAGCCGCGCAAACAACTGACGATTTTGACTTCTGCCGCCGGTGCATACTGAAAGTGCATTCCGCGGATGGTGCCCTTTTGGGCGCTGTAGGTGTGGTTGATCTGGGCGATCTCTATGTTGAGGCCAGCGTCAGTGAGTTCCTGATTGCAAAACAAACGTGAAAAATGCCCTCGTGCGTCACCAAGCTTGCGTTTGCCAATGCGCATTACACCTTCAAGGTCGGTTGCCGATATTTCAAGATGCGGCAAAACCATCTCCGAAATATTGCTCAATTTGTTGCATGGTATAGGCGGCCATATCCTGCCCCTCTACATGCGCAAGATACCATTGCGCCGTGGCCTGCAGCGCTTGATCAATGCTCCAGCGTGGTGTCCATCCCAGTTGGGTATTGGCCTTGGCGCTATCCAGCTTCAGGATTTGCGCCTCTTTATAGGCATGCGGCTGAACTGTTGGGCGCAACTCGGATTGGCTGAAGCGCAGGAACGTTTCAACCACGTAGGCGACTGTTCTTGTGTCCTGTGGCCCTGGCCCAAAATTCCAACCCTCATCAAAATCCGTTGGGGTTTTTGCTAGGTTTTCGGCAAGCATCAAATAGCCTGACAATGGCTCAAGCACATGTTGCCAAGGGCGCAACGCGTCGGGAGCACGCAGTACGGGCACCTGTCCGTCGGCCATTGCCCGCACTATATCCGGTATCAAGCGGTTGTCTGCCCAATCCCCGCCGCCAATCACATTTCCGGCCCGTGCCGTGGCTGTGTTGATGCTCAAGCCTTTCAAAAAGGATTGGCGATAGGCCGATGTTATCAACTCGGCACAGCCTTTGGAGACCGAATAGATATCCTTACCGCCCATCGGCTCATTCTCGCGGTAGGGCCAGACCCATTCACGGTTTTCATAGCATTTGTCGCTGGTGACATTGACGACAGCGGCGGGATGGCCAATTTTGCGCAAGCCATCATACAGATGCGCGGTACCCATGATGTTGGTCGCCAAGGTACCGATTGGATCTTCGTATGAGGCATGAACCAAGGATTGTGCCGCCAAGTGGAAGACGATATCGGGTTTTGCCTGTTGCAAAGCCTGTTGCAAGGCATCCGGCTCACGAATGTCGCCGCGTCCGTCTCTGGTTAGTAACCCATCGGCGTTAATCAGTTCAAACAGGGATGGTCCCGGTTCCGGGTCAAGCGCAAAACCATGCACATCCGCACCGAGGCGCGACAAAATGCAAACCAGCCAGCTGCCTTTGAAACCTGTATGACCTGTCACGAAAACCCGTTTGCCACGCCAGAATTCTACACTCGGGGTCATGTTTTCCATGGGGCTTTCCCGCTATCCCAAAGCTCTTCTAGATGATTTTTGTCACGCAGCGTATCCATTGGCTGCCAAAACCCTTTGTGGAAATAGGCATTCAATTGGTTGTCATGGGCGATCTGTGTCAGCGGGGCACCCTCCCAAGATGTCTCGTCTCCTTCGATGCCCTCAATCACCTTTGGCGACAGTACAAAATAGCCACCGTTGATCCAGCCACCGTCACCGCGCGGTTTTTCGACAAAGTCACGCACCCGATCGCCATCAAGGTCCAGCGCCCCATACCGGCCGGGCGGTTGCACAGCCGTGATTGTCGCCAATTTTCCATGCGCCTTATGATGCGCCAATTGGGCCGTCACATCAATGTCCGCAACCCCGTCCCCGTAGGTGAAGAAAAAGAATTCCTCGTCTTTAACATAGTCTCTGATCCGTTTCAGACGTCCGCCTGTCATTGTATCTTCGCCAGTGTCGGCCAATGTCACTTTCCACGGCTCGGCCACCAGCCGTTGTAGGTGCGTTTCATTGGTTTCCAGATCGACCGTGACATCCGATTGATGCAGATAATAATTCAAGAAATAGTCCTTAATCATATATCCTTTGTAGCCACAGCAAATGATAAACTCATTCACGCCGTGCGCCGCATAGGTTTTCATGATGTGCCACAGAATTGGTTTGCCGCCGATTTCGATCAATGGTTTTGGGCGCAATACGGATTCTTCGCTGATGCGTGTGCCTAATCCGCCTGCTAAAATGACTGCTTTCATATTGGATATCTCTATGGTTAGGTCACAGGAAGTATAGCATTGCATAGGTATCGGTTGAAAGGCCATTGTGGTTTTAAACACAATTGAACGACACATCATCCCTATCGAAAATTCAGAAAATCGGTAACATCAGAATATGACGACCCCATGCACAATCCTTATCCCCACCAAGGATAGGCCCAAGCTGCTTAGGCGCGCGATTGCTTCGGCACTGAATGCGGCCCCGAATGCTGCTGAAATCCTGATCATTGATGACAAGAGCGATGTGCCTGCGCGAAACGTCGTGAACGAGTTTGATGACCCAAGGCTGGCGCTGGTGGTGAACGATGGCCCAAACGGTGCCGCGGCGGCCCGTAATTACGGGATGCAGGTGGCGCGGGGCGAGGTTGTCTTTTTCCTTGATGATGATGATGAACTGCTTGCAGGCTATTGTGACACCGTTCTGAATTCTGTGCTGCCAACGCATCCCAATATCGCTTACGGGTTTTCTGCCTGCCGGATTGCCGGAAAAGACCCTGAAAATGAAAGTGGCGACACGGTAGAGAACAACAAACTGCCCAACGGGATTGTTGCCAACACCGCTCCGTTTCGCCGAAAGCTATCCGGTTTTGGCATGGGGTTCTGGATAAAACGCGATGTGTTTGAGGAACTGGGGCCAATTGACGAGGCTTTGGCAACAAACGAGGACACAGAATATGTTTGTCGTCTGATTGATGCCGCAAAACTGGCCTGGTTTACCACGCAGCCCGGTGTGCGGCTTCATACGCAGGCAACAGATACGAAAGATAACACTTTGGACCATGTCACCATGCGGACCCATAGTGCGGATAGGGCCAATTGTTTTTTGACCATATTCAACCGTTACCAGCGGTTGATCACATCCGATATAGAGGCCCGTCGCCACCTTGCGCGCCGCTATATCAAACTTTCGACCAAATCTGGCCGATTTGGTGAAAGCTGGCAGTTTGCAGGATCGTTACCCAACCTGTCAGAACGTATTTCGGCCCGCTATTATGCCGTGGTGAATTTTGTCGCCTATCGCTTGTCTGGCAAGCATCCCAAGACTTGAGAACCACGGCCTCAATCTGCCTGCCGGAGCCGTGCTTCTAGAATGCTGTTCGTTCGTGGATTTAACAATATCAACCAGCGGTGGAATGATAAGCGCAGCGCCGAGCAGTGACGGGCGTCCAGCGTCATAATACAGCGGTTCGCCGTTTATGATCACGTAACAAATGCCATCTTGGCAATACTCATTTTGTGGATCGAAAACAATCGCGCCAGCTTTGTTGGCGACATCAAAATAGAAACTCATGCATATCCATTGAGTTTTGGCTAAAGAGTGTTTGGTCAAGCCCGATGTTTTGGTCCAGTTTTCCACCATACCATAGTTTTCGACCATAGTATTTTGGCGGTTTAAAACCGGGAAAGGGAATGGCCTGACCAAAAATAACAGATTTTCCGGCGTTGCGTAATGTTGTGATGGCGCGACCCAAATTCCACAGCAATTGCGCTTTTGCGCTCGGTATCAGGTATCACGGGGATTTGTTGCTGGGGTATGACTGGGGTATGAATGGAAATCATCCACCAAACAGTCGCCAATCCAGCTTATTGTGTCAGCGCTTGAAATATACTGCCCCATGTGGCGTGCAGGATGATGGTTTTGAGTGTTGGTGTATCCAACAGATAGTCCATCACGTCCGCATTGAAATTTTCGCATTTGGCGGCCCGGGTTTGACTGAAGTTCAACAAGTTCGGGATCGGCTGGCAGGACAGCAGGGTCGACAATGCGGCCCCGCCAAAATATCGCAACGTGTGGGGCATCATGGTGAACCAGCCTGCCAGTATCGAAATCAGAATGACGGTGAACAAGGTTGGCAGGATGCGCCGTGCACAACGGCCAAAGATACTGTGGACGGCTGCTTGGAAGTGGCTTGAAAGAGCAACGCACGCAAAGGTTAACTCCGGTTAACCCCAGTTTGGTAATTTGCCATTGTTCGGGTCAGAAGCCTGAATTTTTACAAACATGAACTGAAAAATTGAGCGGATCAATGGTGGCCTTTGGCCCCGGCGTATAGATGCACGCGCGTTCCGGATATGTGGAAAGGGGCTAAGATGAATAAGGAAATTACGGAAGGTTTGGTATTTACACCGCCGCAATTTGTGGACGGTTTGGATGTTTGGTCGAGCCAAGATGGTTTGGTGGGGCAGGACACATACGCGGCTGCGGCCAACGCGGCCTTTGTGCCAGCGGATCAGGATTTTGGCGGCTGTCTGGAGATGCAAAAAACCACCTCAACACAAAAACTCCGCTATATGGGGCAAACGCCTATGTTGCCAGGATGTTACCTGCGCATTACAGCACGGGTCAAAGCCGTGAGTGGCAATCTGGCGACGGTTCGGATTGCGGGCTGGGCAGGTAACGCGTCGGATGCGCATGTTGGTGGATTGGTCGAGGTTGGTCCAAGTGTGGCGCTTACGACATATGGTGAAGTTGTTACGGTCTCAGCAATTGTGGGTGCAGGTGTACGTAATGGCGTGGATATGCAATGGGGCAGTGCGCCGGTATACGGCCATTTCGGGTTGGATTTGATTGGCCCTACCGGTGGCGTTATCCGCATTGATGACATCGAGATCGAAGACATCACAGGTGCATTTTTGCGCGACATGATGGACTGGGTGGATGTGAAGGATTACGGCGCGGTTGGCAACGGTGTTACTGATGACCATGCTGCCTTTGAGGCTGCGGATGCGGCGGCAAACGGGCGTCGTGTGTTGATCTCGGCGGGTACCTATTATTTGGCCGATCATGTGACATTTGAAAGCCCAGTTCGGTTCGAGGGCACTGTGTCCATGCCGGTTAGTAAACGTCTGGTATTGCGTAAGAACTTTGATTTGCCCACTTACATTAACGCCTTTGGCGATGAGGAACTGGCGCTTAAGAAAGCCTTGCAGACACTTTTAAACTATTCAGATCATGAATCGCTGGACATGGGGGGGAGACGGGTTGAATTGACGGCTCCGATTGATGTGCAAGCGGCAGTTTCCAACCTGAATATTTTCGAATCCCGTCGCGTTTTGCGCAATGGGCAAATTCAAGTTATCGCAGGAACAGCTTGGGACACCGATGTTGTGGTTTCGGCGGCGACCTATTCGATTTCTGATCCCAAAACCCTGACGTCCGTTGCAGATGTTGCCAATATTGCGGTGGGATCACTTGTTCAGGGCAACGGTGTTGGGCGTGAAGTCTACGTGCGTTCAAAAAATGTTGGGGCAGGCACGATCACGCTAAACCACGCGTTGTTTGATGCGGGTGGCACCCAGAATTTCACATTTAAGCGCTTCAAATATATGTTGGATTTCAGCGGGTTTGTAAAAATGAGCCGCTTTGCAATTGATGACGTCGAGTTCATTTGTAACGGCGAGGCGAGCGCGATTATGTTGCCGCCGGATGGCCGGATGTTCCAGGTCAGGGACAGCAGCGTTTCCAGGCCTAAGGACCGTGGCATCACGTCGATTGGTTTGGGATGCCAGGACATTCATATCGATCGCAATCAGTTTCTATCAAACGAAATGGGACTGCGGGCGCAAGATCGCACAACCGTGATGTTGAATGTGAACAAGAATGATGCGAAAATCCGCAACAATCAGGTGCACCGATTTGGGCACTTTGCTGTGTTGGCGGGGGTTGGAACTATTCTGTCGGGCAATCACTGGTATCAAGGGGACACTGAAACCAATGGCTTGCGCACAGCAGGGGTAATTTTCACAAATACCAACCTGAATTCTATCGTCGATGGCAACTATGTTGATAACAACTTTATCGAGCTGACAAATGAGCACGATGAAGATCCTGTTTTGGGAGCTGCCTATACGTTTGGTGGGTTGACGATCACTGATAATGTGTTTGTTGTGAGCCGCGCGGCAGCGTGGTTCAACTGGATCGTTATCACCCCCTATGGCACAGGGCATTCCATTGATGGGTTGATGGTTACCGGCAATTCATTCCGTGCCTTGTCGGGCTCTATTACCAGGGTCGAGAAAATCGATACCACATACGCCAATCTGGATTTCTGGGGATTTCGCAACATTGTGTTTGAAGCGAACACATTCAATGGGGTGAGTGAACGGGTGCAAAATCCGGCGATCATCGAATATTCGCAAAATACCAATGCACAGACGTGGAAAGTAGCTTTTGCTCCAACCTTGCCATTTGGAGCCTTCACAAGGCGCGTCACCTCATTGGTTGCGGACGGGATGATCACTTCGGGCACCTCGACACGGGTGAGTACGATGCCCTACACCAGCCGCACGTCGGGTACCAATAACAATGAAGTCTGGGTGAACTGGTCAATTGCCTGCAAAGGCAAAATCCAGGTGACCGCACGGATTGACCGTCCGCTTTAGTACCTTGGCAAATGTCAAAACAAAAAAAGGTAGGGTGCACAACTGCACCCTGCCTTTTTGTCGCGCCTAGGGTCTGGCGGGTTGACCTCTCTGCACAAGTGACGCAGCTTTGTAAGAACGGTTACAGATGGAGGGATGTATGCGATTTTTTACAACTATGTGGCTGGTTCTGGCCTTGGGTGTTCCGGCAGCTTCTTACGCTGAAAACAAGCCGGTTAATATTGGCCCCGATGTGATGTCGGTCCCTATCGATACTCAGGCGGGTGTGGTTGAAATTTCGCGCATTCAGGACAATGACAACCGCCTTGATGGCGATTGGGCGCGCACTTCGCGGCCGTGCCCGAATTTCTGCGTGCAACCAATGATCCCCGCTAAAGGGGTAACACCGATTGGGGAACAAGAAGTGATTGCAATGTTGCAAGACCCAGATGCTGTTTTGGTCGATAGCCGTGTTGCCAAGTGGTATTACGACGGCACCATCCCAGGGGCGCAACACATACCCTATACCGAGGTTGCAGACAGGTTGGATGAATTGGGCTGCGAGATAGATTTTGATGGCTGGATTTGTGATGACGCCAAACCTGTGGCATTGTTTTGCAATGGGCCATGGTGTGGTCAGTCACCAACCGCCATTCGCGCGATGATCAAGGTGGGATATCCTGCCGACAAAATTCACTATTATCGTGGTGGAATGCAGGTTTGGCGTATGCTGGGCCTGACCGTGATCGAGCCAAAGGACGGATAAGCCAGACGAGGAAAGGACAGCCAATGCTAAAAATTTCAAAGGACAACGACGTTCAAACCGTCATTACTACGTTCGAAGTAATGCCGGGCACCTGTCAGGACCTTCTGGACGAATTAAAGATCGCTTGCGATTTGTTCGTCAGTCTACAACCCGGTTTTGTTGGGGCTGCAATGCATGTGAATGACGCCCAAACGCGGATCGCCAATTATACCCAATGGAAAACACGTGATGATTTTCAGGCCATGCTACGCTCGGATGAAATGCAGGGCTATCATCAGAGGTTCAATGCACTGTGCAAGAATTTTGAGCCGGTAATGTATGACGTGGTTGTCAGCGTTGGCTAGGCTTCAGGCGTTTCCAACTTGGCGGCTTGCTCCAGCGCGTGAGCTTTTCTGGCGCTCTTGCTAAAGGCCAGATCTGCTTTGCCTTTGGTCAACCACGAGAATGCAAAAGCCCAAACGCCGATAGCCTCGAGCCAGAGAACGAGGTTCCAATTCACCACCATGGCCTTCATTTCAGGGCTACCTTTTACCTTCATATACGATGTAATTGTGATCAGGATTGTCGAGACAACGATAATATGCCCACACCAGAAATAAATCCGGCGCCGAACAGGTTTGGCGGTTTTCGGAAATTTATAGTAACAAAAAACGCCCAGACAAATGAAAAACGTCAACGCCGAAATATAATGGAATATCGAGCTAACCTTCAGGCCAAGCGCCTCTTGGGAAACGGTCACAACGGCTTGGCTTTCATTTGGAAACAGCGCCAATCCGAAGGCGGCAATGCCGGCAAGCGTGGCAACCCAGTCGTCAGAAACCCATTCGCCTTTGTCGCGCCTATACCCTTTGTAGGATATCAGGAAAATACCGATGGCGAACATGGTTCCCACAAATACATCCCGTAGGGTGGTGTGGTAAAAATCGCTTATCGACGGCTCTAGATGGCTGTTCGACAGAATGCCACCGACAATCAGGACCACGGGCAGAATTACCCCCAAGATACCAACGGCGCGGCGCACGCGGTGGTAGGACAAAACCAGATCATGATGCGAGACAGGGGTGTTTGTGATATCATCGGACATGGTGTTGCCTGTGAAAAATGAACAGAAAAATGGGCTAAAGCTGAAATACTATGAAAATAATGTTTAGCGCCCGAAAGTTTGTATTTCAAGGCTGGTGTCAGAAGCTCTTCCAAAACCCCAGTTTCAGGCTTTGGGTTTCGTCGCCCGTCAATCCTTTGATCAAACCGATTTCAACACTGTTTTTGCCGCCGCCAAAGGACCAGACCAGTGATGGGGCGAATTTGGCATAGGTCGGCCCGTTGGTGGTTTTACCAGTCTGCAATTGCCAGATTAGCATCAACCGCTCTGAGGGCTTTTGACCAAAGGTGAAATCAATATTATAGCTGGTGCCCGCTTGGGCCGGCACATAAATTGAGGACTCAATCACCGATATGGCTGATGCATCAACCGCCAGCCAGCCACGTTTCAAACCGCGCCCCCAAGAAAACCCGACCTTGGCCAGCGATTGCTCGGTTATGCTGCCCCACGGGTTCGGGATCGATTTTCCGCCGATCCCGAATGTCAGGGCCATACGGGCGGGACGGTCTTGTTTGCCCAGCGGAAAGCGCATGAACAAATAGGCCTCCGAGGCCTTGCCCTGCGACCCCAGATACCCGTCAAACCCAACTGTCAGGCGCGGCGTCAGGCCATATTCTGCATAGAGTGATGTGTCGCTGGCATAAAGGCTGGTGGGCGAGGTCGAAATCGTGTTGGACCAAGATAAAAACAATGTTCCCTTTTCGCGCAGCCATGCGCCCGCCTGCACCGTTTCAGGCAAAACCACCAAGATCAACAAGACTATTACGCGGATCATTCATACCTCACTCCCCGCGAAAGACTGTCGATGAAATTGGTAAACAGAGGGTTAATTGCGCCGCTGCTGTTTGATTTGCATCATCGTGGTGCTATTATGGCCGCGGTATAATTTGACGACATCAAAAAGGAGACGTCACCATGTATACTAACATTTTGGTTCCCGTAGCACCGGATCATCAACACGAAACATCCAAGGCCATGCAAGTCGCCCAAAGGTTATGCGCCGAGGGAGGGAAGATCACCCTGCTAAGCGTTGTCGAGGCGATCCCTGGATATGTGGCAGGCTATCTGCCCGAAGGCCAGATGGAAAAGAACCGTAAGGAAATCGAGGCCAGCCTAAAAGCCGAGGCAGGCGGCGTGCAGGGCGTTGAATCCGAAGTGATCGTTGGTCACCCTGGCGGATCAATCGTCGATTACGCCAAGGACAAAGATGTCGATTTGATCGTGATTGCCTCTCACAAACCGGGTTTGCAGGATTTCTTCCTTGGCTCGACCGCTGCGCGGGTTGTGCGGTATTCGCAATGTCCGGTGCATGTGTTGCGCTAGAGAAAATGAATTCATCCGTCCTCCCGAACACCTGTGTATCCACAAACGCTGCTTTGGTATGTCGGATGAACGCATATTTTGTTTAGATTGGATGTTCTCAGCCTATTCGGGGAACTGAACCCGACAGCTGGCCACACCCGCATTCATTTTGCGGGTGGCGGCGGGCAGGCGTTTTTGCAGATTTGCAAGCTTGCGCCGTTCCTCGGCCACATTGATTGAAACCGGCGTTTCAATGGTGCGGGTGTCAAAATCAAAACAGCGATAGGGCTTTTTGTTGCCGTCATAGCAGATGTCGGGCACCTGATAGGTTTCGGTATGGCGATGGATCGCATAGCCACGCGCGACGTTGCCTTGCGCCGTGCTGATGGCCGACCGAATGGCACGCACCTCGTTGGAGGCTGTGTTGATGCACTGCTCTTGCGGAGTCGCACAGGCGGTGAGCAGGGCGAGGGCAGGGAAGATGGCGAAGTGTTTCATAACAGGGTGTTTCCGTTTGGGATGTGCGTCCGTGGCGAAGTGTTGGGGATTTGAGGGGGGATGTCAAATGTGGTGGGGTGTCCGAGCTTAAACACAGGGCAGTGCCCGATCCGAGGGTGGGTGCAAAGCGCCCGCCCGTGGGGGCGGATCGGGCGCTGCCCGGCGTTGCCGGGCGGTCACATATTTTACTTGTTATAGGGGAAATATGGAAATACATTTCCTTCAGAGGTGGCGGAGTAAATTGATTGGCTTGCAAAATATTCATTGATGAAAGCGGTGAAGCAGGAATAGCAAAAGTCAGAAATGAAAAGTCGGGCGGCGCATCGCCATACTTTGTGCTTGCTGCTGCGGTTATGCCATCAGCGGCGGCAGTTCATGCAGCCAGTGTCTTAAAAGAAGTAAATGAAGTTTTTTTACCCAAAAAGTGGAGCCATGCAACTGATTTAAACCATAGTCAAACGGTGTTTTGGGCAAAAAGTGCTACAAAGGTAAATTTGAGGTTTTTTGCTGTTATTTCGAACAAAAGCACTTTGGGCGATTACGCCGAGTTAATTGAAAAAAGTCCGGATAAGTTTTACAATAAATGCGCGGTCTATTTGCTTGAACGAGTTGGGAAGTATCTGTCCGCAAAAAGGTTGGCCCACGAAGTCCCAGAAATAATCTTCGAGCAAAGAAATCATGACTATGATGCCATGCGCAGATACATCGGGAAGATCAAAGACAATCCTATGAATGAGAATGCAAAATTTTTGCGAGTTTTCAACCCATTTGCAATAGTTTCGAGAGCAAAAGACGAAGACCCATTGTTAAAATATGCCGATATTGCAGCTCACTCGGTATATCAATGTGTAAACAAGACACATACGAACTATGGGATCCCAGAACCTCGCTATTTGGAAGAGCTTTCAAAGAGATTCGGAGCGGACGAAAAAGGGACAATACTGGGATCAGGTATTAAATGTATTCATGCCCTAGATGACTTGAAGCTTGATACTGAGATAAAATCGAAGCTGCTTGGGATGAAGGCAAGGCCTATGGTCCCCAATAAGACTGCATAGTGGGTTTGGCTATCACCTCTTCCCCCACTTCCGGCTTGTCCCAGCCTTGCCAGCCGTGGACCGCCCCCCCGCCGAACTCGCCGCCTCCACGGCAGATTGCCGCGCCAAGGGATCGTCCGCGATGGTCAACTCCACCGCCTCCAACCGTCGCACTTCATCCCGTAGACGTGCCGCTTCCTCGAACTCCAAATTCTCGGCAGCCTTGCGCATCTGCACCCGCATCGCTTCCAGATGGGTCGCCAGATTTTCGCCCATCATCGGCTTATCAACCGTCGCCGTCACCCGAGACATATCGGTGTCGCCGTCATACAGACCCGACAGCACATCATCGATATTCTTCTTCACGGTCTGCGGCGTGATGCCGTGTTCCGTGTTATAGGCAACTTGGCGTTTTCGCCGTCGTTCGGTCTCGTCTATCGCGTGTTGCATTGATCCGGTGATCCGGTCGGCATACATAATCACGCGACCCTCAACATTGCGCGCCGCACGGCCAATGGTCTGCACCAGCGATGTTTTGGAGCGCAAGAACCCCTCCTTGTCGGCGTCCAGAATAGCAACCAATCCACATTCGGGAATGTCTAAACCTTCGCGCAGAAGGTTAATGCCGATCAGCACGTCAAACGCGCCCAAGCGCAAATCACGCAGGATTTCGATACGCTCCAGCGTGTCGATGTCGCTGTGCATGTACCGCACACGGATGCCCTGTTCGTGCAGGTATTCGGTCAGGTCTT
>Ga0209345_10000297_pt1 | contig 65117 bp, 59 predicted proteins | sample Cruoilmetagenom7_FD_187294 | JGI IMG/M metagenome (GOLD analysis project Ga0209345, IMG submission 187294) | Oil polluted marine microbial communities from Coal Oil Point, Santa Barbara, California, USA - Sample 7 (SPAdes) (version 2) | ecosystem: Environmental > Aquatic > Marine > Oil seeps ... | reverse complement strand
CCGCCAGCGTCGAAGACCGCATCGCCGAAGTGCGCGCCGAATTGGCCGAGCGTGAGGCCGAGTTGACCAGCCTGCGCAACACCAAGATCGAGCCGGAGCGTATCGAAGTGCCCGTCGTGCCGCAGGGCGTCAAAGACACGCTGGCCGAAATCGCCGCCCGCGCCGAAGCGCTGGCCGCGGAGATCGAAGAGAAATCTGGCAAATGAGCAGGGCGATCAAGGCAGCGGTTTGCGCGCTGCTTTGGGCCGCGCCTGTCGGTGCTGAGACCCTCGCGGTCACCTATCTTTGTGACCGTGGGGTGCCGGTGCCGGTGGTCTATGTCCCAGATGCCGATCCCGCTGTCGCGGTGCTCTATGTCGAAGGGCGGCTCATCCATTTGCAGACCATGCCCTCCGCTTCCGGCGCACGATACGGCTGGCCGTCGGATGGATCATCCTATGAGTGGTGGGAACATCAGGGTCGCGCGCATTTGAGCTGGAAAGATGGCGCCAGCGACGAGGTGACACCGATCTACAAAGACTGCGCGCCGCAGGATTGACCAAGCGCGGGATTGCGGCGCGGGCTGTGATATGCTCTGGGGGGCGCGAAAAGCGCCCCTTCGGCGCTGCCCTTTTCGATCTAGCAATCAGGATGCCTTTCCATGACCGCAAAACCCCGCATCATCATCTCAAGCGACCACGCCGACATTGCCCTGCGCCAAGACATCGCGCGCCACGTGGCCGACCGCGGCTATGAGGTCGAAGACATCGGCCCGATGACGGCAGAGAGCACCGATTACCCCAAGCATGGCGAAGCGGCCGCGCGACGCATCGCGGCGGGGGAGTTCGACCTTGGTATCCTGATTTGTGGCACAGGGCAGGGCATCATGATGGCCGCCAATAAGGTCAAGGGCATCCGCTGCGGTGTCTGTGCCGATACATTCTCGGCCAAGATGATCCGAGCGCATAACGACGCGAACATGCTGTCGATGGGCGCGCGGGTGATCGGGGGCGGGCTTGCGCTTGAGATTGTGGATGCGTTTCTCGACACTGAATTCGAAGGCGGGCGTCATGGCCGTCGTGTCGATATGATCACCGCGATTGAAGACTGAGAGCGGCACCGCCGGGACGCGCCCAAGCTGGGGGCGTTCGGGGCGGTCTCTTTGGTTGCATCGGCGCTGCAAACGCTAAGCCGGTTTAGCCCCGAGATGTCACAACCTCGTCCTTCGACGCTGCCGGGCTGTGGGGGTGCTGACGTACCCATAAAAACACCCCGGAGGGCCAAGCCGCTCCGGGGTGTTGTTCGTTTCGTAGGTCGCCGCTTCAGCCGTTGGCTTCGCGAATCTTCTCCGCCGCGTCCTTATCAAAGGTCACGCCGTTCTCAGCAAAGAGCGTGTCCAACTCGCCCGACAGCGTCATCTCAGTGATGATGTCGCAACCGCCGACGAACTCGCCCTTGACGTAAAGCTGAGGAATGGTCGGCCAGTCAGAGAATTCCTTGATGCCCTGACGCAGGCCCTCGTCGGCCAGTACGTTCACATCGGCAAAGTTAACGCCCATGTAGTTCAGCACCCCGGCCACGCGGCTGGAGAAACCGCACTGCGGCATTTCCTTGGTGCCTTTCATAAACAGAACCACGTCATTCTTGGTGATCTGTTCTTTGATTTGGTTGGCGGCGTCGCTCATGTCATTTGTCCTTCACATCTGATTTCTTGAACGCAGCGTGATAGCGCCGCGCATAGGTTTCATCGTCGGCCCAAGGCTTTACGTCCAACTCGGCCCCGCCGAGAAAGAACCCGCCCCGTTTCTTGGTCCAGTTCGTCTGCCCACGCTCTAGGCTCTCATTGCGCCGGGCGGTGCTGGCCACGGCATCCAAATCCAGTGCCTCCATCCCCAGCGGCACCTTGCCGGTCTCAGGGCGCGGAGGCTGGCGTTGCGAGAGCGGCACATGCCGCCCGCGCCGCGCGCGGTGCTGGGCATAGGCGGTGGCGACGATCCCGCCCACAACAACCGCTGCAGCCCAGCCCCACACCCGTTTAGTCCGGTGTCCGCGTGGTCAGCGCCAGCGCGTGCAAATCGCCGTTTGAGCCGTCCATCTTGCCCTTGAGGGCCGCATAGACGGCGCGCTGCTGCTGCACACGGTTCATGCCGCGAAAGCTTTCATCAACAACCATGGCCGCCATATGCACGCCGTCATTGCCTTCGACGGTGATCTTGGCGTCCGGAAAGGAAGTGCGGATCAGGTCTTCAATTTCGCTGGCTTGCATGGGCATGGGGGTGGCTCCGAGTATTGTGATATCTTGGGCTAGATGTAGTGCCGCACAGCGCTGCGTGCAAGGCGAAGGCTTGTGCCGTTCTCGCATTGACCTTTGGCCGCGAAGCAACACACTCTGCCCCCCGATAGGAAAGGAAACCAGATGGACCGGATCCCCGAACAAGCGCTCGATTGGGCCGAGGCCGGACAGCCCGTGGCGCTGGCCACGGTGGTGGAGACATGGGGCTCTGCCCCGCGCCGCGCGGGTGCGCAACTGGTGGTGGCGGGCGATGGCACGATGATGGGCTCGGTCTCGGGCGGCTGTGTCGAAGGGGCGGTCGTGGTTGAGGCGCTGGAGGCGATTGAGGACGGGCGCACGCGGCTGCTGGAATACGGCGTCAGCGACGGCGATGCCTTTGCCGTTGGTCTGGCCTGCGGTGGCACGATCAAAGTGCTGGTGGAGCCGGTCGGGCCTGAGGCGTTGCCCCTTGAGATGCTGCGCGAATTGGTCGCGAAACGCGCAAGCCGGCAGGCCGTGGCCTATGAGGTCGCGCTTGACGGCAGCACTCGGCACCTGACCCACGACGGCCACCAAGACCGCTTCCGCCGAGACCGTTCAGGGGTGGAGGAAGACAGCGGGCGTTTCATCGCCATCCACAACCCGCCGCTGCGGCTGGTGATTGTCGGCGCGGTGCATATTGCGCAGCATCTGGTGCATATGGCGGGGGAAGCTGGGTTTGATCCGATTGTCGTAGACCCGCGCGAAGCTTTTGGCTCAGCCGTGCGCTTTCCCGATTGCCGGGTGATGAACGATTGGCCCGATGCCGCGCTGCACGAGATCGGCCTCGACGCGCGCTCTGCCGTTGTTTTGCTGACCCATGACCCCAAACTCGACGATCCGGCGCTGCATGTGGCGCTTGCGTCAGAGGCGTTCTACATCGGCGCGCTCGGATCGACCCGCACACAGGCCAGCCGCCTTGCGCGGTTGGAAGAGGCGGGCGTGGCCCCGGATCAGGCCGCGCGCATTCACGGGCCGGTCGGTCTCGACATTGGGGCTGCCAGCCCCGCCGAGATCGCGGTGTCGATCCTCGCCCAAATGATCAAAAGCCTGCGCCGCCCATGAGGTTCGGCCCGGTTCCCTTAAGCGATGCGCTTGGCGCGACGCTGGCGCATTCCGTGGCCGTTGCAGAGGGGCGTCTGCGCAAGGGGCGGTTGTTGGAGCAGTCCGATATCGACGCGCTTTTGGCTGCTGGCATCGAAGAGGTGATCGTCGCCCGGCTTGACCCCGGTGATATTGACGAAAACGCCGGTGCTGCCAGATTGGCCCAAACGCTCTGTGGTCCGGGTCTTCACATGTCGAAACCCTTCACCGGGCGGGTAAACCTCCTTTCCGATGGGCCGGGTGTGGTGGTGATGGACCGGGCGGCGCTTGAGGCGGTCAATGCGGTGCATCCGATGATCACGCTGGCCACGGTGCCGCCCCATCAACAGATGGGTGAGAACGGCATGGTGGCGACAATCAAGATCATCTCTTATGCCGTGCCTGCCGAGGCGGTAGAGATCGCCTGTGCGGCTGCGGGAGAGGGCGCGCTGCGCCTTGCGCCACCCGTCTTGCGCAATGCGACGCTCATCATCACCGATGTCCCCGGCGGCGCCGGAGAGAAGGGCCGCGCGGCGGTGGAAGGGCGGCTGAAAGCGCTGAACGTGGCCTTGAAAGATGTCATCATGGTCCCCCATCGCAGCGCCCCTTTGGTCGAGGCGATTGCCGCGGCACAGACCGATCTGATCCTCATCCTTACCGCCTCGGCCACCTCTGACATCAATGACATTGCCCCGTCCGCCTTGCGCCAAGCGGGCGGCGAAGTGACGCGGTTTGGCATGCCGGTGGACCCCGGCAACCTGCTCTTTCTCGGCCATCTGGGCACCCGTGCCGTCATCGGCCTGCCGGGCTGCGCCCGCTCGCCTGCGCTTAATGGTGCGGATTGGGTGCTGTCGCGGCTGGTTTGCGGCATTCCGGTCACCAGCGCGGATATCGCGGGCATGGGGGTGGGCGGATTGCTCAAGGAAATCCCAACCCGTCCGCAGCCCCGAAACCCCGGCAAAAGCGCAGGCGGCGGCTGAGAAAAAAACCTCTGAAAATATGTGTTCTCAACTAGAGCTTGTCGTGCTTAACTGCCTCTAACAAGCGTCAGACTGGGAGGAAGAACATGACACAGGTCAAGATGACCGTGAACGGCAAACCCGCGTCAGGGGAGGTCGAAGGCCGCACGCTGCTGGTGCATTTCCTACGCGATGATCTGGAACTCACCGGCACTCATGTGGGCTGCGACACCAGCCAATGCGGGGCCTGTGTGGTTCATGTGAATGGCAATGCGGTCAAGGCCTGCACCATGTTCGCGATTGAGGCTGACGGCGCCGAAGTCGACACTATCGAAGGGCAGGCGGCCCCGGATGGCACGCTCAACACCATCCAGCAGGCGTTTCAGGATCACCACGGGCTGCAATGCGGATTTTGCACGCCGGGCATGGTGATGTCGGCGGCGGCTCTGCTCAAGGACAACCCCAAACCGAGCGAGGCCGAGGTGCGCCATTACCTTGACGGCAACATCTGCCGCTGCACCGGTTATCACAACATCGTCAAAGCGATCATGGCCGCCAGTGGTCAGGACGTCAGCGCGCTGGCGGCAGAGTAAACCCAAGAACAGCGTCACGCAGAGCAGACCGGTGATGGCGGAGGGAGGACCACCAGAACCGGGCGCCGCGTGACAGATCAGGTGCATCCGCACCGCCACCAAACGGGAGGACATTATGCCTAAGGATCTTGAACCGACGCGCGGAATTGGCGCCAGCAGCAAACGACGGGAGGACATTCGCTTTCTCACCGGGTCGGGGCGCTACACGGATGATATTAACCTGCGCCGTCAGACCCATGTGTTTTTCCTGCGCTCGGACGTGGCGCATGGGCGGCTGACGGGGGTCGATACCTCTGCCGCTGAAGACATGCCCGGCGTGCTGAAGATTTTCACCGGCGCGGATTTTGCCGAAATCGGCGGCATGCCCTGCGGTTGGCAGATCACCGATAAACACGGCCAACCGATGCAAGAGCCGAAGCACCCGGTGCTGGCCCATGAAAAGGTCCGCCATGTGGGTGAGCCCATCGCCGCTGTGGTGGCCGAAACTTTGGCGCAGGCGCGCGACGCCGCTGAGGCGATTGTCGTCGATATCGATGAGTTGCCCGCCGTGGTGAACATGAAAGAAGCGGTCAAAGACGATGCGCCCAAGGTGCATGACGATCTGACCAGTAACCTCTGCTATGACTGGGGTTTCGTTGAGGAAAACAAGGACGCGGTGAACAAGGCCTTTGAGGAGGCCCACCATGTCACCACGCTGGAACTGGTCAACAACCGGCTTGTCGCCAACCCGATGGAGCCGCGCGTAGCGATCGGCGAGTACGACCGCTCGGCTGGGGATTATACGCTCTATACCACCAGCCAGAACCCGCATGTGATCCGTTTGTTAATGGGCGCGTTCGTTCTGGGCATCCCCGAGCACAAGCTGCGCGTTGTGGCGCCCGATGTGGGCGGCGGCTTTGGCACCAAGATTTTCCACTATCAGGAAGAAGCTTTTTGCACCTTCGCGGCCAAGGCGGTGGGGCGGCCAGTAAAATGGACATCGAGCCGGTCTGAGGCTTTCATGTCGGATGCCCATGGCCGGGACCATGTGACCAAGATCGAACTGGCGCTGGATGCCGAGAATAACTTCACCGCGCTGCGCACTGATACCTACGCGAACATGGGTGCTTATCTATCGACCTTCGCGCCCTCGGTGCCGACATGGTTGCACGGCACGCTGATGGCCGGGAACTATAAAACACCGCTGATCTATGTGAATGTTAAGGCAGTCTTTACCAATACCGTGCCAGTAGACGCTTACCGCGGTGCCGGACGGCCCGAGGCGACCTATCAATTGGAGCGTTTGATCGACAAAGCCGCGCATGAGCTGAAGGTCGACCCGATCAAACTGCGCCGTCAGAACTTCGTGACGGAGTTTCCCTATGCCACCCCGGTGGCAGTGGAATATGACACGGGCGACTACAACGCCACGATGGACAAGCTCGAAGAGATCGCCGACCACGCGGGCTTTGAGGCGCGGCGCCGCGAGAGTGAAGCCAAAGGCAAGCTGCGCGGTTTCGGCGTGAACTGCTATATTGAGGCCTGCGGCATCGCGCCGTCGAACCTTGTCGGCCAACTCGGTGCGCGCGCGGGGCTTTATGAGAGCGCCACGGTGCGGGTCAACGCGACCGGCGGCTTGGTTGTGATGACCGGCAGCCACAGCCACGGGCAGGGGCATGAGACGTCTTTCGCCCAAGTGGTCGCGGATATGATCGGCATTGACGAGAACATGGTCGAGATCGTTCATGGTGACACGGCGCGCACGCCGATGGGCATGGGCACCTATGGTTCCCGCTCGCTGGCCGTGGGCGGCAGCGCGATGGTCCGGGCGACGGAAAAGATCATCGCCAAGGCCAAAAAGATCGCGAGCCACCTGCTGGAAGCCTCCGAAGGGGATATCGAGTTGAAGGATGGCGCGTTCAGCGTGGCAGGCACCGACAAATCCGTAGCATGGGGCGATGTTACGCTGGCGGCCTATGTGCCGCATAACTACCCGCTGGAGGAGATCGAACCGGGGCTGGAGGAGACGGCTTTCTACGATCCGTCGAACTTCACCTATCCCGCAGGCGCCTATGCCTGCGAGGTCGAGCTTGATCCCGAAACCGGGCATGTCACGGTCGAGCGGTTCACCGCAGCCGACGACTTTGGCAACGTCGTGAACCCGATGATCGTGACGGGCCAAGTGCATGGCGGTTTGGCCCAAGGTATCGGCCAGGCACTGCTGGAAAACTGCACCTATGACGAGGACGGCCAATTGCTAAGCGCGTCTTACATGGATTACGCCATGCCGCGCGCCAGCGATCTGCCGTTCTATGACGTGGATCACTCCTGCCAGACGCCCTGCACCCACAACCCCTTGGGCGTGAAGGGCTGCGGGGAGGCGGGGGCGATTGGCTCGCCGCCTGCTGTGGTCAACGCGGTGCTCGACGCCATTCGCTCGGGCGGGAAGGACATTGGCCATATCGACATGCCGGTCAGCCCCGCGCGGGTTTGGGAGGCGATGAATGGCTGAGTGCTTCGGCACCCTGAAAACTGGTTTGAGAAAAGAGGCGACGCTTAGCGGCCTCTGGGAAGGATGAAAGATGTATGAATTCGAAATAGAGCGCCCTGACAGCGTGGCCGATGCGGTCAAAGCTCTAGGACAAGAGGACGCGCAACCGCTCAGCGGGGGGCAAACGCTTATCCCGACATTGAAGGCGCGGCTGGCGATGCCGTCGGTGCTGGTGTCGTTGGCGGGGATCGGCGCGCTCAAGGGCGTCGAAATGCGCGATGGCGCGCTCTGGATCGGTGGCGGGACCACCCATGCAACCGTCATGCGCGAGGCGGCGGAAAGCTATCCGGCGCTTGCGAGCGTGGCGGCGCGGATCGGTGATCCGGCGGTGCGCAACCGGGGCACGATCGGAGGATCACTGGCGAACAACGATCCTTCCGCCTGCTATCCAGCGGGTGCCTTGGCCAGCGGTGCCACCATTGAAACCGACCGGCGCGAGATCGCGGCGGATGACTACTTCCAAGGGATGTTCACCACAGCACTGGAAGAGGGTGAGATCGTCACGGGCGTGCGCTTCCCCATTCCGCAGGCGGCGCATTACGAAAAGTTCATCCAACCCGCCTCACGTTTCCCGCTGGTCGCAGCCTATGTCGCGCGGTTCAGCGATGGCGTGCGGGTGGCGATCACGGGCGCGTCGAACGAGGGGGTCTTTCGTTGGAAGGAGGCCGAAGCCGCGCTGTCTTCGCGTTTTGAGCCAAGTGCGCTGGAGGGGCTGACCCTTGATGGGGGCGGTATGATTAGCGATCTGCATGGCAGTGGAGCGTACCGCGCGCACCTCTGCGCGGTCATGACACGCCGGGCGGTGCAGGCCATCGCCTGATAGCCGATAACAAGCCGTAAACCTTTGCCGCGTCCCTTCCCGTGGGCGCGGTATTTTTATGGGCTAAGGTATTGATATTGGATAGCGGAACAAGAAGACCCATCATGCGTTAGGTGACAAGCGCTGCCCGAACGGCGTTCCCGTAATAATGAGGACGTGAACATGAAAAACCTATTGAGATCTACGACTTCGCTGGGTCTGAGCCTTGCTTTGGCTTTCCCCCATGGTGCCTTTGCACAGGATCAAAATATCGCCGAATGCGGCCCCGTAGGTGAGGCGACTGAGTTCCCCTGCGCGTTTGATGATCAGACTGTAGAAAACGCTGAAGAGCTTCGGGTCATCGCTGGTCTGAGCGCGGATGCAGAAGCAAGCGCTGAAGCTGAAGTTCAGGCGGAAGGTGAAGCTGAAGCTGAGGTCGACGGTGAAGCTGAGGCGGAAACTGGTTCTGTCTTGGATCAGGCTGCAGGTTCTGCTGCCGACGCTTTGGAAAATGCCAATGAACAAGCCGAGCAGGCTGCTGCTGCGGTAGAGGCTGAAGCCCAGGCTGCCACGGAAGAAGCTGCCAAAGTTGCAGCCGAAGCCGAAGCCGCTGCCGAGGAAGCGGCTGCTGAAACTGAAGCCGAGATGACGACCGAAACAGAGGTTGAGGCCGAAGCGGAAGTTGAAGCCGAAGCGGAAGTGGAAGCCGAGACTGAGACATCTGCTGAAACCGAGGCGGAAGCTGAAGTCGAGCAGGAAGCTGAAGTCGAAACTGAGACCGAAAGCACCACCGAAGCAGAAGCAAATGCTGAGCCAGTGGTTGAGACCACCGAGCCTGTTCAAGAAGTTCAGCCCGTTGAAACCACAACAGACACCGAAGCCACGGCAGAGGTTCAACAGACCGAAGCCGATGCTGAAACAAACGGTGAAGCTGTTGGCGCAGAGGCGGATGCCGGCCTGACCGAAGAGCAAATTCGTGAACGTGATGAACGCCGTGAAGCCCGTCAGGCAGAGCGCCGCGAAGAGCGTCGTGCCGAGCGCCGTGCGGAACGTGAAGCAGCCGCTGCTGCCGCGGCCGCCGCTGAAAACAACTCGGACGCCGAAGTCGTCACCGAGGAAGTGACCGAAGAAGATGTGCGCAGCTCAAGCGAAGACTTCGACACCAAAGTGAATGCCGCTGCTGGTGCGAATGCGGAAAAGGCAGACGATGACGACAGTGGCCTGTCGGACTTCGAAAAAGCACTGCTTGTAGGTTTGGGTGCTGTGGCCGTGGGGTCGGTGCTGAACAATGGCGAGAAAATCGTCAGCCGTTCGGGTGACCGCGTGGTTGTGCAGGACGATACCGGTGAATACCGCGTTCTGAAGGACGACAACGCGCTGATCCGCCGCCCTGGCGACGAAGTTCAGACACAGACCTTCGATGATGGCTCGACACGTACAATCGTGACTAAGAATGACGGTAGCCGGATTGAGACCATTCGCTCGCGTGATGGTACTGTTCTGCGCCGCACAAACTTTGACGCGCAGGGCCGGGAGTACATTCTGGTTGATGACCTGGTTGAAGAGCGCGAGGTTATCGTAAACGATTTGCCGCAGGTACAGGAAACTCAGCAGGCCCAGCGTGCGAGCGTTCAGGACGAAGCCGCGCTGCGTCAGGCGCTGCAAGCTGAACTGCGCAGTGACCAAGGCCGGACATTCTCGCTCCGTCAGGTGCGCGAAATCCGTGAGGTCCGCTCGCTTGCGCCTGAGCTGGAACTGGATGCCGTCCGTTTCCCGACCGGCTCTGCCGCGATCCAGCCTGAGCAAGCCCGTGCGCTTGCAAATATCGGCTCCACATTGCGCGATATGATTGCGAACGATCCGCGCACTGTGATCCTGGTTGAAGGGCACACTGATGCCGTTGGCGATGCGGGTTACAACCTCGCGCTGTCCGACCGTCGTGCGGAGACTGTCGCGCTGGCTTTGACTGAGTACTTTGACGTGCCACCAGCAAACCTGATCACGCAAGGCTATGGTGAAAGCCAGCTGCGCGTCCCAACGACGACGGCGGAGCCTGCAAACCGCCGTGCGGTTGTGCGCAACATTTCGAACCTGCTGCGCTAAGCATATCTAACATTGAGACAAAAAAAACGCCCCCGAAGCAATTCGGGGGCGTTTTGCATTGTTCGATTGTGTCGTACGAGCGGCCTATCTCGCCTGATATGGAAGCCCAAGACCGATCAGATCACTTGCTGGGCAGAGGCCCGATCACCATGACCATCTGGCGGCCTTCCATCTTTGGGAAGTTCTCGACCCGACCGATGTCTTTGGTGTCTGCAGCAACGCGTTCCAAAAGCTCACGACCAAGGTTCTGGTGTGCCATCTCGCGGCCACGGAACCGCAGAGTAATCTTCACCTTGTCGCCACCTTCGAGAAACTTGAAGACGTTGCGCATCTTCACATCGTAGTCATTCGTGTCCGTGTTAGGACGAAACTTGACCTCTTTGATCTCGATGATCTTCTGTTTCTTACGGGCTTCGCTCTCGCGCTTTTGCTGTTCATATTTGAACTTGCCGAAATCCATGATCTTACACACAGGCGGCTTGGCATTCGGCGAAATCTCGACAAGGTCGAGGCCAGCTTCTTCGGCCATTTCCATGGCACGCTGAGGCGTTACAACGCCGACGTTTTCGCCGTCCGCACCGATCAGTCGAATTTCAGTGGAGCGGATCTTGTCGTTGACGCGCGGGCCAGTGTCACGTTGGGGCGGCGCGTTATGAGGTCTGCGAGCGATGGTGATGGTCCTTTGATTGTTACCTATTCCGAGAATGCAAGGTAAACCCGACAGGGGGCATCTTCAAGCCGCAAAATGGCGCTATGCATGGGGTTTGCCTCGATTTCCTCTTGATCCTCGGCCATTGTGGGGCAATTGACGGGTATGCGACTGCGGGGGTAATCTTGAACTCTGCGGGGCGTAGAACGAGGGGAATAAAATGAAGAATCTGATTTGGTTGGTCGTGGCGGCGGTGATTGCGCTGGCGGGCTATATGCTTTTCACGGGCAAGGGGCCGCAGGAAGTAGCGATTGAAGCCTCTGATGCGATCAATGCGCCCGCCGTGGCCGAGGAGGTGACGGAAGCCGCTGAGGAAGCCGCTGACGCAATTGCCGACACCGTCGATGCCGCCGGAGAGGCGATCACTGAGGCGGTTGATGATGCCACCGAAAGCGCCAACGATGCCGCAGAGCCTGCTGTGCAGAACTGAACAACCGCCTAAGACGAAAAGCAAAGGCCGCATCCGGGGAACCGGGCGCGGCCTTTGCTTTGACTAAAATAATGCGCTGCTCTATTCGGCGGCGGGCTTCATTTGGAACCCTTCTTTCACCTGATCGGCAGGGATCACCGGATATTCACCCGAGAAACAAGCGTCGCAATATTGCGGGCACTCAGCCTTGCGGCCCTCGGCTTCGCCCACCGCACGGTAGAGCCCGTCGAGTGAGATGAACTTGAGGCTGTCGACCTGTAGGTGATCGCGCATTTCTTCTTCCGACATGGTGGCGGCCAACAGCTTTTCACGCTGCGGGGTGTCGACGCCGTAAAAGCAAGGCCAAGCCGTCGGCGGGGAAGCAATGCGGAAGTGCACTTCGGCCGCCCCGGCATCGAGGATCATCTCTTTGATCTTGCGAGAGGTCGTGCCGCGCACCACCGAGTCGTCGACCAAGATCACCCGCTTGCCTTTGATCAGCGCGCGGTTGACGTTGAGTTTAAGACGCACACCCATGTTTCGGATTTGCTCGGTCGGCTCAATGAATGTCCGGCCCATATATTGGTTGCGGATGATCCCCATCGCGTAAGGAATGCCGGACTCAAGGCTAAATCCAATCGCCGCCGGTGTGCCGCTGTCGGGCACGGGGCAGACGAGATCGGCATCAACGGGGCTTTCCTTGGCCAGTTCACGGCCAATATTCTCGCGCGTTTCATAGACCGAGCGACCACCGAGGATGCTGTCAGGACGGCTGAAATAGACATGTTCAAAGATGCAGAACCGCGACGGCACACGGCGGAAGGGAAAGTGGCTTTCGACCCCTTTTTCGGTGATAACCACCATCTCGCCCGGCTCAATCTCGCGTACGAATTCGGCACCGATGATGTCGAGCGCGCAGGTTTCTGAACTGAGCGCCCAGCCATCGCCAACCCGGCCCAGAACCAGCGGGCGTACGCCCAATGGGTCGCGCACACCGATCAGCTTGGTGCGGGTCATCGCCACGACAGAGAAGGCACCTTCGACGCGGCGCAGGGCGTCTTCCATCCGTTCGGGGATGTTCTGCTGTAACGAGCGCGCCATGAGGTGAATGATGCACTCACTGTCCGAGGACGACTGAAAGATCGAGCCGCGCTCGATCAGCTCACGACGCAGGGAATTGGCGTTGGTGATATTGCCGTTATGCGCAATCGCCGCGCCGCCCATGGCAAACTCGCCAAAAAAGGGCTGCACGTCGCGGATCGCGGTCGGGCCTTTGTTTCCGGAGGTGGAATAGCGCACATGGCCGATCGACAATTCGCCGGGCAGGGTCTGCATGATGTTCTGCGAGGTGAAGTTATCGCGCACATAGCCAAAGCGGCGGGCGGATTGAAAACCAGCTTCGGGGTCATAGCTGACGATGCCGCCAGCCTCCTGTCCGCGGTGCTGGAGGGCATGGAGGCCGAGGGCCACGAAAGTGGCGGCATCAGCAACGCCAACAACGCCGAAAACGCCGCATTCCTCCTTCAGTTTGTCCTCATCTCCGCTGTCGCGCAGATAGGATGTGTCAAAAGGATGGGCAGGTGGCATGAGCTTGGACAACGGGGCAACTCCGAATCCGGGTGGGGTCGGTGTCTATGTAGGTGCTTCGCACCCGACTGTCACCCCGCATGTCGCACGCGAGGGAAGACAGCCACGATAAAGCGGGACGCTTGACCGTAAGATGAGCAGCCAGGCCGGATGCGGTTGATCAAAATGTGTGACCGACCATCCTCAAACGCAAAACAGGCGGCCCTATGCTTTGGCCGCCTGTCTAAATCTAGTCTGTTAAGAGATTATGAACGCTTAGGCGCTGCATTTCCCAACGAGCGCTTCGTAGCGGTTGGTGATCCAACCAAGCGCCTCTTGGGGGTCTTTTTCTTCGATCTGGCCAGTAAAGCGCGAAAAAACAGCGGCAGAGCGGCTGTTATCGACTGCGGTCGCACGCTCTCCGGTGATGACGGTGTCATAGACGAAAAAGGCGATCGCGACGAGCAAGACGCCCCGCACAACGCCGAAGATAAAGCCAAGGCCTTGGTCAATTCCGCCGAGGATCGAGCGATGCACCAGCGAAGAGAATAGCGGCGTGAAGAGCGAAACAATGATCAGTGCCGCGGCAAAGACCAGTGCGAAGGCGCCAATCACAGACAGTTCACAGCTATCAGCGAGGAATTCGCCGATATAGGGCAGTTCGCGCACCAGCGGTTCAACCTGCGGTGCAAAGAGAAAGGCCAATACCGCGGCTGCAATCCAGCCAACAATTGCCATCAATTCGCGCACCAGCCCGCGGCCATAGGCCAGCAGTGCCGATAGCACGATGACCACCGCAACCACCCCGTCAATAATGGTAAAACCGTCCATGCGCGTTCTCGCCCTCGTCTAAAGGGGGGATCAGCCCGCCCCGAAAATTTCGCCAACAAATCCGGTCAGATCGCTCATTGTATTCAGCGCAATTCCGGTCGCACCCACAGCTTTCCCGCCGCGTGGTGCAATAGCGCTCGTAAAACCAAGTTTTTGCGCCTCTTTCAACCTGTTTTCCGTCTGACTGGCAGGTCGCAGCGCACCAGATAGGCTGATTTCGCCGAAAACCACTGTTTCGGCGGGAAGCGCCACGTCTTCGCGCGCCGAAAGTATTGCTGCGGCCACGGCCAAATCGGCGGCGGGCTCAGATATTTTCATACCGCCTGCAACGTTAAGATAGACGTCTAACCCAGCAAAGGGGATGCCGCAGCGCGCTTCGAGCACCGCAAGGATCATCGCCAGACGGCCCGAATCCCAGCCCACCACCGTGCGCCGCGCTTGGGAATGGGGTGAGGGTGCAACGAGCGCCTGAAGCTCAACCAAAACGGGCCGCGTGCCTTCGATGCCCGCAAACACAACGGAGCCGGGGGAGGGTTGGCCGCGCTCAGACAGAAACAGAGCCGAGGGGTTGGTGACTTCGGCCAAGCCGCTACCGGTCATTTCAAAGACACCGATCTCATCCGCCGGGCCAAATCGGTTTTTCACCGCGCGCAGGATGCGGAACTGGTGGCCGCGCTCGCCTTCGAAATAAAGCACGGTGTCGACCATATGTTCTACCACACGCGGGCCTGCAATCTGGCCCTCTTTGGTGACATGGCCCACCAAAATCACTGCGACACCGCGCCGTTTGGCAAAACTGGTCAGCTCATGCGCGGCGGCGCGGACCTGACTGACCGACCCGGGGGCGCTTTCGACGTTATCGGCCCACATGGTTTGAATTGAGTCGATGATCGCCAGTTGCGGGCGCTCGGCCTCCAGCGTGGTTAGAATATCGCGCAGGTTGGTTTCGGCGGCTAACTTCACCGGCGCTTCGGCCAAATCTAGGCGCTGTGCGCGCATACGGACCTGAGCGCTTGCTTCCTCGCCACTAACGTAGATGGTTTTGAGCCCTGACTTGGCAAAATGCGCGGCGGCTTGGAGGAGGAGGGTGGATTTCCCGATCCCCGGATCACCGCCGACCAGGATCGCCGAGGCCGGCACCAATCCGCCACCTAGAACGCGGTCCAATTCGGCGATGCCGGATTGGGCGCGGGGGGGCGGGGTTTCTTGAGTGGCAAGGTCAGTCAGCTCAATCGCGGACCCGCGCCGCGCGCCCAGGGACTTGCTGGGCGGACCTGCAGAGATGCCCTTGTCTTCGACGATGGAATTCCAAGCGCCGCAGGCGTCACAGCGCCCGGACCATTTGGAATGCTTTGCACCGCATTCGGTGCAAGAAAAACTGGAGGAGGATTTTGCCATGCGCCCTTTTCGCTGAAGGGTGGAATGGCGTCAAAGGAAAAGCATCCGGCCCGTGGGCGATGATCCCGGGGGGGAACCCATGGGCCGGATGCTGCCGCCTAACTTATTCGGCGGCTTTGGGAGGAAGATCAATCACGATGTTATCAAGCGAGGTGGGGTCGGGCTTACGGTTGGTCGCAGGCGCTTGGGTTTGCACCACACGCTCAAGGCCAATTTCGGGCATGATCTCACGCATCTCTTCACGCAGACGCTCAAGCTGGGCCACGGCAACGCTCTCTTCGAGTTCGACCTCATGCAGCCAATGCTTCATTTCCGTCGAGATGCTCTTTGCCTGGTCCAGGCGGCTGTTAAACAATTCAACCTCTTCTTGACGCTGCTTTAGGAAGCTGCGTGCGCGGGCCAGTTTCTCATCGGAGTAGACCTCCGCCAGATCGCGGGCCACATGGCTCATCTGGGCGGCCATTTCCAAGACTGCAGGCTCAAGCGTGCTGAGATCGGGGTGGTCGCGCAGGTAGGCCAAACGCTCACGAACCGAGTCGAATTCCGAACTCATCTGAAAGGTCTCTGCCCGATCAGCAGCGTGCACCATTCCGTAGGCGCGGGCCACGTCCTGCATCCCGACATTAAATTGGCGGTGCGAGGTTTCAAGCTGCATCACACGGCGGTTGGTGGGCAGGAAAAAGCACAGACCGACGGCCAGAGCAGTAAGGGCAAGCTGGGCATACATCCCGGCGTTTTCGACAGGCTCCCCGGCATATTGAAGGTCAAGGCTGACCCAATTCCACAGGCCAAATGCGGCCATGAGGCTGGCACCGGTAAGCGCGAGCGCCGCAAGGGCGAAAATGGCCAACGCGAGGCGCTGAAATGCAAATTGAGCGAGGTAGGCAATGGAACGAAGCTGGGACATACTTTCTCCCCCCTGGAAGAGCTACTAAGCAAGTTTCTGCCGACTAACGCCCCTTTATCCTTCTTTGTTCCAACTCTATGCGGAATTATGCTGAGGATTTAGCTAAGTGTTGCCGATAGTATGGCACAACCTTCGGTATATAGGAAATTTTTCGCTCTAAAGTGGGCTTTTATTTTTCCAACGGGCATCGGAAAGCCATGGGAGTTTGCACCGTTTGAGGCCGGTAAATCGGCCTGCATTTCATTCCAAACTCTCGCGAACGGTAAGAAATCGCCGATTTAAGCGATATAATGCCGGTCGTATCTTGCACCGAGCGAGGTGAGAATTTCATAGCCGATCGTCCCGGCCCAATCTGCCAAATCATCAACACCCTGTCCGGGGCCAATCAACTGCAGTGTCTGGGGCACGTCGGAAAGCGTCGAAATATCGACCGTAATGAGGTCCATCGATACGCGGCCAACGATGGGCAGTGTTTTTCCGTCGTGTTGAAAACATACCTCACCCACCGCATTTCCTATGGCACGCTTTAACCCGTCGGCATAGCCCGCAGCGACCGTGGCAAGCGTCACCATGGTATCCGCAGTCCAACCGTTGCCATAGCCTACAGTCTCGCCCGGGGTCACGGTGCGGGTTTGAATGACCGGCACGTCGAGGGTCACCACCGGCTGCGCGTCATCAAAGGGGCGACCGCCATAAAGACCGATGCCGGGACGGGTAACGTCAAAATGATAGTCTGACCCCAACAGGATACCGCCCGTAGCGGACAGTGACCGCGGAACATTGATCCCTTGGGTCATGTCGTGGAAACTGCGCAATTGCGCGGCGTTCATCTCATGGTCCGGCGCGTCTGAGCAGGCCAGATGTGACATGATAAGCGTGAGGGGCTGGCTCTGCGCGATGTCGCTCAAAGCAGCCCATTCTGTGGGTTCCATCCCCAAGCGGTTCATCCCACTGTCGAGTTGAACACCAAAGGGGTGGCCGGGCAGGGTTTCAAGTTGCCGCAAAAGTTGCTCGGTTGAGTTGATCATCGGCGTTAACGCCGCGTCGCGGATGGCCTCGGCATCGCCTGCCATATGGCCAGAGAAAACGTTGATGACCGGCCCGTCGCCCAAAGCCTGACGCAGTGCAGCGCCTTCCTCGGCCAAAGCTACGAAAAACTGCCGCGCGCCGGCCTGTGCCAATGCATTGGCCACGCGTTCGGCCCCTAATCCGTAACTGTCGGCTTTGACCACCGCGCCGGTCTCGGCTTTGGTCAGCCGGTCAAGGGCGCGCCAGTTGTTGGCGATGGCTTGCAGGTCGATGGTCAGGGTCGCTTTACTCATGTGCGGATGTGGGCCGGAATGCGGGGCAAGGTCAAGCGGCCAAGGGCACCTAACGTCATGCGCGACAGGAAGGTGGTCGATTTGATAGGCTTTTGCCTACGGGTTGCCCAAGATGGGCCGGTTGCGCAGGGCAGGGAGGTCAGGCGGGTGACAAGGATCAAGATCATGTTCGGCCATGCGGGCGTGTCACTTATGGCGCTGGCCTGTGTGGTGGCCATTGTGGCGATGCTTTGGGGCGCGCCGCTGTGGTGTTGGGCGTTGGTCCCGCTGGGGGTCGCAGCGCAGATGTTGAACGAATACAACCTACACCGCCATATCTTTCACCTTGATCCGCCGAAACGGCAGTGGGCATTTGATCTGCTTTACCGCGCCCATTACGGGCACCATGATTTCCCCACCAACCACGGGCTTTTCTTTGTCCCGCTCTGGGTCGCTTTGCCGATGCTGGCAGGCAATTTCTTGTTGGTCTGGGGAATCGCGGCGCTGCTGGGGTTTGAGGCTGCGATCTGGATTGCGACAGCGGTTGTGCCCTTGGGCGGGGTGCTGACCTTTCTGACCTATGAGTGGTTCCATATGACAGCGCATCTGACCGTCCCTAAAACCGCGGTAGAGCGCCATGTCACGCGGTTGCACAACCAGCATCATTTCCGCGACTTCAACAAGTGGTTTCACGTCAGCCCGGGCGGAGAGATCATCGATCGCGCCATGGGCACGGATATCGACACCGAAGCATTGAAACAGCAGCAGCGCATTGCGTTTATCCGTACCTTGGGCATGAAACCCGACGACCCGAGGCTTCTTGCCGCCCGCGCGAAGTTTGCGTCAAAATACGCTTTGACTGAGACAGAGGTGGCCCGCGCTGCGCGGGGATAGGTGTGAAATTCCCCCAAGCGTTACAGGCAGAGTACAAGCCTGAGTGACGTGGGTAGGATTGCGCGTATCCCGAAAGGCCAAAGCCATTTCACTATCATTGTCCTGATTGCCGCCGGAGCAGCGCAGGCAGAGGACACGCTTATCGCCCGGGGGAATGCCCCCCGGGCGCTTCAGATCAAGGCTTGATGTAGGTATAACCCATCTGCTGGAGCCGCGAGAGTTCGGCGACGCCAGAGGGCACGATATCTTCTTCCCAGACATCATAGAGATCGTCTTCGTAGCTAATCTTGCGTCCCCGCAGAGTGTTGTCACAAACGTGGAAGCTGACGTTTTGGCCCTTAAGCGACGAGACGGTGGTCTGCATCTTCTCGTTGCCCTTGGCATCGGCCAGCAGGCTTAGTCCGTTGCCGTGCAACACGACCTTCACGTCGATATTCTCAGCGCCGACAGCGTTGATGTGGTTCTGGATGTTACGCATGGCACCCAAATGCGCCTTAGAGGCTTCGCCGCCGTTGTAATTGATGTGATAGACGACCTTCTGCTTGCCGTAGCGCTCGGTCTCTTCGGCCTGAAGGGCGAAGGCAAAGCTGCTGGCCAGCAATAGGCAGATGGCTCGGATGATGTTTGTCATGTGGTTCCTCCCAATATGAATGACGGTTCAAACGCGGGTGCGCAGGACTGTCCCACCTAGCCTAGCAAGAGAGGGGAGCAATCCAAATCATTTATTCGCAGATGTGAATTTGAAGGGGCGCCGGATGGGCCGAGGCATCAAGTCAGCGCCGCAAAACCGGGCGCTGACTGTTTCTTTGGGGTAGACTTAAAATTCTTGTTCGTCCCGATCGCCCTGCTGCCAAGGCTGCACAAGGTTGCCAAAGCGGGTGAACTTACCTTCAAAGCTGAGGTCGACGGTGCCAATCGGGCCGTGACGCTGCTTGCCGATCACCACTTCGGCGCGGCCATGCAGACGTTCCATTTCTTCCTGCCACGCGGCCATTTTGTCGAGCTCGTGATCGCCGGGTTTTTCACGCTCTTTGTAGTATTCCTCGCGGTACACGAACATCACCACATCGGCGTCCTGTTCGATCGAGCCGGATTCACGCAAGTCCGACAGCTGCGGACGTTTATCGTCGCGGCTTTCCACCTGACGCGACAGCTGCGACAGCGCGATCACCGGAATGTCGAGTTCCTTGGCGATGGCCTTGAGACCCATGGTGATTTCCGAGATTTCGTTAACCCGGTTTTCCGATTTACCCGTGCCGCGGACCAGCTGCAGGTAGTCGATGATCAGCACGTCGAGCCCATGTGTTCGCTTGAGCCGCCGCGCGCGGGCGGCAAGCTGGCTGATCGGCAGGGCGGGCGTGTCGTCGATGAACAGAGGGCAGGCTTCGAGGGCTTTGGCGGCGTCGACAAAACGGCGGAACTCGGTCTCGGTCATGTCGCCCGAGCGGATCTGCTGGCTGGGAATTTCAGCAGCCTCGGAGAGGATACGCGCGGCAAGCTGCTCGGCGCTCATCTCAAGGCTGTAGAAGCCCACCACACCGCCATCGACCGCACCTGTGGAGCCGTCGGGCTTTTGCCCGCGCTTGTAGGCCTTGGCCACGTTGAAGGCGATGTTTGTCGCAAGCGAGGTTTTCCCCATCGATGGACGCCCGGCGAGGATCAAAAGGTCAGACCGGTGCAAGCCGCCCAGTTTCTTGTCCATGTCGATCAGACCGGTGGAGACGCCCGATAGGCCGCCGTCCCGCTGGTAGGCCGCGTTGGCGACGTTCACCGCATCGGTCACCGCTTTGAGGAAGGACTGGAAACCGCTTTCGACCTGACCTTGTTCGGCCAGCTTGTAGAGTTCCTGTTCCGCTTCGACAATCTGTTCGCGCGGCTCAGACGCAACATCGACCTGCGCGGCCTTTGCCGAGATGTCGCGGCCCAGTTGGATCAGATCGCGGCGCACGGCGAGGTCATAGATCATCTGCGCGTAGTCGCGCACGGCAAAGGCGCTGATCGCGGCCCCGGCAAGGCGGGCAAGATAGGCCGGGCCGCCGAGTTCTTTCAGCCCTTCGTCGTCTTCCATGAAAGCTTTGAGCGTTACCGGGGAGGCGAGGTTGTTCTTAGCGATACGCTGGGCCGCGATATCGAAGATCCGCGCGTGAACCGGCTCGTAGAAATGTTTGGGGCCAATGACGGAAGCGACGCGGTCATAGACGTCATTGTTGGTCAGGATGGCGCCCAGCAATTGCTGTTCGGCCTCAATCGAATGCGGCATCGATTCCGGTGCCTGCACCGCCAATTGGTTCGCGTTCAGCGATGTAATCTCGTTCATGACCTCACCCATATTTACCCAGATGGTCGTCATAGCCAGTGGGTATGCCCGGCGCAAATTGTATCTTTCTGTGGATATCTCTGCGCGCAAAAGACCTCACCACATCTTGCCTTGTGGTGGGGTCTTACGTCAACATCTTGGTGAATCTAGCTTAACTTTTGCGGGATTCTTGCCACTCGCGCGGGGCATTGAGGAAGGCTTCAACCTCGGTCAGCGTGGCCGCGTCAAAGGCGTTCTGCGCGCGGGCTTCGGCCAGCACGTCCCACCATGTGCACAATGCGTGCAGACTAACGCCATGGTCACCAAGGGTCTTTTCGGTCTGCGGGAAAATGCCGTAGTGGAAGATTACCGCGGTATGCGCACAACTCGCCCCGGTTTCCCGAATCGCGTCGACGAAGCTGAGTTTCGAGCCGCCATCGGTGGTCAGGTCTTCGACCAGCAGCACGCGCTGGCCCTCGGTCATCTCGCCTTCGATCCGCGCGTTGCGGCCATAGCCTTTTGGCTTTTTGCGTACATAGGTCATGGGCAGGGCCATACGCTCAGCCACCATAGCGGCGAAGGGGATGCCTGCGGTCTCGCCGCCCGCGATGTTGTCGAAGGCCTCGAAACCGGCGTTGCGCATCACGGTGACGGTAAGGAAATCCATCAGCGTGGATCGGATCCGCGGGTGCGAGATTAGTTTGCGGCAGTCGATATAAGTCGGGCTGGGCAGACCGGAGGCCAGCGTGAAGGGCTCCTCCGCGTTGAAATGGACTGCGCCGATCTCCAGCAGCATGCGCGCGGTAAGGCGGGCCATTTCTTCGGGGCTTGGGTGGCTGGTGGGGATCATGGCAGGCGTCCTTGGGCAGGGAGAGGTCGGATCGGTATTTAAGAAAGGATGAAGTTTAAGAGGTCCAGTGCAGGTCGAAACCGGGGTCGAAGACCGTGACCGGGCCGTCGGGTGTGTCGATGCTGCTGGGGTGTGCAGGGGCTTCGCGGCGTAGGGTGATGCGGGTCTCGTTTGCGGGCAGGCCGTAGAAGGCGGGGCCGTTGAGCGAGGTGAAGGCTTCGAGTTTGTCGAGGGCACCGTCGTCTTCGAAGACCTGCGCGAGGATCGACATTGTGTTGGGCGCGGTGAAGCAGCCTGCGCAGCCGCAGGGTTGCAGTTTGGCGCCATCGGTGTGCGGCGCGCTGTCGGTGCCGAGGAAAAAGCGCGCGTCGCCGGATGTGGCCGCGTGGCGCAGGGCGAGGCGGTGGGTCTCGCGTTTGGCGACGGGCAGGCAGTAGTAATGCGGGCGGATGCCGCCGGCGAGGATGTGGTTGCGGTTGATCACGAGGTGGTGCGTGGTGATCGTTGCTGCGAGTCCACTGTCGTTGCTGCGGACGTAGTCTGCGGCGTCGGCGGTGGTGATATGCTCCATGATCACGCGCAACGCAGGGTGTGCGCGGCGGATCGGGTCAAGCACGCGGTCGATGAAGACGGCTTCGCGGTCGAAGATGTCAATTTCGCTGTCGGTGACTTCGCCGTGGGTGCAAAGCGGCAGGCCGATTTCGGCCATGCGGTCGAGCACGGGGGCGACTTTGTCGAAGTTGGAGACGCCGCTGACGGAGTTGGTGGTGGCACCTGCGGGATAGAGTTTGACGGCGTGGATCAGGCCCTCGGCGTGGGCCCGTGCTACGTCGTCGGGGTCTGTGTCTTCGGTCAGGTAGAGGGTCATCAGCGGGGTGAAATCCACGTCTTCGGGCAGGGCGGTTATGATCCGGTCGCGGTAGGCGGCGGCTTGGGCACCGGTCACAACCGGGGGCACGAGATTGGGCATGATGATCGCGCGGGCGAAGTCGCGGGCGCTATGGGGCAGCACGGCGCGCAGCATATCGCCGTCGCGCAGGTGCAGGTGCCAGTCGTCGGGACGGCGGATCGTGATGCTTTGTGTCATGGGCGCGGGCTAGCACAAAGCGGGCGCGCGCGCCAGATTGAAAACCTATCCGGTGGCGGTGGCGGCCTCTGCAGTGCGGGCCTGACGGCGGGCGCGCATCCGCTCGAGGCGGCGGGCGAAGCGGGGCGCGCTCATTCGCGAGCTGACATTGGCGCAGACGGCTTCGAGTAGCATCTCGCGCCCTTGGGCGTTGATCGCTTGGCTGAGATTGCGCAGATAGGGCAGATAATCGCGCCGCGCGCGGTAAAGGGCAGCAAAGCGCGTGGCATCCAATGTGCCATCGGCGGCGGCCTGCAGCAGCGGGTCGAGCTGGTCGATCTCCAAAAGGTCAGTTTGCAGCGCGTCCCCCATATAGGGCATCCGCAGCTTGGTCACATTGGGCCGGGTGAAGAGCGCAGCGTGCATCGCGTCGAGTGTTTCTTTGGGATCATAGAGCACGAAGACACGTTCGGCGGCGTCGAGCATATCGGGGGCGTAGCCGTAGCGCGATGTGAAATCGAGAATGCGCATATCGGTGAAACGGTCGTCCCATTCGGTGAGGCGTGGGTTGAGCGTGGCCTGAGGTTGGATCGCAACCACGGCAGCACCCGGAGAGGCGACGGAATAGGCGGCGGCGGCATAGGCGCAGGGACCAGCGCCGTAGAAAAGCACCTGTTCGAATTCGTCGAAGAACCCGTCATCAATCAGCCGGTCGAAATAGGCGTAGACCTCTTCGGCGCGGAACCATGTGTCACCATCGCTGGCCAGACACAGGTGCGACCAGTCGTGGTTGCGTACCATGTCCCAGCCCAGGGGCTGCGCCTTGTCCGACAGTGCGTGCATGCCTTGATAGGTTTCAAAGGTGACGAGCAGGGTACTGTCACGTTCAATAAAGGCCGAGAAATGGCGTTTGCCGAGGGACTGGAAATAACCATCCTCTTCGGCCACGGCCTCAACCGCGCGCAGCCATTCGCGTTTGGGCATATCGGCCAGTGAGCTTTCGATCGTGGGCGTATCGCTCGGCATCGGGCATCCTCAGGGCTTGTCGCGGCGGGGCAGATCCGCCTTCTCAGCTAGGGTTAGCCGGATAATAGGGCAAAAATGCGGAAAATCCGTGAGAATTTGAAGAGAATGTGACGGTTTTCCGGGGGCAGAGCGCCAACGTGCGTATTAATGCTGGCTTTTGTGCTCTTGGCCGCGTCTCGCATACTCAACCATAAAGCGGGCAGCTTTGGCGGTCACTGGGCGGCTTGGCGGCGCCATGAGCAGGCGTCCGAAGAGGGCGCGGAAGGGCTCTTGTTCCATCAGCGCGTCGAAACGGGTGCGGCGCCATGCGACCGCAGCGTCGTGCAGCGCGGCGAGTTCTGGATCAGCCTTAAGCGCGGCCAGTTCCCGCGCGCGCGCCGGTGCGGTGGCGCTGATCGTCGTATCGGTCTCGGTGTTGAAATTCCGCTCCACCCAATAGTCTAGCCCCAGCATATGGTCGCTGTGCACGGCGCGGCCACGGTCGGATTTAAGCACGTAGGTTTCCATTGCGCCCAAGGGATAGTGATTGATCTGAGCCAGACCATGATTTTGGCGTCCGTAATTGGAAAAGATCCGGCGGGTTTTAAACAGGTCGGGCAGGGGGCGGCCATGGCTGTCGAACCAGCGGGCTTGATCCAGTCGCGCCGGATCAGGGCCACGGGGGCGGTGCACGCCGGGTTGCGCATAGGTGCCGTCGTTGCGGTAAAGCGTTTTGAACATCGCGGCACGCCACGGCCAATGCATCACGGCGGGCGCGCAGCGTGTGAAGGTCTCGGTCACGGGGCGGTCCTTATAGCGCACCTGATCGGCACTGCCGAACAGCCGCCATGTGAGGGTGATCGACGTGGCCTCGGGCAAGGCGGCGTGCAGCGCGGCGAGACTGTGATCGCCGCAATGGATGTTCACGAACTCATCAATGTCGAGCGGCAAGATCCAGTCGGCCAGTTGCACAACCTCCAAATCGGCAGCGGTCTTTAACGCGGTGAACTGTATCCCGCCTTTATCATAGGGGCCGTCGTTGCGGATGTGGGTCACGCCGCCAAGTGCTTGTAAACGGTCAAGCATCGCATCCGTGCCGTCGTCGCAATCGTTGGAAAACACCAGCACATGATCAAACCCGATGGCGCGGTGGTGGGCGAGCCATTCGAGAAGGAACGCGCCCTCGTTGCGCAGGCAAAGGATCGCGAGGTGGGAGGGGGGCTTACCACTCACGGCGGAATGCCACGACTTTGTTATGCGAGCCGCGGTGGTAATAGGCCATGCCAGCGTGCATAAACGCGGCGAAGACCTTGTTGACGCCCTCAGGACCGATCCATTGCGGGTGCAGTTCAATGATGGCCGCCCGAAGATTGGCGAGGGGCAGTGTGGGGATTAGGTCCACCTCTGCGCCTTCGATATCGCAGATCAGCACGGTGGGGTTCAACTCGGCGAAGACCCCAGCGGCATCAAGCACGTCGATTTGATGGGTTTCGGGAGGGTCTTCGCCTTCAAAGCGGGTCATAGAGGACGACAGGATCTGCGCGCGCACATGGAAATCGACCTTGCCCGGCGCGGGGCCGAGAATGGCGTTGGTGACATGCGCGTTGCTTAGCCCATTAGCTGCATGGACGCGACGAATATAGGGGATGAGGTTGGGGTTGGCTTCAAAGGAATGCACCGAGGCGACCTGGCGTTTGCTGGCCACCAGCGTCGACATATAGCCGACACCGCCGCCCAGTTCGATCACCCGGTCGCCTTCGCGGACCACCCGCAAGGCTGCCTCGCTTTCTTTGGTCTCATAGGAATTTTGACGCAGCAGTTTACGGACCCGACCGCGCAGAATTGTAGGGTCGTCGGGGAACTTCATACCGCGGGAATGGATGAAATTGGCTTCAGTCGAGGTGTCCGTCACGAGGTCAGCTTTCCATATCAAGGGCAAGGGCATAGGCCACCCGCTCGGACGCGCTTAACTGGATGTTAAGGGCTTGGCGGTAGAGATCGCGAAACTCTGGCATGTGGTGCAGTTCTTCGGCCTTGGCACGGTGCCAAGCAAGACCCGCTTCGTGATGTGCGCGGAGTTGATCGTCCGCCAGCAACCGGTCCATCTCGGCCTGCAGGCGTGGCAGGTTGCGCTGAATGGTGACATCACGGTGATCGTTCCAATCCATGCGGATCCAATAGTTGATCCCGATGGAGCGGTCGACATGCAGCGCCCGTCCGCGTTGGCGTTTAACAAGGAACGATTCTGCCGAGCGTAGCGCGTAGTGGTTCAGTTGCAGCAGCTCATAGCCGATATTGCTTTTGGAAGAGCGCCAGCCGTTGCGCAGCGCATCGCGCGTCATATCTTGGCCTGAGCCGTTGACCCATTTCACCTGGTTTTCTCGCGTATCATCCAGCTTGTTGGGCCGGTGACAGGAAAGCTTTTCGTAGGCACCAATGTTGCGGAACAAGGTCTTGAACCCCCATGCAGTATGGGGTTTGGGGCAATAAGCGGGGGCACAGTGGTCAAACTGGCCGATCACCGGGGCGTCTGAAAGCGCCGTCACCCCGTTATGACCAAAAAGCCGCCATGTCATGGCGACGTTGGTCGCCTCCGGCACAGCGGCAAAGAAGTCATCCAGCCTGCCATTGCCGGCGCGGATGTTCACGAATTCATCCACGTCAATATGCGCGATCCATTCAGCGTCGCGTATCAGCGGCTCTTTAAGCGCCTGGTTCAGCGCATGCTGCTGCGGGGAGTTTCCCTTCCAATCGTCGTTGTTGCGGTGCTGGAGGATGCCCAGATCTTGCAGTCGGGCCAGCACAGCATCGGTGCCATCGGTACAATCATTTGTGTAGATCAGGAAATTGTCAAAACCCACGGCGCGGTGATGGGCGACCCATTCAAGGATATACGGTGCCTCGTTTTTCATACAGCCGACGATGACGTTGCCGCTGCTGCCGGGTGGCAATTGGCGCGGCGGGACGGCGGTATAGGCGGGCGCAGGCTGGTCTTCATCCTCAGGGGTTGTGCGGTTGTGCGGACGGAAGGGGCTGCTGAGGATCATCTCATGGTTGACCTTCACCCGGTTCAACAGCTGGGCTTTTGCCTTGCGCACGTCCTTAGAAGCATCTGGATCGTGCAGCATCGTCTCAAACTTGGTGGCGGAGCGGCGCGCCATCTCAGCCTCCGCGCGTTTTTCGGCCAGCGGGGTTGCAGTGGTGCGGATGCGGTGGGCAAAGGCGGCGAGGTATTGCGTTGCGCGAAAGCCGAATGCGGGGTCCGCCTCGCGCCAAAGGGGGGCGGGCGTATCGGGGGTCAGTGCCTCGGCCAGTGCGGGGAACTTTTCGATCAGTGTAGCATTGTCGGCAGCGAAATGCGCAGAGATCGGGGCGAGGCTGCCGGGGGGGATTGGCGCGCCGCCGATCTGAATCGCCTGCAACATCTGGTTCCATGTCCTGCGCGGGCAGGAAAGATCATGCACTTGTAGGTAGCGTATCAACACGTCGTTAAATTGCTGCATCCGCGTAAGCCATGGCGCGGGCAGGGCTGCGATCGCGCGACCGGGGTCAACCGGACCGAGGGGCGTGGTCAGGCAAAGACTGTCGGTGACTTCGCGGGCCCCGTCCTTTGACAATAGATGCGAAAGGTTGAGCGGGCGGAAATGGATGTTCTCAGCGCCAAAAGCCTTGGCCCAATGGGCATGTAGCGCATGGTAATCGAGCCAAAACGGCGGGTCTTGCACATCAGGGAATACGCCGAAGTCGGGCGCGTTTTCAGTCGTCTCACGCGCAGCTTGCCACCAGTTGCCCCGTTCAGCCACAGCCAACTCTTGGGTCAAGGCCAGTTCTTGGGTCAAAGAGTGGCGGCGGCCTTCGGTCACGGCAAAGGCGTAATGCGCCGTAAGCAGGCGGGCCTGTTCGTCAAGGTGGGCGACGATCTGAATATCATCGAAATGCGCAGAAAGCAGGTCACGCAGATGGGCAAGCTCTTCGGGTCGGGACAGCAAGTTGCCCAATTGCGCAGCGCTTAGCACCACATGATCGGCGTGTGTCTCGGCCAATTCGCGAGACATCAGCGCGTGGAATTCGTCGCGCAGCGTGGTGCGGATCAATGGGCTGTCCAGACCCCGTCGATAGCGCAGCAGTCCCACAGCATCGGGCGCGGCGCAGGCGGCATAAAGACGAACATGGTTCCAATCTGGCGCGTAGACCCCCTGCATTAGCAGTGCATTCTGTTGTTGTTTCAGGATGTTGCGCAGCCGTGCGGCGGCTTTTTCGGTCGGGCCGATGAACAGGGTCAGACGCATTATTTGGCCTCTGCTTTGCCAGTGTTGCTCTGGCCCCACCACGGCAGGTCGATGCCGAGGTAGGCCGCGATTTTGTCGCGTGCATCAGGGTCTTCGATGTCGAATTCCAAGAAATTGTCGCATCCCGCAAATATGCGGCGACAGAAAGCAAAATGCCCCTCAACCCATTTGGCCAGTTCGGCTTCAGTGCGGCCAAAACCCCGTGGCAGGCCAGGCACGTCCGCTTGCGGCAAGCGTTTGTTGCCCAAATTACGCCAGCGCATCATACTGTTGGCCGTCTTAACCGGGTCGCGGTGCGACAGGAGGAACTTGATGTCTGGTTGGTAGGTTTGAATGGCCTGCAACAACCCCCAATCGGTTTGCGGCCAAAGACTACGGTCATGGCGCACGGCGCTCATCTCGTTAATCACATCGAACTCGCGCAACCGCGCCAACGGGTCGCCGCTGTCAAAGTAATCGGCATAAAGGATCCGCCCGACATGCTCTCCAACGATATCAGGCAGATTGCTTTGCCCGCGACGGATGCGCCAATCGGCGACCTTAAGCCCCGCGTGGCGCAGCGCGTCGGTCAGTGTCGTGGTGCCGGTTTTTGGCAGCCCAAGGTTTATGATGCGTGGCCCGGTCATGGCAGGCCTATTTCAGCAAGGATGTCCGCTTCGGCGGCGCAATAGGGGCTGGCGATAAGAAGTTGCTCGCGCATTTCTACATAGGCCGGGTCATCTAGAAGCGCATCGCGTCGCGCGCGGTGAGCGGCAACAGATTCCGAATGCAAATCGGCGATACCCGGCAAGGCCTTAAGGCGGTCTATCTCTGCACCGAGGGCCGGCAGGTAGCGTTGGATTGAGCGATCCTCCCACGCCGCATCGTTGCGGTCGCGCCAATAGGTGTCATCAAAGGCGCGATGTTCACGGTTCACATCGCCCCGGTCATTCTTGACCAGATAGCTGTCGAGTGACCGCAGCGCGTAGTGATTGAGCGTCGCAAAGCGCCGCGCGCCGCGGGCGGGAAAAGCGCGGATGCGGCGTTTGTTGGCGGCGCTGCGAAAGAGGTCGGGGACCTGCCTGCCAGCGCCATCCGTCCAATGGGGCTGGTCTTTCTCGTCGTCATGAAAGGGCCGATGCGCGCCGTAGTAACCAAGAGGGAAGTCGCGCCGGATCAGTGATTTAACCTCCATCGCCGTGTCAGCGCCGCAGATGTCTGGATTATGGCTGTGGGTGAATTGCGCGATGACGGGCCTGTCGACATAATCGGTGACCCCGCCATTGGCAAAGAACTGAAAATGCACCGAGATCGCTTGTGGGTTGCCGCAAGCCTCAATCAACGCGGGCAGGCGGTGGTCACCCACATGAATGTTGAGAAACTCATCCACATCCGCGACCCAGACCCAATCGGCCTGTTGAACAACCGGCTGGCGCCTTGCGTCTTTCAGCGCCTGCATCTGGTAGTTTCGGTTGGTGGCCGGGTTCGGCAGGTGGGTTACGATGCCGATACTTTGCAATGCATCAAGCAACCGGTCGGTCCCATCGGTGCAATCGTTTGAGTAGAACAGAAAATCCGTAACCCCGATCACCCGGTTAAAGGCGATCCACTCCAGCAGAAACGGGCCTTCGTTCTTGACGCAGGTGACAGCGGCAATGCGCATGTCAGACCCCGCCGCGCCGGGTCGCGATGATAGTGCACTGTCCCATATCTGCCCCTGTGGCCCCGGTGGTTGTCCCCGGTGGCCGTCAATTATTGGTTAAGACTATGCCAGCGCGAAGAAATCACGTCAATCTGCGCAAGCCCTGTCAGACCCCTTGACGGGGCGGGGCGGGAATGCACCACTGGGCCTATGAAAAACATTGATACCATCGACGCGGTCCAAAAGATGCTAAGCGCGGAGGGCTATGTCTGTGACCGCGCTCTTGGGGTTGTTGTGTTCCTAAGCCTGACACTGGGGCGGCCCTTGTTTCTGGAAGGCGAAGCAGGCGTGGGCAAAACCGAGATTGCTAAGGCGCTGGCCGCCGGGCTGGGGCGGCGATTGATCCGGTTGCAGTGTTATGAAGGGCTCGACGCCTCAAGCGCAGTGTATGAGTGGAATTTTCCGGCGCAGATGGTGGCGATCCGTACGGCAGAAGCCGGGGGCGGCGCGGACCGGCGTGCACTGACCCAAGAGTTGTTCAGCGATGACTACCTGATTGAACGTCCCCTTTTGCAGGCGCTGCGTCCCGACGAGAACGGCGCGCCGGTGCTGCTGATCGACGAGCTGGACCGGACCGATGCGCCCTTTGAGGCGTTCCTGCTGGAGGCGCTGAGTGATTTTCAGGTGACAATCCCCGAGCTTGGCACGATCCGTGCGCCGGAGCCCCCGATCGTGATCCTCACCTCGAACCGCACGCGCGAAGTGCATGACGCGCTGAAGCGGCGGTGCCTTTACCACTGGGTCGACTACCCGGATGTGGAACGCGAGATGGCGATCCTGCAGGCCCGTGCGCCTGAGGCGGCAGAGGCGCTCAGCCGCGAAGTCGTAGCCTTTGTTCAGCAATTGCGCACCGAGGATCTGTTCAAAAAGCCCGGTGTGGCCGAGACGATTGACTGGGCCAAATGTTTGTTGGCGCTGGATGTGACGACCCTGAGCCCTGAGGTGATCGCTGACACGCTTGGGGCCGTGCTGAAATACCAAGATGACATCGCCAAGCTCCAAGGCTCCGAGGCTGCGCGTATTCTTGAGCAGGCCCGCGCGTCGCTGGTCCCTGCCTGAGCAGAATGGCCGAGCAGCTCCCCCTTGAATTGCCGGGCGATCCGAAGCTTGCGGGCAATATCACGCATTTTGCCCGCGCTCTGCGCCGGGCGGGGCTATCCATCGGTCCGGGCCGCGTGGTGGAGGCGGTGGAGGCTGTTGCCGCCGTTGGCTTCACCAGTCGCCGCGATTTCTATTGGACACTGCACGCCTGTTTCGTGAGCCGCCCCGAACAGGCGCGGGTCTTTGCGCAGATTTTCAGGCTCTACTGGCGCGATCCGCGGTATCTGGAACATATGATGGCTGCGATGCTCCCCGCCATTCGCGGCGTGCAGGAAGACCGCCCGGCAACCCCGGCTGAAAAACGCGCGGCGGAGGCTTTGCTGGACGGGGCGGAAGCGCCGGACCGTGAGGATCAGCCCGCGCCGGAGGAGACACTCATAGAGGTGGATGCAAGCCTCACAATGTCAGCGCGTGAGCGGCTCCGAACGCTGGATTTCGAACAGATGAGCCTTGCCGAGATGGCTCAGGCGAAACGGATGTTGGCCAAGCTTACCCTCCCGGTGCCGCCGATGCCCAGCCGGCGGAATGTAGCGGCGGCGCGGGGGCGGATCGACGTGGCGCGCACGATGAAAGCGGCGCTGCGGCGTGGGGGGGAGATGGAGCGGCTCTACCGAATGAAGCCACGGGAACGCTATCCGAACCTTGTGGTGCTTTGCGATATTTCCGGCTCGATGAGCCAATACAGTCGGGTGATCCTGCATTTCCTTCATGCGGTCGCCAACCGCAAGGGTGCGGGCTGGGCGCAGGTGCATGGGTTCACCTTTGGCACGCGGCTGACAAATATCACCCGGCATCTGGCCACGCGCGACGTGGATGCGGCACTGGCAGCAGCGGGCGCACAGGCGCAGGATTGGGAGGGTGGCACGCGGATCGGCACGGCGCTGGCGGCATTCAACCGAGATTGGTCGCGGCGGGTTATGGGGCAGGGCGCGGTTGTGCTGTTGGTTACCGACGGGCTTGACCGAGACGATCCGGCGGAACTGGCGCGGCAAATGCAGCGGTTGCACCTCACGGCGCGGCGGGTGATTTGGCTGAACCCGCTGCTCCGCTGGGACGGGTTCGCGCCCAAGGCGGCGGGCATTCGCGCGATGCTGCCCCATGTCGACAGTTTTCGCGCGGGGCATTCGATTGCGTCTTTGGAAGCGCTTGCCGAGGCGATCTCGCGCCCCGATGATCTGGGCGAAAAGGCGCGGATGTTGGCAGGGTTGAACGCAGCCGTTTAGGCGATGAGGTGAGGGAGGCGGGGCTGCGGGTCTCTCCAAAACCAGAAGGTTTCGCAACCACCCTTGATTGATCCCGGCCTGTCACCCGCCTGTCGTCGCGCCAAGCGAAATAGCCGCATCCCCTAAAGGGGCCCCTCGGCGATTTAGCTTGTCCCGCCGCCCTGCGCGCGACCGTTTGGTCACAAGCAAGGGCGGCTCCGAAACCAGAGTTTTAGGCGAAGGTCTTGGCGAAAGTGGTGCGGTAGGTCTCGCGCAGATCGGTGAGGGGGGCGGAGGCAGCGCCGAAGCTGATCTTGTTGCCACCGAAGGCGCCGATTTGGGAGACGGGAACGTTTGCGTCCTTGCCAGCGGCAATCAGTGTCTCGGCAGCCTCGGCGGTGCAGGCGATGAGGTAGCGGGCCTGATCTTCGCCGAAGAGGACCGCGGTATCATCGCTTTCAATCTCGACCCCGATCCCGGCGGTTTCGGCCAGTTCAAAGGCTGCGAGGGCAAGGCCGCCGTCGCCGAGGTCGGTGCAGGCGGAGATATGGCTGGCTTGCGCGCGGATGAATTCGCCGTGGCGACGCTCGGTCGCGAGGTCGACATGGGGGGCGTCGCCCTCGATGCGGCCGAAGGCTTCGGCGAGCAGGGCGGATTGGCCGAGGTGGCTGCCAGCGGCGCCGACCAGCAGGGCGACATGGCCTTCGCGCAGCTGATTGCTGATGATGTCCTCGACAGTGTCGAGCAGGCCAACCGCGCCGATGGTGGGCGTGGGCAGAATGCCTTTGCCGTCGGTCTCGTTATAGAGCGAGACGTTGCCCGAGACGATCGGCATGTCGAGCGCGCCGACGGCTTCGCCGATGCCTTTGATCGCGCCGACGAACTGGCCCATGATCTCGGGCTTTTCGGGGTTGCCGAAGTTCAGGTTGTCGGTTGTTGCAAGCGGTTTGGCACCTACGGCGCAGAGGTTGCGGTAGGCTTCTGCGACGGCCTGTTTGCCGCCTTCGGTGGGGTTGGCTTTGACGTAGCGTGGGGTCACGTCGGAGGTGAATGCCAGCGCTTTGTTGGTGCCATGCACGCGCACGATGCCAGCGCCGAGGCCGGGCAGGCGGACGGTGTCGCCCATGACCATCGTGTCGTATTGCTCGTAGACCCACGCTTTGGAGCTGTGGTTCACAGAGCCGATCAGCGCGCGCAGACCCCCGATGGGGTCGATTTGTGGGGTGTCGGCCAGCGGCATTGCGGCGGGAGTTTCCACCCACGGGCGGTCGTATTCAGGTGCTGTGGAGGCGAGTTTGGACAGCGGAAGGTCGGCTTTGACCTCGCCGTTAAGACAGATGAGGAAGCGGTCTTCGGGGAGGGTCTCGCCGACGATGGCGAAATCGAGATCCCATTTGTCGAAGACAGCTTTGGCTTCGGCCTCAAGTTCGGGGCGCAGAACCATGAGCATCCGCTCTTGGGATTCGCTGAGCATCATCTCATAGGCGGTCATGTTGAGTTCGCGCGTCGGCACTTTTTCAAGGTCGAGACGCACACCTAGGCCGCCTTTGTCGCCCATTTCCACGGCAGAGCAGGTCAGGCCCGCAGCGCCCATGTCTTGGATGGAAATCACAGCGCCGGTGGCCATGAGTTCCAGCGTGGCCTCCATGAGGCGTTTTTCGGTGAAGGGGTCGCCGACTTGGACGGTGGGGCGCTTTTCTTCGATCGTGTCGTCGAACTCGGCCGAGGCCATTGTCGCGCCGCCGACGCCGTCGCGGCCTGTTTTCGCACCGAGGTAGACCACCGGCATGCCGACGCCAGAGGCGGCGGAGTAGAAGATTTTGTCCGCATCTGCGAGGCCCGCCGCGAAGGCGTTGACCAGACAGTTGCCGTCATAGGCGGTGTCAAAGCGCACTTCGCCGCCCACGGTGGGGACGCCGAAGCAATTGCCGTAGCCGCCGACGCCTTCAACGACGCCGTGCACAAGCTGGCGGGTCTTGGGGTGGTCAGGGCGGCCAAAGCTGAGCGCGTTCATCGCAGCAATCGGGCGCGCGCCCATGGTGAAGACATCGCGCAGAATGCCGCCCACGCCGGTCGCCGCCCCTTGGTAGGGTTCGATGTAGGAGGGGTGGTTGTGGCTCTCCATCTTGAAGACCAGCGCTTGGCCATCGCCGATATCGACCACGCCTGCGTTTTCGCCGGGGCCGCAGATCACCTGTGGGCCGTCAGTGGGCAGGGTGCGGAGCCACTTTTTGGAGGATTTATACGAACAATGCTCATTCCACATGGCCGAGAAAATACCCATCTCGGTATAGTTCGGCTCGCGCCCGAGGATGTTCACGACCTCTGCGTATTCCTCGGGGGTAAACCCGTGGCTGGCGATGAGGTCAGGCGTGATGGCTGGATCTTGCATGGAAATTCCCCGGCTGGCGCATTTGCGCTCTCATACAAGGGGAAGTGGCGGGGGGGAAGTGGGTTTGGCCGCCTGTGGCCTGAAAGAATGGGATAGGCCAAAAAAAAGGCCGAGCACGAAGCTCGGCCAAGTCCAACAGGGAGGTATGAAGCGACGCGCCCTCAGGCTGTCAATCTTCATGACGATGAAATAGGAGGCAGAGCTGCTCAGATCAAGGCTATTTAACATCGCAAGTCATCATGGCCGATATGCGCCTAATGCATGGCTGAGGTGGCGGCGGGAGGTCAGCCTTCGCCTTCGGTCCGTTCGCGCCAGAGTTTGCGGTAGGTTATGATCTCTTCCTGCACGAAATCCTTGAAGGCGGCGACGCGTTTGGATTGGCGAAGCTCTTCGGGGTAGGCGAGGTAGACCGGCACTTCGGCGGATTCGATATCGGGCATCACCTGCACGATATGGGGGAAGTCCTGAATGAGGTAGTTGGGCAGCACGCCAAGGCCAAGGTGATGCACCACGCCCTGCAAAACGCCGAAGTAGTTGTTGACCGTCAGCAGTGAGCGCAGGTCATACATCATCAGCTCTTTGACCAATTGCAGCCCGGCACCGACCTGATCGCTGTCGGTGTTTTGACAGATCAAACGGTGATCGGCCATGTCTTCCATGCGCTTTGGGGTGCCGTGCTTCTCAAGATACTCAGGCGTGGCGTAAAGCCCCATGCGCACGGTCATCAGGCGTTTGCGGACCAGATCGGCCTGGCTCGGCTCTTTCATACGGATGGCGACATCGGCCTCCCTCATGGGCAGATCGAGGACGCGCTCTTCGAGCATCAGGTCGACTTTGAGATCAGGGTATTGTTCATAGAGTTTGGGCAAGCGCGGGGCGAGCCAAAGGGTGCCGAAGCCGGTGGTGGTGGTCACCCGTAGCTCACCAAACACTTCTTCTTCGCTGTCGCGGATGCGCGCGGCGGCGGCGTCGAGACGCTTGGCCATGGCCGAGGTCGCGTCGAACAGCAGTTCGCCTTGTTCGGTGAGGATCAGCCCGCGGGCATGGCGGTGAAAGAGGTTGGTATTGAGCTGTTCCTCAAGCCCGCGAATCTGCCGGCTGACCGCGGACTGCGACAGGTTCAACTTGTCGCCCGCATGGGTCAGCGACCCGGCGTCGGCCACGGCGTGAAAAATTCTGAGTTTGTCCCAATCCATGGCGCGTACTTTCCTTGCCCAGCCTTTCCCCTACCTTAATAAGCGGGAGAAAACAGCACAAACCGTCCCCTGAAGGACTGTCGTTGCGGAATAACTGCTATACAGGTCAGTGTTTGTGACCTATATGTGGCGACAATCATGCAAGACTGACGTGCTAGGGAGGGCCCGCCATGACAACGCAAAAGATTTCACTGAACGATCGTTTCGACCTTGAGAAAAGCCCGGTGCTATTAAATGGCACGCAGGCGCTGGTCCGGCTGATGATGATGCAATCCGCCCGCGACCGCGCGGCGGGGCTCAATACCGCAGGCTATGTGACCGGCTACCGGGGCAGCCCGCTAGGCGCGGTTGACCTGCAAATGCAACGGGCTGAGAAGAAACTGGCCGAGCATAGCGTGCGTTTTGAGCCGGGTCTGAACGAAGATCTCGCGGCGACGATGCTTTGGGGCAGCCAGCAGGCGGAACTGCGCGGCGAAGGGAAATACGACGGTGTATTTGGTCTGTGGTACGGCAAAGGGCCGGGGGTCGACCGTACCGGTGATGTGATGCGCCATGCGAATATGGCGGGCACTTCGCCTCATGGTGGTGTGCTGATGGCGATGGGGGATGACCATACGGGCGAATCCTCAACCGTGTTGCACCAGTCCGAATGGGCGATGGTGGATGCCTATATGCCCGTGGTTTCGCCCGCCGGTGTGCAGGAAATTCTTGACTACGGCATTTATGGTTGGGCGCTGAGCCGTTTCTCGGGTCTTTGGGTGGGCCTGAAGACGATGAAGGACACCGTTGAGGCGACCAGTGTGGTGAACGGCGATCCGAACCGGATGAAACTAATTACGCCGGAGTTCGACATGCCGGACGGCGGTCTGAGCATCCGTCTGGGCGATACACCACACCTGCAAGAAGCGCGGATGATCGACTATAAGCGTTTCGCGGCTGAGGCATTCTCCCACGCCAACAAAATGGACAAGCGCATGTGGGGCAAACGCGGGGCCAAGATCGGCTTTGCCGCGGCGGGTAAGAACTGGCTCGATCTGGTTCATGCGCTGAGCCTGCTCAACATTGATGAGAACGAGGCCGAGCGCCTTGGCATTACCACCTATAAAATTGGCCAAACCTTCCCGCTCGATATGCAGGGGTTCCATGAGTGGGCCGATGGGCTCGATCTGGTGGTTGTGGTCGAAGAAAAGCGCAAGCTGATCGAAGTGCAGATTAAAGAAGCGCTGTTCAACGATACGCACCGCCGGGTCTATGGATGGCACAAGGGCGGCGCGGGCATGGAGCATGGCGAAGAGCTGTTCCCGACCCGTGGCGCGCTGGATCCGATCCTGATCGCCGAGAAGATTGGCGGCATCTTGCTGGAAGAGGGCCGCGAGACGGATGGTATCCGCGCCGGGTTGGAAGCGCTGAACGAGGCGCGCCGCTCGGACAATGCCGAGGATATCGCGGCGCGTCTGCCGTATTATTGCGCGGGCTGTCCGCATAACTCCTCGACCAAAGTGCCCGAAGGCTCGCGTGCCTATGCGGGCATCGGCTGTCACTATATGGTGCAGTGGATGGACCGCGAGACCACCGGATTTACCCATATGGGCGGTGAGGGCGCGAACTGGATCGGTGAGGCGCCGTTTTCTAATACCAAACATGTGTTCCAGAACCTTGGCGACGGCACATACAACCACTCGGGCGTGCAGGCGATCCGTGCGGCACTCGCCGCAGGAACCAACATCACCTACAAGATCCTCTACAATGACGCCGTCGCCATGACGGGCGGTCAGCACAATGAGGGCGATTTGGATGCCTACCGCATCGTCGCGGAACTGAAGGCGATGGGCGTGAAGAACATCGCCGTGGTCTATGATGAGAAGGAAGACGTGGACCTTGCGCGGTTCAAGGGCGTCGAAGTGCATGAGCGCGCCGAGATGCCCAACGTGCAAAAGGCCTACCGCGAGCATGAAGGCGTCAGCGCGATCGTCTATATCCAGACCTGCGCCGCCGAGAAGCGCCGCCGTCGTAAGCGCGGTCTGTTCCCGGACCCGGATAAGCGGGTGTTCATCAACGAGGATGTTTGCGAGGGCTGTGGCGATTGCGGCGTGCAATCGAACTGCGTGGCCGTGGTGCCGAATGAAACAGAGCTGGGCCGTAAGCGCGCGATTGACCAATCGTCCTGCAACAAGGATTTCTCCTGTGTGAATGGCTTCTGCCCGTCATTCCTGACGCTCGAAGGCGCAAAGGTCCGCAAAGACCCGACAACCGAACTGACCATTCCCGACCTGCCGATGCCCGAACTGCCAACGATTAACGGCACCCATAACGTCGTCATCACCGGCGTCGGCGGCACCGGTGTTGTGACCATCGGCGCACTGCTGGCACAGGCGGCGCAGTTGGATGGCAAGGGCGCCGGCATGATGGAGATGGCGGGCCTTGCCCAAAAAGGCGGCGCGGTGCATATCCATTGCCGTCTGGCCGAGCGGCCTGAGGACATCAGCGCGATCCGTGTGGCCACCGGCGAGGCGCATGCGCTGATCGGCGGCGATCTGGTGGTCTCGGCTGGGCACAAGACGCTGGGCCTGACCCGCGCGGGCCGCACCGGGGCCGTGGTGAACTCGCACCAGATCATTACGGGTGACTTTACCCGTGATACTGAGTTTCAGATGCCTTATGACCGCTTGAGCCTCGCGCTTGAAGCGCGGCTGAAGGACGATGTGGCAATGTTCGACGCATCCGATTTGGCGAAGGCCGCTTTGGGCGACTCGATCTTTTCCAACATGATGATCTTTGGTGCGGCGTGGCAGCGTGGCTTGCTGCCTTTGACATTGGAAAGCCTGCAAGAGGCGATCCGCATGAATGGTGCTGCTGTCGAGCGCAACATGCGCGCCTTTGAGATTGGCCGTTGGGCAGTGCTTTACCCTGAGGATGCGGCGAAGGTGAGCCAGCCCAGCAAGGTGGTGGAACTGCCCAAGTCGCTGGACGACAAGATCGCCTTCCGTGAGGCCCATCTGACTGAGTATCAGGGCAAAGGGTTGGCCAAACGCTATGCCAAGATGCTCGACGGCATTGGGGACCGTGATGTGAAGGCGGCTGCCGCTTTGGGTTATCACAAGCTGTTGAGCTACAAGGACGAATACGAAGTCGCCCGGCTGCTCATCACCAGCCGTGACAAAGCGCGGGCCGAGTTTGACGGTGATTTCAAGATGACCTTCCACATGGCGCCGCCGCTTTTGTCAAAGATGGGGCCGAATGGCCGTCCGGAAAAGCGCGAGTTTGGTCAATGGCTCGAAGGACCGTTGCGGGTGATGGCCAAGTTCAAGGGGCTGCGCGGTACGCCGTTCGATCCCTTCGGCTATACCGCCGAGCGTAAGATGGAACGTGCGCTGATCAAACAATATGAAGCGGACATGGCTGAGGTATTGTCGAAGCTAACAGATCAGACCCGCGATGCCATCGTCGCACTGGCCGAACTGCCGCTGCAAATCCGCGGTTTCGGCCCGGTAAAACAAGCGGCAGAGGCAAAGGCCGCGAAACGGCGCGAGGAACTGCTGGGCGTGATCCGCGCAGGGGGCACCGCAACGGCCAAGGCCGCGGAGTAATACATTCGTTACAATCTACCTCTAGGGTCGGGCACAACGCCCGTTCCGGAGGTCGCCGTGATGCAAGAGATCGTAACGTCCGCCCGACATAAGCTATGCCCTCCCGCCCGCTCCGTGGGCGGTAGGGCGCTGATGCGACTGTTGGAAAACAGCACTGGCCGGGTGTCTTTGCTTAGACGTGCCAAAGGGTATCAAAACGATTTAGCCGCCGGGCATGGGTTCTTCGACGCGATGGCACGACGCTGTGGCCTGTCACTGCATGTGATGCGCGGATCGCTTCAGAATATCCCGGTCAGCGGCCCGGCTATTCTGATCGCCAAACACCTCTATGGCATTCTTGATGGGGTGATGTTGGGGCATATCCTCACCCAGACCCGTCCAGACTTCCGGATTATGGCGAACTCCATCTTTAGCCGCGCGCCGGGCCTGACGCGGTATTTGTTGCCGATCAATCTCGGTGAAGATCGCGACGCTTTGGCGGTCAATCTTGCTACCCGCCACAGGGCGTTGATCTATCTTGAGGGAGGCGGCGCCATTGGCATTTTATGGGCGGCACAGTCAGCACTGCGGTGCAGCCGTTCTCGCAACCGATGGTTCCGGGGTGACGCAGTTTCACCGCGCGGAGGATCGCCAAATCCAACGCGACGGTCGTGCCGATCTACTTTGACGGGCACACCGGCCTATTGTTCCAAATCGCAGGCCATTTGCATGCCAATCTGCGGATGGGGCTGCTGATCCGCGAATTTCGCGGCCGCGTCGATACGCCCGTGCGGATGGCCATTGGTGCGCCGATCACCCGCGCGGCTTTGGACCCTTTGGCGGGGGATGCAAAAGCGATGATGGATTTCCTGTGCAAAGCCACATATGAGTTGTCACCGAAGCCGGGCCAGTATCAAGGTCTTGGCTATGAGTTTGAGGAACGGCATAGAGCCGACAGGTGACGACGGACCATGGCAGTTGGTATTTTCGATTCGGGGCTGGGCGGGCTGACCGTCTGGAACAAGGTGCAAGAACGGCTTCCAGAGGTGGATTTTGTCTATCTCGCTGACAGCGCCCATGCGCCCTACGGCGTGCGCAACGCAGATGACATCTATAATCTGACCTGTGCCGCCGTGCAGCGGCTGTTTGATGCGGGCTGCGATCTGGTAATCCTCGCCTGTAACACCGCCTCTGCGGCAGCCCTGCGCCGGATGCAGGAGGGTTGGATCCCGCGCGAGAAACGGGTGCTGGGCGTCTTTGTGCCATTGATCGAAGCGATGACTGAACGCCAGTGGGGCGACAATTCTCCGCCGCGCGAAGTGGCGGTAAACCATGTGGCGCTCTTTGCCACCCCCGCAACCGTGGCGAGCCGTGCGTTCCAGCGCGAGCTGTCCTTCCGTGCCATCGGTGTGGATGTCGAAGCCCAAGCCTGCGGTGGGGTGGTCGATGCCATTGAAGAGGGCGATATGATCCTCGCCGAAGCGCTGGTGCGCAGCCATGTGGATGCGCTGAAACGCAAGATGCCCAACCCCGACGCGGCGATCTTGGGCTGTACCCATTATCCGCTGATGCAAGAGGCGTTTCAGGCGGCTTTGGGGGCTGAGGTCAAAGTGTTCAGTCAAGCGGAATTGGTGGCGGCCTCCTTGGCGGACTATCTTGAACGGCATCCCAATATGATGGGCAGTGGCGAGGCGGCCTTTCTAACCACCGGCGATCCCGCCCGCGTGAGCGACCGCGCGACGCAGTTCCTGCGACGACAGATCACATTCACCGCCGCCTGAATTCCCAGTACAAATCGTTCCGAACAAGGGGACAGACCATGACCCAGAACATCGCCATTCTCGGCGCCTCAGGCTATACCGGGGCAGAACTCATCCGGCTAATTGCTGGCCATTCTTCGATGAAGATCACCGATTTGGGGGCGAACTCCAAGGCCGGGCAAAGCATGGCGGAGGTCTTTCCGCACCTGCGCCATCTTGACCTGCCGGCGCTGGTCACCATTGATGAGATCGACTTTTCGCAGATTGATCTGTGTTTCTGCGCGCTGCCGCATAAGACCAGCCAAGAGGTCATCGCGGCACTGCCCAAAGACCTGAAGATCGTCGACCTTTCCGCTGATTTCCGCCTGCGCGATCCCGAGGATTATGCCAAATGGTACGGCAACAAACACGCGGCGATCGACGTGCAGAAAGAGGCTGTTTATGGCCTCACCGAATTCTACCGTGAAGAGATCGCCGCCGCGCGTTTGGTGGCGGGCACGGGCTGCAACGCGGCCACGGGGCAGTTCGCGCTGCGCCCATTGATCGCGGCAGGTGTGATTGATTTGGATGACATCATTCTGGATCTGAAATGCGCCGTGTCAGGTGCAGGACGGTCGCTGAAAGAAAACCTGCTCCATGCAGAGCTGAGCGAGGGCTATCACGCCTATGCGCTTGGCAGCACGCATCGCCATTTGGGTGAGTTCGATCAGGAATTCTCGGCCATCGCCGGGCGGCCCGTGCAGGTGCAATTCACCCCGCATCTGGTGCCGGCGAACCGCGGTATCTTGGCGACCTGCTATGTCAAAGGGGATGCACAGATCATCCATGAGACAATGCAAAAAGCCTATGCGGATGAGCCCTTTATCGAGGTGCTGCCCTTTGGCGAAGCGCCGAGCACACGGCACATTCGCGGCTCGAACTTCTGTCATATCGGCGTGGTGGGCGACCGCCAGACAGGACGGGCCACGGTGGTGGCCGCGCTCGACAATCTAACCAAGGGCTCCAGTGGGCAGGCGTTGCAAAACGCGAACCTGATGCTGGGCCTTCCGGAAACGGAGGGGCTGATGATGGCCCCGCTCTTCCCATGAAGAGTCTCAAGAAACAGCGCCGGATCCAGATCATTGCCGTGGCGGCGGTGGCCTTGGTGCTATCGACCGCATTGATCGGCTATGCGCTGCGCGACGGGATCAACTATTTCCGCGCGCCGAGCCAAGTGATTGCCGAGCCGCCCGGCCCGGCAGAGGTTTTTCGGATCGGCGGGCTGGTTGAGGAAGGCTCGCTGAAGCGCGGGCAGGGCGAGGCGATTCGCTTTGCCGTGACCGATGGCGGGGCGACCGTTCCAGTTGTTTTCACAGGCGTCTTGCCGGATCTTTTCGAAGAGAACCAAGGTATGGTCGGCACCGGGCGCTATGTCGACGGCGTTTTTGAGGCCTCTGAAATCCTTGCAAAACATGACGAGACCTACATGCCCAAGGAAGTGACGGACGCGCTGAAAGCGCAGGGCGTTTACCGCGATCCCGAAGGCTGAGCTGCACGCAACGCGCGGATACATGAGCTTGCGTTAACCATTCCGGCAGAGCCTGTTTTTACCCAAGACAGGAGAGCCCGTAATGCAGTCCGTCCGTGAGATCGCCAGTGCCATCGTCGCCCGTGAGGGCGGTTTTGTGAATGATCCCGATGACCCCGGCGGGGCGACGAATTTTGGGGTGACGATCCATACCATGCGCCGTTTGGGGCTGGACCTGACAGGCGATGGGGCGGTCGACGCGGCGGACGTGCGCCGCCTCAGCCGTGCGCAGGCGGTTGATATCTTCGTCAGACATTACTTCAACGCCCCGCGTATTGTGGAATTGCCCTCAGCTTTGCAGCCGAGCGTTTTTGACATGTATGTCAACGCAGGCAGCAACGCGGTGAAGATCCTGCAAAGCCTATTGCGAGAGATGGGCCAAGACATCGCGGTTGATGGTGCCATTGGGCCACAAACCATCCGCGCCGCCCATGCCGCGATCACCGCCGCGCCCGGGCATCTGGTCGACGCTTACGGCATCGCGCGGCGCAACTACTACTTCCGTCTGGCCGACCGCCGCCCCGCCAGCCGCAAATATGCGCGCAGCCGGGCAGGCGGCAAGGGCGGCTGGATCCGCCGGGCCGAAGAATTCATCGCGCCGCAGTATCACATGACGGATGCGGCCTTTGCACAGAGGGTGGCACAATGGGACTGATCGAACGCATCTTCACGACCGTCTTTGGCGGCGAGCGCAATGTCATCCGCGACACGGTCGAAGTGTTCCGCGAGAATGCCGAAGCCGGAGCGCAGCGGGCCCACGCGGTGCAAGGCCAAGCGATGGCGCAATATGGGGCGGAGTTCGCCCATCCCCGCCATGGCAGATTTGACCGTTTCATGGATGGGCTAAACCGCCTGCCGCGTCCGATGCTGGCTTTGGGCACCCTAGGGTTATTCGTCACAGCAATGATCAACCCGCTGTGGTTTGCGGAGCGAATGCAGGGCATTGCCCTTGTGCCGGAGCCGCTGTGGTGGCTGTTGGGCGTGATCGTTTCCTTCTATTTCGGCGCGCGACAGCAGGTGAAATCGCAAGAGTTTCAGCGCGCCATCGTGGGTACGATTACACGGGTGCCGCAGGTGGTCGAGAATATCGAGACCCTGCGCAAGTTGCGTGCCGATACCCCGCGTGTGGCCGACACGGGTGCCGACAGCCGACTGGCCCTCGCGGCAGTTGAACCGTCAGATAATCCCGCCCTAGACGCATGGCGCCGCAGCCGCGCCTGACTGCGACCGATTGACCGTGTCCCACGTCTGATTTGCCATGGCTTAGGGGGCGCTGTCCCCCTATAGTCCGGCCCATGATTACAGAGCTTGGACATTTCGCGCTGGTGCTCGCCTTTGGCGTAGCCCTTGTACAGATGGTGGTGCCGATGTGGGGCGCTTGGCGGGGCCGTGCAGCCTGGATGGCGGTGGCCGAACCGGCGGCGGGGGCGCAGTTTATCCTGATTGCGTTGGCCTTTGGCGCGCTGATGTGGGCCTTTATTACATCGGATTTCAGCTTGCGACTGGTCGTGGCCAACAGCCATTCCGCCAAGCCGATGCTCTATAAAATCAGCGGCACATGGGGCAATCACGAAGGTTCGATGTTGCTGTGGGTGCTCATCGTTGCGCTTTTCGGGGCGATGGCCGCGTGGTTTGGTGGCAATCTGCCGCCGCGCTTGCGCGCGCGGGTGCTGTCGGTGCAGGCGGCAATTGGCGTGGCCTTTCTGGCGTTTATCCTCTTCACCTCTAACCCTTTTCTGCGCATGGGCACGCCGCCCTTTGACGGCCAAGACCTGAACCCGCTGTTGCAAGATCCGGGATTGGCCTTTCATCCGCCGTTTCTCTATCTCGGCTATGTCGGCCTTAGCATGGCGTTTAGCTTTGCCGTGGCGGCGCTGATTGAAGGGCGCGTTGATGCCGCTTGGGGCCGTTGGGTGCGTCCTTGGACACTGGCGGCTTGGGTTTTCCTGACCATCGGCATCGCGCTTGGGTCTTGGTGGGCCTATTATGAGCTAGGCTGGGGCGGTTTTTGGTTCTGGGATCCGGTTGAGAATGCCAGCTTCATGCCGTGGCTTCTGGCAGCAGCGCTGTTGCATTCGGCCATCGTGGTGGAAAAGCGCGAGAGCCTGAAAAGCTGGACGATCCTGCTGGCCATCCTTGCATTTGGCTTTTCGCTAATCGGTACATTTATCGTGCGTTCGGGGCTGCTGACCTCGGTTCACGCCTTCGCAAATGACCCTGAACGTGGTGTGTTTATCCTCGCCATTCTGGGATTTTTCACCGGCGGCGCTTTGATACTCTACTCCCTGCGCGCCTCTGCACTTGAGGCCAAGGGCGTCTTTGGTCTGCTCAGCCGTGAGACCGCCTTGGTGGTGAACAATCTGCTGCTAGCAGTGGCTTGTTTCGTTGTTTTTGTTGGCACGATGTGGCCGCTGGTGGCCGAGATGTTCCTTGATCGCAAACTAAGCGTCGGCCCGCCGTTCTTTAACGCCGCGTTTACGCCCTTCATGGTAGCGCTAGGGCTCATCTTGCCGATTGGCAGCGCCATGCCGTGGAAACGTGCCAAAGTCATGCGCGCCCTCTATCCGCTGCGCTATGTCTTCTTGTTGGCGCTGGCGCTTGGCGGATTGGCATTTGCGATGCAATCCGGGCGCGGGTTGCTTGGGCCGGTGGGCATGTTCCTCGGGGCATGGCTGATCATGGGCACGGTGGTGGATGTGATGCAGCGCCTTGGCCGGGGGCCGGGAAAGCTGCGCCGCTTGCGCCGCTTGCCGCGTGCTGATTGGGGCAAGGCCACGGCACATGGTGGTCTGGGCGTTACAATGGCCGGGATTGCGGGGCTGATGGCTTGGGCGGTGGATGACATCCGCGTCGCCCAGATTGAAGAGCCTTTCGACGTGGGCAGCTATACGCTGACCCTGCACAATGTGAGTGAGGAGCGGGGGCCGAACTACCTGACCACCATTGCGGAGCTTTCCTTGGCGCAGGACGGCAAGACGATTGCCACCCTTCGGCCAGAGAAACGCTTTTATCCTGTGGCGCAGATGCCGACGACCGAGGCGGCGATCGACTATAACCTCGCGCGCGATGTTTATGTGGTGATCGGCGATGCGCAGGACGGCGGTGGTTGGGCCGTGCGGACCTATATCAAGCCGATGACCAATTGGATCTGGATCGGTTGCGCGCTGATGGCGCTTGGCGGGGTCTTGAGCCTGAGCGACCGGCGCTTCCGAATTGCGGCGGGTGCGCGCAAACAACCAGCAGGCGTGCCCGCAGAATGAAACGCCTTTTGTTGATCCTCACGCTGCTGGCAAGCCCGCTTTGGGCGGTACAGCCTGACGAGATTTTGGCGGATCCCGCGTTAGAAGCGCGCGCGCGACAGCTGAGCCAAGGGCTGCGCTGCCTTGTTTGCCGTAACGAGAGCATCGACGAAAGCAATGCGAGCCTTGCCCGAGACCTGCGGCTGCTCCTGCGGGAGCGGTTGGTCGCGGGTGATAGTGACGCGGAAGCGGTGGACTTCATTGTAGCGCGCTATGGTGAGTATGTGCTGCTGAGCCCCCGGGCCACGGGCGCGAATTGGTTGCTTTGGGGGGCAGGACCGCTGATGCTTCTGCTCGGCGGGGGGCTAGGGTTGGTTTATCTACGTAGCCGCGCGCGCGCCAAGACGGCCACAGAGGCACCGCTTTCGCCCGAAGAAGAAGCCCGCCTGCGAGATATTCTAGATACCTGACGCCCGGTTGTACTGGCCGTTGCAGGTCGCTTTGATATGCTGCCCGTAAGCAATCAAGGATATCAAAATGGACTATGAAACGATCACCTATGCGTTGACGGATGGCATCGCGCTGATCACGCTTAACCGCGCTGATAAGATGAACGCCTTGACCACCCAGATGCGGGCAGAGCTTACCCACGCCGTGACCGAAGGCGGGCGCGAGGGGCGGGTCGTTGTGCTGACGGGTGCCGGACGGGCCTTTTGTTCGGGGCAGGATCTGGCAGACAGGGCAGGCGGCGTGGCCGATCTAGAGAAGACCCTGCGCGAGGAATACGCGCCCTTGCTGCGCGCCATTATCAATTGTCCCGTGCCGACAATTGCCGCTGTGAATGGGCCAGCAGCAGGCGCGGGCGCCAATATCGCGCTGGCCGCCGATGTCGTTTTCGCCAGTGAGAGCGCTTATTTCATGCAGGCCTTCACCCGTATCGGCCTTATTCCTGATGCAGGCGGCACCTATGCACTGCCGCGCCAGATGGGCATGGCCAAGGCCATGGGGGCCGCGCTTTTTGCCGATAAGATCACAGCGCGTCAGGCAGATGACTGGGGTATGATTTGGCAGGCAGTACCGGATGAAGAGTTCGATGCCCATTGGCGGACCAAGGCGGCGCAACTCGCCAGTGGGCCGACCGCCGCCTATGCGGAGACGAAAAAGGCGATCCGTGCGTCGTGGGACAATGGGTTGGAAGATCAACTGTCGCTTGAGGCCGAGGCGCAGGGCCGTTGTGGGAAATCGCATGACTTTGCCGAAGGGATCACGGCCTTCACACAAAAGCGCAGCCCCAAGTTTCAGGGCCGCTGAGCGCTAGCAGGTACGTTCGACCAGCAGCACATCATCTGCGGAAGGCGCGGGGCCACTGGCCCGCGCCACCACCGCCACGGCGACCCCATCGGCCAATACCGTATGAACCGAGCAGGAAACCTGCGCGATCGTGATCCGCGGCGGGGTCTGGCCCTTGTCGTAAACCACGGCGATTTGGTCACAATCATGCAGCGTGTCCGGCACCAGCGCACATTGAGGGCCGGACAAATCACTGGCTTTTGAAGGGGATAGCCCGGTCGCGCAGTCCCAGCGAAGGCCTTTGGTCCTATCTGATGCGGTCATTTCGCGCTCCTTCGTCAAGGCCTTGCTGCGGGGCAGCATTAAATATCAGTTTAACCGGGCGGTCTGATTGCGCGAGGGGTAATCCCCAAAACAAAAGCGCCACCACACCTCTCCACCCGGAAAGTCATCTCGGCTCTTAGTTAACTTTGATGTGGGAATCCCGTCAAGCGTGTGCGACGCATTGTAACCCGCTGCGAAACAGTGCCGTAATTTCGCCGTATTTTCGGCTGTGGTGTTTCGAAACTGGCAAAACGCTTGGAAACATTCACTCATTTTCAAGCCCATTACCTCCGCTGAGCTGAAACGCATATTTAGGTGCGATTCGGAAGCACACCATTCGTATAGGTAGCTATGCTCTTATTGTCGCGCTTTGGTGAACAACCCTGATCGCACAAGTCGTTTGTAGGCCAGAGCAGAAACAAGAAACGCCCCGGGAATCCGGGGCGTTTGCTAGGGTTTGAGATGCGCTGTTCAGCGGTTCTCGATATCGACGTAATCGCGTTTGTCCTCACCAAGATACAGCTGACGTGGACGGCCAATTTTAAGCTGCGGATCGCTGATCTGTTCTTTCCACTGCGAAATCCAGCCCACGGTCCGCGCAAGGGCGAAGATCGGGGTGAACATCGAGGTGGGGAAGCCCATCGCTTCGAGGATGATGCCCGAATAGAAGTCGACGTTCGGGAAAAGCTTCTTCTCCGCGAAATACGGGTCTTCCAACGCCGCTTTTTCCAGCTCTTTCGCAACCTGAAGGATCGGGTTGTTCTCGACCCCCATCAGCTCCAGAACCTCGTCGGCGCTTTCTTTCATCACGGTCGCGCGCGGGTCGTGGTTTTTGTAGACGCGGTGACCAAAACCCATCAGGCGGAATGGATCGTTCTTGTCTTTTGCGCGGGCGATGAACTCAGGGATGCGATCGGGCGTGCCGATTTCCTTGAGCATTTCCAGGCAGGCTTGGTTCGCACCACCATGCGCCGGGCCCCAAAGGCAGGCGATGCCAGCGGCGATACAAGCGAAGGGGTTCGCACCCGAAGAAGACGCCAGACGCACTGTCGAGGTCGATGCGTTCTGCTCGTGATCGGCATGGAGGGTGAAAATCCGGTCCATCGCGCGGCTCAGGATCGGGTTTACTTCATGATCTTCGGCGGGCACGGCGAAACACATGCGCAAGAAGTTCGACGCATAGTCGAGATCATTGCGCGGATAGATAAAGGGCTGACCTATGGTGTATTTATAGGCCATGGCCGCAATCGTCGGCATTTTCGCGATCAAGCGGATCGTGGCAACTTCGCGCTGGTGCTCATCGTTGATGTCGGTGCTGTCATGGTAGAATGCCGACATCGCGCCGACCACACCGACCATGATGGCCATCGGGTGCGCATCGCGGCGGAAACCACGGAAGAAATTCATCATCTGCTCGTGCAGCATGGTGTGATTGGTCACCAAGCATTCGAATTCTTCCAGCGCTTTGGGGCCGGGCAGTTCGCCGTAGAGCAGCAGATAGCAAACTTCGAGGTAGTGCGATTTGCTTGCCAGTTGTTCGATCGGGTAGCCACGGTGGAGCAGCACACCTTCGTCACCATCAATAAAGGTGATCGTGCTGTCGCAGGCCGCGGTCGAGGTAAAGCCCGGGTCATAGGTAAAGACGCCCGCCTGCGCATAGAGCTTGCGAATGTCGAGCACATCAGGCCCGTCGGTCGGGCTGTGGATCGGCAGCTCGTAGGTCTTGTCGTCGATCGTCAGCGTTGCGGTTTTATTATTATTGGTCATGAAGTCCCTTCCCGAATGTAGGCTGCGGAGTTGTGCCCCGCCGTCTGGGCCTAGCCCCAATAGGGGCCGTCCCGTTCAGTTATATCCTGCCGCGGTAAGAAGTGGTTAACCAAAACTTAGGCCGCAGCATCTGTCAGTCGGGCAAGGGTTTCATCGCGCCCCAGCACCAACATCATGTCAAAAACCGATGGGGTGACTGCCCTGCCAGCCAAGGCCGCCCGAAGGGGCCCTGCCAGCTTGCCAAACTTGGTGTCCTGCGCGGCAGCAAAGCCGTTCAGTACCTCCTCCAGCGTTTCTTTGTTCCAGCTAGCATTTTGCAATTGCGGCGTCAATTCCGACAGTATGCCACGGGATACCGTATCGAGGTTCTTCGCTGCTTTCTCGTCCGGGGTGATCGGACGCGCGGCAAGAACAAAGGTTGCTTTTTCAAGAAGTTCCGGGAATGTCTTCGCGCGATCCTTGAGGCAATACATGGCACGCTCCAAACCCTCGGCTTGGGCTTCCGTAAGGGAAGGTAGACCGGCAGCATCCAAATAGGCTTCGATTTCGCGCCGCAGCGCGGCATCATCGGCCTGTGCGATATGCTGACCGCAGAGGTTTTCTAGCTTTTTCAGGTCAAATTGCGCGGGGCTTTTGCGGATGCCGTTAAGGTCAAACCAATCTTGCGCCTGCGCGTCAGTGAAAAATTCATCATCGCCGTGGCTCCACCCCAGCCGCGCAAGGTAGTTCCGCATGCCAGCGGCCGGGTAACCCATAACCTGATATTCCTGTGCGCCCAACGCGCCGTGCCGCTTGGAGAGCTTCTTGCCATCCGCACCATGGATCAATGGAATATGCGCCCAGACCGGCACGTCCCAGCCCATCGCCTCATAGATCATCATCTGCCGGGCGGCATTGTTCAGATGATCGTCGCCACGGACAACATGGGTTACGCCCATGTCGTGATCGTCCACCACAACAGCCAACATATAGACCGGCGTGCCGTCGGAGCGCAGCAGGATCATATCGTCGAGCTGGTCATTGCGAATTGTCACATCGCCCTGAACCTGATCGCGGATCACGGTGGTGCCTTCCAGCGGTGCCTTGATGCGGATCACATACGGCGCGTCGGGGTGGCTGGCAGGATCACTGTCACGCCAAGGTGACCGGTAAAGCGTGCTGCGGCCTTCGGCCTTGGCTGCCTCACGGAAGGCTGTGATTTCATCTTGAGAGGCGAAACATTTGTAGGCTTTGCCCTGAGCCAGAAGTTCATTTGCCACTTCGGCATGGCGGGGCGCATTCTCAAACTGGCTGACGATCTCGCCGTCGTGGTCCAGACCCAGCCACGCCATCCCTTTCAGAATCGCTTCTGTCGCCTCGGGCGTGGAGCGCGCGCGGTCGGTGTCTTCGATACGCAGCAGGAACTTACCGCCACGGCCGCGCGCGTAGAGCCAGTTAAACAGGGCGGTGCGTGCTCCGCCGATATGCAAAAACCCGGTGGGCGAAGGGGCGAAACGGGTCACGACGGGGGCGTTCATGGCAGGAGGCCTTTCGGTAAGAGGTATGGCGTTTGGGGCAGTGTTTACCAAATGGTAACCACCCCGATCCTAGAATTTAACGTCTGTCTACCCAGTGCGATCCGCGGGGGCAAGCATGGGCCTTTTGAACCTTTTCAGCACCGTGATGCTTCGCCAGCGGGGGCATCTGTTTGGCTGGGTGCCTGTCTGCCTCGCGGGGGGGATCGGTTGGTACTTTTCACTGTCGGTAGAGCCTTCTTTGCCGGTGCTCTGGGGAATGATGCTTGCCGTGGCAGGGTTAACGGTCGTGGCGCGGCTGCTGCCAGAGGTCACCGCGCCCTTTGCCGTCTGCGTCGCCTTGGTTCTGCTTGGTCTGCTCATTGCTGCATTCCGCGCACATTCCACGGCAACCCCCGTTCTCGGCTGGCGCTATTACGGCGCAGTTGAAGGGCGGGTCATCGCGCTGGATCGCAGTCAGTCGGATGCACCGCGCGTCACCCTTGATCAAGTACGGCTGGACCGCATTCCACCTGCGCGGACCCCGACAAGGGTTCGGGTATCTTTGCATTCGAAAACCCCCGGCTCAATAAAGCTGACACCGGGTATGCGGGTGATGACGACGGCGCACCTGTCGCCCCCCGCCGGACCGGTAGAGCCGGGAGGATTCGACTTTCAGCGCCATGCGTGGTTTGCCGGATTGGGCGCGGTCGGCTACGCGCGCGTGCCGCTTTTGGGTATCGCCAAGCCAACTGAAGGCGAATTGAGCCTGGGGCTTTTTCGTCTTCGTATGGCGGCCTCGGCCCGGGTGCGTCATCATTTGCCCGGCGATATCGGAGGGTTCGCGGCGGCCATCACGACCGGAGATCGCAGCGCCATCTCTCAGCAAGCGCTGCAAGACCTGCGCAGCAGCAATCTGGCGCATCTGTTGGCGATTTCCGGCTTGCATATGGGTCTGCTCAGCGCCGTGGTTTTTGGCGGGCTACGGCTGATGTTGGCGCTGCATCCGGTCACCGCCACACGCTGGCCAAGTCGCAGCATCGCGGCAGGTGCGGCACTAATCGCCGCCACTGGCTATCTTGCGCTATCCGGCGGAAATGTCGCGACCGAGCGGGCCTATGTGATGTGCGCGGTTGCCTTGTGCGCGCTTATGATTGGCCGGCGTGCCATCTCGTTCCGTGCGGTGGCTCTCGCGGGTATCATCGTGTTGGCCCTGCGCCCCGAAGCGCTCATGGGACCAGGGTTTCAAATGTCCTTCGCCGCAACCACTGCGCTGGTCGCGGTTTTCGGATGGATGCGCGATTTCGAAGGGGAGGTCATACCCCGTCGCCTGCGCCCGGTGGCTGCTGTTGTGATTTCCTCTGCGGTCGCGGGGGTCGCCACTGCGCCGATTTCAGCGGCGCATTTCAACACGGTTTCGCATTACGGACTTGTGGCAAACTTGCTGTCAGTCCCCCTGATGGGGGTCTTGGTGATACCTGCGGCCGTATTAGCCGTCTTGTTTGCGCCCTTCGGGCTGGAAGGTATTCCGCTTTGGGCAATGGGGCTTGGCCTTAGATGGATACTCTTTGTTGCCGAGGGTGTTTCAAACCTTCCCGGCGCGCGCAGTTTCGTGCCCGGACCGGGAGGCTGGGTGTTACCGCTCTTAGCCCTCGGATTTTTGTGGCTTCTTATCTGGCAAGGGAGCCTGCGTTGGTTAGGTTGTCCTGTAATGGTGTTGTCGTTGATAGTCTGGCAAGCAACGACGCGGCCAGATGTGCTTGTCGCCGACACCGGCACACTTGTTGGCATAATGACCGCCGAAGGGCGGGCGCTGAGCAAAGAAAAGGGCGCAGGGTTTATTGCCCGAAACTGGCTTGAGAACGACGGTGATGGCGTCGATCAATCTGTGGCAGCCGCACGTTGGGCAAAGAACGCGACGGGCATTATTCACCTTTCAGGAAAGCGCGCCGCCGCCGCGTTTCGGGGCTGCCGCCGGGGCGAGATTGTCATCGCCTCGGTCCAAATGGAGCCAGACCCAGCCTGGAATTGCCGAGTGTTCGATCCCATCCAATTACGGGAAACAGGCGCGCTGGCGCTTTGGAAAATGCCTGAAGGCTGGCATATTACCACCGCAAAAGAACACGCCGGCGCGCGTCTGTGGAACAGCAGGTCTGCACGCGGCGCAAATCGTTAATAGGTTCGGATAAGCCCCACAAGACGCCCCTGAACCTTGACCTTATCTGAGGGCAGCACGCGTGTTTCATAGGCTGCGTTGGCCGCTTCCAAAGCGACTGAGGCACCCTGTCTGCGGAACCGTTTCAGCGTGGCCTCTTGGTCCTCTACCAGCGCGACCACGATATCACCGTTATCAGCAACCGATGTCTCACGGATCACCACGATGTCACCATCGTTAATCCCGGCCTCAATCATCGAGTCGCCGCGCACCTCAAGCGCATAGTGCTCCCCTTGACCGGCAATCATACCGCCCGGCACCGTAACGCTGTGCGATACCTGCGAGATTGCCTCAATCGGAACGCCCGCGGCGATCCGGCCCATGACAGGCACGTCAAATGCATGTTGTGCAGTGACCGGCTGCGCAGAGTGCGGCGGCGGGCTGTCGGGGCGATCCCCGTCTATAACGCGGGGGGCAAAGCCAGGAGCGCCACCAAGGCTCTCGGGCAGTTTGACCACTTCAATGGCGCGGGCCCGGTGGGCGAGCCGCCGAATGAAACCGCGTTCTTCCAATGCCGTAATCAACCGGTGGATGCCTGACTTAGACCGCAAATCGAGCGCCAGTTTCATTTCATCAAAGCTGGGCGGAACGCCATCCCGCTGAACGCGCTGGTGAATAAAAGACAGCAAATCGAGTTGTTTTTTGGTCAGCATCGTACGTCCCCTGAAGCTTTTCTTTGTTTTGTTCTAGGGATGTTCTCGTTTTGTGTCAACCTCAGGTTGGCGTTATATCAAAATGTAGGGCTGTAAGTCTTTTGCACTTCGAACCGGATCATGCGGGGGGCGGATCATCAAAGCATCTGCCTGCGCAAGGACCGACAAAAGAGAGGAATCCTGACGATCATCGGGATAAAGCATTCCGTCTCGCAAGCGTGCTCGCATGTAATGGGCACGCGGCCCATTCGGACCAATCTCGCGCCCGAGCGGCGCTTCACAGATCGGGGCATGTACCTGTGTCAATCCAAGCATCCGTCGCAACATTGGCAACACGAAGACAGCGCCGCAAACCATTGCCGACACAGGGTTTCCCGGCAAACCGATCATCGCAAGATTACCCAATTTTCCCGCCATCAGTGGCTTCCCGGGACGCATTGCAACCTTATAAAAGGCCTGCTCCATTCCAAGTTCTGCCGCCACGGGCGCGATCAGATCATGGTCGCCAACAGATGCGCCGCCGATGGTTACAAGCAAATCCGCGCCTTTGGCCAGCGAAAAGGCCTGTTTTAATGATGCCGTTGTGTCACGGGCAATGGGCAGCATGCGTACCTCTGCGCCTGCGTCTTCAAACATCACGGCAAGACCATAGCTGTTAGAGGCGATGATCTGATCGGGGCCAGGGTCTTCGCCCGGTTGCACCAATTCATCTCCGGTGGCGAGGATCGCGATAACCGGTTTGCGGGTCACGGGTACATTCGGAACGTTCATCGCCGCCAGCAAAGCCACATCCGCTGGCCGTAGGGTGCGCGGCGCGGAAAGTTCCTCACCTACGGTGAAATCACCCCCGGCGGGGCGAATATTATCTTTCGCATCAATATGATGTCCAAGTGTAATCAGGTTGCCGCGTCGGGTGACTTCCTCTTGAATCACCACGAAATCAGCACCTTCGGGAACCGGCGCGCCTGTGAAAATGCGGACAGCCTGGCCAGCGCGCAGCGTGCCATCATAGCCGTGGCCAGCGGCGGCCTCTCCTACGACCTTGAACATAGCGTCAGGTTCAACTTCCGCGCGCCGCAGCGCATAGCCGTCCATTGAGGAGGCGGCGAAGGGGGGTTGGCTGCGCTGAGCGGTTACGGATTTCGAAAGCACCCGTCCATGGGCAGCGCGGAGGGGCACATCTTCGGTCTCTAGCGCCGCAACAAGGTTAAGGACTGCGGCAAGAGCTTCATCTACGCTGATCATGTCGCCTCGTAACGGCCTGATTTACCACCGTCTTTCAGAATGACCCGGGTGCCGCCAATCTCCATCGCCTTATCTACGGCTTTCGACATATCATAGACAGTGAGGGCGGCCACGGACGCGGCGGTAAGGGCTTCCATTTCCACCCCGGTTTGACCCGTGGTCTTGACGGTCGCAACAATGCGAATGCCGGGCAGCGACGCATCAGGCGTCAACTCAATGCTGACTTTGGTGATGGGCAGCGGATGGCAAAGGGGGATCAGATCGGCAGTGCGTTTGGCGGCCATGATCCCGGCAAGCCGCGCGACGCCCAGAACATCGCCCTTCTTTGCCCGACCTTCGGTAATGATTTCAAACGTTTCTGGCGCCATTTTGATGTAGCTCTCGGCTTGGGCCACGCGTGAGGTCACGGCCTTGTCCGACACATCAACCATATGCGCGTCACCTTCAGCGTCAAAATGGGTCAGCGCCATCACATGCCTCCGGGGATGAGCGGGCTGGCCAGCAAATCGCGCGTGGCCTGTTCGACATCCGCCTGCCGCATGAGGCTTTCGCCGATCAAGAAGCAGCGCGCGCCGTAGATCGCCATATCCGCAAGGTCAGCAGAGGTATAGAGGCCGGATTCGCAGACCAGCATCCGGTCGGGCGGGACGGCCTCTGACAGTTCGCGCGTTACATCAAGAGATGTCTCAAAGGTATTGAGATTACGGTTATTAATGCCAATCATGCGGCTTGTCAGTTTTTCGGCGCGGGTCAATTCCGCGGCGTCATGCACCTCGATCAGTGCGTCCATGCCCCAGTCGTGAGCGGCCTGTTCCAGTTCGGCGGCCTGCGCGTCGGATACGGATGCCATGATGATCAAGATACAATCAGCGCCAAGACTTCGGGCTTCGGCGACCTGATAGGGATCATAAAGGAAATCTTTGCGCAGCACTGGCAGGTCGCAGGCAGCGCGGGCCTCAACCAAGAACTCTTTTGCGCCTTGGAAGCTCGGGGTGTCGGTCAGCACTGAAAGACAGGTTGCGCCGCCCGCGGCATAGGCCCGCGCAAGGGCGGCTGGTTCGAAATCTTCGCGGATCAACCCTTTGGAAGGGCTGGCTTTCTTAATTTCAGCGATCAGCCCATAGCCCTCGCGGGAGGCTTCGTGCAAGCTTTGCGCGAAGGGGCGCACGGGGGGCGCGGCACGGGCGGCAGCCTCTACATCAGCTTGTGATTTTTCGGCCTTGGCAGCGGCGATTTCGTCCAGCTTATAGGCTTTGATTTTTTCCAGAATTGTCGCGGTCATGGCATCCTCACGGGTTTATCCAATGTATGCCGGGCTTGCCTTGGCGCTGCAACCAGTCATTCACCCGACTAAAAGGCCGCGACCCAAAGAAGCCACGCCGGGCAGAGAGCGGCGAAGGGTGTGGCGTCTCAATCTTCAGGTTCTGCACCGGATCAACTGCGGCGGCTGCCTTTTGGGCATGTGCCCCCCAGAGCAAATAGGCACGGGGACGATCCGAAAGGCGTGTGAGCACCTGAGCCGTCAGTTTTTGCCAGCCAAGTTTAGCATGGCCATTCGCATCGCCTGCGGGCACGGTGAGCACGGCATTCAGCAGCAATACCCCTTGGTCGGCCCAAAAACGAAGATCAGGGCTTTGAGGCGATGCGCCAGTATCGTCCTGTATCTCTTTGAATATGTTCGATAAAGATCGGGGTAGGGGGCGCACATCAGGTTCGGCTGAAAAAGCGTAGCCATGGGCGTGACCCGGTGTGGGATAGGGATCTTGGCCGAGGATCACCACATCAACTGCATTGGGTTGGAGGTGTTCTAGTGCAGCGAATACTTGCGATGCCGGCGGGAGCACCTCGCGCGGTTCTGCAGCCAGCTTTTGCGCGATACCGGGCCAATCTTCTGTGAAAAACGGTAGACTGGCCCAGTCGCCAAGCGCGCTGCGGTTCAGCGGTTTCATTTCGTCTGACTGATGCGCGCTACTTTTTCGATACGGTCCCGCGCAGCACCGCTGTCGATACTCTCTCGGGCCATTTCGACGCCGGACTTTAGATCAGGCGCCACATCTGCCACCACCAAAGCGGAGGCCGCGTTCAACAAGACCGCGTCGCGGTAGCCTGATGGAACGCCGTCCAACAGCGCTTTGAAATGTCTGGTGTTTTCAGCAGGCTCACCCCCGGCAATCGCCTCGAAAGGATGCACGGGCAGGCCTGCATCTTCGGGGTGCAGTTCGCGCAGATTAACCACACCATCTTCCAGTGCAGCAACCCAGCTTATGCCGGTGATGGTCAGCTCGTCCGTACCATCAGAGCCATGCACGAGCCACGCTTTTTCGGAGCCGAGTTGTTTTAGTGTCAGGGCCATAGGCTCGATCAGGTCGCGGGTGTATGCGCCGGTCAATTGTCGTTTGACGCCTGCTGGGTTGGTGAGCGGACCGAGGATGTTAAAGATCGTTCGGGTGCCCAGCTCTGACCGTGTGGGCATGACATGGGCGACCGCAGGATGATGCATGGGCGCCATCATGAAGCCGATGCCCGCTTCGGCGAGTTCACGCTCGACCACTGCGGGGCCGACCATGACGTTGATGCCCAGCTGCGTCAGCGCATCAGACGCGCCGGATTTCGAGCTGAGGTTGCGGTTGCCGTGTTTCGCCACGATTGCGCCTGCGCCAGCAGCGACAAAGGCGGCGGCGGTCGAAATGTTAAGCGTTCCTTTGCCGTCACCGCCGGTGCCGACGATGTCGATCGCCCCTTCGGGTGCACGCACGGCGTTGCACTTGCTGCGCATTACCTGTGCTGCGGCGGCGTATTCAGTCACTGTCTCGCCGCGCGTGCGCAGCGCCATCAGAAAGCCGCCGATCTGACTGGGCGTGGCTTCGCCTTCAAATAGGATTTCAAAGGCCTCAACAGCTTGTTCGGAGGTCAGGGGCCCATTGGCGGCGGCGTCCAACAGAGGTTTTAACGCAGCGCTCATGCCGGGACCTTCATCTCATTCAGGAAGTTTTGCAGCAGGGCGTGGCCGTGCTCGGACCGGATCGATTCCGGGTGGAACTGCACGCCATGCAGCGGCAGTTCGCGGTGTTGCAGCCCCATGATCGTGCCGTCTTCGAGTGATGCGGTCACTTCAAGACAGTCCGGGAGGCTTGCGCGCTCAACCACCAGCGAATGATAGCGCGTCGCCCCGAAGGGCGAGGGAAGCCCGGCAAAAACACCGCGCCCCTCGTGTTGCATCTGGCCCAGTTTGCCATGCACGATGTCATCGGCCCGCACGACTTTGCCGCCGAAGGCTTGGCCCAGCGTCTGATGGCCAAGGCACACCCCCAAAAGCGGCACACGCGCCTTGGCGGCGGCATGGGTCAGCTCTAGGCAAATCCCCGCTTGGTCAGGGTCACAGGGGCCGGGGGACAGCAAGATACCGGCAGGGTTCATGGACATCGCTTCATCTACGCTGAGCGCGTCATTGCGGTGTACCTGCACATCCGCACCGAGGCTGCCCAGGTAATGAACCAAATTATAGGTAAAGCTGTCGTAGTTATCGATGAGCAGCAGCACAGGCAGGCATTTCTTTGTATTAGGACTGGAGAAACCACGCCGGGGCGCGGTATAGGTTTTTGCATACATGTTCAGGCTTGAACCCCATCGTCAAGAGTTTGGGGCAAGCCAATTGAGGGATCGCCGGGCTTTCTGGCCGTGGCGCAGACAGCAGGAGTAGCGCAGATGGCACGCGGAATTCTAAGCGGGCTGATTTGGGGCGGTGTGGCTAGCATCGGCGTGGCGGGTGCGGTGTCGCTGATGATGCCCTTGCCGCTTCCGCCGCAGGTGGGCGATGCACCCGGCTCTGGCCCCGCGCCGGCGCGGATCAATGTGACGGATGCGGGGGATCAGGGGCGCAGCCGTGATTCCGCGCCTGTGTTGAATGCGCCCAGTCCGCGCGCTGATATGCCTCAGCAGGACAGTCTTGCCGCGCTTGACCCTGACACACAGACCTCTGCCAGCCTGCCAGAGACGGGCGGTGCAGAGGGGCTTAGCACCCCCGCCGCAGCTGAGGGCCAGACGCCGACGTCTCCGAGGGCGGAGGAGCCGGTGTTGCCCAATCCGCAGGCGATGGCCCCCGATGCGCCGCAGGCTGCCGATGAGCTTTCGATCAGCACCGAACCCGCGCAGCCGCCTGCGCCGGATGTGGCCGGTATCGAAGGCGCATTTGATGCCCCACAGGGCATGGCAGCGCCGGAGGTAGAGGAGGCCGACCCCATAACCTTGCCAGCGGAAGAAGCCACCGTTGAGGAAGAAACGCCAGAGCCACTGCCCGAAGAGACTGGCGTGGCCGAGGCCGAGCCTGCTGGAGCGGCCGAAGCCCCTGCGCCTGCCATCGAGGCCGAAGCCCCTGAGCCTGCCGTGGAGGCCGAAGCCTCTGCGCCAGTGGAGGAGCCGGAAGCCGAATCCACCTCAGAGCCCGAAGAGACAGTTGCTGCAAGCCGCCCGGCCATCGGCACACCTGCGGCCACTTTGGCCGACCGCAATTCCGGCGTCGTGATCAACCGCCCCGGGGCGGATATCGCGACGGATGGGGACGCGGAAATTGTGATCGAAGACCCGCGCCCCGTGGTGGCCAACAGCATCGCCAGTGAGCAGGTCGAGGGCAAACCGCTGATGAGCGTGGTCTTGATCGACGATGGCACCTCGGTCACCGCAGGCAGCGCCGGGCTGGCCGCGCTGCGTAGCTTTCCCTATCCGCTGAGCTTTGCTGTCGACAGTGGACTGCCTAATGCGGCAGAGCGGGTAAAGATTTACCGCGAAGCCGGGTTTGAGGTTTTGGCGATGGTCGATCTGCCGCAGGGCGCGCAGCCCAGCGATGCCGAAACCGCCTTTGCCGCCACGCTTGACCGGATCGGTCCAGTGGTGGCTGTGCTGGAAGGGACCGAGAGCGGCTTTCAGGGCAGCCGTGCGCTGACTGATCAGGTGACGGATATCCTCGCGCAGTCCGGCCACGGGCTGGTGACGCAGGACAAAGGGCTGAACACCATGCCCAAACTGGCGCGCAAGGCCGGCGTGCCTGCGGATCCGGTGTTTCGTGACTTTGACAGCAAGGATCAGACCGCGCGGGTGATCCGCCGCTTTCTGGATCAGGCAGCGTTCAGGGCTGGGCAAGAGGGGGCGGTAATTATGCTGGGCCGTTTGCGGCCCGATACCGTCTCGGCATTGCTGCTCTGGGGGTTGCAGGACCGCATCAATGATGTGGCTTTGGTCCCGATCTCTGCGGTGTTGCTGCGCGAGGAGTGACCTCGCGCAGGGTTAGATAATCTCGTCTTCGTCAAAGAGCGGGTCTTCTTCCAACTGGCTGGCCAGATCGTCAACGGTTGCCTCTGCCGCGCGGGGGCCAAGCTTGGCGAGGTGAAAAACCGCATCGCCTTCGTTCACCACCGGCAACATTGCGCGCCCAATCAGGATGCCCGGCGCATCGGCCAATAGCTCGGCCTCTTCTTTGCCAAACGGGTCTGACACGATGGCGAGCAGTTCGCCTTCGGCCACGGTCTCTCCCTCGGCGCGGAAGGTGCGCAAAAGCCCGCCCGCAGGGGCGCGCAGCCAGTGGGACGCGGTGCAGATATAGGGCGCGCTGCGGGCGCGGGCGATGCCCTTGGCGGGCAGCATGTCTTGGCCGCGCATGACCCGCAGAATCCCCGCAAGCCCCGCACGGACGGCCATTTCGTCAAAGCGCAGCCCTTCGCCCGCCTCATAAAGCAGGATCGGCGTGCCTTGTTTTGCCGCGACCGCGCGCAAAGAACCATCCCGCAGCGGCGAGGTCAGCACCACCGGCGCGCCGAAATCCATCGCCATCTGCTGGGTCACCTTGTCAGCGGGCGAGACACGCACCTGCGGCAGGTTCGTGCGGTGGATCGCCGCTGAATGCAGATCCACACCGAAATCACAGCGCAGCACCACCTCTTGCAGAAAGATATGCGCCAATCGTGCTCCGAGGCTGCCCGAAGGCGAGCCGGGGAAGCAGCGGTTTAGATCGCGGCGGTCGGGCAGGTAGCGTGAGCGGTTGAGAAAACCGAAAGAGTTCACCACCGGCACCACGATCAGCGTGCCACGCAAAGCGCTAAGCTGTGGCGCGCGCAGCAGGCGGCGGGTGATCTCAACGCCAATGACCTCATCCCCATGCACGGCGGCAGAGACGAACATCGTCGGCCCCGGGCGTTTGCCGTGAAAGATCTCAAGCGACAGATGCACCGGCGTATGATCCGGCAGGATCGAGACGGGCAGGTCAACCGCAAGGCTACTGCCGGGGGCGACGGAATGCCCCGCGATCTGAAAGGGGGCACGGTTCGGCATGATCAGTTGTTTCCCTTGCCGCCAAAGCGCGCGGCGTCGGCAGCAGCGCGGCGGATTGCACCGGATTTGTGAACGGTTTCCATAAACTCAGCCTCTGGGTCACTGTCATAGACAACGCCACCACCGGCTTGGATGTAGAGCGTCTCGTCCTTCACTACGGCAGTGCGCAGGGCGATGCACATGTCCATGTCGCCGCCCGCGCTGAAGTAGCCCACGCCGCCGCCATAGACGCCGCGCTTCTCGGGTTCCAACTCGTCGATGATCTCCATCGCGCGGACCTTTGGCGCGCCTGAGACGGTGCCTGCGGGCATCCCGGCAAAGAAAGCGTCGAGCGCGTCGCAGCCCTCGCGCAGCTCACCGACCACGTTGGAGACAATGTGCATGACGTGGCTGTAGCGCTCAACAATGAACTCTTCCGTCGGACGCACGGTGCCGATTTTGGCAACCCGGCCTACGTCATTGCGGCCCAGATCGAGCAGCATGAGATGCTCGGCCAGTTCCTTGGGATCGCTCAGCAGATCGGCTTCTAGCGCGCGGTCCTCCTCCGGCGTGGCACCTCGTTTGCGGGTGCCTGCGATGGGGCGGATAGTGACTTCGTTGCCAAAGACCCGCACGAGGATTTCAGGGCTCGCGCCGACCACATGAAAGCCGCCGAAGTTGAAATAGAACATGAAGGGCGAGGGGTTGGTGCGGCGCAGGCTGCGGTAGAGCGCGAAGGGCGGCTGCGTAAAACCTTGAGCCCAACGCTGGCTCGGCACCACCTGAAAGATATCGCCCGCGACAATGTAATCACGCGCTTTTTCTACGGCAGCTTTGTAACCCTCATGGGTGAAATTGCTAACCGGCTCTGGCGCGTCTTCTGCGTCACCCAGATCGCGGGAGGTTTGCGGCATGGCGCGTTCGAGATCGCGCACCGCGTCCATCACCCGTTCGGCGGCTTGGGCGTAAGCCGCGCGGGCCGTTTGGCCGTCAGAAACCCAAGCGGGGGAGACGATGGTGACTTCGCCCTTCACGCCATCCAGCACGGCCACCACCGACGGGCGCATCATCACCGCATCAGGAAGGCCCAGAGGGTCGGGGTTCACGTTGGGCAGATGTTCAACCAGCCGGATCATGTCATAGCCGAGATAGCCAAAGAGGCCCGCAGCAGCTTGGGGCAGATCATCGGGCAAGGTGATCCGCGATTCCGCGATGACATCGCGCAGGCGGTCCAGTGGATCGCCGGGCATGTCCTCAAAGGCATCCGCATCATAGCGGGCCGCGCGGTTAAGGGCTGCGGTCTCCCCTCGGCAGCGCCAGATCAGATCAGGCTTCATACCGATGATCGAATAGCGCCCGCGCACGTCACCGCCGGTGACGGACTCCAGCACAAAGGCATTCTCTGCCGCGCCGGTGAGTTTCAGCATCAATGACACGGGCGTGTCGAGATCTGCGGCAAGGCGGGTGTAGACGATCTGATTTTCGCCCGCTTCATAGGCGCGGGCGAAAGTGTCGAAATCCGGGGTTAGGGCCATCAAAACTGCCTATCAGGGAAAGTTCACATGCACGGCACTGACCGCGCGCTGGTCGATCTGAGGATCGGCATCGCGCATCACTGCGTTGCTGTAGATGTCAAAAAGTCCTTGGGCCAGCGCCTGATCCAACTGCTGGGACAGACGGTCCATCAGCGCTTGGGTCTGATCGTTCTCGCCTGCAGCCGTTACGGAATCAACCCGCAGAACCACCACATGATCTCCCGCCGGAAGCACGGCCACGCCGCCTTCGTCGAGGTCAAAAACCTGATCCATGAAGGTGTCGGGCGTGCCATCCACATAGGAGCTGCGGGTCATGCCTTCGCCAAGCTGCGGCTCAAGACCTGCGGCTTCAAAGTCACCTCCGTCGGCCAGATCGGCAATCAGGTTTTCGGCCTTGGCCGTCAGGGCGTCGACGATCTGCGCATTGCGCCAAGCGGCTTCTACCTCTGCGCGGGCGGCATCGAAGGGATTGGGCCGCTCTGGCTTGGTCTCATCAAGGCGCATGGCAAAGATACCGCCGTCGTCGAGTTGATCGATCTGAGGGAAGGCATCCGCGCTAAGACCGGCGGCGGCCTCACGGAAGGCACCATAAGCGGCGATGCCATCGCTGCTGTCTTCGGTCCAATCGATGGTGCCGAGGTTCATTTTGGTTTCTTTGCCGAGGTCTTCCAGGGTGGCGCCCCCAGCAAGACGATCGTCAATCTCTTGGGCGCGGGCTTCCACAGCACGGGTCGCGCGGGAAATCGCGAGGGTTTCTTCGAGCACCTCACGCGCTTCTTCGAAAGGCACATTCTGCGCGGGCAGGATGGCGTTCACACGGAAAAGGGCCGGGCCAAGCGAACTGGGCAGTGGGCCAACGATCGCGCCGCTTTCGGCTGAAAAGACCGCGTCGCCTGCACCATCAAGATCGGATTTTGCGACATCGCCCATATCTACGTCGGCCAGAGCCAACCCGCGCTCTTCGACCAAAGCTTCAAAGGTGGTGCCATCGACTTCCAATGCCGCAGCGGCTTGATCGGCGGCCTCTTGGTTGGCAAAAACCAGACGTTCGACCAAGCGACGTTCAGGCTGATCATATTCACTGCTGCGGGCGTCATATTCGGCGCGCAACTCTTCTTCGGGCACTTCGACTTCGTCCAGCAGGTCTTCGGGGCGCAGCCATGCGTAGGTGATGCTTTTGCTGGCGGGCAGCATGAAGTCATCAGCGTTGGCGTCGTAATAAGCCTGAAGCTCTTCTTCGGTGGGCTCGGCCACGGGCGTGTCGAGGTCATCCGCGCTCAGCCGTGCCCAAGTGAAACTGCGCTCTTCGGCGACATAATCCACCAAGGTGCGTGCATAGGTGTCAGGCATGGAAGCGCCGCCTAAGACCGCGCGTTGCAGCAGTCCACGGGCGGATTCTTCGCGGATCGACGTTTCAAATTCCGCCTCGCTCATGCCGCTCTGCTGGAGGGCAAAACGATAGCCTTCGCGATCAAAATTGCCATCGATGCCTTGGAAAGCCGAGATCGCGACGATCTCATCACGCAGGGTGGCGTCGCCGATGGAGAGGCCCATCTCTGCAGCCTCGTGGTCCAGCGCGCGGTTGCGGACAATGCGCTGCAAAACGGCGCGGTCGAGGCCCATTTCCTGCGCGCGGGCAAACGATAGGCTTTCGCCAGTTTGCGCCTCAATGGCGCGGATTTCTTGCTGCAATTGGCGGGCGTATTGATCGACCGATATGGACTTGTCGCCCACGCTGCCAATGCTGCGCAGATTGCCACTGAGATTGATCGCGCCAAAGCCGCCCAGACCCAGAATAAGCAGGCCCATCAAGACCCAAACGGCGGTTTTCGAAAAGCTGAAGCCTTTTTTGGCCATGACACGGTCCCTCGTTAATTTCGGACCTGTCTATGCGTTGCGTGGCAGGGCTGCAAGCCTGTCGAAAAGCACCTCAAGACCGGCAGTGTCGAGGTTAGCAAAGGCAATCCGCAATTGGCTTTCACCGCGCGCGTCACCCTTGGGCTGGAACATCGTGCCGGGCAGGCAGAGCACCCCGGCGTCACGGACCAGTTGCGGCGCCAGATCTGCCGATGACATGCCAAACGGATGGCGCATGTAGGCAAAGTATCCACCAAGACCCAAGAGCTCCCAGCCCAGCGGTTCGATCTTTGGCATCAGCGCGGAAATCGCGGCGCGGCGGGCGAGGATCTCTTCGCGCTCGCCAGCCAGCCACGCGCTTAGGTTCTGCATCCCCCAAAGCGCGCCGTGCTGGCCGATCTGTGCAGGGCAGATCGCCACGGTGTCGAGAAACTTTTCGACCTCCGCCAGCCGCGCTTTGCTGGCAATCAACGCGCCGACGCGGTGGCCGGTCAGGCGGTAGGCCTTGGAGAAGGAATAGAGGTGTATCAGCGTGTCGTGCCAATCCGGGTCACTGAACAGCGCGTGGGGCGGGCCGGGGCGGCTGTGAAAGTCGCGGTAGGTCTCGTCGAGGATCAGCGCGATGCCGTGGCGGCGGGCTAGATCGAAGAAGTCCTGCACGAGGGCCGCCGGATACTCCACGCCGCCGGGGTTGTTCGGCGTGACGAGGGCGATGGCGCGGGTGCGCGGGGTAATGGATGCGGCGGCCTTTTCCGGATCGGGCAGCATGTCGGCTTCGACGGGCAGGGGGACGGCGGCCACGCCGCTCATGTCGAGCCACATCTTGTGGTTGAAGTACCAAGGCGTCGGGATAGAT